>JAABUP010004129.1_pt1 | contig 24273 bp, 22 predicted proteins | sample 5559201 | NCBI WGS metagenome assembly JAABUP01 (sample SAMN10711887, study PRJNA513373) | rock metagenome | isolation source: Antarctica rocks | place: Antarctica
ATCCATTGCCTCTGCGGAGATCCACGACCTCAATGCCATGCTACATATGGCTTTGGGCGTCTTGCCTTGATGGTTGCCTACATACCTCTGATCCTAATAAGCTGCAGCTAAATGACGCACCTAGGTTCCCAAGCGGTCCACAGTATCACTTCTATAAACTCCGTCCTAATGACGTTTTTCCCCGTTGCAAGGTCGAGACGATTGCGATATAGCCTTACTTTAGCTATGCACGAGCAGAACTTATCCTCGGGCGAAGGAATGCATGAATCATCGACTTTAAGCGAGGATCTGCCCGGCGACTCTAGTTTTAAAAACCGGTCTTGAATGATTTCGCTTATTCTAGGCTGAGAATAAGAGGTGAAGAACGCCTCCTAGAACGGCGTTAAGACTAACGGATTAAACGCCTTCTCACCCGCATATAGAGTCGAAAATGTGAATGCGGGGATGCTTGTTTGGTCTGCACTGTGGACGCTGTTCTACGAATACCTCCAAGATTGGTAAAGGGGATGTTAATGTCAAGGATTTCATTCGCGACTGCATCTGCGGTGTAAACGTCGACGAGATGGAGGCAAGATCATTTTGGTGGCATTAGCTATCAAGCCTATGGTAATGTTTACACATCCACGAATCGAAAATGAGCATGTCTGCTTCATCTCTCTCCTCGTTTTCCATCACGTTCCTTTTGTCAGGTGAATCCTAGTAGATTGACAGCTGCTGAGCTCCAAAGCTGTTGCCCAGGTGTTGAATAGTGGACTTTCATCGAGCACCTCCCATTGCCGTCCAAGTAAATCATGCGATCGTGCAATCATGCAGAATTCTCAGTCTCTTAATCCACGTCTTTGAAGGTAGCGCGCCGCTACTCCAATGTAGTCAAGTATCCGCGTGTGGTCAACAAGCTCCATTTAGGCGACGTTGACGTTCCGATACCGTGGCTTGTGCCACTAGTACCAACACCATTGCTAGCATCCGTCTTGCCCACGGCCGCATCAGCTAATTGTCCCAATCCTCCACGGTCGACAGCTCCTTCGGTCCCAAACGCCTGAGATCCACCGTTGAGTTTTTTGGCGATCATGGCGCTTATTGCGATATCCCAGGCAGTCTTTTCCTTGTGAAATCGGAACAATGATGTGTCTAGATCGTCACGGAGATCATGCAATGCAGCTATTGCGTCTGGATGCAATTCGAGGTCTGCCACTTGCTCCAGTGTCCGCGCAGCAAGCATGATAATGTGGTGGATCCAAGGAGCGCAATAGATTCCTTTGGTGTGCCTCAGAAGTGCGACGATGCGAAAAGCGCCGTCGACCACTGCACCCGTATTCATAGCGTAGACATTCAGATATCGATCGGCGACATTCTTCACATGTAAGTATGCCAGATGGATAGAGGGCATCTTAGCAAAGTCCTGATGTACGCTCTCGCGGAAGAGTTCGAGTTCCCCCTCTATGGCCTCATTGAGCAAGCCTCCTTTAGAAGGTGGGGCGACTAGCTCATCGCTATGGAACACGAAGCCCCTAGACAGATGGCCCATAATGCGAGAAAGGCCTAGAAGTGGCCTGTTAATAGAGCTATTGAGTAGCGAAAGGGTCTTCAAAAACTTACGGAATAAATGATAAGGACCTTCTGACATCAGAACACGGTCATGGTCGACCAACTTACAGCTGTCCTCAGCAACGCGCAACATATCGGATTCGCCCATTGCGTGCCAGCGGTCAAGAATGAATAAGATCAACCAAGCCCGGCGTCCGAGGTCTCCGCGAGTATATGAATCAAGATCGTTGGGATCATTGAGACGTGGAGGATGATGCAGTTTCATGGTCGTGGCAGCATCGACGGCGAGGCTAATCCAGACACTCTTCTGATCATAAGAGGGACCAGTGTTCTCCGTAGCAATTACCATCAAGATCAAGGCTTCAAGATTGACTAATTTGCTCAACACTGTATCAGTATAATGACCATTGGCTTGTATGACCTTCAATTGGTCCGCGGCTGATTTAATTGATTTTTCAGTGTTCGGGTTGGTACACGCAGTGATGGCAGCTTCGAGAGCAGCAAAGAAAGCATCACACACCCCTGCAGGTACTTGTTGGACATTTTTCTGGATAAGCGGTGTGGTACGTGGTAGCAAAGGTAGGGTAGGATGGATCAGCTCATAGTACCTGACAAATGATCAGTACATAAGACAGAAAACCCACTAGAGAACATACTTATTGACCAAATCTTTGTGCACCTCGGTTGCATTCATGATGTTTGATTGAGGCTGGGCGTGGGCTGATAATTGTAGGACTCCAATGTTTGGTTCTTCTCTTGTTGAGGTGTCTTGATGAGTACGTTCGTGCCTGGGAGTGAGATCTGAATGAGAGTTGTAGGCGCTGTCATAAAATCCCGGTCCGCCCGAAGAGTCATAGAATCTCTTCCCAGCGATAAGATCATTCGTAGGCATGTAGGGTCCGGACTGTTCTGGTGCCAGCGGATGATATTGAGGTTCAGCCGGTGCGGCGCCAGTCCTGTACTCTAGATTGCCCACTCGCTCCGCCAATTCTTTGATATATCTGATAAGCGGATTAACAGATTCCTCGGTGAGCTTTCGGACTGCCTGCTTGACTCACCCTTTACTTGGTCCTCTCTTCTGTGGTGCTCTACTGAACTCACAGGTCGTACCAGCGCGCCGGCATGAAGAGCACGTTGTGCCAGGCGTTTCGGACTCTGCGTCGCATCGGATCTTGGAATTGAGTCAGTGGCCGTTACAGCTTCGACACTTTCCATACAGGTGGGGAGCACACCTTCTTCCTTCTACATTCATCACACGCTCTCGACACCTTTGTTCTCTTCCTAGAAGATGGATCTGGGTTCTGATCTGACTGTTGATTTACATCCAGTGAACGTTGTGCAAGCTGCTGTGGTGTTGCAGGTTGAGCGTGCACAGCAACATGTCCAGTTCCTTGCATGAAGCTACCAGATCCATTGCTGTGCCTTCCCATTGTGGCTTCCACGGCATGCGGAATATGCGAGTGTCCGGAAGGTGGCATGGGGTATTGATGGTTCGCGTATGGATGCATTGCTTCAGGGCCTGCGTCAGGTTCTGGATACGACGCATTCTGGTCCATCATGGTCTATCCTTATTGAGAGACCTCGAAATGACGAAACGCGGCCCCAAACGGTCAGGGACGAGTTTGAGTCCGAGGTGATAATAGCCGTGTGAAGAAGGAGGGGAGACCGAGCGAAGAAGGTTTGGGGTTAGCGTCATCGCACATATGCCGGACATATCGTCGAGCTGCATGAGAGACATGTCCATGATCCCCAGCAGTGGCCTGAGGGAATTTGCGTTTGATGGGGCTATTGGCCATGAGAAATGGACTGTTTACATGAAGTTGCTCTGCTCGCCGCTCGGAGGTCCTTGAACGGAGCTGGAGACAAGTTGTTCCTAGTGACGGCTTCGGAGTAACCTGATAAACCCTAAGTTTTCGTTGTGGATGAACAGTTCTCTCTACAGTTCATTTCGAGTATGCACAGTCTGTTGAGGCGAATCTATCTGCAGAGTAGTCTCGTGCTCAGTCCTGTCATTTACCTGAAGGCAGGGATCAAAGACCATGCGAAAGTGCACACTGTTAGATCTCTCTCAAACATTGACCCTCCGGATTATGAGAATGGGCATGGTTGGAACGGGCATCAGACACAGCAGCAGTCATGTTCACCTAAGGTGGCAGCACTCGGGAGATGGTTCAAGCATGTTATGAGGAGCGCAGGGAGAAAAGCATATACAATGTTGTTGGCTTTCGTGATTCCCTGAGGACCTTCTCGATAAAGATATCAGCATACCGGGGGCTTCCTTCAGGGTGATTGTCATCTTCTTTTCTTGCTAACTACCTTTGTAAATCCTTCCTCATCTACAACAGGCTGTGGCTTTTCCTTTGGCACATTTATCAAGGCTGGCACCTCGTCCATCTCAATGTCCTCCTGGTCCTCTTCTTCAAGGTCATCGCTGTCCCAGTCTGTCTCATCCTCATCATTGCCTCTTTCTACATGCTGAAAGTTGACCTTCCCACCGCCACCTTTGGATTTCCTCTCTTGCCACTGTCGATACATCTCGTCGACCATTGCAAAATCTCCTTGAAAGGTCAATTTCCGAAGCCCGACGATCTTGGCGGCAATCTCCTCCCCTGATCCATCCTCGATGTTGATATCGAACTCATCGTTCATGACCTGGAGTAGGAATTCTTCGACATATTCAACATCGGCATCCGGTGCGGTCGCAAGCAGGTCCGATATCGCGCCGGCGAACCAATCGCGCTTCTCGGAAGACTCAGGACCGCCCCAGAGATTCTGGACGGCAAGCGTCAGAGCCGACCATGTGGAAAGTGTAAGGGCGATAGCGAGGTCGAATTTACTCTGGATCTTCTCTGTCTTAAGTCAGCATTGCATTTTCCCGAATGTCGGTGATTGACGCAAACCGGGTGATAGAGGAAGTACGACACCTCCTTGGTAAGCTGCCATTGCGTGCAACCAAAATTCGCAGGTGATAGGAAATGGCTTGTGGAGCTTGCAATTTCTGCGGAGGTCAACCGACTGTGGGCGTTCTATTGCTCTATCGTTGAGGGTACACAAGTTCTGTATGCAATAGCTCTCAGTGCAGTGACTGCATCGTCCGTATAAGCTCCTTATCAGAATGCGGATAGGGCAAAAAATTGGATTGTCACAGTCTCAAGGCTGTGATTGAGTACCTACATCTACACCAAAGCTTAAAGACTACGGCGGGAGATCGGCAAGATGACGCGATCCAGCCTAGCTGTCACTCCGGAAAATTAAAGTCAATCGGGGCGGCAGGTTGGACGACTTCGACAGAGTACTCGCCTCGACGTGGCCACACGCAATGCTTGATCGCAGTCCCAAAATACATTCCTGTCATTGCTGACTCTGTCATTTCCACCCTTCCGAGCGCTAGACAGTCCTCTTATCAAGCCCAGGAATCGCCCGCTGTGATGCAAGATCCCAGAAAGCAAGTGACTCCCGTTCTACAATGGTTTTCAATACAATATCAGTTGGAACCGCTGTGACTCCCACGGTGATCGAGACCTATTTTTCTCATGTATGTGGCGAACACAAGCTCCAATTGGAGGTAGGCTCCTTACTGGTAACAATAGTATCTCAATCGAAAACCCCTTCGCCAGAAACCTACTGCCCATATCTCATACCATGAGGGTGTAAATCTTATCCGCCAATTCCTCAACTACGCCTCTCATCATACTGTCGAAGATATTCAAGGCTTCACTTCGCAATGGGTACCTAGTCCTCGTTGGGTCAAAGTTGAAGAAGTCGTCTTGCCCCAAGATTGCATTTCCAAGGCGGCTGACGCGATTATCTCTCAATTGGGCCGTCATGGTGTCGATAAAATCGGAGGTCAGACTTGGTGGCAATGGCGAAGGGAGGGTAGCACATTGAGAGCCGAGTGGATTGAGATGAAGAGGGACTACACGAAAAGGAAATCGAGTGGGGAGAAAGGTAGAAGGGTTATGCTTTATGTGCATGGAGGAGCGTACTTCTTCGGTAGCGTAGACGAACATCGATACCAATTGCAGAGACACGCTCGTAAGCTTGAAGCTAGAGTTTTTGCACGGTGAGTGGCCAAGGTATACCTCAATGTGGCAATATCGCTGATAATTGATTAGTGAGTACAAATGAGCACCGACTTCACTAAATGTTGACCTTTGATAGCACGATACCGATTGGCTCCCCAATTTCCGTTTCCTTGCGGCCTCCTTGACTGCTTAGCAGCGTACCTTTATCTATTGACCGTTTATGATCCTTCCGAAATCGTTCTTGCTGGCGATTCTGCCGGGGGTGGGATGGTGGTTAGGTAATAAAGCCATAGAATGCGTGAAGATGAGCTGACGGCCTCCCAGCCTGCTTGTGGTACTTCGTGACAGAGGTCTGCCTTTACCGGCTGGCGCAATATTAATATCGCCATGGGTTGACCTTACCCATTCATTTCCGAGCGTTGCAGGCGATGGCTCGTCCGACTACATCCCGCCACATGGCTTCCTTCAGCGACCCTCCGCATCTTGGCCGCCTCCTAGTACAGATGATATGGAACAGATTGCGATGCACGCAGTGGAGCAAGTAGCTGGGGAAGCTCTTCCGAGAAAATCAAGTCAGGCCGCCAGACATAAAGTCCAAGAAGAGGCCATTCAGGGTTTCTCGGTTGACCACTATCCTGAGGGCTTGAACCCCCAAGAAAGTGCAGGCAATACGTTCGGTACTGATGGCACTGAAAACCGACCCACGATTCCTGGCGCAGGCCATGAGTTATCCATCACGCTGGACGGCAAACTGACTCAAATCAAAGATCAGATACAAATGTACACCACCAATCAATTAATTTCACATCCACTGGTATCTCCGGTGCTACAGCCGTCGCTCGGCGGTTTACCTCCTTTGCTCATCCTGACCGGCGGAGGAGAAGTACTCCGGGATGAGCAGATCTACCTTGCCCACAAAGCTGCAAATCCTGCTAAATTCCCTCCGGGAGATGCCTACCTTGATGAATTCCCCAAAGCAAGACACACGATTGCCCAGTGGAAGCCCACGTACGTTCAATTACAAGTCTGGGATGATTTGTGCCATGTGGCACCGACTCTCAGCTTTACGAGGCCGGCGAAATACATGTATAGATCCATTGCCCAGTTTGGAGCCTGGGTACTTGCCCGTGCTCAAAAGACAGAGATACAAATCATGGACGATGATGAGATGTCGATAATTTCTTCGGGGTCGGAGTCCAATAGCGAGGACGACCTCAAAAAGCCGCAACAGACTAGAATTACCATGGAGAACGGCACAGCCCAAGGTGGAGCGGCGGCCAATGGCCAGGTTGGTAGAGCGGGTGAGCCTTTGCCTCCATTCAAAAACCATATGATTCGACAACGGGTCGATAGACACGGCAACATCTTTTCGTTGGATCCGCCATCCTCCCTTCCAGCACTCCAAATTTCTCCAAACGAGATTGGCGTCATCAAACCTGGGCCAGTCCAGAAATGGATGAACGCCAAAAAAGAGTGGGATATGAAATACGCTCGAGAAAAGCGCAAGGTGCAAAAGCAGCGAGCCAAAGAAATGGCGAAAGGATACCAAGGCTTCGGCGATGACGAAGTGCCTCCACCATCGGCATTGGCAGGTCGAAGAAGGCTGAACATGCCGAAAGAGGAGAAAAAGGGGAGAAGCTGGGGTATGAGTCTGTGGGCGTTGTGGGGAAGCTCCCACGATGAGAATACCATCAATCGCGAGGAAAAGGCGGACAAAGACATTGCGACGTCCACGGCTGCCGAAACAGATGGCGCCAATGCTGGAATTGATCGTGCGCGCGGCCATTCGAGGTCAAAATTAAGACAGCGAGCTGTCACTGACACGGGTCAAGCTAGAGGTGATGTAGACGAGAATACGTCGGCCGTAGAGCTTGAACGTAGGCGAGGGAAGGCCCAACCACATCAAATTTCTTCTGGCTCTAATTACCTCGCACCTCCAGTCATTTTGGCAGACCATGCAGAGAACGATGAAAGCGAAGGAACCGCCGTCCAATCTATAAGTCAAATGCGCCCCGTAGCAGATGGCAAGGCCTTCCCATTCAAACTTGGAAGTCATCTGGTACCTGATGGCTTCAACGCTAGTACGGTCACATTGCAAAGCCAAGCAGGTGTCGTCACGCCCAAGGGTAATGAGACCGGGAAACAGCTGGGGGAGAGTGCGACTAATAAAACCGATCAAATTGGACAGCCTCTGCAAGACCAGAACGCCAAGCCATCAGAAGGCATCGCGGGGCACGACAGTGAGATATCGAAGCCAGCAGCTGAACTTGGAAAGACGACTTCGATGGAGAACGATTCAGCTGTACCAGGCGGGGAGAGGAGAGGGACGCTAGAAGATGCAAAGGGTGTTCTCCATCATGGTCCCCAGCTGGCTGATGCCAGGGACGGAACGTAATCTGTCTTTGACAAGTCTGGAGCCGGATTTTTGGCATGATTCAATGCATTATACCCTATGATTGGAGAGTCTTCTATAATATTCAATCAGAAGTCCCGTGCACTCGTTATGGACTGCTTCGGACTCTGCAACCAATGCTTGTTGTGGTGCGGCAACGTTGTCCTTGCCAACATCTTTGATACTCTTCTCCTTTGCTTTGATAGAGCCAGTCAGTCATAATTTCGTCGCTGATCGGCAAGATGAGAGCATTCGATAATACGGCCTACGATCTACGATCTCATAGATCTATCTCATCACATATAGAACTTACAATATACCACCAGACACAGAAGAAGACCATCTCATTAATTAATGAAGAAGCCCCTTCAAATTTTCAAATAACTCAAATTGATTGACCTCACAGAACCATTTTAACCTTTAATATGGTAAGGTATGGAGTACGAGTGTAGATTCAAGATCAGAATAAGTCGGCGATGTTTCATTTTGACAAGTTTCTTGCGAGAACAGCTTAGATGTCGAAAAAGAGTGTCATACATCGACAGCTTTTTGGATCGGCATTGCCGCTGTCAGATAGCCTTTCTGCCTTCTTGCTTTTTCGAGTCCAACCTTTGTATCACTCGCGTATCACAAACTTAAGACGGCCTATTTCGTGGTCAATCTTTTCGCATAAAACCTGATTCTGATCCCATTCGAGTACGTAAGTCACGGTCTCCTTGCAAAAATGATTCAACAAAATTGTGATCGGTCTACCTACCACGGAAAAGAGTTAATTCAGCGGCTGTCTACATCTCCCAAGTTATGCACTTCATACATGGTCTTCCTGCCTTTGCTATCATCAGTAAACACCTTCTAAAGTTTATTGACAGAATGAGAATGCACATGGACGATGCTGGTTACACTCGAGGAGTCAGACCTACAGCCGCGGCTTTAGTCATTTGGAAATGTCTCGTCATACCATACGAGAAGTATGTCGGGATGAGGTTCTTTGATAGCATTCGTCGAGATGGCATCCAGGTCAGGATGCTTTGGGACATGTGCGTGGTAAGAACACCAAGAGAGGGGTAAAACTCTCATGAAGCCTACAAAAAGACTGCTGCCACGCTGGAATTTTCGACCAATTGAATCTGTCGGATCTGTTCGAGCTAGCAATGACATGGTAATAGAATTATAATATGGTCCCTGGGCTCTGTTTTTTTTTTGGTATCGTTCTGATCCTTTGCGTTAAAGAGAATAGGTGCTGACTGGTATGTACTCGGAGGCTGTAGAATAGTTTCCTGACTTAGAAAACCAGAAAGGAAATACAAAAAGGCAAAAGATGTTCGGAACTGAAATATACATCAGCCGGTCTCAACTCGAAAATCAAGTCTCAACCCAGAATCGAACCCAGAACCCCGGGATTAGGTCAAGGTTAGTGGTATTAACGTCGACTAATCACCATTGATGCAGCTAGATGCTAGCCCTAGGTCACACCCTATAAGGTATGATGCAGCAGGGTTAGTATCTTGGTCAATTACGGTTGATACCCAAGGTTACTACTAGGTTATTGGACCCGTCTGTCGATAATATACCACTTTTATAGCAGTATATATATCAACCATTAAACCATGTTAGTGTCCCATAATTGCAAACAGGCTTGATGTGAGCAGTCATTCAACCCCGGACTGAGCACAGGAAGGAGCTGACTGTTCAAAAGGTAATCAATTAATTGTGTTATTCTAATACGCCTATTCAAAAGGAGTCGCCCTTTTACTATCAAACATGTATGCTACGCTTAAATCCTCAAACACACGGAGATAATCAAGCAGTGTCAGTACTTGTCAAACCGGATCGACTCTCAACACTGAAATATTATCCAGACACTTTCATTTACACATCGCTATTCGATTCATCAAGTCAACAGTATGAATTGTGATTTCAATTACTCTGTAGATCTTTGACTATCAAAAATACCTAATCTAAAATTCTGCAACCCTAAGGGGATCTTCATTGTTGACAAACTTGCTCTCGGCCTCTCCTTAGTGTGCCTCGTCAAAGTCTTCCGAAAACTGCAACAATCTTCACAATGCTCAGTCTCTCGGCAAGCCCGACCCTCACTATCCTCTAGAAAGGATTGATTGATAAGAATTATTGAGCTCTGACCATGTGAGACAGGATATGTCATTCGGTGGTGCCTTGACGGTTCAAGTCCGGGAATCCTTGGCTGGAGCCTTGAGTTACATTGCATTTGCGGTAAGGAATGGGAAGGGTGGAAAAGGTGCTCATATGAACAGGGGCATTGAAATCAATTACCATTGGAGACTTCAATGCCAGTATCCTGGAATCCGTCCACAATGTCGAATTGCGGCAAGGAAAACGCTCTCCGAGCGTTGCGGTATGCAAGTTTCAGCTAAGATTGACCGCTAGTATTAGTGTTCGGCGTCCCAATAAGCCTCCTGAGAAGCATCAAACCCAAGGTATGACCCGTCTAACTTAATGAAGCTTGCATTGCGCCCAGTGTTGCACTCAGTTTGCCAGCTCCTATGTAGCAGCGCGAATCCTAGGAGAAGATCTTTCTCTATCTTAGCCCACTATTGATCAAGAGTCAGCCTCCCCCGCTTGGCCTCCTCATTAAGGATTCTTCTGGCCCTTTTTCCTTGCGCCTGCAGCCAAGCACTAGTGCTGATGTTGGCCATGTGCTAAGATTTGCGTCTTGTCCCCTGTTCAAATCACATCATCACAGATGTAACCTCGACTGCACCAAAACTCAGCACGTTTTGTACAGATGAAGACTGAGGTGGTCGCGAGACTGGGCGATATTTAAGTTGGCCCTGATGGGGAATACACTTTTAGACTTACCGCCAAATGCCCGTCATCCGGCCTTTTCATTTCCGACCGTTGCCGGTGGAAGCTGGCAGCGACCGGGGTCAAGCCCCTCACAAATTGCATGTTGTAACTTCGTGTCGATTGCAGAGATTCGATCTAGATTCGAGGATGAAAATCGTGGCGTATCCTTAAATTGTCGAGCTTTTGGGCGTGGGCTTTTGGGCGTGGCATATTGATTATCTCCTTTAGATGCTCTAGCTTGTACCTAGCGTCTTTAAGAGGCGCGACCGCCAAGCTCACTATCAACGGTGATGCTACCTTAGCGTAGCTCAGCGTAGTAGCCAACTCTAATCAAACAGAGACTCTTGAAAGAATTTCTTGAAATCTCGTTAAAATATTTCCTATTATGCCCTCTTGTTGGCTCGAATTGTAGCAGCCTGAGCTTACGATGGACCCTCTGTACTCTAATCCACTAAGGGAAGCATTCAGTGATATGATCTTGGCACACAGGTTTTCTTTTGGTTCAGGGAATCTCGCCCGCGAAGTGACGTGTGACCGGGTCCTTTTCGAAGGATGGCAGCCCGGATGCCGTACGACGCCTCTCGCGACAGGATGACTTGAATTCTTCACGTCGCTCAGCGAAATCCTCCTGTAGGCGCCAGAATGTTTGAAGTCCCCTGGTGGCTCTAGACAGCTCGTAGATCATTATGGCAACCATTGCCCTAGAGACGCAACTCTCTCGCAAGAGTAGAGGCGATTCTTACGCACGAACAGAGTGTCAGGGTCATGAGGGCGCATTGAATTTGAATATGGAAGAATCCGAAGGACACCAAAGCATCGATACGAAATTTGGTCAGGGGGAAGTTGCAAATGAGCTTGATCGAGGTTCTGAATTCAGGAGCAAGAGCGAAAAGGGAGCCTTTAATCCAGACACAACGCCCAGTGACGTTATGAATCCCGCTCACAACGTCGCCAACGGAAAGAGTCTAAACGATGGAGAGTCGATTTTAGACGCGGTCTTACCTACGACGACCAACAATGGAGATATTATTCATGGCCGGAGTTGTCGGAACAGTTCTTCAGATGTGGGATCGCTCTCTCAAGTGTCTTGGAAAAGCTGACCGAAACGTTGAATGCAGGCATGGCGTGATCCAGACGATTCTCAGAATCCGCTCAATTGGAGCAAGCAGACCAAATGGATTAACGTACTCCTTATCAGCTCCCAGACCATGCTGTCCTCAATTTGTTCGACAATCTTGGCTGTTGGCAGCCTCTTGATCATCGCAGACTTCCATCTCGACAGCATCTACACTCCAAATCTTGGGGTGGCTATGTACATTCTTGGCCTTGGCCTTGGGCCTCTTTGGCTAGGACCTTTGTCCGAGATATACGGACGGCGTGTCGTGTATTTGGGTAGCTTTTCCCTTTTCGTCCTCTTTAACGTCGGTTGCGCTCTTGCCCCCAATCTCGCTGCTCTGGCCGTCTTGCGGCTTCTGGCAGGAACTTGTGGTTCTGCTGGACCGACACTCGGTGGCGCTTCTATTGGCGACATGTTTCTACGGAAAGATCGAGGCAGAGCTCAAGCACTCTATTCCCTGGGGCCTACAGCTGGCCCGGTTCTCGGACCTCTGATCGGGGCTTACGTCGTCAATGGCACCAAGGATTGGAGACGGCTCATGTGGCTCATGGTGATTGCGCCTGCGGTTACCGTATTATTGTCGTTCCTATTCTTGAAAGAGACCTATGCCCCTTACCTATTGCGCCAAAAAGCGAAGAAGGAGCTAGAAGCCGATACTAACGATCTCGATCTCCGGCCAGGGCCTTTATTCAGCCGTTCTATGCTACGACCATTCCAGATGCTTATTTTCGCGCCCATCTGTTCTGTGATGAGTCTCTACATGTCGATGTGGGTCAATCCTTTGAGCGACTAAGTATTCCAAGCCCTTAAGCTAACAAAGGTTCTAGCGTCTACGGTATTCTTTACCTCCATCTCACAACAATCCCTTTGCTTTTTGGCCCAGAAGAAGTGTATGGCCTATACAGCTACCGCTGGCAGCACGGAAATACTGGACTCGCTTATCTTGGGGCAGGCCTCGGCGCGGCTATTGGCACATTTGTTTGTGCCAAATACCTCAATCGTTCCTACGCATATATGGCAAAACGACATTTAAAGAAGTCTGGCTCTGATGAGCCATTACCTGAGAGTCGCATGTTGTTCCTGCAGTTAGGAATGCTCATAGTGCCGTGTGGACTCATAATTTTTGGATGGTCGGCAGAAAGACAAGTACACTGGGCAGTGACACTGCTTGGAGCTATGATTTTCGCAATTGGCATGCTCATGGCTTATGTCTGCGTCCAGACATATTTGGTGGATGTCTATGAGATGTATGCGGCCAGTGCTCTGGCTGCAAACATTTTTGCGCGGAGCACGACTGCATGTTTATTCTCCATCGTCGGATTCCAGCTTTATAGACGTTTGGGCTACGCTTGGTATGTCCTACCTACTCGCCGATGCTGCCCCATCAATTATCTCAGAACTCTAATCATATTCTAGGGGAACTATGCTCATCGCCTTCATGTGTATCGCAATGATACCGGCACCGCTTGTGCTGTATAAATTCGGCGGACGCCTTCGCAGGATTATCCCAAAAGAACCCAATTGAGATGTTTTTCGCTTGGGCTAGGGTTTACATTCCCTGAATCACCATTGAGGAATATTGTAACAGGACAGCTTATAAAATGCAGGTCATGGGGAAGCGCTATATCCTAAATCGTACAGCTTGGACTTCAGCCCGCGAGACCCGTAGATTTCATCTTGTGTCACTTGACAAATAAAGTCACAAACGGTTCTTTCACCAGCTTTGAAGAGCGCAATACGAGAGCCCGAAGGGATCAGTGCGGTGAGCAGTCTAGCCGACTTGCCTTAGCTAGCAATATTGATATCAGCCTCAGAACCGGCGAGCCAGTCTTACGGCATGTAACGGTGACTCGCTAGTCTTACCCACCCATCTTGGTATCAAACATCCGAGACCGGCAGATAAGCCCCACAGGCAAACATTTCTAGAAAGGGTTCTGGATGCCCGGATGTGATCCGGATGCTACGTCCTACCCATCTTTTGTACTTTCCCTGGGTGATCTAGTGCAACTCTTTTGAGATGAGAAAATCCACGAGTTCAATTAGATCCATGCCTTACTACTCCAATGTGTAAGGGCTCTCAAGTGCAAGTCAGCACCAGACACTCATGGCGATACTACTGCTCACGATCGGAGGTTGATCTCAATGGGTTGATCTCTCAAAGGTGGCCTGATATCAATCAGAAGGCTCAGCCGGTACTCGATCAGCTACTGCATTTCCCCTCTGGCCATTGCAATGGGAAAGGTCTCGTTCCATCACCTGCTATCATAGAGACTAACAGACAATCATTACAATCGATGACAAGGCCCTAGCGCTAAGGAACGTGGAGACAGAAGTCAGCACAGAGCTACCAATCGCATCTGCGATCCCCTTCTGTCTACGACAGGACTCATTCCGAATTCTCAATGTGCATGCGATGCTATAACGGATAGCCTTGGCCTTGTGGGATCTTACAGCATGCGGGTGGGTTTGCACGTGGACGGAAAGTCCCCGATTCGTCCGATTCTCGATGAGAGCCTCATTCGAGCTTAATGCCACAGACACTTGTCTCTATTTGTGTTCATGCATGGTGTATTGTTGTTTTCCTCTCCTCTGCCACCCGTAAGCCCATACCTTTGCTGTGAAGGACCCTCTTAGCCCCACCGGTTGGTCAAACCTGTGGGATCATTCACACGTTACACTGAAGGGGCCCCTTTCAGTGCAGATGCAGGTACATATAAAGACCCAAAGTCTAGCAGGATCCTACAGTGGGAATTTCTTTATCACAAACTATCTCTTGTGTTTGCAAACCCCCTGCCAACCCATCTCCGTATTCAGATAGCCAGGCGCTTTGTACAGCGCTCACTCAAATCCCGAAAACACATCAGTATATCATCATGATCTCTCCAGTCCAGAGTCTAATCGGGAAACTGTTCTTCCTATGCAGACAAAGCATAGCTTCCATTGCAAGCTCGTTTCAAGGAGGACCTTCTTCTGGCTTGATGACCGTGATTGATCATCGCACCGGAAAAGATTACACTATCCCCATTGCCCATAATGCCGTCCAAGCGATACATTTCCAACAAATATGTGCGGAAGACTCACCAACCACCCCAAGAAAGAATGAAGTCAAGAATGGCCTGCGTGTCTTGGATCCTGGCTTTCATAACACTGCCGTCATGGAGTCCGAGGTCACCTATGTGTGAGTGGTCGCACAGATGTTTTTCACTGAGAATATATTCTGATAATCTCGAAACAGCGACGGGGTCAACGGAACAATACACTTCCGAGGACGCTCGATCGACGATCTCTTTGGTAAGTATGGGTTTGAAGAGGTCTCTCACCTCTTGATCTGGGGCCATCTGCCTACAAAGTTGGAGAAGACCAAATTTCGAGCTGGTCTCATTCAAGCATTGGCGCCACCGAAGGTAGTTGTCGATGCAATCAGAGTCTTACCGTAGGTACAGCAGATCAATGAATTCGTCACCTGCTAAGACCTCTCGCAGACCTACCACTCCGGTGTTCGCACTCGTCATTGCTGGGTTGGCAGCATACGCTGCCAACGATCCCAGCAGCATACCCTCTGCAGCTGACAGGCCAATGATGTATAAAGGCGACAAAACCTTCATCGACAATTCCATCATTCACACTATGGCTTCGATGACCGCTATCGTTGCCGTTGTCTATTGTCACCAACACGGCAGAGAGCTCACTCCACCGGATCCTAATCTATCGTTCATCGCAAACATACTGCTTATGATGGGCTTTGTTGATGAAAGCACCAAGACGCCCAGTCCAAAAGTCGTCGAGACTCTCGAGCGAGTATGGATCCTCTACTGCGACCACGAAATGACCAACTCCACCGCCGCCTTCCTCCACGTAGCCTCCACCCTCGCTGACCCCATATCCTGCTGCATGGCCTACGTCGCCGCCTGCAACGGCCCCCTCCACGGCGGTGCCATCGACCTGGCCTACAAATCCTTCGAGCGCCTACAGAGCCCCAACGCCGTTCCAGAATTGATAGCTGATATCAAAGCTAAGAAATACAGGCTTTTTGGATATGGGCATCGTATCTACAAGACTGTGGATCCAAGAGCTAAGTTCATTAGAGGGATGCTTGAGGAGCTGGAGGAAGAGATGAGGGGGAATCCGTTGTTGAAGGTGGCGTTGGAGATTGATGATGTGGCGTCCAAGGATGAGTATTTTACGAAGAGGAATTTGAAGGCGAATGCGGATCTATTCGGGTGTTTTGTTTATATGGCGCTGTATGTTCAATCATCTCCCCTCGCTAATGTTGGTGATGTTCTGCTAATTATTTGGTGACATTAGGGGTTTCGAGCCTGAGATCATCGCGGCGCTGATGATGACGTCGAGAGTGCCGGGCGTCATGGCGCACTGGCGCGAATCGTTGAGTACGTTGATACCTTCTCTACCAGTTGTCGTGTTACTGACGACTATTACCTCGGTCAGACCAGGTCCCTCGATTGTGGCGTCCACAGCAGGTCTATATCGGAGCCAAGACTCGAAGTCTTGCCCCTGTTCGTCGTACTAAGGCGTAATCTGAGACGAGGCTGGAAAGTATATCTCGGGATTCATTGAAGGGATATGATGTGATGGCAGGAAAATGACCTCATGATACGCAAGTGGAAAGGGGAGACAATGCGCTCGCCATCAATAGTGGGTGAAGAGTGTATTGGCGTTCAGGGTTCTTACCTTCTTGAATGGATACTTGCCTCCATTTTGGGGATCCAAAGTTTTTGACTGTATGAGATGGGAATTAGCAGTATATCCCATTTTGGGCTCTGGTTCTGATGTTCTTTGTGAGAGCTCATCGTGCCGTGGATGTTGGTAGGTGTTGGGGTGTAAATTCATCTGAGTTGCGCAATATTCTTTCGATCATGAGGTGCGAGATTTGAGGCGATTTCCGTCTCGTGCCCGATCTGTGAGAGCCCTTCAATTCAATTCTAGGTCGTTGTTCAAGACTTCTTAATCTTATGGATTACGCTAGTACTTAGCCGACATACTGACTTGGGAGCTTGGATGAGGCTTACTAATGCCAATATTTATGGGGAAGCCCCTTTTCGACTCGATTATTTGCATTCGGGTGTGAATCGGTTTTTTAGGGGCGTGAAAACAGTGTGAGGGACCATGTAAAAGTTCCATCCACAGCTATGATTAACATAACATCTGCAAGTCAAACAGGCCGCTCAAACTCACACCGTTCACATTAATCCCCAGTCAACGGCCAGAATCACCGAGTCTCAAATACGCTGAAATGAAGCATCAGTTGCTCAGATGGATCCAATTTAACTAAGTCATGGCGAAATGAGTATTTACTATCACACTTCCATTAGCGGAGTCCAGAGACTCCTACGCAAAAGCCGCTGCGTGCCCAGCCAAAGCAGAATACATACCAACGCCTGACCGCTCCCCGCGCACAGCCGCCCATTAAACACCGTGACCATCAATCCTTACCAGCCCCTTTACTCCCAATCCTCATCGTCATCCACATCCTTCTTCTCCCCGCTCCTCGCCTCCTTCGGACTGCCAGGTGCTCGGCTAGTAGCGCCGCTGACAACGTCGTAGCTGGCGTCGCTGCCGGGTTGGGAGTGCATGTCTTCTGATTTGCGGGGTTCGTTGGGTTTGAGGGATGGGGTGGAGGGGGGTGAGGAGGATTTGGGGAGGGTGGTGGAGGAGGTTTGGGAGTCGGGGGGTGGTGGGGGGTTTTTGGCGGATGGGGTGGCGGAGCCGGGGGGGTGGGGGGTGGAGGGTTGGTCGTCGTCGGAGTCGTCGTCCCAGCCGATGGTTTCGGTGGGGGACATGGTGGCACCTGGATGGGGACTCAGTCAGCTGAAGCCGGTAATGGGGGTTGGGATGGTAGAGAGGGTATACCTTTGAGCATCTCTCGTCTCCGCTGCTCCTCGGTCTCGACGACCATCCGCAAGAAATAGTATCGTGTCCAGAACACGGAGTATTCTACCTGCTCGGGCACAAGCTTCTCCATCGTCCGCCGTAACTCTTCATATTTTTCCAAGTCACCCGCTATGGCGTCGGTCTTCTTCTCGACGTCGAAATCGCTTTTCCACTTCTCGTATTCGGGGCTTATAGGGTCCTTTGTAAAGCTCTCGAGCGAGGAATGTATGGCGTGTAATTGAGCGTCGAATCGGGTGGTATGGATGACTCGTTTGCCGTCTTTGTCTTTGCTCTCGAAGAGAACCTTTCGTGATCCGTCCGGATTGGTCTCTTCGGTGGGCGGAGCGATGGTGACTGCATCGCGTAGGAAGTTGCCGATGTTGGCGCCGAATTTGAAGATGGCGGCATCGGCTGCTTCCTCGGCCTTCTCCAGATCCTTTAGACGCTTTGCAGCTTCTGTTCGAAAGCGAGAGATGACGCCTTCAGATTCCCGCAAAGCTTCGCTCTCTGAGCGTTCCTTGCTGTCTGCCTCCTTGGCTGCCCCTTCTTCTGATGTAGCTGCCGTAGGCGTCGTCGGGGGAGATTGGCTCGTAGAGATGGATCTTGCTCGATTTACGATTGTCGACCTCAGATCCGTGAAGCCTTTGATAGCTTCCCCGCTGGCTGCTGTTGCTTCTTGACGGGCCCCCTCGTAATAGGTCTCCCCTTGTTTCCTGACATCGCTGAAGAAGCCACCGAGCTTAGCACCCCATGGGCTAGCCGAGAACGACTTGTAAGCTTCCTTGAATTCGGTATTCAGACCCGCATTCTTCTGCTTCTCCCCTGCTTCCTTCTTGGCAATCTCATCTGGAGAAAGTGCCTCTTCTTGAATGTGGTCATATGCGACGTCCATCCTGTCGATGATTCGGCGTCAAAGTCAATCTGACGGAGGACTGCTAATGACGTCGTGTCCCACCGTTCCACCAGAAGTGCTATCCTTGACTGGAGACGTGATATTGTTGACTAGATAGAAGGACTGACTGGACCATGCGGTCATGCGCGGCAGTTCTTGGCATGCAGGGCTGCAGCCCTAGTTTCCAACAATAAGGGCCCCTCGGCCTAGGATTTATCGGTATTCTTGCGCAAGATGGGCAGGTTCATGGGCATGGACAATTCGCTTTTGGATTATCAACTTATGGGAAAGGCAGTGCTGGGATTAAATGGTCCAGTATAGAAATTAGTGGAGAGGGCAGTGGCGAGGCTGATATAGGCTGAGTTCGATAGTGGCACTTCATAACGGGCAGAGTCATAAGATCTATCAAGACTCGGGGGATAAGAATCCTCATCTTCTCGGACTGTCAATATGGAAAAGAGTCCTCATACTGAATTGTTACAAGATTCCCTCCTCAAGCTAGTCTTGAGAGGGGAGTGCCATGCCAATAAAGAATCCTGGCTCATCGATATCATGATTTTTGTAGCTAATATGCATCGTCAGGCTTTCCTACCACCAAAGTGAGAAACGAAGCACATACCTGAGAATTCCAATCCCCCCTGGCGATAACATCATCGGCAATGGGTTGTCCAGGGGATACTTCAGCCATCGCTTGACAAAAGCGCGCAAGATCAGACCATGTGCGACCTGCACGCAGAGTCAGCTTGCCTGTAATGGAAAATCTATGGCCTACATCGGGTGAAATTCATACCAGGACGACATCAACGGGCTTCTCCCCATTCATGTACGGCGCTTGAATCTCACGAATTTGCAGAATCAAGCGATCTAGCCTCTCAGCCACGTGCTCCGCCGACCTAGTGAGTCCGCCCTCATATTAGCAACCTCTACCCATTCAAGGCTTACAGGGAAGCATACTCGCCGCCCTCACACCCATCCCTCCAAATGTCCCATTCGCGCTCCCGATCCAGACCCTTCTCTTTCCGCCGCGCACGGATTTCGCCCACCACCAAACCCTCGTAGTCGCCATAATCCCACTCGGCGATATCCTCAGTGAGTGTGACTTTTTCAGCGATATCAGAGCCACGGTCACCGTCGCCATTGAAAAGAAGGCCAGAAGTCTGCTGGGCACGCTTGCGCGGACTGACCCAAACTCGTGAGACCCGGGCCGGGTCGATCAACTTACTAGGCCCAACGAGCTGGGTCGCGGTGGCTGTGACTTGGTGGATGCCCACGGGAGTGAGCTCGAGGTCGGTCGTTCCCGTGTAGCGGCCGTTTTTCGTCCATTCTGTTTCTCCTGGATTTGCACTTATTCTTCAGACGATTCATACCGGTACACTCGAGAGAGCAGGTGTTAAGTAGACCCTGAGATACTCACCATGGCGGGCGAGGAAGACGCGAGGCGTCGTGGCGTCTAGGTCGGACATACCAGATTTCAGATCAGATCTAGAAATCAGCGCCACAAATGCGTTCCTTCTGTTTTAACGAGCATTCCCGAGCGTCAGTTGATAACAAAGAAGAGAAGGGTAAATGCCACAATAATGAGGGGTCCTGATCTGTCCGAGGTTCGGCAAAATGCCGATATTGCGGTTAAACACCGGCGCAGACATATGTCGCCAAGCCTCAGTCATCATGATATTCGTATTGTATCTTTCTTGCCTCCACCCTACAAGCTAGGACGTCTTATATTTCTAATGTCATTAATCATCACCTCGTTGAATCACTCCAAAACATATCAGTCGGTCTCACTTCTCATCCTTACGCACATGATCCAACCTTCAGGTCATCTTTGCCTTCGTCATGACAAAACCTCATTCTCCTCGAAATCCTCAAACTTTTCCGACTTCTTATCCGAATCCGAAGGGCTGACTGCAGCAGAGTCAAGCATTGCCATAGCTTCCGCCAACTCGGACTGAAACGACGACCTTGCGGAAAGGAATAGACCAGACTCAACGAGACTGTCAATCGATCGAGACTCGGCCTCCTCGGCTTTAGCGATGGCGATCAGCTCTTCGAACGCTTCAGACAGCCTCTCGCTGTAGTCGTGACGTTGCTGTAAAGCCTCTCGACTTGTGGCGATGCTGTCGACCTTTAGATCATACGCGATTTTGGATGGGTGCGACGAGGCGAGAATGTTGATCGTTTGGATGTCGGCGTGCTCTGAAATAAAGGGGAGTAGTTGGGAGCCTGAAGATTGATGGTAAGCACTCCGTCCTTCTCACATCCTTCTCCTTAGCCAATGCCAGAGGAGGAACACGGAATGTTTTGTTGTAAGTGGAAAATTTGCCTACCAGTGAGACGCATAGTGGTAATGTATAGGTAGCAGCGATCAATGAAAAGCTGCAGGACTGGATGATTATTGTAAATGACTGCGGTTATCAGTGGAGTCCTGCCATTAACAGACATCGCGTTCAGATCTGCACCAAATTCGAGCAAAAGGTGGGCGCAGTCGACGTTTTCTGTACGAGCGACCGAGTGTAACGCTGTCAGCCCCTCTGGATTGCAGGCGTTAGGGTTGGCCTCAAAATCGAGAAGGAGCTTGAGCATTTCTGGCATTCCCGCAAAACCCGCGGCTGTCAAGGGGCTGCTGCGGAATATACCCTCTGGCATGGTGGGATTTGGATGTCCGCCAGCTTCAAGTATGAGACGGAGACACGGAGCGTTATGGCTGTCAACTGCGTGTAGTACTGGTGTCCTTCCTGTAATATCCATATTGTTGGGGTCGGCACCGTAGCGGAGGAGGAGAGACATGTCTTCCAATTGGACCCTTGCTGTTGCCCAGTCGAGAGCCGTTCGATTTTGAGTATCTGTGACGTAAACAGCAATTGGGTTCTCATCCAATTCGGCAGCCAAAGATTTGGAATACAATCCGAAAACGATCCTGTGGATTAACGGAAAGTTTTGGTCTTCGACCCAGTCGCCCTCACCACCCTCGGTGATACAGCGGAGCGCGTGTTGCTCCTTGTTTTTACACTTGCCGCGGAAGACAAAGTCCCATACATTATCGTACGACCTATGCCGCCAGTCAGGACACCATGATCTTAGGTGGGTACCATGGTGCTTACGTTTCATCTACAGGTGCCCCTTGGTTGATCAAGAATTGGACTGTTTCATAGTTGTGCATGCCGCCGTAAAGTGCCCACTGGCAATAAGCTAATTAGAGTGTATTCGCAATAGGCGAGAGTAGACTTACTCGCATCAAGGTAAAGCCCCGGTAGTCGCTCACGTCCCTCGGGCCAACCAATCCTTGACTGAACATGTATTTCAGGCCGTCTATATTTCCTTGCATTGCGAAGGTGATAGACTGGGAATCATCTGGTATCCTTCTTATTGTTGACAGTTGGAACTGCGGCCCCGTCCATGGCAGATACGTGAGATACAACTTTAGATTCATCGATACGAACCACCGAGGAAACCAGTACTCCATGGTCGCGGTGGCATTCTGTCGATCTTTGCAACCCCTAAAGTCGCATGGTCTATTGAGGACCGGCAACCCGGAGTAGCCCACAAACATCTTACCGAGTACACTCTCCATCATCCCCGGCCCTGTCAGCTTCAACTTTTGTTTTGCATGGCAAGCACAAGGACACCATCTTCGACACGGAATACGATGGGAAGTCAACACGCGAAGAGTCTGATCATTTGTTTCCTTCTCGGAAGATATCGAAACTTGACCAGGACGGGAAGACTCCTGTGGTTGTCCATTGAGGATCAGCTTCCCCAAAGCGTCAAGGCGATCGCTCAAGTCCTGGTGTCGCTGGTCCACGCGAGCATTTAGTGCGAGATGGTCACCACTCGGGCCTTGGTTAATTGGATCCTGCGTCTGTCCCGAAGTCGAGGTCAGGACAGTCACTCGTTGAAGCTCGAGTATCACATGGTGCAGACCGCGCCTAAGGGTGAAAGTCAGCTCTGTCGCATGGCGACGGCCAGGCAAATTTACGAGTTTGCCGTGCCCAGCATCAGATTTAAAGTCGCCTTGACAGAACGAATGTCTTCATGAAATCCTTGGAAGAGTGTCTTCTCTTTCCACCAAATGGCTGTTTTGCTGATGATCTTGACTTTACCTCCGGCGCAGGCATTTGCAACACGTTCAAGTGCCTTCGCAAGATCGGCAAGATGGCTCTTGGTGCGCGCGAGGATTTGTTCAACCGATCCTCCCTCATTGCCTGAGGCCAAAGATTTTTCTTCCAGTGCGTACCCGACCTGGCGGAGCACAACTTCGAGGTCACTGACCTCGTTCTTTAGGGCGTACACTCGGCCCGGGACCTCGCCAAAATGCCGTAGACGGGAGATGGCCTTGCTAATCTGGGCGGCCGCGGTAGCGAGCGTAATGACGCTGGCGGCAACAGATAGCGGGTCTGCCATAACGCTGGGATTGGCGATTTACCAGTCCAGCGACCGACGAATTCGAGGGTGCCAGCGCCTCTTTGGACTGGCTTCTACCCAATTATTTACCCTGCATGCGATTGGCACAATTGGCAGCGGCGGCGCAAAGAAGCTTGTAGATTACTAGCAAGTGACTAGATGAAGTCCAGTAGAACTACTTGGAGTTGATGCTAGAAATTAGCGCGAAATGTCTGATTAATAAGTAGAGCTAACGTAGGGCCAGCTTTAGGCTAACTCGTTTCTTGGCTCAGCCTCAACATGAGATTGCTCTCCACAATCATGGTTATGCGTCTAGCATGACATGACAAGTAGAAAGCTGTTCTCGACACTCAGAGCCTTGCAGCATGAGAACCCACTGGTATGCCGACTGTCCTTCAAGCTGGATCGACCGCTGATGCCCCTCGCAGGGGCTTCCCCGCTCCGGCGCCCCGCCTGAGCTTCCTCGACGTCAGCGTGGCTTGCCAGAAAAGCGCAACATTCGCGATGTACGAAAGGTCATAGCGGTTTCCTCAGCCAAAGGAGGAGTAGGAAAGTCAACAATTGCAGTCAACCTTGCTTTGGCATTTGCACGACAGGGTCATCGCAGTGGCGTTCTGGATACAGATATCTTTGGTCCTTCCATACCTACGCTATTGAACTTGTCTGGAGAGCCAAGGTTGTCTACAAGTACGTGACGCATTTTTCAAGAGGGAGTCACTGCTAATAGGGACAATTCAGACAATCAGCTTATTCCTCTCTCCAATTATGGCATCAAATCAATGTCAATGGGCTACCTTGTCGACGAGAAAGCCCCAGTGGTATGGCGCGGTCTCATGGTCATGAAGGCTCTACAACAGCTGCTACATGAAGTCGAATGGGGAGGATTAGACATCTTAGTCCTAGATCTGCCACCTGGCACAGGCGATACGCAATTGACGATTACACAGCAGATCAAGCTTGATGGGGCAGTCATCATATCGACGCCCCAGGACATTGCATTGAAAGACGCGGTGAAGGGCATTTCCATGTTTCAGAAGGTCTCGGTGCCCATACTTGGAATGATACAGAACATGTCTGTATTTACATGCCCAAACTGCAATCATAGCACCCATATATTTGGCTCCGATGGGGTTTCGAAGACGTGTGCCGAGCATGGGATCGATCTTCTGGGAGACATACCGTT
>JAABUP010004130.1_pt1 | contig 24269 bp, 27 predicted proteins | sample 5559201 | NCBI WGS metagenome assembly JAABUP01 (sample SAMN10711887, study PRJNA513373) | rock metagenome | isolation source: Antarctica rocks | place: Antarctica
GGGGTGTTGCCCGGATAGCCGGGTCTACCGAGTACCTCCCCAACTTGAGGGGTTTGGGTTCTACTGGAGCTACTGTTTCAGGGCCTTGAACAGGCGCTGGCTCCAGAGGTGCCCGGGGAGGTGGTGGCGGCGGCGGGGACGATTCGGGTTCTGCCGAAGCTACTGTTTCAGGGCCTGCGATAGGCGCTGGCTTCGGAGGTGCCCAGGGAGGAAGTGTTGCCGGAGCTGGTGGTGGCGGAGAGGGTGGGGGAGAGGGTGGTGGAGAGGGCGGCGGCGGCGGCGAGAGGGGCGACGAGGATCCTGATCGTGGCTCTACCACGAACTTGAAATTTTCCAGCTTGGGGGCCGCTGCCTCCGCAAGCACACTGAATCGTGGCGGTGCCGTCGTGCATGCGGCCTCCAGGATCGGAGCATCATTCGGATCTGCGTCCCCTCGGAGGACAGCTTCGTTGTGCGTTAATTTTAATCGCACCATCTTAATCTCCTTGGAGTGAGTGTTATGTCGGGACTGCCGTCGAGAGTATGTGGTTGAGGATTGGGAGAGTAAGACAGATGGTGTAAAACGCGACTACGCGTAATGGGAGATGTCTTGATGGAAGCGAATGAATGGACTCGCGAGAGAAGATGATGGTGTGTCTCATGCTCGAGGGGGCTGGTAAAATCTCATTGTCAAATCAATGGTCCTGTCTGTGTTGACTTGTTGCCTCAAGTCGGCTGGGAAGGAAGTGGATTGTTCTCAAGAGAAAAAACGAGGGTGCGGCAATAGTGAGTTATGATCGAAGGGGCTGGTAAAATCTCTGTTGGTAAATAAATGATATTTTCTGTGTTGAGTTGGTGTCCGACGTCAGCTGGAAAGCGAATGGGTTGTTCTCAAGAGAAAAAATGAGGGTGCGGCAAGAGTGAGTTATGGTCGAGGGGGTTGGTAAAATCTCTGTTGATAAACAAATGATATTGTCTGTGTTGAGTTGGTGTCCGACGTCATCCGTTGCCCCGTTTCGATTTCCGCCGTTCTTGATTCACTCTGCCCTCACTTTAGATGATGTTGATCGTGATTCAGCCAATTAGAACAAACAACTTCAACACTGGGGGCAAAACAGCCAATGGCAGCATCGCCGTCCCCGGCCACACGTTTTTCTTGTCCAGTCAAGGACGTCCTAATTTCCGGAGTGGGTCTCCATTCTGTCAGCTGCCCGCGTTGATATTGTCTTCCCCTCAAATATTTGGAATGGTGCAAAAGTCAGTTTCTATGGGGCATCGAACATGGGCCCTGGATGTGGGAATTTCGCGTAACCCCTTTTCCAAGCTATAATAGATTACGGATTTTGATACAGCAATATGTGACCGTGAGGAACTCCCATCAGGACTTCACAAGAAGTAAAAGGAGCATGAGAAGTCCCAGTAGTATCAGGAATCCAAAGTGGCAAAAGATCACGAGTAACCCAATCTGCTTGACGACTTTTTCGACACAGCATTGGGGTACTTCGCTACGAAAGCTCGATGCTTTTCTGCCGTGGTGGAGCAACTATAACCACCGGTGTTACGGTTCCAGATTAGTTTTCAATACGTACTAGGGAGTGGTTAACCATCAACCATCCAGTCGGTGATCGCCGTCCATCATGGTTTTACCGTCGACCACTTGGCCACGCCTGCGTGGGCTTGCAATGTGAGCGCTTATTAAAAAACATATCGTTTCTTTTTCAATCCACACATATTCAAATCGCAGCCTGCTGGCCCGTTAGCCACCTCCTTGCATTTTCAGATCATATCTCCCAACACCAATCGAAAACATTGATTGAATGTCACAAAAATTGTCCAATATTCCAACTAAATGCATATCATTAGACCTAGCGATTCGGATTACTTGGATAATCGTCATTGCATTGTGTACATAGTAATCTGTTGTAGCCAACGGATCTGATGGCGGTTGTACATACTTGAGAACTGGTATCAATCGCAACCCTCCACACCGTCCACCTTGCTAGATCGTCCGCCACGCACTGAATTAATTCGCTTTCACTTGACCGCCTTTCCAGCTGCTCCCTCTGGATTCTTTACGACACCTGCCGCCGTATCTGCAACTTCCTTCGCATCCTCCTCCACAACCTCCCCCGCTGATTTACCCTCCGCACTCCGTTGATACATCACGATCCTCGTCACCTGAGTCACGCCAACACATCCCAAAAAGAAATTGACAGCGGCCAATCTGCGATAAATTAGCCGGAACCCAAAACGCACCGTCTGGAACAGGAGGGACCATCGCACAGTATATTCCGGGGTTTGATGACGAAGCACCATCGTGTCCAGATCGCGCCTGTGGCCGTAAGAGCGACATTTTGCGTGAGCGATAGGGATTCTGCGGGTCGCGCAAAGTCGCTGATACCGGCGAGGACGAGGGACCACTGATTGATATCAATGAGCATTGTCGCACGAGCGGGAGAGCCTAGCAAACCTTCATGACCGGTGCCCTAGCATTTATTAGCACCTTCACATCGGATAAAAGGAGCCCAGCTCACCAGAAATGCACTGTCTTGATACCCACGGGACTATTCCACAATCTCGACGCCAGACCTTGCTGCGGTGCGGCCGTCGCATCAGCAGTCTGGTATCTGCGCCCGATAGGTTTTCTGAATGTCGCCCGAGCAAACCTCGAGCTCTGCAGGAGGCGTAGACCAGCTCTTGAAGACATTGTGATGGGATTGAATTGAATCGTACAGGGAAATGGAGGAATATGAAGTGACCGAAGTCGGTTTGACGTTCGGGCTGCCGGATTTAAATGTAGAACTAAATTTTATCTCCGGCGCAAGCTAAGTTTCCTGCGGCGCAAGCATCAGTGCCACTGTCGTTGCTTCGGTATTACGACTATCGAGTCAATATGTCGGGCAAATATGCCTTTACGAAGGGTCTCAAGGAGGTGCGGTTCCTCTTCTGCCAATCTTCGGATCATAGCGCTGCGACACGGTAGGTAACAAATGAGATCTTCCAAATATGAATAGAGCTGATGTAACCTTCACAGGTCCTTCCTCACCAGAGCTTACCCTACGATGAAGAAGAATAACCCACATACCCCCATAATGCTTCGAGAAGCTTTGGGGTTTGAGCCGCGGGTGTTTGCGCGTTATGGTTAGATCTGAACGATACTCTGGATGTACGGATTACGACTAATGCGAAGGGTGCAGAGCTGGGAAAAGAAAAGCAAGAGTCGCTAAGTGGTATATTGAGCTCATGATCGACCTGAGGCTGGTTGCTAATTTCTTCCAAGGGTTGAGTGACGGGGAGATCGAAGCCAAGGTATCCAGCTTGGTCCGGACGGGTGTATGATAAAGAGACATTACGGGAAAATCAATGTAAATAAGATGTTCGTTCGAACACTACTGAATGCTGCTACTGCACACAACATCGGCTTCATTTCACTTCCACGTCACCGAACTTGTACAGCGCCCAGCTTGTTGAACCTTCCTTCAGCGTCCACAGTCTCTTCCCAACATCCTCCCCCGCAGCTCCCGCACCGACATAAATGGGCAGTAAGTGCTCCAAAGTTGGATGAGCCTGCCTCGCATCAGGTCTTCTCACCAAATCTGCCATTTTCTGCTCCCGTTCCTGTGGCAGACTGGTCACTGCATCCTTCAGTGCTTCATCAAACGAGGTAGTGTAAGGCAGCGGTTTCGGACTAGCCATTGTGAACCTCAGATCTCGAAGATTGTGAACAGCCATGCCGGAGACTATGATAGCAATGTTTTGTGAGCGGAGAATTGCGATTGCCCGGCCTAAGGTGTAGTGTTGATTGGGATCCTCAGAGGAAAATAGCGATGCTTGGACAAGGGGTACGCCCAAAGGGTTCTGTTCAGGATCGAATGCTACTTTGAAGCTCGCCCATACGCCGTGATCCAACCCCCTCTCGACAGGTTTGGTTTCGATCCCGTTTGATTTAAGTGCGTCCATGACTTGAGCTGCTACTTTTTTGCTACCAACATTGGGATATTTCTCTTTTGCCAAGTCTCAGCAAGGAAGAAAACAAGTTGAACCCTTGAAATGACAGACCTTTGTAATACTGACTTGGGAAGCCATAGAAGCTAGTCCCACCCTCGTCAGGATTGCTCACCCAGATTTTGAAATCTTTGAGGAACGGGGAATACTGACTCATAAATCAAGGGGGTAATCTCTTTCGTATTTACTTCAATCTTGTTTCGCTCAGCTGCTTGCCAATGCGCCGAGAACACAACGACTGCTTCTGGCTTAACCTTGGTGGTGATCTCTTTGCCAATGGATTGCAGCTTTGCGAATACCGGGTGATCCACATCGTACATGATATTTGGCTATCCCTAACGTAAGTGGCCATATACTTTATCTATTCCATGAAATCAATGGCGAACTTACTCCACCATGAGAGAAGCTATTGTCTACGATCAGCGCAGGCTGTCAAACGCCAGAAAGAAGTGGCGCGGGTCTCTGAGGACATTATCTAGGAGAGTTACGTACAAGTAGACAGGAGTTTTCGCAGCCATAGTCTTTGTAGAAGATGCGACTGCTGAGGATTTGAGCATAGGAGAATCAACCCTAAAATTATTCGACCAATCGGCTTGGACAGTGAACGTAGACCTTGACCAACGATTTGGTGCTTGAAATGCGAGCCAGACTGCTATCAACGGTACGACGAGAAAGGAGATCTTGATTGGCAGGGGGAACATGCGGTATTAGTCGATACCGTGAAAGATGTCTCGGTTTTTAATTTAAAGCTGTTTGGCGATGATGATCCTGCGCTTGACCACTTCACAACGTCTACTAAGCTCTGACAAAGGAACTCGCAAAATTGTTACATTGCTTGCTAAGTAAACAGATCATCGGCACGCGCTCGCTTCCGAGGGCCGAGGTGCTCTACCCGACAATATCATCCGAATCCAAGGGCTGATAAATCACAACAATTGCCCGTGGCAGGAATCCATTCTCAACTTGCTCAAGCAGGTGACTTTCATTTTCACAAGACAGAGCCTTTTCCAAGTACAATCGGATTGTTTTCGTCAACAGGCCGTCGGCATATTGATCGGGAATCCCTCAAATAGCTGATATATTAGGGTTTCAAGTGAATGCAAAGTATTGAGCAAAGATAGCCGATCAATTCTAAAACGCAGATATGAAACCGACTGAAAGTTGATTGGAATAATGCGTTGGTCATGGATACATCGGTGCTTCGCGTCTATGCATTATCATACACGAGCCATGTTGCTCATACCAGTCATGACTGACCACTGGCTCTCAAACAAGGTGTCACTGCACAACTTGACACCTCAAGCTCCCGTCGCCAAAACTGCACCCAGTGTCCTATGGTGTTACCGTACAAAGGCCATACTGATAAGAGCAAAGATTACATAACTGTACACTCGCCTTCGGTGGATTTCCTCATGTTTGACCGAGACACTCGCTCTTTTCTCTTAGTGGGTCCCCCCTTCCTAAGGTCTTCGAGTCGCTCTCGTGCCTTGGGGAAATTTTGTGCTGTGAAGATTCACGTCAGTTGTGCAAGGAAAGCAGCCATTGCTGGGTACTTACAAGCAGCCCGCCAGTACCACCGCTTGGCATCCTCCAGATTGGCTGGTGCTCCAATACCAACTTCAGTAAAATAACCCATGGCATACTCAGCCTTGGCCAGACCAGCTTGCGCCGCCTTTCGAGCCCAAAGATATGCTTCTGTGTCACTTTGCTGCAGGATACCCTCAGATCCTGTGAGATACCAGCCGCTGAGCGCCAATTCACTTTGGTGCTCCTCCTGAACTGCTGCCTTGCTATACCAAGCAATACTCTGTCGAGGGTCAACAGCACCCCCCATTAGACCATACTCGTAGATGCATCCAAGGCGATATTGAGAGAATTTGTAGCCTAGGTTGGCAGCTTGAGTGAAAAGCTGCCTGGAGTAAGCTTCGTCTTTGTTGACGCCATCATTGCCACTCGGCTTTTCGTGGAGAAGAGCCTGAACGCAGTCAGTTCGGGTTACTGAACAGGTCTTGACTTTGACGTAATACTTACTAGCTCGTGCAAAGCATGTGGATTTTCCTGATCTGCTCGCTCAGCAGCGCGCTTCAGCCACGTTATGGCTTCTCTAGGATTTTTCGGCTGGCCCAGTAATCCCTTAAGCGAGACAATGCCCATTTTGTACATAGCAGGAGTATCTCCTAACGTCGCTGCGCGTTTATACCATTGCATAGCTTTTACAGGGTCCCGGCTGGTGCCCCCACCTTCTTCCTGCCCTATCTCACAGCACACCGCCACTCTGTAGGCAGCTTGGGGGTGGCCTGCTTTGGCAGCATTTTGATAAAGCTTGAAGGCTTCTCGTGTATCCGACTCCAGACCCATTGACCCGCGAGTGTAACAGTCAGCAAGGTAGAATGTTGCCCCTGTATAGCCGTTACCGGAGAGTTTCTTCACAATCTTATAAGCGTCAAGAATGTATTTCTCACGGCTCTTGCTACGAGTTCTGGAATCGGCCCGCTCATCAACAAGAACCCCAGCTGCCTCAACTAGTTTCTTGGCCAGTATAAGTTGTGTTGCCATGTCGTTAGGGTTTCTTGCTGTGGCTTGTTTTAATCTGTCCAATTCCTGATGGGTGACTGGCACAGATTCGCGTTTGCTTTCAGCAGAATTTGAAGATCCTGGCTTTTGCGACGGATCGGATAATTGCATAGGTGAAGGAGTAGCATTGTATTGTCGGACCGGCGCTGGCTTTGCTGCTTGGTTTACTGGAGACCCCTCCATCAACCCCGCCCGCACCGGGGCGGGATGAGCAGGTAATGCATCCGGATTAATAGGTGATCTCGGTGGAGTTGAAGAAGGTCCTGGTCGACCATTAGGCGAAGGTCCCCCCCCAGGCGGCCTCATCTGGCCATGACGAGAGCGGTCATCCTGTATCGGCGGCGAGCGCCCATTATTCTGGCGTTCTACAGGTAGCGAGCCATCGACTGTGTGCTCGTTGCTTGGAGGCGGCCTAGCATTAGGCGGCCTGGTCGGTCCTTGTCGGGAGGGTCCGCCCTGCAGTGGTGGCGAGCGTAATCGATCAGGCCTGTGTTGATCTCGATACCCCATCGGAGATGGGCCATTGGGTCGACCCTCTTGAGGCGGGGAGCGGAAACGGTCAGGTGGTGCATTTGCCTGATAACCCCTGGCTGGTGGCCCTGACCGAGGAGGTGGGACGTTCCAGTCATCGTGACGATATCCCGCGGTATAAGCCGGGCCCCCCGGTCGCTGCTCCATTGGATACTGTTTGCTGTGCACTGGCCAATCATTCGGATTTGTAAATGGTGGTGGCATAGCATTACCGAGTCCACAATCGTCTCGTGCGGGAGCAGTTGCAGGTGGTCTCGTGGATGGCCCGGGCACACCAAAATCAAACCCATCGTTATGCTGCTGTCTTGGTGACCGTCTGTCCTTCAAGTCTGGCTGCGATCTACTCCGTGGGACTGGTCCGTTGATGTACATGTCGCTCCTTTGATTGAGCTGATCCGGTACTGGTGGATGCTGCTCTCGACTTCTCGGTTGCTGTAAATGCTTGTCGATAGTCATTCCGCGCCGATGGGTAGCCCCTGGGTCGGGCTGTGCATCGAAATTAGGCATTTCCTCGTCGCCCGTGGGCCGATAATGCCCGTGGTCAGTCTTGGAATAAGACGGATGGTCTTGCTGTGCTGGTCTATCATAGTAACCGTCTAGAACATCACCAAAGCTGTCCTGTGGGGCGTGTGCCTGTCTAGAGTTCAGGGTCGGATTTTGAACAGCAGCATGGCCATAAGGTCGTTTCTCGGCTGAAATCGCCCTTGACTGGCCGTAAGGCCTCTGTTGAGAAGGGTCTATGGGGCCAAGCGGGCTTGTGGGAGTGTATCCTCTGTCGTCTGGGCCATGATAGCCGGCGACTGGACCAGGTTCTTGCCAGCTCGTCTGGATTGCAGGTTTCGGCCGGCTGTTCGGCTTCAACGCCGCTTCAGCTATCGCTGTAGGCATAGTCCTACTCCGCTGGAAACGCGAATCTGGGGATGGATCGATAGGTATTGATGGCCGCGTTCGATTGTCTTCTGAATGACGACCACTCACCCCAGGTGGCTTCAGCTCGTTATTGCCACCTCCTGTATGGATTGGTTCCCTTGGCACCGGCCTTCCTTGTCCCACGGGTTGATCCACGTGCGCATCTCTTTGAGCCCGGGCGTTGCGATCGAAATAGCCCTCGTTTTGATTCTGGGAATGATAGATAGATTCGTTAGTGCTTTGTGATTGAGGAATTGTGTTGCTACTGCTTTTGCTGCTTGCAGTTTGCGGCCTGTCGTCATGGTTCTTATCACGGCGGTGTTGGTCTCTAAAGTTGGTTTCAGCGACTGAGCCGTCGAGGCTCTTTGCGGTCGAGTGTGCTCCCTTTTTTGGCCTCATCGGAAAAGTTGGAAATGGATTGTCCCATGCGACAGTCTCTGGGGACATTGGGGTTTCAATGATCCGTTTGTTGGCTGTTGAAAGACACATCAGTCCATGTGCTTGAAAAATAGTTCTCTAGCTTTCAGTGAACTTACAAGCTCTCGATCGCTGAGAAATCTCTGATTTCGAGGACACGCTCGGCGGCTTGCCGTGTGCAGATCGAGGAGGCCCTTGGGAATTAGACTCTGGGATGACTTCATGATAATCTTGAAATGCATTCTGGGCAGAGTGGTCAGAGTGGCCCTTGCCCCTATATTCAGCGCCGTTTTGTGGTCCGTGGTATGCCTGGCTACCAGTCATTGAGGTGTTGTATTGTTGATTCATATCCCAGCCATCTTGATGACCATATGAGGCCTCGTTGTAGTTATAGTTCCCATTGTATTGGCCTCCTGACCCATTCTGGAAGCTCGGTTCGGGATGATGCCGCTGCTGAAAGCCTTGGGGCTCCGGTCCGAAATTTCGTGTTCTCTCAGGTGGCCTTGACTTTGATCGTGCTTGTCCTCGATTGCGCGCATCCACGTACGGGTGCGCATCTGCTGGTCTTTGCCGTGATGGCTGCACTGGGGGTCCTCCAACATCGTCTCGCCCCCTGCGACCATGAACGCCTCCATTCGCACCCTGCCATCTGTCCTGGTCATGACTTGAATCCCCTCCCTCTAATTCGTATTCATCACGATATTGCTGGGGAGGTCCAGGTCGAGGCCGGCCATTGAAATCCGACGGTTCTGGAGCATAGTCGTATTCTGCTGTATGAGGCTGGTGCGAAGATGCATCCGAATTTGGCGGATATTGATATTGTGGTCTTTGGGCGGCTCTATAACCCTGCTGCTCGGCGTAGGCCATGGTTCAATAGGTTCAAATGTAGTCAAGCCTTGACCATGACATTAGTCATTTGCTATTGACATGGCGTCATATGGATATCTGGTTATTTGGGCTCATGCTCCATGAACGGTTGACTTCAGGGTGAGCATATATGCTCCCGGCACGATCTAGAAAGAATGGAGGCCGCCTGGACCTTCGGAAGTGACGATTTTGCTATTGGCGACCTTCAAGCGTTAAGGAGATAATTTGAAGTCTGGAGGGAGGAGGACAGCTGCGCTGAAGTCGGTGTAAGGATTGGAAGCGAAGCATCTAATGAGCGTCCGTGAGAGCCAATTATGTAACGGCATAAGACTGGGGTACTTTCAAGATTCGGAAATTAAAGGAGGGTGATGGAAGCAACAACGCTTCGAGAGCTGGAAAATGAACGGAGAGGCAAGACCCCAGACTCGCGGTGTGGAGTCGTGGTCATGAGGCTGCTCGTTCAGGGAGCAAGACCATGTCAATGCCAACCAATCAATCATGGTCGCGGCCGTTGTCGTTATTGGAAAGGGAACTCGGGGGACGGCTGCTGTGGCTGAACTGCTGTGGCTGAGCAATGATCGACAGACGCAACAAGGCAAGCTTCTCGAACATCGACCTTCACTGAGCAAGTACCCCATGGATGTCAATGATTTGAGTGTCCTAGAATAGATCTCGCTGCGAACTTCGGTAAATAAAATACTGGTTTCCTTCATCGCAGCCTGTCGATCACCGGATTGGTTCCAAGTGCCGCTTCTGCAGACAAGCATCCAATGGTGAACCTGTTACATTCGCCATCATGTCGAAAGCGGGATTGTGGATCAAGATGTTGACCGCGTAAGCGCACAGCCTTATCCCTAGACGCACGATATCATCTGACCGCTTCCAGGGGTGTGACATTGTGCGTTGGCGGCCCTGCCTTGGTATACTATGTCTCGCCTACGGAGGAAGAATTATTCAAGGCATGACGCGCGCATGCTCCTTGTCAATGAGCCCATGCTGACAAGGCGCAGCGTTACAATCCAGAATTGCAGAAGAGATCTTTGGAGAACAGAGAGCAGAAGCAGCAGGAGTTTGATAACTTCGTGAATAAACTCAAAGAGTACTCAAAATCGGACAAGCCAATATGGGCGGCTGCGGCTGAAGACGAGGCTCGAATGAGGGCAAATAACGTCGAGGAACAGCGAAAGATTGCGGAAGAGATTCAGAAGAGGAGGGACGAGATAAGAAGACATTCGATCGGTGGGCAGTGAGAAGAGTGTCGAATCCTTTTCTGCGAAGAGTCTCCTGTACCTCCAGACAGCAGAACGGTATATTCCATCTTCAAAGTCTTTAATGGCTGTACTGTCAATGCTTTGCAATTTCCTCTTTGGAGTCGTTGCTATGCTCGCCAGCAATGCGAAAGCTACGTGCCAGATGGTTTTACAAGTCGCTATTGCTATTTACAGGTCCTGCACCTTTTGGAATTTGCCTACGACTCAGAGCCCTCAAAGTCAAGCCGTGGTGTATCAGGGTATTTCAGTACAATGCTACTATGGAAACTATCAAGTCACAGCTTTGCTGCCGGACCTACAGAGGTGATCTCGTTGTAAAGCAGGGTCGTCAGGAAGTCTATTCGGATTAGCACCAATCTAAGGATTCGAGATCATCGTGATGCTCACCTGCATAGTCCTCTCCGGTGACTTGTCCAGAGAAATATTGCGCTGCTAGCTGATATTTGTTACCCTTAGGAGCTTTCGAGGAAAGCTCGTCGGCTTGCTCTTTGAGCAACCTCAACGCATATGCTTTGTCGACCTTCTTCCCCTCGGCTGTTGTCGTGCCATGCTTACACCACTGCCAGAGCTGAGATCGACTGACCTCGGCGGTAGCAGCATCTTCCTATAAGACCGCCAATCGAGTCAGCTTTTGCTAGCACATTCCTATGGCCTGAACTGTCATACCATCAAGAAATTGATAGGGACACATCCAATGCCTTTGAGCCAGCCCTCCATATACCCAAGGCCGATGTTGAGGTTCTTGCGAATCCCCTCTTCTGAGACGGTACCTTGCATATTCATGTTGAGCAAGTCATTCCCGGTGATGCGGACCTGCTCCCTTCGAACGAAGAGCTGGTTCGGCGTTGGCATGTGCTTGTTAAAGACTTCGTTTGCGATCGACGCTAGTGCAGGATGCGCAACCCAAGTGCCGTCATGGCCCGCTCGCACCTCACGGAGTTTGTCAGCATAGACGCCGGCCATGGCCTTGTCATTGGCCTCCTTGTCATCTTTTATGGGAATCTGTGCTGCCATACCGCCCTACTCCATCTTAGCATCTCCAAGCAATCTACCGTTATCTGTGATACGATACTTACCATTGCATGCACTCCTCGTCGATGACAGGTCTGGATGAGCAATTGCACATATGCGTCCATGAAAGGGACAGTCATTGTCACTGCCGAGCGGTCTGGCAGGACAAAATTCGAGTTGTGGCGGAACTTCTTAATCACACTGAAAATATAATCCCACCGACCACAATTCAACCCAGAGCTATGATCGCGCAACTCATAGATAATCTGGAATCGATCAGCCTATGGCGCTTTCCGTGAATCTTGGACATACCTCTTCCATCTCGAATGCTGCCATAATGGTCTCGATCAAAACTGTTCCTCGAATCGTTCCCCGCGGGATGGCTACATAGTCTTGAGCCAGATTAAAGACATCATTCCACAGGCGAGCCTCAAGGTGGGACTCCATCTTAGGCAGGTAGAAATATGGTCCAGTCCCTCCCCTGACGAGCTCGTGTGCATTGTGGAAGAAGTAAAGGCCAAAATCGAAGAGACTTGCAGATATGGGTTCACCATCGACCGTGAAGTGCTTCTCGACCATGTGCCATCCTCTCGAACGGGCGATCAGTGTTGGCAATGTCCTGTCTGTTCGAAGCTTGTACTCCTTTTCTCCCTGCTTGAAGTCGACTTGTTTCCGGATTGCGTCGTACAGGTTGACTTGACCATTGATCATGTTGTCCCACGTTGGTGCGCTCGAGTCTGCCACGGTGTCAGTCATGCTCACCTCGAAATACGAAAACGCTTGGGTCAGCTTGAGTACCCTCGAAATCGGCCATATACGTCCAGACATTCGCATTCAAGGCGTTTACGACCATTTTTCGGTCCGTAGGACCTGTGATCTCTGTCCTTCTGTCGACCAGGCCCGGCGCCGGTGGAGCACCTTTCCACGCATCGTTTTCACGGACATGCTTAGTCTCTGGTAGAAAGTCTGGCAGTACTCCTTTGTCTAGCTCAGCTTGCCGGATATCCCGGCGCTTCAATAAGTCTTTCCGGGTTGTGTTGAAGGATCGGTGAAGGAGGGCAAGGAAGGCTGTTGCCTCTTTGCTTAAGATCTTGCGGGTCTGGTCGTTGAGAGGACCGAGGACTGACACGCCTTGGAGGATAGCCTCAATGTTCGACATCTTCGGACGACGATTATTTTCTACTGGAGGAAGGGTGGACGAAAGCGCTGGAGATGGGGAGAGGGCAGTCCAGAGGACTTGTACAATACGTCAGATCTAAGTTCAAGCCCATTGGAGGTCGGGCTGGGGGAACGGAAGAGGGTATTTACGGGATCTTGGCCCAGCGGGGGAACTTTTCCCCCTAAACGACCCTCTTTTGCGTTTCGCTCGGTACTACCCTTTTTCTGTAAGTGGGACTGCTGAAAGGGAGTCCGAGGCTCGTCAATGATGTGTGAAGCATCCTAGTGCGAACTGACGGCGGGGTCAAGGCATTCATCACGACGTCAGTTGTTCGAGGCGGGGTTTACCTGACGGATTTAAGGAACCGATCCTCTCGTGAGCCTCGGCAACTTGAAAATGCAAAGGCTCCAAAGGGTACTAATCCTAGATCGCGGCACAACGCATCCAATCTGATGCAATCTTTGGTGGAAAATCTTAGAGTGATTGAGTTGATACAGAATTCTGATGGAGCCGTCAAAGCTATGGATGAGGAGTTATTCTAGACAGGCTCAAGTGTCCGGATATTCAAATTGGCCTGAGTAGGATGATACTCATAGGCATAGTCTACTTGTTTGGAAGTTCTCGATGGTGCCATCATATTATCTGTCTTGCTAGAAGTGAAGTTGTAAAGTTGCTACACAGAATCCGAAACAAGATGTAGAGCCATATCCAATCAACGGAGCATTACCCTCTCGGCGCTATGAGCCCGTCGGGAATTAGCCCGAATTGATTGCCGTATGACTCTGCGCTTCCTGTTCTTCTCATAGGTACGTTCACGTCCTGACAACGTCTGCATTATTAAACACCATACAAGAGCACCCTCTGCGTCATGGAAGGCCGTTGCCAGTGCGGGAGCATCAAATTCAAAACGCCTCTCTCGGCACCGCTAGAGATTTACATCTGCCACTGCAACGAATGCCGCCACCAATCTTCGTCAGCATTCGGCGTTTCCGCCATCTTTCCGGCGTTTGAGATGCAGTCACCTCACCCTGGCGGCATTGGTACATACTCCCGTAAAGCGCCGTCGGGCAGGATGTTGGACTGTTATTTCTGCGCCAAGTGTGGCAGCAGACTCATGCACAAAAGCGAAGGCGAGGATCAATGTAGCGTCAAAGGAGGCTGTTTAGAGGGACCCTCCTTGAAGGGAGCAATCCACATATGGTGCAAAGAGGCTATTGTAGATATCCCCGCCCGTGCGATGGCTTATGATGAAGAGCCTCCTCCACCGGGTGGCTATGGTTTGAGAAAAGAAGGTCCTCTAAGTGGATGAGCGAGTGAATGTATGCTGCCGAGGCTTGTTTGGGAACTCTGGTGGTTTGGGCATCGACCATCCATAATTCCATTTTGCGTGGCCATATTCCATTTTATTATCCTAAATTCTATTGCCAATTCCCATTATCGTCAAAAGATTACGATCAACTTTCACTACCTCGTCGCTCTCATGTTCTAGTACATTAAGCTTTGCTTAATTGCTCTTTTCGGAAGAATACTGCAAAACCTATCGGCACCGCCAGCTGGAACAACAATACCACCCAGAACCAAGCCGCGCTCAGCGCCTCTCCAGGATTGATACAGAAATTTGGAAATACACTGCTGGGCCCAATCTTATCGGGGGAAGTAGCCCTAGCGATGATAGTCGTCAAAGAGCCCAGAATCTGCGCCGCGATGAGGGTGAAGAGAACGTGGAAGCGGGTTAGTGTTTGAAGCAGGATCATTCCGAAACCTGGAAAGATGGATGAGACATAGATTAGCAACTAAAGTAGAAAATCCTTGTGGGAGAGCGAGGTAGAGTGGGATGAGAAGAAGATTGACGCGTACCAACTCCCTGTATGGCATCTAAGACTCCGAGCCATAGCCATAATGCACGTCCTGCCAAAGCACTGGCGACTGGCCCTGCTGTCCAAGGTAAATATTGGCCCATGTTCGAGGTACTCCAAAGGATCTGTGCCCAGCGTGGAGCGCCAAATCCCATTGCGAAAACAGGGAGAACCCAAGAGTGGCTTTTCGACATGTGGGAAAAGATATAGAGAAAGACAATCCATATGCCAATGAAGAACACTACGACCAGGATAGCAATCTGCCACGCTGCAGCTGATTGATTAGACCATAGGTAAGTCCAGTTCCGGCCATAAGGAGCGGAAAGCCAATAGTTCTGAATCACTACGACTGCGAAGAACCACTACAGCCACCGTCAATCTCTGCAATTCACCCCGTGCGAGGAGAAAGGGCAACTCACTATGATGATCTTTCGCCTGAAAAGAGAGGAATAGAATGAAGGGATGTTTCCTGGAGCTTGGCGATAGTACGGGGGCAAGCTCGTAAACAGCACCACCCCAATGCCCCACATCAGTAATGTGATGGTGACACAGAGCGGTACAATGATCGTTGGGTACGAGTTAAGATTTGCGATGACTGACGCAGTGCCCTCCGATTTAGCGAGCGCTGCCCCCCAATACCATAGGGCCACTACATAGATCTGCTGGGTACCTTGGATGACACAAGCTCGATAGACGAATGCAGTGACCGGTGCGCCACCTTCGTCCGCGAAGTTGACGGCGAAGTAGAGCGCACCGCTTGAAGAAGCCATCGAATAAAAGCCTGTCGCGACGTTGTGAAGCCAGTCCCTTGCAGTCGGACTTGGTCCAAAAGGTGAAATGGCAATCAGGAGGAATGCTAAACCGTAGAAAAAGAAAGGAATCGATACGACATAGACGGTTTGCAGCCGTCTGTAAAGTATCCACCAACCAAATGACGTGACGAGATAGATGGAAACGATGATATACAGCTTATTTGCTGACTCGCCGATTGTCCCGTTCAGAAGTGTGATTTGGTAAGAGTTGGCGGCTATGATTTGGCCCTAGAGTATTGACGTGAGCAAGGCTGATACCTCGAGCAGGGTTTGGAATACTGACAAAGGCCAGAAGAAATGAGTAGATAGGCCAGTCTCCGATCTTGATACGGAGAACCCGTTGTAATCCAGAAGGCGGCTTATGATTAGTTCCCAGCCCGAACCCATCATCGTTGGCTTTCTTCCTAGCCTCTTGTACCATCGTAGTAGGAATTTTATCTGGAGGTTCCTTCCCAGTGGTTTTAGTCAATTCGGCAGCGCGACGCTTCCCAAACCATGACTTTTCACTTTTCAGTAGATACTCTTCGATGCAGAGCTGATTTTCGGAATTCTTCCCGTCTAGTGTCTGCAGCTTGTTTTGAAATGTCATTTCGTACTCTTTCTGAGGGTCTGAGAAGAACGGTGTAACATTTTGAAGCATGTTGTCAGGTTTCTCCTCTTTGACCTCCTTGGTGCTCAGAGTGGCTACACTACCATGTGGAAAGTAATGGCCTCCCCAACTGGGGAACATGTCAACAGCACGAGGTATCTGAATTTGTATGACTTTGGCATTGGCAGCACTACCAAATTTTGAAGCTTTACGAGCTTTGGGACCAGCAGCCTTGGAAGTATTTTTAGAACCGATTTGAACGCTAAAATGCCGCCTTGACGAAGATGGTGGTGTTGGTGCCTGCACGGTGGAACTAGCAACATTGTCGGCATCCGCATTTTCAGGAATGGTCTTAGGACCAACTTGGACGCTAAAACGCCGCCTCGACGCTGATGATGGTTGTGAAGGCGTTGATGATGGCGTAGTGTACACTGTGCTGAGTGACGCAGGCGTGGTGGGACTACCGTCGCCATGGGGATTCGTAGCCTCAGGGATAGTCTTGGAACCAAACTGGACGCTGAAACGTCGCCTTGATGATGTTGATGATGTTGCTGCGGACGTTCTTGACGTTGGCTCGGTGGGACTTGCAGCACTGCCAGAGTTTAAAGCCTCTGGAATAGCCTTGGGAGCAAATTGAACGCTGAAACGCCGCCTCGATGTTGATGATGATGTTGGTTGCGGAGGTGTGGATGCCGGGGTGGTATACGGTGGTGACGATGCTGGCGTGGTGTACGCTGTACTGGCTGACTTTGGCGTGATAGGGCTCCCGGTAGCAGAGGAAGAATGCTCACCGCTAGAAGATGGAGAGTGCTTGGGAGCTGCGGGAGCCTTTAAACCGCTCGCTGGTATTTGCATTCCCAACAGTTTGACTGCTTTGCGGTCATTCGGTCGCAATTGCGGCATTGACGGCGATCTCTTCATTGCTGGCTTCTCCAACGTTCGAGAGGCCACTTGTGGCACTGGATTGTCTCTTGCACGAAAAATTGGTGTCGAAGGCGCGCGAACTATTGATGGCCGACGAACATCTTTTGTCGGCGGCCCTTGGATTGGCTCATCCCTTGCGGCCTGATTAATTTTCGGCACCGCACCTGTGGTATTGCGTAAGAGTGGAGGGGGTGGACGCTTCCGTTTGCTACTGGGGCCGACTTTGCTTCCCAGACCTGGACTGGGTCCAGCGAGCAAATTCCCTTCCGCGATAGGGCTCAAAACCCCGACCTGGCCTGGCACTCGCTTCTCCACAGGGCGTGGACGCGGAGATGGCTTTTTAAATCGTGATTGCAACACACTCAATAGACTTGGAGTCTCTAAAATCGCAGGAGTGCTTGGAGAATCCAAAATTGGGCGCTTCTCCTTTACCGCTTGTTTATGACTGGTCGCTATCGCCGTAGATTGAAGATTTTCAAGATCCTCGACCCACTGGCTGACGGGAAAACGCTGTACGGTGGCTCGAGCTCTCATGATAGCCCGCACCGTAGGCTTTGCTCTTAATGCGTCTTCTACAGCTGTCTTCAATTGCTGAATGAAATGTTTAGATGTCGTGGATTCAATTGTGAACCACCAGCCTGGCATATTTCCTAGTCCCCCTACTCTAGCTCCTATGTATGATAGGGTCAGTCTCGTCTACCAAAAGCTGAGGATCCGGCAGAAAAACAGCTTTGGGGATTGTTGATAGAAACGGCTGCTCCGAAATTATGCATTATCCAACAATCCTCTGTTGGCAGTTTGCAAAGCATAAATCTCAAACATACGTACCAACGCATAGGACTCCTTTGCGTCCGAATTCTACAGCCACTAATCCAAAGGGCTCGTCTCTGCTGGGCATAAGAGCAAAGTCCGCTCCACTGAAAATGTATGGTGGGAGGGCGGTGAATTCGGGCTGCGAGAAGACCCTTCCTTTGTATATCTCCATCATTCGAGCGAGTTTCAAGGCCGCGAATTTGCCGTAAAGGTCAATTACTGGTCCCACGCAAATCAACTGCACGTGAGGGTGCCGTTCCATGATAGACGGGAATACGTCAGCGATCGCGTCAACGCCTTTCTGATTGGACCACCTTCCCACGAAAACAAAAAGCTCTGCCTCAGGATCTTGCTTTAATCTGTATATATTTGTTCATTAGCATGCTTTCAGGCTAGAATCTGAATGAAAGGATTGCATCAAAGAATTGAACCGGATCTGCCGCCAGGACATGTCGTGTGGATCAAGTGCCACGTAAAACACGAGAAAAGGCAAGTCAGGGGAACACGAACCCAGCCCAATTCTGCGCTTGTCGTTTTAACTTGGGTTTCGAAGCTTCGAGTTCCTCGTCGACCAAGATTTCTTCTGTCTTGACCTGTTCTCCAGACCAAGCCGCTGTGTCCGTTGGATCCGGGTTTGGCAATCCGCCAACATCTTTCATGCCCCAGAAAATTGGATATCTTGCGAACGCACGCTTGCCATACTTTGTGGAGACTCCGACAGCACCAAAACCCTTTTGATGGATTCTCAGGTAACTCGCACCAGCGTGTAAGAGATCTGGCATATCCTCACGATCAGCAACTTCATGAACCACACCAGAGTAAGTCATTGGAAACATACTAAATACTTCTCCAAAACGAACGTACTTCTGCACTACCTATCGAAGATTTTAGTGAAAAATGCGATAACCGATTTTGAAAATTGCCTTACTGCAGGATCCAGATTGTATGTCTCACAGACCTCTTGGCTTTCTGCTTCGGAACGCATAGGCCACAGGCCCTGGAACTCTGCATTATGAAGAGACAAGAGGCATGGAACGATTCTTGGTAGCAAATGCAATGGCGCAACGGCTCCATGATAGTCGTTAATATGGTCTGTATTTATTTCATCAGAGATAATGATCTTTTCATGGCATGTAGTACAGCTTACAAAGATCAATAGGGAACCTTTTCATTATCTCCGCAATACAGGAATTCCAAGCCGAGTAATAGACTGCACTATCAAGATCGTCCATACGAGTGGGATAAGGTTCCGCTTTGGTTTGTTGTCTGAAGATTGGCGCATCAAGGAGAACGTAAGTGATGTTCTCCACCACCTTCCAAACCATTCATAGTCAGCACTTGTTCTACCAAGGAAAATTCCGAGGACACGAATTGTTTTGTCGGAGAACAACGCCCTTAAAGGTTTGCCTTCCACGCATACCTCAGACCCTAAGGACCAATGCTGATTGAGGGAGAATATTGGAAAGATAGACTCACATGGTACTGAGTCTTTATCTCATACATGCTCCCCAGCACCTTGATGGCTATGCTTTCCGCCACGCGGTCTGCCGGATACTTCACATCTCCAATGCTAAGAAACGTTAACCGACATCAATGGCTCGCTTTTTGCTCGCACTCACCAGGGGATTACCCATATCAGGTCTTGATGCTTGAGATTTTTACCCATTAATGATGACATCACACCCAATCCACCAATTTTGACTTTAATGCCCCAGTCTTCGATTTCATATTCCATTGTTGCAATCAGTACCGTAAGCCGTTTTGGAGTGGCAAATTGTGGAGGCTGTCCCGCTTGTGAGACATCATTCGCGATAATATTGTCAGACGGTTCAGTCCTCGGGACAAGAGGCTCATCGGCACGTTCCTGAGGTTCCCTCTTTCTTTTTCGTCTTAATGCCCGACCTAGAATTCCAGGCCCTGAGGTTTTTTTTGATTGTATTCCCATGTCGTTAAGTTTTACGCCTTAAAATTAAAGCCAGAAATTAGCAACATTCCAGTCAATAATACTTGCAGGCCATTAGACGTGTCTAGGCGGGCTTCACTCTCATGGAGTATCAAATCAAGGCTTAGGAGCACCTACCGTAGAAGGATTTCATGAATACCCAAATCGCCGAGGCACCAGTCAGAATTGGAAATAAACCGAGAAGGATGTATGTGGCCAACTGGTTCCAACGGGAACCAATGGGTGTGAGCCAATATCGAAAATCGGCGTCACTCAAAGCTATCCGCCAAGCGAGAAATGGGGAAGGCGGCGGATCCGTGATGTTTATGACATTATTAATAAGAGAGTAAGGAGGGATGCGATCCAGCACATAATCACCGTCGATGTCACCGTAAACTCGCGTTTTGTCAGGTTGACCGTCTGGATTCATACCCCAGATGTTCACAGAAACCTGTGCTGGCAAGTCTTGAACGAAATCGAACTTCCATATATTGTTCGAAATTATCTGCATCTCATTGGCCATCCCCTGGTCAAATCCTTGTCGATTGAATGTGCCTTCAAGAAATGCGTGAGGAAACTGTCGCTGGATTAAATTCATACCCAGGTCGGCATGCTGGACATGATCGCTGCTTCCCACAAGACGACTCCAATATTGAACTATCACATGGTCTCCCTCCCAAGCCTGAAGATTAGTGCCTGTCCAGACTTTTGGAGCTAGGGTAGTATTAGGGGTTTTGCCATTAGGATACAGTTCCCAGTCGCTGTAAGAAGTTCCGAAATTCAAAGAGTACCGGAACATATCCGCACCAGCAGCTTTATGCAATACATAGAGATCATTGTCTGCTTCCCCGAAGAGCAAGTTTGTACTATAATTGGCAGAAGGAAACACGATTGGGTTGTCATTCTGACCAACGCGCAACAAGAAGTGATCGCGCGAATTGGTGACAGCGCTTTTATTGGCGGCGGTGCTGATGTTGTTAATACTGATCTGATGAACCCCATCAGCAACATTGGTTAAATTAGCAGTGAATGACCACGATGTCTGCGTTGTTCCGGGTAAGGATGATATTGTGTCATCCAGAATGCTGATATTTTGGCAGCGTACACTGTTGGCATCGAGTACGGGAATCTGAGTGTTTGGGGTAGTGGAATTGAATTTCAGATCACGTGCGATTTGTTGACAATCCATTGGAGTTGAAAAATGGAGCTCAATGGGGATAGATGAAGTTGAGAGCAAACGGAAGTCATGGCCGGGCACAAATTTAGTAATGACTGGCGAAGGGGCAAGATACTCTTTCTTGAGAACAAACGCCTTGAAGCCCCAAGCTGGAAGCTCTAGTCGGGATATACAACCCGTTGATACATTCGATTTGTTATCTGTATTGATCTGTCAGCATTCATTGAAGGGGATAGATAGCTCCAGAGCGATTAGCTTTCGGTCGCGAGAAGCTAAGGTAGCCATCGAAGAAGGATTAAGGGGACTGGCCTTTCTTGATTGCGGAGCTTTCCAAAACATATTCATCATATGGGAAATAAATGTTCTTGACAGCATTTCCAGAGCTGAAGGGCGCAACAAGTGCACTCTTTGGATCGCCGCAGTCGAATTGATTGAGAGTAGTGTGGTTTTCATTAGTATATACTAGCCAAGCAATCTGAGTGAGGTCCTTCTGGATTTCTAGAAAACCTGCTCGTTCGATACTCCAGACTCCGATCTCAGTCGGAGTGTGGTAGCTTCCAGGGAGAAGGACTTCGTATGTCCGGTTCGACAACAATTTTAGAGAGAACCCGTCTTGGAAAACAGGGTAATGCTCGCGCATCTCGTGGGTACTTTTGATGAAGTTGCGCACAGGATGGGATGAATCTCGATGATCAAGGGATATTCGCTCGTCCTGGCATCCGTGGAGCCCAGACTCTATGGGCCACCGGTAGTACTTAGAACTTCCAATTGCAGGATTGTAGCATCCATGCATAGCCCAAGCCTGCGCCGAGCTCATGGGGGATCTGCCGAATACATAGTTGGCATTAGTGCTCTCTAGCACATAGAAGGCCTGGTGGGGTATTCGGAGTCAGTGCAGCCTCGTTACATAGATGCTTGTTTTGCAAACTTGCTGTTAGGCCAAATGAGGAACTGTTTTACCGAGAGACTGCCACAGGCCTCGCCTTTCTGTGTCGTGCCCTGAATAGGGCGGGAGAATATCAAACTGCACATACCTGCTCTTCTCCCCATACCAGTGTTGGGATTCCAGGCAACAGTAGCGCCACGATGAAATATCCAAGCAACTGTTTCTGGACCCCATTCTTTATTGTCGGCCAGCGGAACACATCCTGATTCGTGACACCATACATGTGCCTTGGATCAAATGTGATGCCGTCGTTCGCGTTGATCATGTCATTAGTCACTATAATAGTTTGCCAGAAGTCGATCCAGCTGACGGGAGGATCTCCCTCCGCACTGAGGTTACCATCTAGACCTAGAAAACGGGACAGAAATCGATAGACTGTGTAGTGAAAAGCTACCCCGTCAAATGCGCTAAGGCCTTTGTCCCGGATGAAGTATTTCGGATCAGAAGCATTTGTTAATGTGACTGCTTCTGTGACATTGTTGACATAGTTGTCTGGCGTCCTTCCTCTACCGATGTACACTGCCCCCAAGGTGTTTCCAGTCACAACTTCGCCTATTATCAGGTTAGTGCTCCTTTCCTCCAATTGTTGAGGCAGCTATGTGGACATAGACCGCTCGTGTCAATATCTCGCTTCAAGACATACGTACCGCTGATATAGAAATTCTCTTTGCTAAACCGTTTTGCGCATGTTCTGACCGACTGGGACCAGTGCGCCTGAGCATCAACGGTTATGGTAAGCCCTTTGTCTATGCGGTAGCCATCGATGTCCAATGTAGCTATGGTCATACAGGCGAAATTCTCAAGCTTAGCGAGGACATCCGGCCGCCACTCGCGTAAGCGGTCTTGTACAAAGGCGAATTTTGATAATTGACGCTTCCTTTGTATTCTTAGAGTCAGCCAATATTCTGGGACTAATCTGAAGCCTTTAATCTCAAGTCATAACCTAGTTTCGACGAATGGAGATAGACCGCTCAGGGAAGTACACTAAGAAAGAGTATCTCAAAAAGAAAATGTGCATTACATACCATTCTGGGTAGTTTCCGAATGCGGCAACTTCTCCATACTGGTCGAATTCCGAATCTCGACACCCTACTAGCTCACTGCTCAGATTGAGAACCTGCTTGCCATCGTCGCCGTAAAATCGTGGATAGTTGCACTGAGCCAGCTCGTTGTTTCCAAAAGCAAAATCATTGTATCTCCGCTCACCTTTCCACAGCGCGTTGTGTTCGTTCCTATTATACGGAGTCGAAGTATTAAGAAAGCCCTCAAATCCAATAAGGTCACCCATCCTATCTGGATTAGTCCTGATTAAAAACATTTGGAACTGTCGTCAATTTTGACCTACGTGGACATAGTGTTGTCTAATATTATATACATCCCCCGCTCATGAATCTCTGAGATTGCGGCCTGCCACTCGGATATAGTTCCAAAATGATAGTCGAGAAGCGAGAAGTCAAGCGGACTGTATCCATCTGCAGCCCAGGGGGCGTTGATAAACGGGCTGCCCGCCAGATACAGCACCTATAACAACATGTTAACGAAAAATGTCCGTATTTTGACATACTATCAGACCAACCTTTATTCCCATACCTTGCAGATAATCTAAACTGTCTTGCAGCCCTTTGATATCCCCTCCATGTCGCAGTTGGGTTTGTGTAAGATCGTGCTCGAACTGTGTGCCATTTGCGTTGTCGTTCGTGGGGTTCCCATTCGCAAATCGATCTAGCAAGACGGTATAGAACGGCATTCTCCAATTTGAGGGGGATGGTTTGAAGGTGTGGTTGAGCCATTCACCCCAGTAATATGTTGCATCAAGAGCTGTCTGATTAGTATTGACATTGTATGCAATTTGAGAAGCATCATAACGAAGTGAAAAGGCTTTGGTTATCAATAGCAGTATGAATATTGACCATGGCAGTGACGCCATGCTGTAAACGACCGTCGATATCGTTGAAAGAGATTTCCCAGCATCAACTACTGCAGCGAGCCGCCCCCATGACCTGGCCAGCTTGCTCCATCAGACAGTACTGCCGCAAGTCCTACGAATTTTGACCAGCAATGAGGGTCACAGCGAACAAGGGGCAGAATACACACTGATGGCCAGAAATCAGAGCTGTCTGCTGGACTAGCTCTAGATGTCACCAAATAAATTAAGCTTCTCTGGTATTTAGTCAAAAAGAAGTAAACAAGGTAAAACAGGACGGGGAACCAGTCTTGAGTGCAAATGTGTAGACGTTCGAGGGAAGCCCCGAGGCGCTCGAAGATTGTCTCAGTCATCGGAATCAAAAGTGTCAAGCAAGGCTCGCTTTAGATGTGGCTTGTGGTGGCAATGATACGAAACTCAACAGCGAAACTTGCTAGTCATATTACTAGGCCCGCCCGCATGTATAATGGTTGGAAGTGGCCAGAAAGCGTCCTTGCTATGATTGTCGACCGTATTGTAAAAAAGAAAATCGCAATAAATCTGATTCACAAACCGGCTGGGAT
>JAABUP010004131.1_pt1 | contig 24264 bp, 27 predicted proteins | sample 5559201 | NCBI WGS metagenome assembly JAABUP01 (sample SAMN10711887, study PRJNA513373) | rock metagenome | isolation source: Antarctica rocks | place: Antarctica
GGGAAGGCATTATGTTCTGGTGTTTAGGCAGCGAGCAAATTGTTCGAATTTCATGATAGCAAACGCGCTTCCGCTGCTCAAAATCAGCACGAGACTCGAGGAACGACCCAAAGTCAACCCCTTTAAACACGTAAGTTGAGTCGGGGCTGGAAGAGCTGCGGACGACTGTAGTCCTCCCTCTACCCCCTAGGTGACTGATCTGAACGAGGTTTGAATAATCGATTGTGTCGTAGGACTGAAGCTTCGCCGCTTCACCTTGAAACACGCAGCTCGCGGGCAACAGCGATTCCACGTATTTCTCGTACAAACTCTCGTGGGATATACGCCATTGGTTCTGCGTTTTAGTATCCTCGTAGATCTCGACAATGACGTCTGGCGCCGTAATAGACGGATGGTTTGCGCACTGATCCCACACTCGACGTATTGAAGTATATAGTGCTTCGCGCATCTTCTCTCGATCCGAGAACGTTTCAGCCGTGTGGTTGACGGGCAGGCAATGAAAGCAGTTGGCAACACGGCTCGGAAGACTCTGCGGGAGTTTGGCGTGCAGAGAATATCTGAATATAAGACATAGGTCATGAGTTTGAGCTTGTGCGAATACTTCCGACTCATCGTCATCACCCCAAATCAAGTCCCCTTTAACACCCATCTCGAAAGATTGAGAGCGTTGCTAGTGAGTGGAGGAGGGGGGATTTGAAGCATTTCAGTCCAATGGTCGCTCGTGGTTAGCGCCGATGGTCCCGCGGGTTACGTAAGCCAGAGAGTCAAGAGTCCGGATTCGAAAGTGAGGGGTATTTACACTTCAACACCTTCACTGGTATCGGAGATCATGGAAGGTCAAGAACATAGCCCTTTGTATGAACCATCTATCCCATTTCTCCATTTCTTGGAACGTCTCAAAAACATCCCTCGGGCTGGCTGGGTGAAGCGTAGTGTTCAGTCACCAGAGAGTGTGAGCGACCATTCGTATCGCATGGTTGTCCTTTGTCTGATGCTTGAGGTGCGCTATCAAAGGCCCATTGACATTGACTGGTAATTCTGATTGACTAAGCATAGGCTCCCGGAATTGACAGGACAAAATGTGCAAAGATGGCGGCCATCCACGATATGGGAGAATCGATTATTGGAGACATCACCCCCTCTGACGGAATATCCAGAGGTAGCCTCAATACATCCGCTGAACCACCCCCCTGCTCCAGAATTAAACCTGAGCCTTTCTAGAAAACAAACATCTTCGCGAACGGCTCGCCATACATTTCCTTTCAGCCCTTAATCGACCAACGAATCCGACATTCGCCACCGATCTACAAAGTCTCTGGCAAGAGTACGAAGAGCGCAAGACAATGGAGGCTCAACTTGTCCGCGACATTGATATATACGAACGTCTATTGCAGGCCAATGAATATGAGGTACGATCTCGCAGAGAGAAAGATCTTGGAGAATTTTTCTTGGGGTGGGAGGAAATGATCACTACACCCGAAATCAGAAGGTGGACAGAATCTCTAGTGCTCGAGAGACAGACTTTCTGGTTCGGCAGGAAAGCTAGTGCCCTGATCATCTTCGTGCTTGGTACTTGACCTTACATCATCATCTGTCCGTTGTCCTAATTGGATCATAGGTGGCCCTGGGGTTGGAAAGGGGACTCAGTGCGCTCGATTAGCCCAAGATCTCCATTTTCAGCATTTGTCTGTTGGGGATCTCTTACGTGAAGAAATCGACCGGCCAGGCTCTCCGTTCGCGACATTTATACGTGAAAGCATACAGAGCTCCGTCATTATCCCTGCGCAGTTGACGGTCAGTTTATTAAAGGCCAAGATGGACGCGTCAAACACTCAAGGCAAGAGAAGGTTCCTGATTGATGGATATCCGAGAAGCATGGATCAGGCACTGACGTTCGAAGAGGAGGTGCGTCAGATGTTTCATACCAACCTATCGTTATGGCTACCAAGTTTTTGCTGACACCATGCGCTAGATCCAGGATCGGAACTCCGTGATCTGTTTAGACTGTTCGGATGATGAGATGTTACGGCGGCTCAGTAAGCGCGCAGAGTCTTCGGGACGAATCGACGACAACCCAGAGGCATTCAAGAAGAGACTCGATACCTACCAAAAGGAAAGCATACCTGTTGTGGATCACCTTCGCAAAAGGGGCTCCGTCAAATTGGTATGCCATCGTTATGATTTTCCATAGGCGCTTGCTGAACAGACTTCACAGATCGGTTGTCATGGGTCTCCGGATGACGTCTATGCCTCACTTAAGCCAGTAGCGGAGGATTTCATTTATTTAGCAGAAGCTGGTTCGTAAAGAGCACACTGCTGTCAGAGTGAAAAGCAGATTGATCTGTCACGCGTTCAGAGAATGTTTTGAATTAAATAGCACGATGTGAAACATGGAATGGACCAACTAATATCTCTGTTGAGATTGATAACTGCACCATCAATCTGTAATCGCTCTCTTGAGGGAAGGCCACGTGCTTCGATCTGCCGGAGCAACATGAGGCCGAAGAAATGGTGACTAAGCATTTACTTGTCTCGAGAATGCTCCGTCGTTCGGCTAAAGCTCGGGGTCTGATTATCTAAGACAAGCATTTACGACTCGGCCAGAGGAAGCTATCACTCAGTTTCGGGGTCAACATATTCTCAATGGACCAAGCTCTAGCGCATTGGCGGCGTTCCTATCACGTCAAAGATAACGCCTTTGAGTCACTGATGGGTATTATTTCGACACATAGTCCCCAACAAATCTTCAGCACTGGCAATGGAACCCAACCGTATCAGCAGGGCTTTTCCCCAACCCACTACTTCACGGGCAAAGACTTCGGTGACACGTCTTGGGCCACTAGAGCTCCCTTGATTGCTCCAACAGCATCGCTATTGCTGCAACCCCGCTCGGGTGCCATGCCGGTGCAAGACACGGCAACGGAAGCTGATCCGTTCATGGGCTACGTCTCGCATGCTGAAGATCCTGTGGTTGCACCTCTTACCAAGAACGTAGTCTCCGAAACTGTCCAGGACTCCTCCCAGAGTTTGGTAGATGCGAGTTGGGAGAGCCGTCTAAAATCATGCGTTAATTGCTGGGCTGCTAAGAAGAAGGTATCGGTTGGCCACCGGCTGTAACTAAGCAAGATCATAACCTCCTCACTGAATAAACCTTAGTGCGACTTGGGAACTCCATGTAAGAGATGCATCGGTCCGACGAGGACACAACTGCCCCGCCATTTGTGCCTGCGAATCCGTTTAGTCGACGAAGGAGTGTTCTCTAAATGTTGGCCACCTTATAAATCGACGTGCAACAGCACTGATAGATATTCTAGGGGCAGAACCATCTTATAAGTCCAAGCTTGTTTGGGAATCCTTAGTACGGGGACCTGCCGGAAAAACTGCATTATTAACACACGAGCGAGGGGGCCCGACTCTGCAGGTTCATTGCCGCGAATTCGACGCAACCTCGCAGGATCAGACGCAGCTTTTCTGGAAGGAGTCGACGGGCTGGAACTGGATGTATTCGACAAAATACAGTTTGGAGGTGCCCAATGTCGACCTCCGTCAGTATATCGATGAATGTGCTTCCTTCCTCTTGAGAGGAGCCAGCGAGAAGGCCGACTATCTTGGTCAGATCTTTCAGATGGCGCAGCTGTATCGAAATGTAAGTTTTTCACCAGCCGCAGGATTCAAGATACCATTCTTATTGTCTGCCCAGGAGACGATAATACGTCTTGCATTAAGATTGTGGGCTGCAAATCGACTTCTGATGAAGGGTTGGGAAATTTGTGGCCACGAGCGCTTAGGAATGAAAATCGTCGACCGAATGGAATCGCCATTACATGGATCTATTCCTGCACCCCGCGTACTCCAAAATCAGCTAGACCATCTACTCGAGTCTGAGATCGTAAAGACCGAGCGGCATCTTTTGAAGAACCTCCAAAAAGTCATTAAAGCGTCGAACCGCACATCGTGGGTCGCCACTTTCCTAGCAACTGCCATCATATTGCACGTCATGGAACGGGACGCTTGGAGACTGCTGTACTGGGTCCGCCACCAGGAACAGGTGAGATGTTTCAAGTAGCTGCCAAACGTTCTTTTGATGAATTTCAGATCAATACCTGGCGACATCCTCTCGGGCCTCATGCGTTGGTAGAGAAGAGTGTTCACTTTGGTAATTTGTTGCTGGCACATTTTCATTATGCAGCTCGAGGATTAGCACCTTTGACATTGGATTGGAATGATGAGAAACACAAGGAATTGGTAGGCAATAACACAATAATCATAACGTCAATGCAAACGCTTCAGCAACACGCGAAAACCCTAGGTACGCGCTCTCCCACCCCTTTTTCGATATGTAACCTCATGGGACGTATAGAGAACAGATTGGCTGTAGGACAAAAAGGCCGTGATCGATATCAAGAAAAGGACGAGAGCAGCTTGGACTTTACTTTGAGCTCGCTGGTCTTGGTGGACACGGTGCGATATGCCGATTTTGGAGACTTCATTCGCCGAAATTGAACAGCCGGATTGTGTACTTGACAAGGCTTCTCTTAGAGGATTAGATCACTCCAGAAAGGATTTCGTCGCGCGTTTGTGGCATTTAATTTGCTTCCTTCTCCACCTTCATATTGCCAACGGCGTTGAGCTTGACGTCGCTGATCGACGAATAACCTATCAGTCCTGTATGAGGTTCCCGAATCCTAGATTTACTCACGAAACAAGGTCAGTACCCGGAGGTATGAGATTTCCAATTCCTCTATGTCGATATGTTCGCTTTAGCATTTTCCTGTCTGAAGCCATACATGCTTTAATATAGGAAAATTCGTCCAAGGCTTACTTTTCACCGTACGCATAATCGCTATGAAAAAAATGGTTAGCCGTGACACTTGGCATGTGGACGAAACGTTCACCTTGTTATTGTCAGCGTGGCTCTTTCACCTAAACTCATTTGTATAATTCCTTCCTCGAAGCCTATTTATACTAAGTTAGTATCCCTCGATACCGGTGAAAGATAATTGTGACCTTGGATGACTTTCTTTTGACCCAGTGTGGTCTCAAAATCTGGCTGGCCGTTCTTCGTGGCAAAGATCCTATTCAAGACGCTCACATGTCAACTTTGACCCTGGATTGATTGCAATCTATAGACATACAGCCGGCCCTTCTTTTCAGGCACCTGCTCGTCGTAAATATAGCCTCTGCACCACAATCGCACAGTGTCGCCTGGTTTCGGTTTGTTTATTCCATCACCTGCCTCGGTTGTCCTCACTTCGACGCCCATATTTGCACTGGGAATTGGGACTGGAGATTGATGTTCGTTTTGCAGTATAATAAAGATATGTTTGAGACACTATATGTGATGGTGAGACTTACGTTCGCAGCTGAGAATCAATGTAGAACGGTGCCTTTTGATTATGGCAGGGCTACTCTTACATTTGGAAACTATGCGGGTGACCGAACGAGTGGGTGGGCGGCGGGTTGGGCGGCGGGCTTGGCGGTGCGCGGTGGGTTCGGCGGTGGCGCCTGCACGTCGAATCACCCGAGCATATGACTAGACAAGGATTGGAGTCTGCACATCTCCTACTATACTTTATACGTCTTTATGTTTAAGGCTCCCAGCTGTCGGCTTCGCCTTGTTTCGATAATGAGTGCTTCTGTCCCACCTATTCAGCGCTCGAAATGCATGACCTGAAGAATCCGTAACATGGCAGCCACTGGTGATTTATACCGTATAGAGAAATCGAACACCAACTGAAAGCAGTGGCTCTAATCACGAGGAGGGAAACATGAACACTTCTTTGTGACGTGGCTTGCATTAGTGTTCTATCCCAGCGAACTGTTTCTTTGTTCCTTCCACATGAGGTGAGATGACCAGGATTAAAAGTTTGCCTAAGCACATTCAGCCCTCACAATCATCGTACGAGCAGAGGTAGCCAGTAAGATAAATACCCAGCCTCTCCTTTTTATAGTACACCGTTCGAAGTTCTATACATCCCCTCCGTGAGACCGCCAATCTCCTTTTGATCTATATCTCCTACAAAATCAAATGAAGTACTCCGATATGACTCCCCTTGCGGAGGGGGTATTTCAATTAGAAGAGGGTCATGGTCGACGGGTTCCTGAACAATTCGAAACTGCAGTCATCGCTTTCGCAGGCTGTGAGACCGAATTGACCCCTAAGAAGCTCGAGGAGGATAAGGAAGTCTTGTAAGATCTATTCTAGTCAGTCGTTGAGTGTCACTGACTATACTAAAAGCCTCCCATCATCCCTCGAAGACAGCTGTCTGAAAAGAGCGGAAGTCCACCATGAGGGCTGGTACGTGGAACCAGCACTCGAAAGGGTCGAAGAGCTCGCCCCAGCGATATTTGAGTTCCTCTCAGAGATGTCTGTCGGACAGAAAGTCATGATCCTGGACAACCAGGGGCAAAGGCACGGCGGCAAATTTTAGTGAGCTTGTTTCAATATAGCAATGGCTGCTTGCTGACAGCGAATCAGCGTGGTGAAATTGATAAGTTTTCACACGAAACCGGTAACGGGCCCACTTGCATTCTCTGACGTTCTCTGTGTTGATTGATTATAGCTGACCGAGCTGTCCTCGCGTGAGAGAGCTCTCTTGGATGCCGTTCGAGAGGTGAAACCAGACAAGGAGACGGACTGGATTCAGGTCGCCGCCAAGGCGGCCCATGGCGGTTGGAGAGAGGTTAGAAGCATGGTAGTTAGAAGGATGAGACAATACTAACATCATCTTAGATCATGGAACGATTTGAATATGAACGGCACTCTCCAGTGGCTTTAAGTTCGTCCAGCAGACGCCATAAGGAAGAAGTCCTAGAGCTAGGAGAGAAATCGGAGAAAACTTCCCAATTTCAAAATCTATCCATAAAGGTAATTGTGGCACTTCATTCTCCTCAGTCAGATGCTAACGTTCGTGAAGGACACCTGCACCAACTAAGAATCCACACACTCGTCCTATAACGAACAACGGCCTGGTCTAATCAAAAGCTCCATGAGGAGCGCCTACGGACATTGAACACAAGTTGCAAGGGCCAAAGAGATATGGGATATAGGAAAGGAAGTCGCTGGTGGAAGTATTCAATTTGGTCAATTTGGCCCGGAGCGAAAAGGATAAAAGGGAATTGGCCTCGAGCGCAATGTGCACAGAGCCTGTTTGGTCTGTTGTCTATAAAAGCTTGCAATAAAAAACGTATGAAAGACTTTGATAGACCCGAAGTTAGAAAGCGACTTTGATATGATAACCACTGACCAAGGCCAAGTACACCAAAATGTTCCTCAAAATCCCGCGCATGAGTAACACCAGCTGCCGGCTAATGACTTTGGCCCCCTACCGGAGCACCGCATTGTGGGTCATACCGACGTCTGCATGGGCATACCGCATTCCCCCAGCATGAACTCTTTTACCGCTCGTGTTACTTCGCCATGAACCTCCTCGACAGATCCATCCCCATTGATCTGCGATATGAAGTCAATTAAATGTTATGCCCGGGTCTACTACCTACTTACCTCCTTGAAATAGCCCGCCGCGGCCTTCAAGTGATTCTTCACTTCTGCGTTCCGAACCTGGAAGTCTTGAATTCTCTTTGCAATGTCTACCTCGTCACCAGCTAGCATCCCCTGAGCTGAGCAGTTGAGAAGCAGAGTGTAATATGTTTTTTGCACCTACCGGATGTAAGCATCTTGCCTTCCTCTATTCCTTCATTGATCTTCCTCTCAAGTAAGCTAATTTTCAACTCCCTTGGAACATAGACCTTTTCGTCTAGGCAATCTTTTACGAAGTTTGCGTGGAGATACGTTTGATCATCAGACTTTTCACGTAAGATATCATCTAAGGATACGTGCTGGAACCCGAATTCCTGGCATAGAAGAGCGCATTGTGTCTTCGTGCCCATTCCGGGGGCGCCTGTGTTGCGATCAGCACCTGGGACCAGTGAGACTAAAAAGATATACCAATGAAGAAGATAACAGGAATTCGCCGTTTTCGCTTTGAGAAGTGGGCTTGTCTCTCCTGCTGCAATAATTCTGACCACGCTTTTCCTTCGGGAGAGCTGATTTTTGATGACAGTCCCTGAAATTCTTTGAGGTCCTCCTCCCCGAATGTCCTTTGCTCGTATTCGTGTGCTTGTACCATATACTCAAACTTGTCCATATCTCGTATGAATTGAGATTCCGCTGTCTTGCCTTCTTCATACTCTAACCAGGCGGTCCTAATCTTTGTCCCTAGGGTTGGATTAAAAGGGTTCAACAAGCTCTGAATATATCGGGTGCCAAAGTCTTCCAATTTGAATTTATGCTCTATCATTTATTAGTCTGGGTTGGACGATCTAGAGGAGGTATACTTACCTTTAGTAACACCAGCATAGGTCGGGATGTCTCCAACTGATTCTGCCATGTCGTGGCACAGTGCTAGAAATATACACCTTCCCATATCCAAACCATCCTGCTACACGTTAACGAACATGATTTTGACAGAAATGTTGAACGAACCGGAGCGAACATAGCGAGAAGTGACAACCGATACCTGTGAGCAGCTACACTCTCAGGGTTCTTGATTGTTCTCAACTCCCCAGTTCGTGGCAAGTGCTTGAGGACCTCCATCAAATGTAGGAAGGGCAGTGGTGACCCTTCTAGTTTGGAGGGTTCTACTCCCATAATGCCTTAGAATGTTGGAAGAAACGTTCGCTAGATACCGCGATTTCAAAGGACAACGGACGGACAATGATAAAGACGTTGGTTTGAAACGAGCTTTTAACGGCTTTAAGTTTATCCGACCCCGCATTTAGCCTCCGTCATTTCGATCAGATGTGGCATGTGGCATTAACGGGATATTGATCCTTTAGTATATAGCTGCCAGTCTCACCTGGTTATCAGTCTTACTTCAACTTGGCACTAACACTATGCTTAGACCTTTCGTTGCCTAGTGTGACTCAGCATTAGTGAATCGTTACCAGCACAAGCGGATTATCATCCGTAAACAGCTTTTCCCTATCTATCTCTTGCCAAATATCTTTGTTGTCTCCCATTCTTTCTCTTACGGCATTTTGGGCATGAGACTATTAAGGAAGTGGTGGAGCAATAGCGCTGGGAGGAATTGTGACCGGTGGTGCTAAGGGAGCAACGCTTCCCGCCCTGCCCATCGCTACTCGAATGGGCGCTGCTGCTACCGCTGTCGGCATCCCCAGCCTTGTTTTCATCTTGTCTCGGTCCGGAAGTGGGAGCGTTATTGCAGTCGTTTTGGTTGGGATGGCGCCGTCAGAGCTCCCCATTCGGTATTGAATACTCGATCCCGCTCCTTACACCTCATGCGCTCCTCCGACATTGAGGGCATAGATCAGGTAGCGTTATTCCATGAAAGAAACACGGATACATCGTTGATGGCTCACCAAAGTTAGCTCGGACATTGCTTCTCCTGTGACAACCTCAGAGAAGGACCGGCGAAGGGGCACGAGCACGGATAGGTGGAAGCAATGAGAACAGCGATAGGGGAAAAGATGCTCTCTATACCGGCAGCCTAGACTGTGAATTGTGCGGCGTCACAAGCTGCTTAGAATAGTGAGACTTGGGTATGAGCTTGAGACATTAAAAACAGCTAAGAGCAGGTACAACAAATTAGTTGCATAGCAACAGAATTCCATTTAACAGGACTTGCAACTCTGACTCCCGAGTTCCTCTTCTACCGATTGCCTCAAACATCGCTAAGCCGCCGACTCAGGAGGCTATCTCCCGGCGGCTTCCACCCCTCTGTCGACGTTTCCGGGTCGTACATCTTACCGTACCTACTCTACCCGAATCCTTACACTGTCGATGTGTCCCAGTCTTGCCGTTATCGCCGAAATTTTCCCAGAGGAAGCATGGACCTTACCCGAGCATTAGGTACCATGTTACATTGAGTGGGGAAAACCATGGATGACACTTACTCGGAATTCGACTTTGACGCCTTGAGGTACGTGGAAAGTTGCTCCGCACCACAGGATATAGGCTTGGGCCATGTAGGCTTAGATCATCAAGGCAGCTCGCACTGTGGCTCGGGGCTGTGATGTCTGATGCCATGTATTGGCAACTGCTGCGGTCCATATCTGGTGACACTAGAGATGACGAGGCGAGACCAGTATAGGTAACCGTTGCATCACGTGTCGGCAGTGCTTCGACGAGGGCGTCGGCATTGGCGGCGTAGGACATTGTGTCATTATCTCCAGTGCGCTCGTAATGCAGATCCGGTAGTACGTTGACGGTGTAGTCGGCAACGGCCGCGAGATCCTCTCTAATATTATTGCATTGTTCCAAATCGGAATCAGCCTCGGTGATTGTCTCTGCTTTGAAAGAACTATGATCAGAGCTCGTTGCCGTAGTGTGACCCTCGAAGATTTACCCTGCCTCTCTCCTAGACCTGACTGAGGTAGAAGCTGGTCGCTTTGTTCCTCTCGGACTTGGGGACTGTGACCCTCAGAGCTCTCAATAAGGTCGATGTGTAGAAGCGAGCTAGGATCGGGAAGAAAGGCGTTGGTTTGGATAGAGCTATTGTTGTCTCCAGTAGAAAGGGCGCTGGTAGGTAAACTCGTTCCACCGTTGGATAGCGAGTCTTGCTGAACGGAGTCTTGGCCGGCTACTTTATGTGCCGTGGCTAAAAGTAGATCGAAACTAGGAAAGTCTGGTCGTCCGGTATTTAGCGATGGCAATGGCCTGCCCTGCGTCCAAATGTTTTCAGTGAGAGATACAGCATCAAGTCCTGGACCTCATGATCAGCCGCAAATCTATCAAAGGCCAGGTTGTTATATCCAGGCTCACCTTTTCTGAGAATAAGGGACCTCTTCAGTGGAGGTGGCTTTCGAAATACAGGAGGGCCACGATAGAAGTCAATATTATCCAGTGAAACCTGAATCATCGCTTGAAGCCAGACGCTGTCCAATTCGAACTTGCAAACGGTTGTGTCGTCTCGCTGGTTCCGCTCAGGCAGGAGGTTGTAAATCCAAGACCAGACAGCCGGAGCCATCCCTTTATTACGGCAGCATCCTGATTCTCCGCCATATCTTGGGGCTATGCCGTCCCTGCTTTGCCTCTGGTAGTCTAAGAGGTAACCCGCAGGAATGTACTTCCGCTAGGGAAGGGTCGTTACTTTCCCCTAGTCCATTACCGCAGCTGTGAGCTACACGACATAAAATAGGATTAGCGGACGTTCGATTCATACAGCAACAGCGCTCGATCGCCGTATACCAGGGCCACTATACCTGTTTGACATTCATTTACATTCGCCAATCATTCCCGCATGTAGTGCGGAAGCAGGTGGGTCGAGCAGGTGGGCGCAGTGCAGATTGGCTGGAACCGAGAGCCACCAACGAGACGAACAGGGGCTGGAAGAGTCGCATGCAGAGGTGGTTGCGTTGAGGAAAGCAAAAGGACAGACGGCAGTAATACACCAAATGCATCCACAAAGCAGCAAGGCCGCGCTATCCCCGAACGGGAGGAGCCAAACCCGAATGCGCCAACACCGACAAAAGTTTTATCTAATCAATAATGCTACCCATCTTGCTTAGCTCCACGCACGCTGAAAATGTTCCCTCACATTTTAGGTCGCTTCATCAAAATTCCCCACAAAAACATCCTCTTTAAACTTGCATTGCTTTATGAGACCCAAGGCTGAAAAGTGTATTGACCGCGGTTACAATTATTAGCGCCTTAGACGGGTGGCCAAAATTTTGATGGATCCTAGGGAGCACTCCAAAAGGAGTGTATACATAAGGAGCCGCTGAGGACTCCATACGCCCACAGAGAATGTGAAGACCCTTAGTTTGACTTAGACCTTTCTTAGTGAGTATAGGGTCACGTGTTTGATAGTGATCGCGCCAAGCTTCCGTCACGTGATCTGACTACCGGCGATAATGGGTCAAATGCCAAAGCAAGGCCGTACTCGTCGGGGGAGCAATCGCCGGGGGAGTACTCCTCACATCCAAAGGTGAGTCCACTAGGGTCGTCGAGGGAGCACGAACCCTCAAATTTAGGACATACCCCTGGGGAGTACCCCACCTCCAAAAGTTGAGAGGAGCCAAGTCACATGACAGCAGTTTTTTTGTGCATACTCAAAAAACTACTGTCACGTGAGACAAGGGGCTGAGCAGCAATAATTAAAGCCTTGATTCCGCCTCAATACGCAATCATTTCAACAGAGAATGTTGGTATAAAGGATTGCTGACCGACGGCACAAAAGCCGATAGGATTGTTGTGCTGCTTAGTAATAGACGCTGCCAATTCACCTAAGACTCCCTACAACATTCGTATTGGCTGATGTGAATACTAACATATCCCAGTCTTTTAGAACCACCATCTTTTCTTTGGTCAAACGGCTCTTGGTGACCAGCAAGCTTGAAACATTAGCTGTACTAAGAAAGCTTGCGCTTGAAGAGAATTAAGAAGAGAAATAGTAGTGCTAATCTCCCAGAAGAGTGCTTGCTAGGAGCTCTTTCAAATCCGAAGGGGAGTATGCCTCCAGCACCTACGCCCTCGGCACATTACTCCCCTGGCGAGTACTCCCCACCTCCATTTATGGAGGTACCTCAAGGGGAGTACGCACCCAGCACCTACGCCCTTAGCACGTACTCCTAGCGCGTACCCTTATCAGGCTAGCTTACCAGGGGCCAGCCCTCACTTTTTGGAGGTACGAGTAGGAGCACTACCACTTCGCCGGGGTTGGAGTTTACAGCCGTGCTGAGTGGGTTTCGGGGGGACGCCAGATTCCTGGTTGCGAACAGTTTGCATTTCTGTTGGCACTGTGTGTGGGGATTCTTTTCGTCATTTAATAACCTTTGTCTGCCCTAATCATATTACTGCAAATCGCTTGGCCTCTCGGAATATTATGTTTCATGGTTCATGCAAAGTCAATTCGAACGCGCTTCATGGTGAGGGTAAAAATTCTATATTTCGCAACGGACTAGAAACTAAACTAAACCCCATTCTTATACAACCGCATCAAATGCGTCTGTTGCTGTGTCCCCCTTCGCTTACTCGTCATACACTAGTGTATTCGTTATCTTCTTCATACTCACCGTCATCCATTTCATCATCGTCTTCCTCATCATCTCCTTCCATGTCTTTATCGTCATATTCATCGTCATCTCCATCTTCGTCTTCACTCTCCCTTGGAGCTTCACTACTATCCTCACGTTCATCGCCCTCGTGCACATACATAAGCTCTTTGTCGTTATTGCCGTTCTCAAATTCAGCCGCATCGTCGCCTTCGCCCTCGACTTTCACAAGCTGATATATATGTGCCAGCAATATCTTCTCGATGACGTCACAGTAGACTGATGGCGCTCGATTTTTAGCCACCTTTACTGCCACCTCCAACCAATCAATTTGATCGAGGAGGGAGTCTAGCATCCTCTGAAGTTCCGTTGATGAAATATTCAAAGGCAGAGTCGGCGAGGAATGGCATAGACCTGAAGCTGAAGGAGCGTGAAAGTGAGTTCTTGCCCTTCGCTTGGCTTCAGGTTCCGTCGTGTAAACCAGGTTGTCCCATGTCCTAGGCGCGGAAGGTGACCAACCCCTTGTCTCTGGGACCACAGGGTAAGGAGTGAGCGGGTAATGAGGGAGTGAGTAATCGTTCGGGAAGCTTCCATTTCCATGTGGGTCCTGCGGGGACAAGCCAGATGGAGTTTGATAAATTGGCATGTTTGTCATGTCTGGATGATCTATGAATACGGTAGATGACTTGCTGAACTGCTGTTGGGAACTTTCTGCTGACTGCTGAGGGACTGACAGATATCCAGCGGTGTTTTAATAGATACACCCTCCAATAATGGCGGGCCGCCCGGGCAAATCTCGTTCCTCCTGAATATGACACCCTGCTCCAGATTCGGCCGCTGTTTTACCTCAATTTTTTGCTACTGCACGCCGTCAATATGTACTGCCCCACCGAACAAGCGCAGTTCCGTTCAGGTCTGCTGTAACTTGGACACTGCTAATGCTTGGCCAGTAGTCGAAAAAATGAAGACGGGCCGATGTTTGATCCTTAACAGATTCTGGCCATTACAAATTGACCACAGCCACAGATCTATTGTGTATGTCAAAGAGCCGCCAAACCGCTTCCGACTATCAGCCGAGACTATAATTCGTCGATATCCTCTACACTTATGTACGGGAGGAAATCCATCACCGGAGTTCCTCATTTGGAAGTGATAGCATTCAGGATTTCAATATTCCCGCGTCAAGATCGAGGTGGACGTACCGACCATCAGGGTCTCTACCCGGCAGAGCAGTAGAGTAGTCTGGTTTGCTGGGGCTCAATTTGAGCTGCCTTACTCCCCAATCCCCTTCTGCACCCGAGATCTGTACAGTCGGATCTTTGTGACCGGCGTCCGTGTCGGCAGCCCAGCGTCACTCAGGTTCAGGGTGTGGCAACGGTTAACTTTAACGACTTTACAAAAGAGATCAAGAAATTACCAGATGGCCAATTTTGCCAATTCACACTCGTCGATCTACGAGGGTCCTCTAAGACGGTATCACTGATGACCAGCCGACGAGATTTTAATTCTTTCGACGCTCGGCAGAAGGAGGGAAGCTCTGATGGTTGGCACCTCTAGGTGCTGTGATGGAGTGAAAGCTATCGTAGTTATCTTAGGAGTATTACCGACTTATCTAGCTCTCCTGATACGTGAATGACGGAGTACCTTATGAAAATCACCATTTCTAACAGCGCAGGAAGGAGGATGCATGAATGAAGGAACCAAGACTAAGTTCGATTCCCTAAGAGATGAGAACAGTGCCAGAGGAGAACGGACTGCTAAAGGTCAGCTCCAGTGTGAGGTTAAATAGAGACGGTGAATATACCTAATAGCTGATCATGCATGTTGAGGAGTAGCGAAGCAAAAATCCTATGGCCAGAAGGTATCGCTCACTTCCTGAGCCGAGTCAGTCCCTCTACAGCAGGCTATGACCGAGAGCTTCTATACAAACCTTCTTCGCGCAATTAAAGCTCATTCAAAATGAGGAGGATCAGATCACAGATATAAGTTAGGGCGCAACTGATAAGAAGCAGAGGAAGTTTCCGTCGTACCGTAAGAGCACCGTGCACGTATCTGTGTAGGAGAGCACGAAGCCACAAAAATGCAAAGACGAGAAGAGCTGAAATAATGCAACGATGCATGACCTGTGAAGCTCCCATGATTAAAAATGCGATGCTCCACTAATGCAAGGCAGCCATGCACCTCAACCGCCACCCTGGGAAAGGACGCCTGCTTCTTATGTCTTGTAAAGACTGTCGGTCTCGGAGAACCAAATCATTACAACCCAGCCGAACATTATGATCGGCTTGTGTTCAGTCCAGCTCGGTGTGATTGTGATGAGCGTCGCTCACCTTTGAGAGTGGCGCTCACCCTTTGAGAGCGCCGCTCCTCCACCTTAGACGCGGCTCGGGCCGGCATCACAAAGCAAGTCCCAGCACACTCTTGACGAGAGTAAGCAAAAGTGGGGGAGACAGACATGCGTGTAGCTCATCCCGTAACCCTCTATGTATCTGGGTTCTCCAGAGGTCTTCTAGGAAGGCATTCACAGGCAGAAACCCTTGAAAGTGCTACTAAAGATAGCGTAAATCGATCAGGCTGCAAAGCACCTCAGCTCATAGACATTTTCTCTATGGAGCCCGTATCGGTACCTTTGCAGCAGTAGTGCTTATTCTAGCGCTTATGGCAGAGATTTCCCCTAGTACCCTTCCTAATCTAGCCGTTGAGGATGGCTCATGCAGTGTCATCCCCACGTCGATGGCAGTCAAGCTGGGCTAATTTTTGACTAATGATGCGCCAAGCTGGGCTTTTGATCTACAGGTTTACCGACGGACACTAAGGTATCACCTCATGTAAGATAAGAATCCAGGCCTTGAACGTAGGTAACGATAATCTTTCTCTTCTGAATACTATCTCGCAACCAAGTTCTATAGCCGAGTTCTCTCAAATTACTTCAAGCGGAACAAAGAATGTGTCAGAATCTTCTGGAGGAGACCCTTCCTCTTAAATACGATCTGGTCAATTACTGTCATTTCAAATCCGAGTCTGGAGTCATCACAAAGCTTCAGGACTGTGGACGTAGCGACTGTCCACATTCTTCCGCTTACAAGCCGCCAAAATAAAATTAGTGGGAGTCCTGGATAAGTCCTACGAATTGACATCGAGCTAATTGGTTGTCCAGGAAGACGAGTGATTCGGGTACCCAGCTGGGAAATGCCACAGGACAAGCGCTTGTGATGAAAGGGAGGAAATTGTCTAATACAACGAGGCTAGGGTGCGCGTTAGCTATGAAGCTATGGAGCTGATTACGGTGTCTATGTTCATTTAAATTCTCGTGCTTTGTCTCAACACACGCACGCAAACATTCCTTCGAAAAGATCGCTAAAGACCATAGCCGAATCAACTCTCGGCTGTACGTCAGTGATATATGTTATACCATGAATTGAAATTCGTCAGGGTTCACACTAGTCAACCAAGTCCATAGCTCTGCAAGGGCTTCGTCATCATTGCAAGGCTGAGAAATCTGAATCTTCTCACCGTGCCACCCATACGTGCGCTTTGTCTTTGCGAGTGGTGTACCATGCCTTAGACAGGAGTCAAAATCAATGATAATTGGCTTATCATCATGATCTAGCATTATATTCGCTGGATTGATGTCGTTGTGGCTGAAACCCAAGGAATGAAGGTGATCAAGTCCAGATTTGATACCTTTGAGATAGCGTAGTGCATCCGCAAGCGGTGGGCGTTGGTTATTCTGAAAAGACAATTTGTTTAGACTCTCAGGGTTTAGTTTTAGCTGAAGATCGTCGAGGTATCTCTTGAAGCAGAGCCCAGTAACTCGACCATTCCTAATCTCGCAGCCGTGATACTCAGCAATATTCCGGTGCGGGTTTTTCCTTAGTATCTCGCAAACGGAGACTTCTTTTAAGACATTGTCCTGGATTTGGGAATCTGGTGTATATCCAATCAAGTTTGGGCGCTTGACAAAGCATTCATTTGATGGAGGATGGGCCGCTTCTGTACAGCCCGGCGGTGGCGGTGGGCAATATGAATCAGAAGAGATGAGCTCCACATCATTCAGTGAACGGACATCCACATCAGAGGGCAGTGTTGCTCGTGTTTGATAGCGTGCAAGAAAGAAGTCGTTATCTTTCTTACATAGAACCTTTGTATAAAGGAATTGAAGCGTCGTTTCGTGAACACCGAAACATTGATAGCAGCCAAGGACTCTCAAAATGTGGTTATCAATGCCGCCGTCAAAGCTGGGTGAGGTCATGTTGAGCATACTGTGTTAACCTATTGACTGACGTGTCGAGTTGTGTTGCGGCCCCAGAAACCCTCCACAGGGACATCCGATCCTAGCCTTGAAAGCAGACCGTCTACACGAATAATTCAGCCAGGGAGTACAGAGATAGGTGGGCAAGGATACTCTGAGGCTCGTTCGGAAGCGAGTTGGACCGGAGGGTTTCAATTTTCAGAGACGAGACATGTTCTGCCCAAAACAGTTGGGTTCGAGCGGGACAAGGGGAGCTGCGCTGTATTCTTTGGGGTTCTACATCTGTCACGCGCGCTTAGCTACATTGGCCTTGACGAGAATTTGCCGCCTAAACTGCCTCTGAAAACCCCGCAAACCCCTCCAGAAAGATTTACGTCACATAGAGCACATGAGCGACTGCTTCCAGACTGTCCCACGCCGTTGCCATGGCTACCGTCGAGTCTTTGCAGGACTTGCAGGAGCATCTACAATACTGGGATCCGCCAGAGGACGTTCAGAAGGTCTTTCGCCAATTCGCATCATACGAGCAACAGGCAAGCTTCGAGAAATGGGAAGGTCAGCAAGTCTATAGATGCAATGACGGAGGCCGAGATGCAGCCATTGAACCCGTGCTTAAAAAGCTACAACTCAACCCGGTATATATTCACAATGCTTGAATTAGAGGCTATGCTAACTCCCATCGGCCTACCAGAAACTCAACTGCAACGTTTGGCGGATGTCTGGCATTTCAACGCTTCGAAATTCGAGCAAGGCGGCATATATTATCCCTCTTCAACACTCCCTAGGCGCGACTGTATCAGAGACACCTTTAGCCTTTGGACGAGTCACATACGTCAATAAGAATGTCCAAGTCAAAGGGCACTTGGATTGTCTCGTCGTACTTTTGTGAGGACTTGGCGAGGTATATATCTGTTCCCCTAAGCACCAACCGAAGGCTGAAATTAGGAGGTGCCAACAGGCAACTGGAACCTTGCATCGCCAATGGGGCTCGAGACCTCTCCTGCCGAAACGTCGAAGTTGTTCATACTATTTTCGAAAGAGCTGCTGTTTATAACATTTTGGTGGGAGATCTCAAAGTTGCTGCTCGCGTTTGCAAAGACGTCGCCAAGAGGGGGTTGCGGGGCCCCTACGCCGGCTGAGATGTCGAAATTGCCCATCTCGTCCATGAAGATTGTATCACCAAGAGGAGGTGGCTGTTGTGCAACGCGTACGCCAGCTGATATATCGAAATCATTCATCCCATCGAGGAATGACGCATGGCCGGCTGAGATGTCGAAGTCGTTCATCCCGTTGATAAAGGATGCATCGACGAGAGGAGGCGAATATTCTGCTTCGCTGGTCAGCCAAGTTGCAAGCGCAGATACAAGCACAGAAGTCAGTATATACCATTAGATACCGGACCCGTCGTAGTAGCCACTTCTGCCAATACTTGCAAGCCGTCCGCCATATTCGAGATCATGTGGGGATGTGACACCGGGATAGGAGGTTGTGAGTAGCCTTGTGACGAAGCCGCGTCTTTTCCAAACTCTTGTTCATTAGAGGAATGCGTCTCTGCTCGTCGTTTGTATTGTGACTGGTTTTGATCTTGGAAATCGTCATCTTCACCTACTCGCTTTCTTTTGCCAGAGCAAGACTGAACAGCATCTCCAGCGGCTCCGGTTAGGTGGCTTAGGAAGGCGGACTTCAGTCTCGAGGCGAGCGGAGACAGACCTTTCCATCGCTCGTATGATCGGAGTGATAACATATATTGAGAGATGGCCATGAACTCCTTATCGTCCATAGACCTCTCCCATCTGCGTCAATTATTAGATGTAGATTGGGCAATGTGGGGAGCAATGGCTCACGTAGTCCAGGCTTGCTGATCCGCAAGACCGATCAGCACTCCAGGCTCAAATCTCGTCCACTTGCCACCAGCGCGAACATTTCGATTGAACCTTTCCCTTTTTTTCTTGGCGGACTGGTCCGTCTTGTCCCAAAGACAGTCTAATAGCGCATCATTTGCGGCACATTTGAACGTCTTCCCTCGTCTGAGAATATTGCCAGTGGCCTGGATTCGTTGTGACTCCGATTGGACTCTTTCGAAAAGAACGCTGAGTAAAATTCTGCGGCGAATAGGATTCAGGTAGTCCTGCTGGTCTAAGGACTCAGATATGTGGCGGATGATAGAGAAAGCGCTGGGATCTCGGGGTCGTAAAGGCAGACTCCAGAATAATTCGGGATTGTCCCAATATTTACGCTCGAAGTCCTCCTCATTTTGCTTTGCCTCCGCTCCTGATGGAAAGCCACTGGTTAATCCCACCAGCTTGTGAATGCTGTCCGGCGAGAGCTTCTTTCCATTGGGCAATTCAAACGTCTCAAAGAACTGTGCGCAGTCATTGAGCTTATCGGAAGGCTTCGACTTTCTTAGTATACGAGGTAGCCCTTCTCGAAGCTGTGAGAGTCCTGTGTCCACATTTTGATATAGTAACTCTCCTAGCTGTCTAAGATCGTCCGCCAGAGACTATTAAATTATTTCAGTCTCGAATCCAACTAATCAGAATATGTCCTCACCTCGTCGAAGCTGGAGACTATATCAGCTATATTCTTGAATCCATCCCGGAGTGATTCATTCGTCAGCTTGGACAGTGGAGCCAGGCAGCGAAGTACAGAAGACATGAGAATCTTATTGACATGTAATGATTCCGAGCCACTGATACCACCTGTGCTGCAAAGCATTACCGCCGTCTTTCGATATCTCCATACATTTGCAAGACCGAATGATGTGGAGCTTGAGCTGAGTCCTCGAGAGGGATATGAGCTTGTTAAAGATGGAGCTTTGCAGCGTCCAGGGACACCCCTGGAACAGGTCGTGAAGATACGGGGGGTTACAGTCTATTTGTAAACCTCCTCAACCCAGTGCTCACCGAAAAATGCACGTCAAGTGAGGTACGATGAGATTCAATTATTACTCTCCACAAGGTAGCTCACGTTCAAAGTCAAGGGAGTGGTCAAAATCATGATGTCTTTCACGACGTTGTGGCTGCTTGATTTGCCGTCCTGGCATATATTTGATGTAGACGTGACGCCAATCCCATGATACTGGTTTGAATTGAGACTTGTGTACACGGAGATCCTAGATGGTGTCGAATGTCCAGGGTCTTTATGCATAATGCCTTGCGCCAGTTGGGCAAAAGAGGTATATAAGCTGCCAATAGTTGTGGACGAATAGCAAAGGAATCAGAGAAGAGGTTTGATATTTAGGTGTCGGTAGATGTGATATCCTCGGTTCTTGCTGCGCAAAGACTAACGCCTAGTCGAGTGCAACATCGCTGCGATGATTTAGAATCCCTCAGGTACATGCTTCTCTACTTCCTCCGGGGCTCTCTCCTATGGCAAGGCCTCACGGCCACAGATTAGACGCAAAAGGAAGAACTTATCTTGGAAGAAAAGAGAAGGATTAACGCAGAGGATCCATGGGAGTGTCTACCTCAGCAGTTTGCGGTTTATTTCGACTACATCCGTTCTCTCGAGGGACTTATATTATACTTATTAGCGAATGCGCAGAGCCCGGCGTGACACGACAGAGAAAGACCTCGGTGTAGTCTTATATGTTTCTCGATTTTTTCGCTCTAGATAGCCAAGGAAGCATCTCATTACCCTTGAGTTCTCTTCAATCTATAGGAAGTGATCCTGACGGCCGCAACTGTGGTCTCATCAGGTTTATCACATTTCAGGGCACAAATCTTCGTACATATTATTACCTCTTTATTCAACTATGGCATACTGATGCGGGACATGTGGGCGGGCTATTCACGCAAGAAGATTTTGTGCACCGTCGCCGTATGATTCTTGAAACCCATCACACTGGGCAGGACCAGTCCCGCTGCCTTGCACTGCGGATGCGGACACGGGACCTCATCCTCGGGGGAGTACTTCTTCAAGTGCTTCTCAACCTCATTCATCATCTTGTTGGGTTTGGCGTACTCGAAGACCCGATGTTGGTAGGGTAGCCTTTCGTCGCCCAGGCAGAACAGGCATTGGGTGGGTCGGCAGACTATAGGAAAATCATCTTTCGTGTCCTCCTCGGACTCATTCACAGCACCCTCCTCCTCCTGTTTGACAGTGGACTTGGGCCGACCGCGGCGCTGGGTTTCCCGCCGATGGCACAAAGCCGCTCTGGCTTCAATGGCCTGGATTCTTTGCCGGAGCTTTTTTCCATCGCTCAGACCATCGCTAGGACTGCAAGTCAGTTGGACCACCTCAGCTCGCTCAGGGATATTGTATTCGATCGGCTGAGTATGGTGGGTGCCTTGAAGGGAAGTGTGAGCGGCTACTGTGTCGGAAAATTGGGCGTCAAAGGCCAGAGTGTCAGCCTTCCGGAAGTGTCGTTTCCGGGCTTGCATGATCATTTTTTTTCGCAGCTTGACTTTCAAGCAGTTCAACCGGCCTTCGGCCTTTTTCTTCTTTTGAAAAAGGCATGTCCCTTGGGCATCGCCGACAGTGTTGTATCCTGCGGCGCGGATTCGCGCCGTGAGAGCTTTGTTTCGCTGGGCGAGTTGAATCACTTGAGGACATTGGACCAACTTAGCCTTCTGCTCGGATGACAGCTCTGTTGGAGCACTCGTGTCAGCCGTCAAACTGGCAAGCCTGGCAGTCTTTTGGACCACTTCATTGGATGGCTTCCCGAGGTAGCATGACTCGGTGTCAAACCGGATATCCTGGTCTAGATAGTAACCGACGGCTCCTTGCTGGTGGTCAAAGATTTGATCTCGCACCGAGGCGGGAGCGGTGTCTGTTGATAGTGTATAAGATCAGTGTTGGAACGATTCTCTGGAAGCAAATGGGGAGCTGGGATCAAGGGGCAGACGCACTGTTGACAACATTTAGGAGGCCACGTCTGAGCCCATACTGGGTAAAAGAATGTTGGAAGCCGGCCTTCCGTCCGAGTTGCTTGAGGTAGCGGATCCACGTGCTGGCAAGCAGAGGTTCTGTCGGTGATGTACCCACTTCACCGGCACTCCGTAAAGGCTCACGGAAGACTGGAAGATCTAGAACTCGGCGTTTCCATTTCAGCGTCAGGCTCTTCCTGCCTGGCGGTATCTTCACCCGAAACATATTCTCGACATTTTTCGCATACGTGGCTTCGAAAGCGTCATCGTAGACCGCGAGAGATATGAAGTGATCGAGGAGGGAGAACAGCGGATCATCATCTCCTCCACCGATGACTAACGTTTTTCTGTAAGTACATAGGTTAACCATGGATCAGTATAAGTTTGAGAGGAAGGGCAGGGGGGGCTTGCAGGTTTGCTCACATTCGCGGATTATTGTCTTCCCCTTTTGTATGGAGAAGTGTCGCCTTCATGAAGATAAGGTTAGGTTTCCCAGGGGTTTGATTGGCAACGATGCTGATGGTGAAATGGCGATATAGGAATGACCGAGTTTTTTCAGATCCTGCATCACAATCGTCGTCGGTGTCACAGTCCTCATCGCAGTTATAGAGGGAGCCAGAATCGCTGTCGCTATCCCAGGTTGCGTTGGAATCGCCATCAATGTTGCAAGCAGCATCCATAGACATTACAGTATCGCCATCACAGCTGCCCTTCACGTGATTGCCTCCGTCGATTTTAAGATCTTTCACCACCTTTCTGCCCCCTTGAGCACTGGCGACCGCTGTATCGTCGGTGGGCACATCTGAGCCATCGGGCTCGTCGAGTTTGACTCGAGTGTCGAATAATGAGCACGGTCGACAACCGAAAAAAGTGGCTGTGAGTAAGCCAGTGGCAACTTGAACCCGCTGCCGCTCATCCTTAAATGTCGAGTCATCGAGCACCCAGTGTGTATAAAGGAGAAGGTAGAGATCGTCGAGGCCGATGACCGGTTTCTTTTTGGGTGTGGTGCGGAGGCGATACTCGTCGATGAGTAAATTAATATACTGGCACAACCAAGACGTCAGCGTGGAGCTCTTAAGCCTTCAGGAATTAGCATCTCACATTGCGTATGTCCCTTCTCTCGCGTAGATCGAAGTCTCGATCGGCCTTGTCGAGGGCATACATCCTCAGAACCCGCCAGTAGTTCTTCAGACTTGAAGCCACGCCGATTCTGTTGTAGCGATCCATCGTCCATTTCCAAAATATTTTGAAGTCTGGCACTTGTGCGTCTGTGAGGAAAGTTTCAGGATTATAGCTAAGTTCGCCGCAAAACCTAGGTGGTGATATAGTTAGTGACGGCAATCGCAGACTTCGAGGGAAGACGAAATACCTCTCCCACTTCTTCAGAATCGATGCTAGGCCCTTCTTTGTGTTGTCGGCAGCCTTTGGTGGAGTCTTCCCTTGTGCGGCGAGCTGTGCGCGTTGCTCAAGGTAAAAGCGGGGGGGGAGCCTGCCCTTTTGACGCTGTGCTCGTCCCATGCTGTCGGCAGTAGTGATGGATGAATGCTGCGGCGAACGAGCAGGGTGGTGTAGGAGGGGATCGCAAGTCAAGGTGGCTCTAAGGGTGGACTGTAAGGTGGTGGAATGAAGGATGATAGTGGCGCGGGCAATGATACAAGGAAAGTCCTGCTTCGCTAATGGAAATGAGGAAATAGGAGAATCGACGACATGAAGGCAAGAGGTGGGCTCCAGGCCTCATTTATGTTCGTTGCCTCACAGAGACTTGCTTAAAGGAAGGAACGATGGTGATGAGCGGCAGAGAGAGCTAGAAAGGCATCTGCGTATTCTACAGGGATGGTTCGATAAGGGTCCTCGGCAGCGCCCTTATTTTTTTTCAGGCGCAAGGATCACCGGTGTTTAGTTCAGCCGATCCGAACCAGGGCCTGCGCGGTACTCGAGCTGCTTAAAGCAGCTGCCAGACCATCTCTTTTCGGCCACCCTAACACCAGAAAATAGTTTCTATATGTTAATTAATAGGGTAGTTAATTGACGAGGTGGTTAATAGCGTAGTTAACGAGGTGGTTTATAAGGTGGTTAACGAGGTGGTTTATAAGGTGGTTAATAAGGTAGTTAATAAGGTAGTTAATTAAC
>JAABUP010004134.1_pt1 | contig 24248 bp, 26 predicted proteins | sample 5559201 | NCBI WGS metagenome assembly JAABUP01 (sample SAMN10711887, study PRJNA513373) | rock metagenome | isolation source: Antarctica rocks | place: Antarctica
TGTCGCCCGCCAAGTGCCGGGTGGCATCATTCACAGCATCCGGAATCTCCGCAAGCTGGATGGGGTTGCTGATCTCCTTGGAGCCGTCGTTTGGATCAGTGTACGACAAAAGTGCGGACTCTGTCGGGCCGCGGCGAAGGGCCAGCTCCAGTGGGCAACGGGTAACCAGGTTGCCACCGCGGGGAAGGCCAATGCCCGACAGGCTTTCCAGCACGCTTGACTTGTCAGAGCTCTGGTCCCCAACCACCACTATGGCAGGTAGTTCGATGTCAACCCCTGTGAGATGATGCCTGACTTTGTCGATGGCGTCAAGCTTGGGTCTGATGCTCGCATCGAACGCCTCCTGCATGCTATCATGGCCAAGGGGCTTTGGCCGGACATCTCCCGTTTTGTTGCCTGTTTTGTGTCTGTCGTGGGAGTCATCAGAGGCCGTATCGTACTCTTGCTCTGAAAAGCCGTTCAAACCATCCTCACCGGCTTGTGTGGCAGCCCCGTCATTGTTGTCGAACAATGCCAGGGGTTCACGCATACGCATGCTGCAAGGAGCGTTCCACAATTTCTCACAGCCTACAGTCGCGAAATTTTGCTGCAAGCTAGACAGTGTGCACTTTTGCGCTCTGTTGTTGCAGAAGAGAAATTGGCATCTCTGATCTGCATCGACACAACACGGCGATGACTAAGACGAGGCAGTGTTCAACACGGCGAGCTATCACATGGCTCTCGTGCCTCTGCTACCGTATTTCGTAAGACACACATTTGTTAATCATTTCTCCAAGCCGGGACTAGGCAACAAGCTTCTGTGCATGTTGTGTTGGACGGCTCAAGCGTTGTCTAGACAAATGTGCTGGAGGCAGTTCCAGTGTCATGAGTTTGTCAATCAAAGAGTCACTATGGTGGCTATGGTGGCAACAATTTCTAACAGAAAAACTGTCAAGCGCCTCATCACTATATGAGAAATCAAGTCATCTGTCAAGAATCACTTGCATTGCCACTGCCACTGTCACTGCCATATGCTGCCAGGCCAGCAAGCCCACCAGCACCAGCATCTGCACTGTTGGTGCCATTTTGATGCTGCTTCTTGTCTGGCTGTAAATCATTCTGTTCAGCATCATCTGCTTTCCTTTTTGCTCGCACCACAAGCGGAGGTGCTTTGGGCTTGACAGTAACAGCAGATGCAGTCTTGGGCTTTGCAACCAGGCTTGGTGCCTTTGACTGCAGGGGGACCTTTGTACTGCCAAAGTTGCTGTCAGCTGCTGGTTCTGTTGTAGCTGTAGGCTCTCGGTCTGTGCTGGCTGCAGCTGAAGAGGAGGGAAGGCTACCCCTGACAGCTTGTGCTGTGTGTGATGCAGCTGCTGCATCATCTTCACTGATGCGCCGCACTTGCTTGCTTTGCTGCAAAACAGGAAATATCACAGTTAGTTGTCAGCCACCACAGGAGACCAACATACCATTGCAGCCTGGCTCCCATGTACGCCGTTTGCATTAGCTGCTTGGCTAAGCAGCATGCATGCATGCTCTTGCACACAGACAAAAGAGATGTACAGGCTTGCAAAATGCCGTTTCAGCTCAAATGCCAATTGAGGTATCACAATACTGCTTGGCAAGCATAAACATTCAGGGCAGATATGCAGGGGCAGGCTGTCCTATACAAAGCATATGCAGCAAGTCACACTGCAAACAAGGTAGCTGCAGGATTCTGAAGCTTACTTGCTCAATCATTTGCCGAAGAACTGCTTCGTCTTCTTCATCAAGGTCAATCTGGCCTGCAGCTTCATCTTCCATTGCGCTGCGCTTTAGGGCCGCCAAAGCAGCTTCTGTATCAACTCTGGCATGCCGTGCATTCAAGGACTGCATTTCATCCAAGGCAGCCATGATATCCATCTCACGCTTGCTGTCCAGAGTCCTGTTTTCTAGCTGCTTCATTGCATTGCCTCTCTCCTCTTCTTCCCTACACATGACATTGTGTATGTTGACAAATATGTTGCCTGCTAGCCTGCACTGTGGCCATTATAATTCCGATGTGCTCTGCTCTGCCATCCTCACTGGGCTTCTTATGCTTGAACTGTGATCAAGTTATACTTATGGCCAAGACAAGATGGCTTTGAATTTGGTGCAGATTGCCAGCAGCTTATATGAGCAGAAAGACACAGACTGCTACAGGTGACATTCAGGTGCAAAGCTGCTGTGAGTCCTTCTTCTTAGCTGCATGTTCCAAACTCAGCAAGGAGTGCAGCAACCACAGTACCAGCAGCTGACATCAGTCAGCCACACACATTGCATTGAAAACAACAGGTGGACTGTGCACCATAGAATGCCGTGTAAGCAGCCAAACCAGGTTACCTGTCAGCTAGAGCAGCATTGGTTTCTTTGGCCTTTTCTCTCCAAGGCTCATAGTTCCTGCTTGCACCATGCTCCATGGTGTAGTCTGTGTTTTCTGGATCAGTCTTCATGGTGATCTCTGCTGCACATGTGGAGCACCTCAGGTAGAACCTATGCTCGCACAGACCAGCAGTCAGCAAACATTCCAAGAAGACACTGCTGCTTGAAGCATATTGCCATAGCTTGGGAGCCTTGCCTGAAAATCTGAATTCCTAGATATGTTTCTCCGGCAACATCCTCCTTCGTTGTGTTGAACTTGGTTCCTTTGTACATGTAGTGGCCACATGTGGAGCACCTAATGCTCATGGGAAGCATCATACGTACTTTCATGGTATTGTCCTTGGGCCTCTTGCCCTTAGGCAACTTCGCCGGATCGAAATCCGGCGGAAAATACTTGTTCAAGACCTTACGTTCACCCATGCTTGCTGTGTTCCGTGCAAGGCAGCACTAGCAGATACTATGGGGTGTAATCACTGTGATCTCAACCACGCAGAGTTGAAGCACGAAAGTTGCGGGAAGGAACACGCAAGCTTTGATCAGAATCGGTCCAGCGGCACACTAGCTGGCTGTCTTACGTGCCGGTTCAGCGCAGTGAAGCCAGTCGCAAGCAGCAAGGACTGCAGCAAGGTTGCAGAGCTGGATGAAGAGGAATGCGATGCGAAACAAGGCATTGCTGCTGCCGGAATGTCTGCAGCCAATCTGAATTTCCGACACTGCGCTGCGCTTCACCAGCAAAGCAAAATGCGAGGTGCCTTACCAGCTCATAATAAACCATGTGCACCATGTCCTAGCACCACGCAAGCGCTACTGCAACGAAAGCCTTTACACAGACGGTGTTTGACCAATCAATTGACGAAGCAGCGCCGGGAAGTGAAGTTATGGCCAGGAAGTCACGCGCGCAAGAACACATGCAGATCTCAGAAAACGGCCACATCAGTCACATGTGCAGCAGCGACAGGTAAATCCTTCACAGCAGCAACTCGATGTGCTGCTGCGACTTTCAGTGCACGCGAGCTTGTCTCACAGACTCTGCTGACATATACAGCTGTCGAGCAGCTGGTGTTACAGCCAATCAAGCGCATCGAGGGGCACGTCAAGCTGCCTGGCTCTAAGTCGCTTTCAAATCGCATATTGTTGTTAGCTGCTTTGTCTGCCGGCGTCACAGAGGTCCAGAATCTTTTGGTGAGCGACTGCTATGTTCAGAACAGTATGAAAGAATGGTCTAGCAGCTTGTGACCTTCACGACCTGTGTAGGACAGTGAGGACATCAGGCTCATGGTTGGGGCACTGAAGGATCTTGGCATCAAGCTAGAAGAGGATTGGCAGAACGATAAAATCACAGTGCATGGGTGTGCAGGCAGATTTCCTGTTGAAGATGCTAAGCTTTATCTGGGAAATGCTGGCACTGCCATGCGGTGAGAACATAGGGAGAAATCTCTACTTAAGTTTCGCTACAATGATTTGGGACGAACTACCGTGTGTGGACGACCTGCGTGGGAACTATGCAAGCTCTTCTTAAAGCCAGTGTTCTGACTGATATGCGTGTCAGTCATCCTTGCCATTTGCCATGAAGTCCATCAGCTGCAGCAGCTAATCTGGACTCCGCATCCACCATTTGCAGGAGCTGAACTCTGGCCGCGGGCTGAGAAACATTTTTCACAGTGAATGTAATGCCTGCAGACCATTGCAGGTTTCATGCTGTTAGTTGACTTTGCAAAGCTGGAGACCAACCTGCTTTTAGCTTGTGATGATGCTGCCCAGCTAACATGATTCATACATCTTCTTCTCTTTCCTGACCTTACACTCAAACTGTCCAAGCATTCACTGCAGGCCATTGACAGCAGCAGTAGCAGCAGCAGGCAGGGGCCACATCACCCTAGATGGGTCTGCAAGGATGAGGGAGCGGCCCATCCAGGACCTGGTTGATGGTCTGACTCAGCTGGGAGTTGATGCTCAGTGCACAGCTGGCACTGGCTGCCCGCCTGTCACTGTTCATGCACAAGGTCTCCCGAGTGGCAAGGTAGCACACCACAAGTGGCATGTGCTTCATGTCAACACGTTGACAGTCACAACATGATGCACAACCTGTTGCCTTGTTGTTACTGTGTGCACTTATGTGCACATCTGTGTACTTTATGTGCACTTTCTGACAGTCACATCATGACCAGTTGTGCTGTTTCACACATTGCTGCTGCCACCCAGACTGGGTCATCAAGTCTGGCCTCAATGTGATTTTGGTGCTGTGCTGGCTAGCATAGCCTGTGTATAAATGAGTAGCTGGCTGCTTGCAGGTACAATTGAGTGGCAAGGTGAGCAGCCAATACCTGACAGCACTGCTGATGGCAGCGCCTCTTGCAACTGGAAGCGAAGGTGTTCACATCCAGATCACTGATGAGCTGGTGTCACAGCCCTATGTTGCCATGACCATCAAGCTTATGGAGCGCTTTGGTGTCAAGGTATGGAACTGTCTGCAGTAGCTGCTGCTTGGATGCTGTCAGTTTTGACGTCAAGGTATGGTATTGTCTGCAGTAGCTGCTGCTTGGATGCTGCCAGTTTGGACTAGGCCCGTGAGTGTACTGCGCATCATCTTACTGTCGCAGAAATGGGATGCTCTAAGCTTGCAAATTGGTTACACAGTGTGCTTGATTCAACACGCCCTCTAAGCTGGTCAATCTTTTCCCAGAAGGGAGGATGTGGCAGCGTGCGCTCCACAGAAGCTTCCTGCTGTGTCAGCAGTGCACACAAACGTGCTGCCGTGCAAACTGTGCACGCCATTGTGTGCTGTTACAGGCATTTGCCTAAGCTGATGTCTCTATAGTCACCTTTACTGTCAGAATCTTTCTGGTGCACATGTGGCTGCTTTGTCTCCTGGACGCATACCTGAGTGGGTTTGGGCAACCTTCAAACAAGAGCACGAGCTCAGCATGCACAGCTGGTCATCTCTGTTTTGTGTCATGTTTCCAGGTGGAACAGCTGGATGGGCTACAGCACATGCACATTCCTTCGGGCCAGCAGTACAAGTCTCCTGGGGAAGCCTATGTAGAGGGTGATGCCTCCTCGGCGTCCTACTTTTTGGCAGGTACAGCAACTATGCAAATCAGTTTTCTGCTGTCTCCAATTTTCTGCTGTTTCCAGTTGTCTGCTGTCTCAGGTCATGTCATTGGCATGCTCTAATGTTGTGCAAGAGGAAAAGCCATGTCTTGTTTGCACTGCTTGGCCTGTCATCTTTCAGGGGCTTCTGGTTCTGTGGCATTCAAGTGACATGCACTTCCTTTCTGTATCTTCCCTGAAGATTCTGCTCAGACATATCCCTGAGATTGTCTTGCGACATTGGTGTTACTCTAACCTCTGTTCATGTGTACATGTGCTCTGCGCCATTTACTTGCATGAGGCACTCACACGACTCATACTGCTTTCAGGGGCCACTGTGACAGGCAGCACCATGACAGTAGAGGGGTGTGGGTCTGACAGCCTGCAAGGGGATGTCAGGTTTGCAGAGGTGATGGGCCTGATGGGAGCCCAAGTACAGTGGCACCCTTACTCAATTACAATCACAGGTGTGCCCCTGCATGGCTGGCTACCGTTTGCATTGCAAATTTGCCCTGATGTTTTAGGCTGCAAAACAAGGGCACACACCTGTTGACCTGGTGCAACCAAAGACAACATCTTTACAAGGTTCAGCTGCACCTGGTTTCCTGTCAAACTGGCTGCCCATCAGATGGTATCAGCGGAAAGTTATGCACAAATGCACCGCTGCTGGACTTGTGCCTGTGCCAGGTGCTAAGTGTTGCCTAATTGATCACAGATAATTGTGTATAAATGCAGGGCCGCCCAGGAATCAGTTGCATGGCATAGACCATGACTGCAACGACATCCCAGATGCTGCAATGAGCCTTGCGGTGGCAGCTATCTTTGCGCAAGGTCCAACCACAATACGCAATGTCTACAACTGGAGGGTAAAGGAGACAGAACGGATGTATGCCATAGTCACAGAACTCAGGAAGCTAGGAGCTCAAGTAGAAGAGGGAAGGGACTTCTGTGTGATCACACCACCATCACAACTACAAACCGCAGAGATAGAAACTTATGATGACCACAGAATGGCAATGGCATTCTCATTGGCTGCTTGCGGGGATGTGCCTGTCACCATCAACGACCCCAAGTGCTGTAGAAAAACATTCCCAGACTACTTTGAGGTCTTAGATGGAGTTGTAAGACGATGAGACGAGCAATGTGTTGCTTTCGTTTTGGGATGATAAACAGGAGATCGAGTTTTGCGCATGCGCAGCCAAAGCAATCAACATCCATGCAGGTGAAACAGTGCGCATGCTGGTTGTCATCCGTATCAACTGACTTGCAAGCTGTATCTTTGAGCATGAGGGGCATAGCGCTAAAGTTCGCCGTCAGCCATTAGTAGCAATGCTGTAGTATCAGCAGATTTAGCTGCTCTCGACTCAAGACTCTGAGATAGGAGACGCAGAAAAAAGAGTCAGAAAGCAGCTGCAATTGCGCCTGAAACAGCAGTTCATGGCAGCCATGGCGAATTCAAGCTTGGCTGACGTGCTACACGCAGCTCCGACGATTTTTACCTTCCTGCGATACGATAACAGTCTGAACGTTTTGCTGGTCACCAACACTGGCATGCGCAATCTTGTTCAGCAGTACGTAACGCACATCACGTTTCCCGATCAGTCGCACATGCCCACATTTGCTCAAAACCACTGGCCGAACTTGCAGCGTATAAGCTTCAGGTCTTTTCAGGAACCCAGCGCTGTTGCTGGACAGTCACACAGGGGCTGGTGGATCTCTATGCTGTTGGCGAAGCTTGACCTTGATGCCTTTGTGGCTATGCGGAGCAATTCGTGGCCTTGGCAGATGTTCGCTGACCTGGCTCTGTATTTTGGACATGGCTTGCCCGTAGACCTGCATACGCTGTCAACGTGCCAGTGGCCACTATTAGAGACCTTGTGTCTCCTTGATGGGAAACTTGATGATGCACACGCTGCTGTGATATTTCGGGCAGACTGGCCATTGCTCCGATCACTAAGGCTTCCTCACAACTGTCTGATGCACTTGGAGGGAGTGGACCACAGCAGGTGGCCGCAGCTTAAGTTAGTCTGCCTGGAGGACAACCCAGTCAGTAACACAGGCCTGCAACGACTTGCTTGCGCACAATGGCCAAAGCTGACATCTTTGGATCTTGGCAACAATACAGCTCACGCGGCGACACCACTCGCATGGCATCAACTGATTGAGGCGAACTGGCCAATGCTGTTTAATTTATATCTTGGCGGGAACAGGATAAAGGCAACCATGATGAAAAACATTGTGGAGGCTCAATTGTCCTCTATCAGAACGCTAAACCTCAGCAACAACTCGTTGGACAGCGTAGCTATAGATCAGTTGATGAAAGGATCTTGGGCACAATTGCATCAATTCAACTTGAATCATGCTTTGTGTGGCTCTATTGTAGACAGTTTGACTTTGCTGAGCACAGGGGCCTGGCCACTATTGGAGTCGCTATGGTTGGGTGCAAACAAAGTTGATGTCACAGCCTTGCCTGTACTTGCCAAAAGCAAGTGGCCATCCTTGTACTATCTAAACCTGGTTGACAATCGTTTACCCAGTGACGATTTCAAAGTGCTGGGCGGTGATGCTGCTTGTGATGTACCCAGAGACAGGTGTAGAAATGTTTGGCCTAAGCTGCATGTTTTGGAGTATTAGTGCCAAATCTGATTCAGTGCGGTTTGATTCATCCAATTTCTGCATGTATTGCTTGCTGTTGTCTGGCCTGACTGCAACTGGTACTCATGGACAGCAGGACTTGTGCAAATGCAACATCACTGAATCTTGTTATGCACCTCAGTGCACGTACACACACACACACACAGCAAGGGGTGACATGCCCTGACACGCGGGCAACTTGACACTCCAGCAGTGGACCGTGAGCCTCCTGTCATGTATGGCTTTGTGCAGTCCAAAAGCACAGATGACGGATTGGCTTGACATATGTGCATGTACACCCTGGTCAGGAATCCCAGCACATGCGCTTTCATTTATGATCGCTTTGCCACACGATGCAGGCAATTGATTAAGCCCTTGGTCCAGAGCAATGTCCTTTGAGCTCAAATCTCACCCTCTTGCACTTCTGCTATTTAGCGCAGCAGATTTAGCTGCCCTCAATCTCAACCTGAGATAAGAGACGCAAAAGATGAGTCAGAAAGCAGCCGCAAGCATGTCAAGCTGCAAACGGAGGAGTCAGCAAGTCGACGACCTGTAATGGCAGCCATCTCGGAGTTGAGTTTGGTTGATGTGCTGCACCAAGCCCCGACAAGTTTGCAATTCCTGCAGCAAGGTCGCTGTCTGAGAGTATTGCTGGCCACCAACAAAGGCTTGCGCGATGTTGTCCAGCAGTATGTGACGCAGGTCACGATTCCTGATCAGTCGCACATGCTCACATTTGCTCAAGATCAATGGCCGAACTTGCAACGTCTGAGCTTGCGGTCTGTTCAGGACCCCAGCCTTGTTTCTGGACTGCCACAAGGGGACTGGCAGGTTTCAAGGCTGGAGCCCACCTTTGCCAAGCTTGACCTTGACGCCATGATGGCACTGCGGACAGGCATGTGGCCGTGGCAGATGCTCACTGACCTAGCTGTGTATTTCAGACATGGCAAGCCAACCGACCTGCATACGCTGTCGACGTGCCAGTGGCCACTGTTGGAGAGCTTAACTCTGTGTTCTGGGAGACTTGATGACGCACAGGCTAGTTTGATCTTTCGGGCTGATTGGCCATTACTCCGGATCCTAAGGCTTCCTCTTAACCGTCTGACGGATTTGGAGGGAGTGGACCACAGCAGGTGGCCGCAGCTTGAGTCAGTCTGCCTGAGGGACAACCCAGTCAGCAACACAGGCCTGCAGCGACTTGTCAGTGCACAATGGCCAAAGCTGACTTCTTTTACACTCAGCAGCATTGCTTTATCGGCAGGTGGATCAACGCTTACATGGCATCAACTGATCGAGGTCAACTGGCCAATGCTGTCTGATTTGGATGTTAGCGGAAATATGATAAAAGCAACTATGATGAAAAACATTGTGGCGGCTCAGTTTTCCTGCATCAGAAAGCTAAACCTCACCCACAGTGCGCTGGACAACGCAGCTGTAGGTCATTTGGTGAAAGCACCCTGGTTGCAATTGTTTGATCTTAACTTGAATAGTGCTCTGTGTGGCTCTACTGCAGACTGTATTGTTTTGCTGAGCACAGGGGCCTGGCCGCAATTGGCGTTCCTGTGGTTGAGCCAAAATAGAGTGAATGCCAGAAGTTTGCATGCACTTGCCAAAGGCAAGTGGCCATCCTTGTACTATGTGAGCCTGATTTTTAACAATTTATCAAGAAATGATTTCAGACTGATGGACGCCGGCGGTGATGCTGCTTGTGATGAGCCAAGAGACATTTGTAGGAAATTTTGGCCTCAACTGCATTCTGTGGATTATGAGTGACATTTGTCCAGTCCAGTGGGGCATGTGTTGTTATCCTGTTTTCACCCTTGGATTTAGTCTGGTATATACTCTGCTGACAGTCAATATATTGATTGTCAGCAGAACTTGCGCCAATCCGCCACCATTGCATCACCTTTGTGATACATCTCATTACATGTACTTGTATGTTGGTGTGAAATGTTGTACGTTGAACCTAGCTTTGCTGATTGCACACATGATTGCTTTTCGCAGGTGTATCCCTGCCCGGCATGCCCTCCATATATATATATAGAGCTGCATCTTGTCTGTATCCTGTCTATGTGGTACACTGTTGCAGCAAGCACTCGTTTCACCCCTTTGATCTGTCACAGTAACCATCTACGATGTTTAGTGTTCACTGCACGTTGCTCAAGAGCTGCTGTGTTGTTTTTTGCCAGCGCTGCTGACCAATCTATAGATAGTTTGCAAGGTGTGGAGTCAGACAGATAATATACTATCCGGAAAAAGTTGAGTTCGAAGTTGCATTCAATGCTTCAGATTGACAACATGGAGCTGCTGAGGCACCAGACACTGCCAAGTGTAGCAGGGTACAATGAGCTAAGGGGCATCTAATGCGCAATGTGGGATGTTGCCCTACAACACCATGATCATCACAATATTCATGTTCGTATATGACAAAAGTGAAACATGCGCTGTTGAGAGACAAGATGTACATACCAAAAATCGCACAGCCAGTGTGACTGTCACTTGATTGTCTTGCATTCAGAGTCCTGTCAGAGCCCCTTTCTGCCATACAAGTCAGCTGGCCAAGTCCCATGGGCCAGAGCCACATCATGCTGGCAGCCATACAGTCATGCTTTGCCATATAGAACATGTACGCGTAGGTGCAATTGCAATGCATGCTTGTGTGCACGGCAGCTTATGATGTGGATGTGCCGGAATCTCCTCCACCACTGAGTCTGTTCAACACCATACAAAACAACTACAACCAAGATCTGGTCAGCAGTAGGCAAACTCTGCAACATTCATGGAAGCCTTCCTTGATGCGCTATACATAGTACTGACATGGCCACAGAGGTTCAGCAGTCACGTTTTGATAGTCATGCAACATTTGGCACTTTGGGATGAGCGATAACAGTCAGAGTCCTCCTCATCAGCATTCACTGTCAGTTCGCTGACAACCACCACGTACCATACAGCCCTTCATGGTCAACAACACTGTGTTGGTAAGACACAAAATCTGAAATGCAATGAACATGCTAATGTCTTCAGCATGAGATACCATTGTCTGCAAGGCCCAGAAGCAGGTCTCATCAGTGCTGAAGTACAAGTCTTGATGGCCAGCAGCTCCAGTAGGTAGAGCAGTGCATTATAAGGACCAAAATACGGTTCTGCATTTCCTCACATGTGCAACCACTTTGTTTGGGAGCCTTGTTTGCGTCACAGTAGTGTGCTTATGCTCTGTCTACATTGGCGCTCTTGCATCAGACACATTGTTTGTATGGGTGTCTTCAGGTTGAGCAGCCCACGAGTCTGACTCCCATTGAGCAGCTGCTGCTTGCAACAAAAAAAACCCTTGCAGTTGCATATGCCAAGACGGACAAGCAACCTGCCCACAAGCAAAATCAGATGCAAACGAAGTAGTGTTCTGACTCAGTCAGACAGCATGCTGCACTGACCCAATAGCAGGCTGCATCCACTTACAAGCAGCAGACTGTGCAAAGCAAGCAGCTCCATCAAGGAGACAACAACCAAGGCGGGCAGCCCCTTGACATGCCAGAGCAGCAACAGCAGATGGCAGCTTTTTCACCATTCCAGTCTGTCAGCACAGCATGCACAACAGCCACCTACCTCTTTGCATTCTGACCCTATGCCACCTTTGTTATCACCGTTTTGTCACAACAGCTCCCAGCATGCTTGCTTTTGTTGTTTTCCCAAGGCGTCCAACAGCAAAAAGCTCAGTCATTGGGCTTGCCTGCCCTGACTAGCCCAAATGAGATGCCCAGTGTTTTGCTAAAGGCAAGTGTAAGTAGGTCAGTCTTGCGTTGCAAGACCTTGATTTTGCATCCTTGGCGCACTTCTGTTTGCTGTCATACCCATCAGCTCAGAGAGTTGCACTGCTTCCATCAGCTCATCTGTTGAGGCTTAATGATGGATGTTGACCGGTGCAGGTCATTGTGCAGGACCTAGTCACTTTAGCTGGCTATACATGCGAAAGGTTTGCTATCAGCAGTTGGGTGCCGCGGCAAAGTATCTCTGCCTCCAGAACTATAAGCGCTGATTGCCAGCATGACACAGACAAGATTTTGGCTTTGCAGTCAGGCTTGTCTGTGCAAACGTGCTTTTCGTGAGATTCAGGTCAACTTGCTCCAACAATCAAGGATCCTTGTTACTTTTCAAAACGACAGTCAGCAGCAAACTGCAAGATTCAGTCTTCAGGGTCAGATTAGGCAGAGGTTGCGCAGGAGCACAATGCTCCCCAGTGACAGATGGAATGGTTTGCAACAGTACGAGTCACATAGTCTCAGAAAAATATTGTTGTTGTGTTGTTTGCCAAGCTCTGCTAAACCTGCACGATTTTGCAGCAGATCAGGGCCAACTACACAGCAAAGTTGAGTCAGGGTGACATGTTCTGCCACTCGGAAACTTGACACTCCAGCAGTGAACAGTGAGCCTCCTGTCATGTATGGCTTCATACAGTCCAAAAGCACAGATGACGGGTGGGCTGCAAGTCGAATTCTAGCACTCTGTCCCGATGTGCATGCATGACGTGGAGTGCACTAACAGACACTGGTCGCGGATCCTAGCACATGCGCTTTCAATTATGATCGCGTTGCCACACGATGCAGGCAATTAATTAAGCCCTTTGTCTAAAGCAATGCCCTTTGAGCTCAAATCTCAAGGAGTTCATGCTAGATGGCAGCAGATGTAGCTGCCCTCAGCTCAACCTGAGTCAGGAGACGCAAAAGCTGAGTCAGAAAGCAGCCGCAAGCATGTCAGCTTGCGACTGCAAGCAAGTTGATAGTCTGCAATGGCAGCCATCTCGGGCTTGAGCTTGGCTGATGTCCTGCACCAAGCCCCGAAAATTTTGAAATGGCTGCAGCTATATGGCAGTCTGGACGCTTTGCTGGCCACCAACACAGGCATGCGCCACCTTGTTCAGCAGTATGTGACGCGGATCACGATTCCTGACCAGTCGCACATCCACGCATTTGCTCAAGACCGTTGGCCGAACTTGCAAAGTATGAGGTTCAAGTCTGTTCAGGACCCCAGCGCTGTTGCTGGACTGTCACAAGGAGGCTGGCAGAATTCTAAGCTGGAGCTCACCTTTGCCAAGCTTGACCATGATGCCATAATGGCTTTGCGGAGCAACACGTGGCCTTGGCAGATGCTCACTGACCTAGCTGTGTTTTTTGGAGAAGGCTTGCCGGTAGACCTGCATATGCTGTCAACGCGCCCATGGCCACTGTTGGAGAGCTTGACTCTGTGCTGTGGGAGACTTGATGATGCACAGGCTAGTTTAATCTTTCGGGCTGACTGGCCATCACTCCGGAACCTAGGGCTTTCTTGCCTTGCCTTGCCTTGCCTTGCCTTGCCATTGTCTGATGGATTTGGAGGGAGTGGACCACAATAGGTGGCCGCAGCTTCAGTCAGTCTGCCTGAACAACAACCCAGTCAGTAACACAGGCCTGCGACGACTTGTGAGCGCACAATGGCCAAAGTTGACATCTCTAGACCTCAGCTACATTGATTTTCGGTCAGATAGGCCAACAATCACATGGCATCAACTGATTGAGGCAAATTGGCCAACGCTGTCCAGTTTGGAACTTCGCGGGAATAGGCTGAAGGCAGTTATGATGAAGAACATTGCGGAGGCTCGATTTTCTTCTATCACAAAGCTAAACCTCAGCTATAACTCGTTGGACAGCGTAGCTATAGGTCATTTGGTGAAAGGACCCTGGATGCAGTTGCAAATTCTTTATTTGAATAGTGCTTTGTGTGGCTCCATCACAGATTGTCTGATTTTACTGAGCACAGGAGCTTGGCCGCAATTGGATGTTTTGTGGTTAAGAGGAAATGGAGTTGATGTCACAGCCCTGTCTGCACTTGCCAAAAGCAAGTGGCCATCCTTGTACTATCTAAACCTAACTAACAATTGTTTATCATGTGACGATTTCAGACTGGTGGGTGGTGATGCTACTTGTGATACACCCAGAGACATGTGTAGAAGTGTTTGGCCTAAGCTGCATCATTTGGATTATTAGTGACAGATGTCTGGGCATTGCTGATGGAGGCGTCTCTGTTCTGCATGTGTCGCATGCTTTGTCTGGCCTCTGACTGCAACCAATTTTGGTTGTCAGCAGCATTTGCGCCAATTCAATACCACTTCATCATCTTTATAATACATCTCACTACATATACTACGGTACTGTATTGGTGTAAAGAATTGTATTTGTGACCTAGCTTTGCAGACTGTGCACATGATTGGATTTTGCAGGCTTGTCTTGCTTGGCATGCTCATCACATACAATCGTAGCCAGCCTCATTGTGTAGTGCTCACTCCATGTCGCTTGAGACCATGTGAAGCAGAGCTGAGGTTGAAAGCACGTTGCTAGCGTGTCAGGAGGCTGCACTGTTACACCATGGTTGCTGCTATGTTCTGTTTTGCCCATAGGTCATGGTGCCATAGCCATTGTTGGGCTTGTGCTTTGCAGGTCATGACACTGCAGTTCCTATAGATCTAATTGCTTTGGGCATGCACACAGTTGTGCATGTCTCAGCTAACATGGGCTTGGCCGCCAAGAGAGACAGGCTATGTATTCGTTGCATTGTTCAAGGTCTACAGACGCACTTGGTATTTCAGCAGATGACTTGCTGGAAGTTGCAATGATTGGACATGTCCTTCCGTTGTGAAGGCAGACTTTTGGCAAGCCATCCCAATAAGGCAGTGAACCCAGCATGTCTGGCCATCTTTGTTGAAAGCCTGCCTGGTAAGGCAGGGTTCGACTTGGCTGTAGTGGGTCCGAGTGAGTTTGCTGAGCTGCCAGCTGTCTCACCTGATGCACCAACACAATCACCCTAAAACATGACGCAATACAAAACTGCTTGAGCATGTCAGCAACAGCCAAACTTGGTAAGCAAATCAACAAGGTGCATGCTGCATAGAGACTGGATGCATATGTCGGGAAAATGCACAGTTAGTGTGGTTGTCACCTGATTGTCTTGCATCCAGTGGCCTGTCGGGCCCCCTTTCTGCCATCCCAGGCAGCTGGACAAATCCCAAAGCCACATCATACCTGCAGTCATGCAGAATTTTTCACGCAGATGCAACTGCAATGCATGCTTGTGCGCATGGCTGCAGCTGTCAAGGCACCTCCTCCAGCACTGCACCTTTGTCATCTCCAACACCATACAAAACGATCACAGCCAAGATACGGTCAGCAGCAGGCAAACTCTACAACACTCCTTCCTTGATGCGCTGCATACAGCACCAACATGGCCGCAAAGGTTCAGCAGTCAGAGTTGATGGTCATGCAACATTCAGCACATTGGTAGATGAGCCACAACAGTCGCGGTGTTCCTCGTCAGCACCATTCACTTTCATTGGCTGAACCGCCACCATGTACCAAAAAGCCCTTCATGGTCAATAGCACTTTGTTGGTAACAGACACAAACTCTGAAATGCAATGAACATGCTAATGTGCTCAGCATGAGATACCATTGTCTGCGCGGCCCAGGAGCTGGTCTCCATCAGTGCTGAGGTACAAGCCTTGATGATCAGCAGCCCTATCAGGCAGAGGCAGGGGCACTTCAGCATCGGTGAAGGTTTCTGTCTTTGGGAAGTTGCCCAGATACTCCTCTTCATATACAGCATGACTCATCTGCCTGCAGGAAGAGGGGCTCACATGATTAGGGCTGAACATGACAAGCCGCCCAAGCAGACCACAACGCCATGAAATAGCATGCAAACCTTCAGAGACTGCGTTGACTTTGTACATGATTGAAGGTGTAGCAGGCAGGCGGGCAGGCACAGACGAGCAGACAGACAGACAGGCAAGCAGGTAAGGCAGGCACGCAGACAGACAAACGGATGGACAGACAGACAAACACATGGACAGCCAAATTAACCCTGCACCTTTTGTCCCAGACAGCCAAAGGCGCCCCAACATGGCTTGTGACTAAGAAATTCCCTCTTGCACAGGTCATGATAGGATACAAGCTCCTGTGATGTATGCTGTAGCGCTGGACCATATCCAAGCCCGCCCGTGTGTCAAATACACATAAGGCTGCAGCCTTGGCATTTGATTTGTGACAACACAGGCTGGGCATTCCTGAGTTGATGCAGCTGCTGCACACATCTGCATGCAACCATATGGCAATTCAATCAAAGTGACATGAAGCTTGGTGAACTATGCGGCATAATGCGAGGGATCTATATTGTGTGCATGCGACATGTATGGCCTCAAGTACCTGATGCACACCTCTGCATTGTAACAAAGGCAGATTGTGCGTGACATCAAGCTGCTGAAAACAAGGCCACTTCCAGCTGCTTGTCATACACATATATATATATATATATATATATATATATATCTGCATTTCCCACTCAAAAGCCCAGCTGGCTACTGCATTCAAGCAAATTCACAGGTGGTTCACAGGTAAACAAGCTCACCTGTGTTTGCTGCTCCTGCTACCACTTCATTGCCAGCACCGTCTTGATCAGTGATACAAAAGCATGTGAGGCCCCATCTTTCCATGAACTCATGTGCACTTGCAATGCATTGTCCTGTGACAGCATCACATTTCTGTAGACTGGGCCTGGCGCCATGTTCCGGGTCACATAATCCGTATAACAGTTTCTGGGATGGACAATATTGCATGTCCACAATAGGGTCACTGCAGACACCAGAATCTGCTTGTTGATGGCATTGAGATGGGTGTTCACGAATCAGAGCATACGACATGACAGGCGCAACTTGCCTATACACAGGAGCGTTGCATGAAACAGGACTGTATCAAAGCTTGCTTTGATCACCTACTGCCTGTGTACCAATGATCCGATATTGTTTCCTTCGACAGGTTCTCTGGGAGGAGGTTGTAAGTATCGATTGTCCCATCATGACGTCCAGCTGCCACCAGACCAATGGCAAGCTCTGTGATGCTACAATATGGCTGTATGATTGGTATTGGGTGTGACCTAACCAGTGTTCCTGCTTGTGTGCAGTCTCCAGTGCTCCACATGCTTAAGGTGCTGCCCAAAGTATAAACGATGTCTCCACTGGCATGGCTATTTGGCCACACATCAGCAGCTGCAGCTGTACTGACACAAAAGTCAGCAAAAGAATCCTCACTGAGACAAGTGCGGTGGCCTTCAATTTCGGTGACGTGCAACCCCCTCCAACAGTTGTTGATGGCGTACAAAGTGTGAGGATCGGCCAGGGAGTGGCTGTTGTTGGTTGCAGCTACTGAGGTGGTGCTTTGCTTGCTGTCCTCCTCCGAAAGTTTGGTGCTTTGCGTGTGACATACTCAACAAGGTGTGTTCAGGTTTTGCCATCTGCTCTTGCATAAGGTGGTCCAAAGCACAGCTGATGACGACAAGCTGCGCAAGTCTCTGTTCGTACAACTGACTGTTGCAAGCGAGACTGGATCAAGCAGCGAAAAGATCGCTGTCAAGACCTCACGGTCCAAGGATGCTAGCGTCGCAGGGCTACTGCCTGTTTGCATGATCAGGCTACGTGCATCCCTGCGACAGGCCTGGAGATGCTGTTTGGCAGACAATGCATTTCGATGTGGTTCACCGGCAAATGGAGTTGGATAAATTATTAAAGCCATGTGAACAGTACACATCTGCTTGGGGGCTGCTACAGTCATTGCTGCAAACAAATGCTGTCACTGTGCTGGTCAATGACACGTACTTCGTCATTGCGCCATCAGTCAAATGTACAACAAACAACAATGACAAAGAAGCCCAAGAAACTTTCAACATTGCTTACACCGCATGCCATAGCGCCAAGGCGGTTTGTTGTAGGAAAAGTTCATCCTGGTCTTGCTATGCTGCACCTCGCCTATTGACAATCAAGTGCTCAGTATGCAAAAATAAACCCAACTGACACACACACTTTGCATCTGAAAGCACTGCATGGGATGATACTTGATGTGATGCAAATGATCGCATGGAAAAAAGTGAAACAAGGCAGCATCAGGTCAGGGAGCTGCACTTGATCAGCAGACGCTGTGGCCTCGTCTGACAATGCCATGTTGTGTCAGCTGCTGGCACCCTGAAACTATGTTGTAAATGCTGCGCCACCTCATGTGCAGAATGTCATGTGCCGCAAGATGTTGACTTCACCGCCAACCACTGGAGTGGACAAATGCTTCTGGACCTTCTGACTGGTTGTTCTCTTTGCTGCATAAGTATACAGTACATATATGCCCTCCCAAAACCTGCATGTCCAGTCTTCAGTCACAGATCTGTTTCAGCAGTGCAGAAAGTGCGACGCAGCTGTGGTCACGCTAGATAAAGCCAATGCAGTCTCTTGACGAATGCATGCTTGTGTGATACAGCAGAGCGATGCTTTGCAGGAGCTGAAGGTGGAGACATGCTGTTGGATGGTACTGCCGCTGCAGTTTACACTATGCTTCTGTTGCACTTACCCTTTTGATTGGGTATGCTAATTGCTGTCTGCCTCGTACAAGTGCTTTGATTTCTTTGCACTGCTCTCTATTCAGGAAAGCTTCAAACTTTGCAAGCTCAATATCCCTATAGGTGTGGCGGTGTCAGTGATGCTGCATTGCAAGAGCTAACAAGAAAGAGTGGCAAGTAATGCGGCTTTACGACTTGCCTGTTTTCATCGCTCATGTCTGGTCGTAAGACAATCATAGTCTCATATCTGCAACCACAGGAGAGAAGATTCACGATTTATGTATGATGGTCACAAGAGTCATTGGTTTAATGATACTGACTAAGTTCATATGTTTCATTCTGTACAAGCCTGACGCATTATACCTGACATAACCCTCAGGTAGCTGAACTTGTGTCCTCTGCTCCTGTGCAGCTCTAGCAAAGACCTGCAAGTTGCGTGCAGTGTCGATCTGTTCACTAGGCTTGAGCACCTCTCTGCACTGATCAAGCACACACGCTGTACTGAGGTCAGTAAGCACCTTTATGGAGTTTCTGCCCGTCCGTCGCCGAGGGACCTGGCAAGCATGCTTTGCGCTAAACACTCCTGGTGTCCTTTGTGGAAGCCTTTGTGTCTGAGCCGCAGGTCGTGTTTGGCTGTGAAGGCAACTAGAGCTGGTCAAAACTGGCAGGCAAGCCGTGTCGGAAACAATGTGCGCTGACATTCCAACACCGCCTTGAAGTGTGCGGCAAAGATGTATCCGAGGGAGTCGCTGACGGTGTTCGCCCAAACTTCCTGCTCCACAAGGCTGAACAGTTCACTCCACGGCGCTCCAGATAATACCCTAATCGTAACCCTGATTGAAGCTTTAAACTGTAATTGTTGAAGGTTGCCTCAGTTTATCTCACAACTGTTGTGTCAGAACTGCTGCGAATCAAGCCAAACGGCTCAGCAATCAGAGCACAACGCGGCTTACAGTGCCACCTTTGGAAGTTCCTTGTGTGACCAGGTACAGGTAACGCGAGCGGGTGGTACCATCTTTTGAAGCAACACAACTGTCACCAGCGGCACACGAGCAGCGCTCAAATGTTGTCCGGCCAGGACAGCAGCGATCTCAGCAGGATCGCAAGCAAGTACCCATGTAGCTATTTGCAACCTTTATCCTTCTTCGTCTCTTGGCAAGGGGTTTTAACACTGGCTTACAAGTACGCAACCTGTTGGCTGCCGTAAGAGCTGCTGGATCTGGCGTCAATTCCCGATCTCGGCAAATCATCGAGGTCCCAAGTGTCTATCTTGTATTCAGTACAGAGGCTTTTCACCGGCACTGGCAGGCCTCAAGCAAGAATTCAACAGCAAGCACCCTGAGTTGCCGCGTGAAAACCCAGGCTCAAAATGGCCCAAAACTTCTCTTGGTTCGCTGAAAGACAACCAAAGGCTCACCCCTGAACACCTGTCTGTACTGCTCAAGCTCTGCAGGCAGGTGTTGTCCTGCCTTTGAGCCTGTTGAACTTTGACAGCTGACTTGCGCTCGTCTCTGCATGAAACTATCCACATCATGTGATGCCTCTCAGGTCTTATATTGAAGCTCTGCAAAACGAGGCAAACCGAGTATTGGTGGACCATCTGCTAATAGTGTTCTACAAGTGCAGGTGCAGAACTCTGCGTCTTTGTGGGTGCTGCAAGTGTACTGCGCATGTCATGTATGGCAATTTGCAAGTCATGGCTGAGATTTGCAAGTCACTTCAGGCATTACCCATTCTGGACTGGCTAAACTTGCAACACTATCTGATGCTAGCAGAGTCCTTTCATGGCTGCCTTTAGTTAATGCACAGTGCACCAGATAGTGCACCAATTTCAAGCCGTGTGCCTAATTGTCAGGTCACTAGAAAAGTACCTGGAGCTCTCCAAGGTGCCATTGAGTTCAGAAGATCAGGTGGATGACTCAATGCCATCCCAGCAGGAGCAGGATAATGTGCAGGCTGTACTGCAAGAAGCTGACCACCCTAGCTACTGGGTCAGCGCAAGCAAGGATGGCAACAGAGAATCCCATTATCGAGGTTTGTTTCACTCATGCTGACAGCAGCGTGCGGTCAAGCAGTATCAAGGGGCAGTTGTGCTGGGTGATGCAATGTTCTGGTAATTTCTAAATACCATGGAGTCGCTGGTTCATACTGTAGTGCTGATGGATGTGCTTTGAACTTGATTTGATTGATGCTGGCGCCCTTGGCATGGAAGGTACATGGCAAGTTGCAGCGCATTCCTAGTGCCACAAATTGGGGTCACAAATGCTTCAACAAAGCTGCAATGCAGGTCCTGCACTTGGATGTACACTGGTGGCAAGTCTGATCGAGCAGAACAAATTTACAAACAAGGCGCTTGACCACATCCAGGGGACTCAATTGACGGAAATTATCAACCAGTTCAGGCAGCAAGTCGACCAGCTCCTGCCTGGCATGTACGCATGGTTTGATGACAGCTCATTGCATGTCACAATCAGAGCTCTTATGGGCTGAAGAGTAGTCAAGCCATTGGTTCCTCGATACACCTTCGATGCAGATGCCGGACGGTACAATGCATCTACCTGGTATGCTTGAAACGCAGAAAATACAGTGCTGCTATGCATACAATCCAGTTGTTCCAATAATGTTATGGTTTAAACATGGTTTGCCTGCATTCCAAGTACAACACATGGCCTAAGCCACCTCATTCAGGTACAGGTGTCAGCCTGCATACGAAGCTTGTCATTTCATTTTATAACTTACAGTCTGGGGTGTGGAGCCAGTATCAGACATCCTGGCTTGAAAGCACAGGTGTATGTGGTGTGCAACAAAACCAAGCTGGTGGGAGTTCTGTTCGAAAAAGAGCCTAGTGTCCCGTTGTTGGTAGTTTGGGCCAAATAACGAAAAGTGCTGACCTCTAATGATGCTGTAAAAAGGGCAGTCAATGTGCAACTCTCACGCTGTACGCAGAAGCTCCTGTGATTTTGGGGCTGAGAGGAGTTCACGGAGTCGGAACACGCACACGGAGCGCTCGGTGATGAGCTAGTGTCTTATCGAGTTTTCAAAGCAAGCCCAGAAGCAAGCCTGCGTGGGAAGTGGGCGCTGTTCGCGATTCCGGGGTGTTCGCAAACACTCTCACGCTACATGATTACATTGCCACTGCTTGCTGCAACGGAAAGCACTGAGTGAAGTAGTTTGATCTAAGGCATACGAGACAACCGTGCTTGCCCATACCTGTTCATTCCCATTGAACAATAGTTATGCAAGTCATGGTACGTCCTGTGTCCGCATTGCAATTACTGTCACAATCGGGTCGTGGTGCACCGAAGCAACAGATGTGCGATGCTTGCTTGGCAGCCATTTCTGCTGTGTTCCGGTGCATTTTGGCGGTGGCGTCACTCATGTGCATATAGGATGTTGGACACGTACTGCAGGCTCAAACGACGTGCCAGCGGCCTTTCATGCAAAGACAACCGTTTACGTCGGATACTATATCACATGGTAGTCAACGACATGCCCCACAGTTGTCCTGTCGTCTATCCCGCACAGCAAGAAGATCTGTTGCAAGACAGCATGTCGTCACTAGCGCCATGGACTGGCAAGCTGCTATGGAGAATGTTCGACAGCAAGTTCACAAGCAGAAGACTGCTGTTGTGCTTGGTGCCTTTGGTGTGTTGGCGTCAGGCTTGACGCTTGCAGGTAACTTTTAGACCTTGCGTGTGCACCATCTTCCACGTTGATTACAAGAAAGGAAGCTGCTTGTTCAGTGGCGCTTTGCAAGTGAGGTCTGATGAGCTCCACAGAAGTTGTTTTCTTGAACTGGTAAGAAACAAATGTATATTGCTGCAGGACCTGGTGTAGCAGCTGATATGGTCAAAACCGGCACTTGTTTGCTTGGCAAATGTCAGGTACATTCTCACCAGGAAGGACACACATCAGTCAAGAGCCACACCCCTAGGGCCTGCTATACAACAATGCATTGTTATCTGCTCTCAAGCAAAGCTTCCCTGCATTGCTCAGAAGCATCCCTGAAGCTTCTGCAGCAATGCGTTTCCTGAGCAGTTGCAATCACGCATGAGGATGACCTGAGAATCTGGTCTTTTGCTTTGAATCTGACCTGTTTCAGTGACTATGTCATATTCAGCATGCCTAGGAGTCTTTACTGATCCTGCACATCATCAAATGCCCTGTTTTGCTTCATGTGATGTTACACTGCTTCCTCAGCCAGATCTGATGCTTGCATGTGGCTTTGCTATGCAGCTGCAACTGGCAACTTGTATAGCAGATCCAGAATGCCTGGAGAACCTCGCCTGTCTACAACTTTGCAATGGGCGCAAAGATGAAGCTGGATGTCAGGTACCATCTGTTGGCCTGATCATCATTGATTCAATTTCCAGGTCCCACATGCCCTGCGTATGATATGCCAATATGTTCTGTAAGGCAAGTAAAGCGGGCATGCTAGCCAAAGTGCAGCAGCATGGCTGTGACTTGCAGCACAGCTCCAAGGTACACGTAGCAGTTGATCAATTGAGTGCTGAACATTTCAAGAGGCAATTCTCATGTGGCTCATGTTTGTTGATCATGCTCAGCTCAATAGCATCTCGGCAGCATTGCATCAGCGGTCTGTGAGCTCATTCACTGGTATTGCAATTTGTTCTGCGGCTTGAGCCATTTGTTTGATGCAATGTCAGTTTGTTGCATTGGCAGTACAGTCAAGTAGGGTGCATTGATTGTGGTAATGCTAGCTGGAACCCCCAGTATGATACTTGGCTTCTCATTTAATTGACGCCAAAAGCTTTTCTTGTCTTTTCTTTCTAATGCTAGCTGCTAGAGAAGATAGCTCATCTGTGCTGCACACATGCGTGGTCACGATCTACATGTGCTCCATGCAGATCAGATGTGGAGATCTGTACAATGACAAAGCCATTGCAACCTTCAACGCGTGTGCAGTCAGCGACCAGAAGTGCGTCCCTCAGAAGATTGACAGAGACGTGTTTCCTGAGCCCAAGCTTGAGGTCCTCGACAAGAGCTTTGACCTCAGCAAGTTTCAGGTGGGTTTAGGCTTTCAGATTTGGTGCTGACTTTAACTTGTGGCTCTTCTCAATCCCAGAAAGTCAAATGTAATTCAGAAACGTCATTCCTACACTAGAAATCTGAACTCAGAAACGCCTGGGGGCAGTACAAACACGTTTCTACATTGTGGAGATGTTTTAGGATTGTCAGGGTTCCACAAGGTTTGGAACGGCAGCAGATAGCAAGCAGCAGAGTGACATTTGAAGTACCTCTGATAACTCTGACAGTAGCGTCCCATCGACCTGAAAACAGACCGAGTGTCAGCAAGCCTTTGAGGAAGCACAATCAATCAAGCCAGCTACAATTTGCAGCTCCAGCTAAATCGGCATAGCAGACAACACACCAGTAACTACTATTCTGTTTTTTGCAGCTTTTCCACCAGCTCCAAACATGTGGTGATTCAACAGTCTGACTGGTCTCCATTCGCAGTCACAAGAACAGCAGTGCATCACAGCTGCTCAACGAGGCCCCATCTGTGTCCTGCAGGGTCGGTGGTACATCACAGCAGGCTTGAATCCTTTGTTTGATGACTTCGATTGCCAGGAGCACTACTTTGGAGTGCCAGAGGCTGGCAAACTGTATGGTAAGATCAACTGGAGGATTGCCAAGCCAAACAATGACTTCATAGAGCGCAGCACTGTGCAGACCTTCAAGCAGGTATCATCTCTCACCAATTTGCTTCTGCTTAGCTCACAACAAC
>JAABUP010004136.1_pt1 | contig 24239 bp, 17 predicted proteins | sample 5559201 | NCBI WGS metagenome assembly JAABUP01 (sample SAMN10711887, study PRJNA513373) | rock metagenome | isolation source: Antarctica rocks | place: Antarctica
ATCAATTTATTTTTAGAGCAGAATATCAATTTTTTAAGTAAATACACTGTAATGTGATAAAGTTATGAATTTTTAAAAATTTATGATTTGTATGAGGTTTTGAGGTGGCTCGCTTAGGTGGCTGGCTCGACTAGGTGGCTAAGACGTTAAAGATATGGATTAGCGAGTAAGTTTTAGCCTTGTAAATGCAGGGCGGGGTGATCGTCGTGAACTTAACTATGGAAACGACTTCGTAAAAATTTTACCGCTCTATTGCGGGTTACTAGAATGCTCTGAAGTTGTGAAAGTCTCTAAGGATAGAATGCATGCTTATATACATTTCGGAGAAGACGAAAAGGTTCTGGCCGACATACGTAAGACTGCACGAGACATTTTCTGTATGGCAGCTGATATTCGTAGGTACACTCCCATACTCGAGTCATACACCCTGTGTACTATAGCCGTACCACCCTCTTCAATATCAGATTATATCAGAAGGCTCAGAATTGTTGTTCACGGTACATCAAAGTGCTGTAAATGAGATCTGCATTCTTCTTCATCATTGTGACGTTCAGTGTTGGAAAGCAGTGTACTGAAATTCATAGATAACTCAGCTCATACTGTTGTGGTTCGGTTGATGAAGACTACATGTAGATATATAAGTCTCAGCTGAACCTCTTCTGCAGTCTTTCACGCTGATTTCTGGTGAAAGTAAGACTGTATCTATGCAATCGAACCTCTAAAGGGTCTACACAACCAGAGTAATCATCCTATGGTGCAAGCCCTACTGTCTGATATTGTAGGGAGGTGTACGACTAGTGAATAGGGGTGTAAAAATATCAGCCGCCAGCACATGAACTTGCTGTCCTTGGAAAGGCCGGGTCTGATCTTGATCGCATTTCAATCCCATGCTGCGTATGAAGCTACCTAAGCTATGAATCTAGTCATAAGCACACAGTAGACGACAGCCACTTCACATTTTCTCGTAAGTCGCCATCAACGAACCTTCACAATCGTTAGCAGATGTAATCCACGCAACTTTAGCTTGATATCTTACCAATGAATGTCACCACCAGCCTTGATCGAACCTGACAGATGTCCTCCGGTACCAACCATATCGTTGCTCCCATCTTTCTCGCAATACTGATCGATAGCTTTGCATTTGCATAAGCTTCCTCGTCACTTCGTCCGCTCGTTACCAGATCGTAGTCTACGTAGCTGCTCTTCATGCCATTGAGCACATCCAGCAGGTACACTCCGCTACCAATCGACTGGTCCTTGAAACTTCGGATCGATGAGCTTCTCCCTCCCTTCTTCGACATGTCATTCGCCCACTTCACCATCTCGTTGTCCGTGATTTCGCGCTTCCCAAGACGTTGTGCAAGCGCCGACAGTGTCTCGGATATGTCTCTGCGCATCAGCTGCCACACCAATCCCAGTGTCAAAGTTCGCTGCCCATCTGTAATGTCCGCGCCCTGCACACCCACCAACGAGAAGCGCATCTGCTTTCCCAACTCAATGGCATAATTAGTATTCTCGACGGCCTTGAAACGCATGAGCTCGCCACCCGACGCCGGCTGCTTATTGACATGCCGCCAGTTGACGCTGCCAGGTATGACTTTGTCGTAGGCCTGAAGAAGGACAGTGCCATCGCGGAGATCATCGAAGAGAGAGTTAACGGAAGGTTGCACGTCTAACGAGTTTAGCCATAGCGTGAACACTCTTGCTTCTCGCTCGCCTTCTGCATCAAAGTCTTCTACGACTAGCTTCTCCTCTTCCGTGATAGGATCAAGACCTGGGTGGTTGTTGAACAGATTAGCGACGAACGCAAGGTTGAGCTTCGGATTGCCAGCGACTAGAGACGTAGGTGTGAGGAATTTCCGGCAATTCAGCTTGTCGGCATTCTGCAAGACCTGCTCAGCACGCTGAACAAGGTCCCGGGTCTGTAAAGGTCCCCTTGTGCAGTTTTCGGGTGATAATTGATTGAGGAGGACAGTATAATTCTCGCCGTCTTTGACATCATGGGAGAAATTTGAAACTCTGCGAGGCCAAGATTAAATTTATGTCTACTGTCGAGGCAAATTTGGACTGACCTTCTCTCCCACTTCGCATTCTTTAAATGATAGTTGAACCAACGCAACAAGATTTGCTCTGGCGGTAACCTTAAAAACTGCTCCAGTGTCTCATCATCCTCCAGAAGCCTGTAAAGCTCTGGGTGAAGCTTGATATCAATTTTCCCCAGCAGCCCTCTCCGAATGACTTGCCAGATGAGGCCCAGAATCAAATGCTCCCTGACCTCAATGATGTCTCCACTCCCTATGTTGACCACAGAACACCCAATACCCTTAGCCGAGTTGATGACGATATTGTTATTTTCGGTCATGTGAAATGCATTGAGCTGCTTGATCTTCTTGCCGGGACGATTGAGCACGCGCTCATCTATGGTGTCTGGTACGCTGTCATTGATGAGTTTCGCCAGGACCAACCCGTCCTTGCAGTCGTCGAACATCTCGAAAGTATCTGTAGGGAACGGTAGACGATGGCCGATGTCTGGATCGCCCGCGAGTACGGCATTGATATGCCGGGTGAATTCGGTGCGCTCATCTTCATTGATAGTGTGTGTGACATTGGCTGAGGAGCCCTGCACCTGGATCTTTCCACCTACGCTGCCTTTCGACTGGTGTCCTGGTGAAGGTGCTGCACCGTTACCACCGGTTCCGGTTTGTCCAGTTGACATGCGCTTCTGCGCTGGTGATGAACCGCGCACTTTGGATATGAGCTGCAATGTGATCATCAGCCACCACACGATCCTTCAATCGCATCCGATGCCCAGATGGTAGCAAGGCTTGGTTTCCACAGCCACGTAAGGACCTACATCAACGTAATCATCCAGTTCCACTCTCCTCGAGCTGTCCAATCCCACCTCCTTCAGCGCCTGTCTAACGACATCGTATGGTTGTCTCTCTGATTGCTGCGTTGCTTTGAGAACCGTGGCTTCGTCAATATAGCCTTTGTCATCAACATCAAGTCTTCGGAAGGCGTCTTGCAGGCCGAAAATCTCGTCTTGTTGGAACTGCGGGTATTTTCTGTATTGCTCCAGTCCACGTTAGTAAGATGACCTATGAAACGAAATACTTATATCGACAAATTCAAACTGGATGCAGAGGGTTGCACCTCTGGAGCTTGATCACATTCATGGTCACAGTATCGCTCGCGGCGCAGCTTAGCAATGGTGCCCGTATAAATCAGGCGCTGAGCTCGCAATGTTTTATGAGACAGTCAATACGAAGGAAGATGATGTGGATAATAACGTTGAACGAGAGCGAAAGTACAGTCTGTGATGTTCACACAACCACTATTGTGGACGAATGCGTTCTGACGTTAACTCAGAGGGACGACGCCGAATGGTGCCCCGCGAGTTGCCGCTTTAGATGGTGGGGGTGTGGCTGAACTGAGTACGAGTACGGCAGTCGCGGAGGAACGCGTGGACTTTGAGGCTTGCCATCAAAACAGGAAGCTTAGTAAGACAAGGTAAAAGACTGATGAGTCGGGTATGTCTATCACTAAACGCCTTCGCTATGCTACAATCGCCGCCGTTCATTCAACGCTTTATAATGCGCTGCCGAGACAGTAGTTGCGACACCATGAAATGACTGACATCCTCATCGGCCCAGTAAGACAGGTGGCTTGCTATACTTGCAATCAAGGATATGTCGAAGACGCCTCTGTATCAAGAGCATTAGTTCATTTCAACCCCCACTCTCTATTGACAACCATTCCTAGGATGACGACGGTGATGAAGCAACATTGGAGTCAATGTGGCCGCACTGAAGGGCTAACGGTTGCGAGAACATGACCTGTTTCCAGGGTATAATATGGGTCTATGGGGACCCAATGACGGAAAATGTTGCGAAGGTGAAGACTTACTCCTGAATGCTGTAGTCTACCCTTCCATTGCTGTTCAATGCTCTGACCTTTCCCTCTTCTCGCCGGAACCGTCTACCTCTTTCCTCAGCCTCCTGCCACTCCGGGCTCTCGCCCAAGTCTCGGCTCTCATCACTCTGGTGGCTCTTCCTCCGTTTCCAAAAGCCTGCAAAAAGCGTTTCAATTTCGGAGTCAATGAGTGTCGGTGGGTGCTGTCCGGACTCCTCAGCGGTAGTGACAGCTTCAGTGGAAGAGATGACCCCGCCTGCGGAAATATTAGTACCTGCACCTAGTGACAAAGGGACCCTCATTTGTTGATTATTTGAGCCCGCCATGGACTGCTTTGACAATATCTGATCATCGCCAGTTAGCCCGAGGCTGCGGTTTAGGAGACTACTGGCGACTCCCGAACTCAGGTTTGACAAGAATCCGGAAACACTCTGACCGACCCTGGCACCAATCCCTGTGAGCCCTTGTCCAGGCACGCCAAACATTCCTTTCTTCGTGTATGGCAATGGCTGAGGTTTCAGTGACGACATAGCGGGAGATATGAGGGGCTCAATACGATAGCTGATTGGGTCAGTAGGATGAAAGATGTTATAGAGCTCTTGACACTTCGGTGAGGACGTCGCGATAGTAAGAATGTTGGAGTCCTTCATGGAAGCCCTACTTCCAGCGTTGCGAGATGAGGATCCCAGGAAGGGATCATCCCTAGCGTCAGGTTCAAGTGAACTGTCTGAAGGCATTGCGTCAAGATTGCGGCGACCAGCAATGGTCCGTCCCTGAAGCATCTGGAACAGCCCGATCGGTGATCCTAAGCAGAAGAAACTCTCGACATCGAAGTTAAGACTGAGGCTTCCTGGGTCATCTCGATCTCTGTTAGTGGTGGCATGCTTGTGTGATCCCGGTTCGGGATATCTACCAGATTCTGTTTGACGGCAGAGGATGTCAAATAAGATGGCGGAGCCAAGAGAGTGACCGATTAAACTAACTTTCCCCTTGAAATAGGGGTTTCGCTCAAGAAAGAGCTGGTAAACGCGATTGCATTCACGCTGCACAATACCGGAAATATGCTCCCTGTAAGCACTCTGGTAGAGCAGAATATCCAGTGCGAGATCAGTGATGAGACTGCGGACAGCGGGCACGCCTTCAACGGTGATGTTATCCAGGCTAGGGTACTCCTCGTCCTCCTCGAATGCACCAACGTCGGCGAGGTCCTGCTCTTTTCTGTTTTGCTTCAGCCTTTGTTTGGGAAAATCCAGAAGGTGTCGCCAACAGATGGGTAAGACCTGCACTCGACAATTCTTTGGTAACCGTGCGACCTCCGAGTTCAATGCTTGTAGATCTGCGGAGGAGCCATAAACTGCCTTAAGGGTCTTCCGCAGAACATTGACATCATGGACGAAATTGACACTCTCCATACGCAATCCAAGTCTTTGTCCAATCCCATGAGTGACCAAGATAAGATGCTCAATTTCCCGTCCCTGATCATCCCCTGTTGTGTCACGGTAATCATCTCGAATCTCCTTCTCGTCCCGTTTGCGTACTTCCTCTTCCTGCACTTCAGGGTCCTGGGGTTCCCCTGAAGTTACTAGCGACGACATCTGGCGCTCAAGCGCTTGCCTTCGGACCTCGGAAACAGGGCCAGAAACGGAGTCCTCTGCGGGTACAGAGCCCTGGGCTCTTGTCACATCTCGCTTACCATCTGGAGAGGCTGCATCATGTATGCCTACAGCTGATGTGCTCGGAGGAGCAGATCGCCGTTTGTAGTTGACTGGAGAGCTCCCAAATGGATCAAGAGCGCCTCTGTCGGGCCTGTTTGCCGTCGCAGGTGGGCCTTTCTCCTGATCTGCACTAGCGTCCTTGCTGTCGACGGGTTTGCCAGGCTCGCGGTAACCTCGCACCATCTTAGTACCACCGAGGTGGCCTCCCCCGGCAAATCGCTCATAAACAGTACTGCTCATTCGTGACAAGAAGTCGTCAGTTAGCAGCCATGCTATTGCTGCATCCTGATAGGTCACAGCAGAGTTCATGTATGTCCCGAAAAGTCGGTGTGTTTGGAGTTGAGCTTGACGAGAACGAGAGTCTGCCGGAGAAATCTGTGATATCTCATCTGCCTCTTCGGGTTGGTCACTCCTAAGAATCTCGGTGGATGCCCTTGGGGAAGCGGGATTTGACAAAGAGTTGCCGTTTGAATCCGCCATCGGAGGTCGAGGGGTAAGTCCAGATCTTGGTTGGGATGCTGATCTCTGCGCCTGCTGCTGAGACCGCCATGGTTTGATCTTCAGATAACCTTCTTCAAGCTGACTTGCGAGATTCTCTTCACACGGCCGCAGAGAGGATCCTTCTTGATAGAACCAGCTTCCTCTCCGGACCTCGTAGATTGGGCCAAGCCAGTATGTAGGAGCGAGTTCCCTCCGCTCGATGTCCACGTCAAAGAGGAAGTCTTCATTGACAGGCACCTTCACTCTTCCTCCCTTTTCCGCATTCGTCGCGTCATTAATACTAGTGTTACTCTTAGATCCGGGACCCGGGGCAGTGTCGTTACGGAAGGCTCCAGCACTACCTAGGTCACCAGCTCCGCCCTCCCGCCGGGTTTGATCGGCAGCATCTTCTTCATCCGCGAGTTTCTGGAATGAATGCTCGATCGACCGTGAATCATGTGCGGTAAACGCCACAAACTTCTTTGGCGGTGGTGGAGGTTTGGCATCATTCGGAGGCTGATCTAAGGGCCGCGGCTTCCTTTTAGGTATCTAGCAGAATATCAGCATCAGATTCCATGGGTCAAAGACTACAGCCATTATAGAAGTACTGCTAACAATGACATACATCCACTGCATAGAACCATCGGACGTTCAATGCAGGACAATCACGGGGGTAGTTCCGAAGGCTCAGTTGATGTCTATGTCTGACCGTATGGTCACCACCCTGCTGCTTGCCCAAGCCATCCAGAGTTCTCTCAGCATCTCCGGAGGAACTTCCTAGCTTCGGCGTGGTGCTTCTGGATGGTCCCCAGGGTGATATGGACTCAATGAAAGACAGCTTGTCCGACTGAGCTGCCATTCTTCCCCGCCGGAGAAAAGAGGTAAAGCGCGCCAACGTGAAGAATGGAGGTTAGCATTTAGAAACTATGCATCACAGAAATTCTGCGAACTGCCGTCAAATTCCTTGCTGCTCCTTCTGACGGTACATAATGTCCGGGGACACAGGAAGACCATAAGTGCAAACGCTTACACATTGACAACTCCACAAGTCCCATCTACGCCCCTCGGCCTCACCGACCATTTGAACGAAACACCGCGTGCCGCAATGGCTGGCTCTGAGTTAGAACACGTCCAACACGTTTGGGCTAACATGAAGCCTAACAGTCCAATTTATCAACTTCTGCTGAGCGACGTTGATATTATCTCTGCCGGTAAAGGCACAATCAAAGCACATCTGGAAGTCAACGCAGCCCATTTGAACTCGAAAGGTACACTCCACGGCACCGTCTCCGCTTGTCTCACGGACTGGGCGGGAGGCTTAGCAATCGCGTCTCATGGCCTTGAGAAGACTGGATTGAGCACGGATATACACACGAGCTACGTCTCCACCGCTAAAGAAGGTGACTGGCTCGAGGTCGAAGGCAAGGCAAGCAAGGTTGGAAATACCCTGGCTTTTACCACGGTCACGATAACGAAGCTTGTGGACATGAGGCCTGGACCAGTGGTAGCAACAGGTAGCCACACAAAGTACGTGAAACAATGACAAGGGTGGATAGAAGGAAAGGGGAGGTTTTTGTTGTGGCTGACTGGGTGAGGGGTGGTAAAACTTGCTGCAGCTACTTTGTACGCAATCTTCTTTGCATCTGGCATGACAGCATGTGCTTTGAATGCCCGGATTCACTCGGATAGCGGAGACTGAAGTCCATTCTTCTTGCTTTAGATGCCTTCCTGAGCACATATAGCTATGAAGTTTAGGCAATCTGGATGGATAAATCTTACACTCCATCACTGTGCCGTCGATTAATCAGGAAAGTGGCGATGAGGCCCAATCTATATCTGGCCGCAGTCACACTTGATATGATTCTTTGTTCATGATGCTCAAAACTATTCTTTGCATATATCCTGATACGGTACCCTCATACGGCAAGCGTTCCACTCCTTATCCAATCGTTCCATATCCCACCAATGCTGGTAGCAAGCTGCTCAGCCGTTCTACCCTCAGCGTCTCTCAAAGACCGAATGTCCGCCTTTCCAGCTTGATCTTCCCTCATAACACCCAATACATGTGCAGCTTGATGGACTTCCGACGGAAATTGCTCCAAATCTAGACTAGATGCAAGCATGAGCAGCATCCACGCGATTTCAATCTTTTGGGCCTGTACTGCAAGGTGCAGTCCCGAATTCATTTCTCCTATTGGATCCTGATATCTCAAGACATCAATTCTTCCTGTTTGAAATTGTTCATCCTCGTCTTCCTCATCTTCCAGAACATTGGCGATTGCCTCGACGTCTCCTTCTCTACAGAACTCAAGAAACGCACGACACCTGCGTTCTTCTGGGTAGGTTTTCAGATAGGCTTCCTCAGTAAGCAATGGTAGAATATCTAGGCCCTCTTGAACACCGCCTTCGTTGCTTAGATTGCAAAGGAGCTGCTGTTCACCGTTTGTAGAAGGACTGGCAAGAGACCTGAAGCAATTGGGACACTCGGTATGTGTATAAGCGTCCAACAAACATTGCCTAGGATATATGATCACAAATCAGCGGACGCTCATCTCGAGGCCCAGGACGACGAACCAGTGGAAGTGACAGCCGCAAGTGAGTTCGACATCATCCGGTACTGTCTTAGTCCCAACCGCTGCGCCACTTGAGGCAGTCGTTGGTACACCCTCATCCTCATCCTCATCGTCTGGCTCTATATCCACTGTCAGTGGCTCTTTGCATGCTGCACAGGTAGCCATCTGTGGTCAGTGTCTCATTACAGACTGGTAAAAGCCGAGAGCAGAGTAATAGTTACGCCAGAGCTACTACAATCCGCTGTTCTTTGTAGTGGTGAAGTCTCCAGTCACTGTTCCTCAGAAATTTGTGATGGGGTGATGATATGTATTATTGTGCTGGAAATAACTTCACTCGTCTCAATGCCAAACCTTCCGAAAGCGGACTCAACGCGAACCTGACTTCTCTTTCAGCGGATATGGACGCTCTTCGAAATATCTTGCACCGTTACAAGGGCCAATCGGCATAGCAGGTCTTTATACTTAGCGCCCATGTCCTTCCCTGAGGGCCGGCAATGATGGCGTCGGCCGGCGATGGTGAAACTCCTCAAGAGTCGAACGAGAAAGCTGTTCAACAACGAGATACGCAATCCCTACCACAGCAACCTGTGGCCTCGCTAGATACATTATCGAATGTGTCGAAGGGTACAACATCTCCAACAGTCCAAAACCTGATCAACTATGTATTACACTTCCTATCCATCGCCAGCAACAAAACGCTGGGGACCTGCACCCTAGCACTAGGCGCGACGATATATCTTGTACTTGGAAGGGTTGGATTGGTGTTGATTGGCGTAACAGGCGGCATCGTATTACATGCTACCTGGGAAGGGGTTACGGGAAGCGGCGGAGATGATGAGGTCAAAGACAGGGAGATTAGGAGAAGGAAGGAGGTAGGGCTCGATGTGGTCGCGCGGGTTCTGGATTGGAGGCAGAATCAGGGGAAATCTGGTGGCGGTGGCAAGGATGGTAGCATTGACACTGACGTGCTGTGGTTGTCACAAGGGCAGCAAGATTTCGCAGATTTCCAGCCCGCGACTGGCGCAGCATTGACAAGGCTTGTAGATGCTGTCATCCGTGACTACATTCAGTAAGTGTCTCAGCCACGCCCAGGCGTAGTAGTAAAAGATCTTGCTCACGACCGGCATACAGATGGTGGTATGAGCCAATTATGCCTTCGGAGCTCTCCTTTCCTTCTGCTTGCCGTCACACTTTGACAGGCTTTCTTCTATCAATCTCCTCGCATCTCTCTCAAAAGAGGCCTGCTGATACATTCTTGGACTTCCTTACAAATTCATCATCAATTATTATTGTGTTTCTTAGTGAACTATCTGCGGCACTCATGACCGTGGGCTCACCTGCATTGTCACCAGCAGAGGCAGTTGAATTCTACCTGCATAAGAATCCGGAGAGCAATCTCGCGAACATGCTGAATATCAATCAGCAACAGAAGAAGCTCAATACCGTGGCCGATGACATACTGCAGAGCTTTCTGGACGCGAAGGTATATGACTGCAAGCCTGCACGGGCATTTCTCAGAGAAATACTTGCTGGTTCGGTGCTCGAGACGACAGTCCAAAGTTGCTCGAAGCCGGAATGGTTGAATGGCTGGATCCTGTATCTGCTTGAAGAAGGGGAACCAGAGCTTATGAACGCCTTCGATGCGGGTCTTGGAGGGGCTGCTGCCGACGAACACCAGAATGCAACAGCACAGACTTCTGTCAACGAAGGCCACAGAGATGCCATGGGCTCGCGTGACATTGCGAACTTCAACATAAGTAATGATAAGGCCCACATACAGAGGACCATTAAAGCTGAAGAATCGGTGGAAGGGGCGATGCTGGAGGTCAGAGAGCTCAATGAGCTCATAGCCGCGGAGGATGCCAGAAGGGGTCAGGAACACAGACCGTCAGAAGACCACGATGTAGGGGCACCAGGTATCAGCATACAAGGTCCCGCTCGTCGAGGGACTTCACAGAGTGATCTATATGTCGATGGTGGAACACTACTGGTGGCTTCGAGTGTCGAGGATGTAAGTTCGGAGGAGTCAGCCTCGGCCACGTCTGGCGCCGGGTCTGCATCGACTTTCACCAGCTTCGATCAGATCCTGCCTTCGCAAGCCCCAAGCGCGCTCACGTCTGTACCTACTCAGATCTCTGCGACAGCGCCTGCACAATTGACGCTCCAGAACGCAAATGTCACCATCTTTGATGATTCGGTGCCCGGAGAAAGGAGCACTATTCGTACAAAGCCGACCGCCGATTATCTCTTGCAGATTGAACCTGCGTCATCACAGCACCCCGGTTGGATGATTCCACGTAAATACGCCGATTTTGAGACCCTTCACGAAGTTCTGCGGCGTATCTCTGTGGTCTCTGGGATTAGTAGCTTCGCAGAGCGGCATAGCAGCTTGCCTGGCTGGAAAAGCCAGACGAGATCATCATTGCGCCAAGGACTGGAGCGATACATCCGAGATGCATTGACTTACAATCGCTTAGCAGAAAGCGAAGGCATGAAACGGTTTTTCGAGAAAGACCAAGGCTTGGGAAAGTCAACGTCAAGCGCATCCGGCAAGGTCGGCTTCGGATTCCCAGGTCCTGCAGCGTTCGAGACGATGGGAAAAGGGATGCTCGACGTCCTATCAAGCGCCCCCAAAGGAGCTGCGGGGGGAGGAAAAGCTTTGCTTGGTGGTGTTACCGGAGTTCTTGGTGGTGTAGGCTCGATAGGGCAAAGAAAAGCCGCATCTATGGACAACACTGGTGGCATACATCGAGCTGATAGCACATCATCGTCCAGTCTTCCACGCAAAAATAGCATGACTTCAAAATCCAGTGCCGTTAGGGATGATGGAGGTAGTCAGGACGGGGATCCTTCGAAGATGTCCCCTCTACCTCGTCGGCTAAGCGACACCCAGAGTAACGCGTGGAAGACCGATATTTCGCCATCGACGCGGCCACTGCAGTCAGCGAGGCCGTATGAAAGCAAGAACCCTGCTGGGGATGATCCCTCTGCTTTGGACATACCGATTTCCGTCTTGGAGCAACAGGAAGAGCTTCACCTCCCGCCACCGCCGAGCGACATACCAGATGATTATGGCTCTTTGACAAACTCATCGCGGCTATCGCTTTCCTCGAACGAGCATTCCACAAATCACTTATCCACCAGTACCACGCCAACATCGTTCCTGTCAGCCTCGCATACTGCCACTTCCTCCTCATTTAAGTCGCCTGGTGCTACCTCGAAAACATCAACCCCATCGTTTCGCAAAACCAACAACGCGATGACAGAGAACGAAGCCCAAGTTACCGTCGAGCTGTTCTTCGCAATAATCAGCGAGCTCTACACACTATCATCGGTCTGGAACATCCGACGGACTCTCCTGACTGCTGCCAGGACTTATCTACTGCGTCCCGGAAATCCCAACCTTGAAGCTATTCGCTTGCTTCTGCAGAACTCTATCATAGATTCCAATACCTCCGATACGGGTCTAGCCGCACATATCCAGAACTTGCGAGAGAATGTCCTGCCCACAGATGAAGAGCGTAAGGCATGGCCGCAACCACCGAGCGATGAGGAAAAGGAGATGTTAAGACCAAAAGCAAGAAAGCTTCTCGTAGAGCGTGGCATGCCTCAGGCACTGACCAGTATCATGGGTGCGGCAGCAAGCAGCGAGGCGCTTGGCAGAGTCTTCGATTGTCTTCAAATTGAAGACGTTGCAAGGGGCTTGATGTTCGCTTTGCTGTTGCAAGGGATCAAAGCTGCCACGCAGTAATGCTGCACGCATCATGGCTAATGGATTAGTGTTACAGATGGACTTGTAAGAATTGGGCTCTGGGCCTAGAGCGGCTTAGGGAGCTTGAGCATAGGGTCTGGTCAGTTCTAACCCTTACAGTGTACTGTTTGTATGATAAGAACAAACTGCACGAGTAGCTGAGACTTTGTAGAGCTCCATTCAGGGCAAACAATATTCGAATGTACATATATATATAAAATGCCTAGACCTACACCAAGCACGTCAATAGCTCGCATGCTACGTGAAGTTTATGACGTAGCTGGCGACGAACGCGTTTCCCTTTGACGAGGTCGCGCAATTCTGACGCTCCCAACGTCCCCTCTATTCAGATACCCTCAAGTGGCGTTCTAGACTCCCGAAACGTCAAAGATACCTACTGGTCTGCAAGTATGCCTCCAAAAGCCAGAAAACGCGCCTCCGAAGTCGAAGACTACGACTCCGACGGTGGCTTCGTCGCGAACGATGACGGCGAAGATAGGCCGAATGCAAAGAGAGCAAAGACCTCGAAATCAAGAGTCCCGGCCAACATCGGTGGGAGTAAAGATGCAAAGGCGGGAAAGGAGGTGGTGGGCGGAGGAGCCATTGATTCGAACGGGGATGAGTTTTGGGAGGTGAGCTATCAGCCTGCCAGGTGTCTCAATAGCTTTCCGTAAAGATGGTTGCTGACATGGAGTCTGCACTGTAGCTGTCACAACTTCGACGAGTCACGATATCTGAGTTCAAGGGCAAACGGATGATCAACATAAGGGAGTACTACGAGAAGGACGGACAATCACTGCCTGGCAAAAAGGTCAGACCTTACAAGCACTCCTTTCGCCGGGTGCACGTATTGCAGTATTGCTGACGCCCTATAGGGCATTTCGATGCCACTGGAGCAGTACGGCGCTTTGATAACATTGTTACCACACATCGAAAAGGTTCTGACTGAGAAAGGGGAGAAAGTGCCGCGACCTGATTATACCAGGCAGTCTGCTGCAAAAGATGACGAAGCTGTAGGAGAGGAAGACGAGGCGGAAGAGCTCAAGGAGGAAGGAGAGCCAGGCGGAAATGGAGTATCGAAGAAGAATTTCGAGGCTACGAGTGATGAGGAGGATGGCTGATGGGCTGATTGGTGTTTTAATCTTCTACTGCTAGCAAAATACGATACCCTCTCCCGTTCTACAATCGTCTGCGACGTCCTTCCTTCCAGTTGTGTGCCTAGTTTGCTGCAGTACATGGGGCTTAGGCTCTTCAAACAATGTCAGACGAATCCTCGCTTCCTTAAATCATCCACGTTGAGCACCTTACTTGGAAGCATATCTCGGAGGATAGTATGCGTCTACTCCTCCAGTCATGACCAGGTTTTGAGTTCAGGTCGAGTTAGGAACTGCAGTGAAGAACATCTGGCATTCCGCAAAGCCTGATCCAACACCACAATTCGTGCTGTGCAACGGCTTGCGGCCTGATCATTGACCCTCTTTTCGAATATAAATTGGATCTCGTTCAAATCTCCATTTCACAAGTCTTTAGATATATTTCACTCTCGATCCCCTTGAACGAGGCTTGCAGGAGACTCTACGCTACGTCGTCGGTGAAGCTCGAAAGCCGAAGACTACACACTCCTTCGACTATGGGATGTAGTGAGTATTAGAGACGTGTTAAGAGTGCGTTCTTGACGAGGTCAGATGGCAACGGCCATGGAATACACAAGCAGGAGGACCTCTGCGCCGGCATCAATCAGCTCACGGAAATCACCACAAGACTTCCCAAGTACTTCATCAAAGACTTCGCAAAAGAACTAGACTGGCGAAACGCAGTGACCATATCCGCGATGCTCGAGATGCATGACGGGTCTTGCTCGGTGGAAGTCAATTCTTGAGCTCAGAACAGAGTAAGGGCACATAGCCGCCGACGTCGAAGGATGGGGACTATTCTGAGGGGATGGAGCCATGACAATAAGTGACATAAGGGTCAGTATCGCGGAAGCCAGTCGATACAAAAACTATTGGGAGTCCCCTTGCGGCTCAACCGAGATAGATTAAACGGCTTCAGGGGTGAGGCTATCTTGAACGCAAATTCACGGGAGTTTGCTGTTTTCAGTTTGGATACGCAACACCACACACAGCAATTAGATGATTACAGGCCGTGTTGATTACACGCCTCTTCAATTGGTCTCCTGCGTTGCCGCCCGGGAAGCCAATGATCCTTTCCGCCAGGCATGCTGAGGGTCTTTGTCCTTCCGCGCTTTGCTCTCATCGCCCAATTTACCCCACCCTCCACCTCCAGGCGTGTTGACAATGATCCGCTCACCTTTCTGCATACTCGCAGTGTTCTTACCGCCCATGTTGATATGTCGATCTTCCCATTCCTCAGCGTCCCCCCCTCGGCCACCCTTCTGCACCTTCCGCACCCAGATATTTTGCCCACATGCGGCGTCTTCGCCGCCTTTGAGGCCATATGGATGGTAGACTCGGCGTTCTGAGAGGATCGAGACTTGTACCGGTATTCGAAATTCAATATCTCTCACCACCCCATCCCCACCCCTGTGCTGCCCCTTTCCGCCACTCCCCTCACGCAGACTGAACTCCCGCAAAAGGACGGGGTATCTTCTTTCGAAGACCTCAGCATCCGTGATACGCGTATTAGTCATATGCGTGTGCACGCCATTCGTGCCGTCCCAGTCGGGGCCGGCCCCGCTCCCTCCAGCGATGGTCTCGTAGTAGCCGAAGCCTTTGGTTTCTGTTCGACCAGACAAATTGCCACCGAAGCCAAAGGTAAGATTGTTAGTGTCGCCTTGGGAGGCGGCGCAAGCTTCGAAACATTTCAAGATGACGTCTGTCACGCGCTGACTCTGCATATGTGTGAGCTGAGAGATTTCACTACGGCTTTGCTCTTTAAATTTGGCACTTACGGTAAGAACATTGCCGCCAACCACAGCAGCTTTGTCCGAGGGCGAAAGGAAGGACTTTGGAGGTATTCGGACTTCAATGGGTTTCAGGCATCCTTGGTTCAGTGGAATGTCTTCTGAGATCAAGCAACGCAGGCAGTAGATGATAGCGGAGTATGTGACTGCTTCAGGTGCGTTCGTATTCCCTGATTCTATATTAGCCATAGTAGAATAGTAGAACGACTACGGAGAGATTACCATAAACTTCTGGGCCAGTACCAGCGAAGTCAAAGATAGCTTCCCCTTTGTCTGCCTCGATGGTGATCCTTAATTTGATAGGACTCCCATCGTCCATGTAGTCTACCGCAGACAGATCTTGCCCCTCCAACCTCTTGCTTACATCCTTTAGTAAATTCCGAACACTTAATTCCGCATTGTCTTGAATATTACGCATGTAGAATTGGACTACTTCCTCTCCGTAGTCACCGATCAGCGTGCTAATGAGGTTGATACCCTTCTGATTGGCAGAAACCTGTGCTTTCAGATCATTAAGATTATCGGCCAGGCATCTAGTACCACTGCACTCCGGGTATTGTGCTGGCTCATCATACAAAAGCTCCGTGATCCTCTTCTCGTTGAATTGGCCTTCTGAGACAAGCTTCTCCGATTTAATGGCGGCACCTTCCTGGTAAAGCTCTCGCGAGTGAGGAGGCATAGACCCTGGAAGAATTCCCCCTATGTCGGCATGGTGAGCACGGGATGCAACGTAGAAGATAATATTCTCGCCGCTAAAAGCAGGGGTGATAACAGTGATATCAGGAAGATGGGTACCGCCAAACTCGGGATGGTTGGAGACAATGACATCGCCGCGTTTGAGCTTGCCTTTCCAGATCTCAGCTTGTGTACGGACGCAAGTCGACATGCTGCCTAGGTGAACTGGAAGATGCGGTGCTGTTCAAGTGTTAGCAAGGTAATGATAACCATGCCCTTCTTCCTGTAACCTACCATTTGCTACCAGGCCACCGCTGGCATCAAATAGGGCGCATGAATAGTCAAGCCTTTCTTTGACGTTCGTACTAACGCTCGTTTTTTGTAGCGCTCGGCCCATTTGTTCTGCAATGGCCATGAAACGGTGCGCAAAAATACTCAACATAATCGGATCAGCTTCCTCTGCATTTACCTTAGTATCTTGCCATTCGCTTTTGCCGACGTTGATAACCACATGAGTCTCTATCACTAACGCCGACGCACCTGGCGTAACAACTATGGTTTGCGTTCCATCTGCCAGTATAGCGGGCCCCTTGATTCTATCGCCAACATCCAGGTCCTCAAGTTTGTAGATAGGGGTATCTTGCCGACCACCTTCAAAGTACACCTTTGAGATCCCGTATCTCTTGCTATCTTTTACATTCGTGGGTTTTATCTCCTTGAGCTGCTTATCGACTGTCTTCTCCAGCCCTTCAAAACTTTTGCCAATCCCACGGGCTCGAACATCATCGACTATGATATCTCTATCCGGTAGCGTGAATCCAAATTCCGACTCATGCTGCTTAATGAATGCCTTCCCGAAGGCCCAGTCGTCCCCGGCGTATTCATTCTTCGCCTCATCCGGATCAGGCTTGACGACCATGAGAGCAGACTCGGTACCTCGATATCTCATGTTGAGATACTCCTCAAAGACAATCTTCTCATCTTCAAAGCCTTGGTCACGAAGCTTTCTCGTCGACTTCTCCTTCAGCTCTCTCATCTTAACCTTGAGGTCCTCCTTAGCATTTCCCTCGTCGGACCAGACTTTCGAATCTGGGACTTGGCTCTCATCTACGACATCCGCCAGAGCCATACCATAAGCTGAGAGCACGGAGGAGTACCGGTGAACCAGAATCTGCCTAATACCTAGACTCTCCGCAATAGCAACCGCATGTTGACCACCAGCGCCACCGAACGTAGCTAGTCGGTGTTGCGAAGTATCATGTCCTTTCGCCTCAGTCAAGGATCGTATCGGCCGGGTCATGGTCTCATCGGCAATCTTGATGAAGCCATAGGCTACCTCGTCTGGAGACATCTTCTTGTCCTCATTACCGCCAGCCACTTCTTTGTTGATTTGCTGTGAAAGTTCGAGGAATAGCTTTTCGCTAGCCGTCTCGTCCAGGCCGTCGTTCTCATTCTTACCAAAGATCTTGGGGAAGAAGTCCGGCAGTAAGCGGCCGAGGAAGAGGTTAGCATCGGTGACTGTGAGCGGTCCGCCTTTCCGGTAGCATGCCGGTCCAGGATGAGCTCCAGCAGACTCAGGACCAACCACGAAGAGACCATTTCGGAAGAAAAGACGAGAACCTCCCCCAGCAGCAACAGTGTTTATATCGAGCTGAGGCGACTGAATTGTAATACCCGCCGTAGTGGTCTCAAAAACGTGCTCGAATCTCCCGGATCCGTATCGGCTTACATCAGTACTTGTACCACCCATGTCAAATCCAATGACTGGCGTCTTTGTCTCGGGGTCATAGGAGGTCAAGGCATAGCCTACTACACCACCAGCAGGGCCAGACAGAATGGCACGCAGCCCTGAGAAATGATCGAAGTCCACCAGGCCGCCATCAGACTGCATGAAATCACATCTCGCTCCTTTGGCGCCTTTCTCTTTCTTTACACTCTCTATGCCCAAGCCGCCCTCAAAGCCAGCCTGGAAGCCAGCAATATACTTCTTGATGGCCGGAGTGAGGTAAGCGTCCGCACAGGCTGAGGTAGCTCGAGGGACAAGCTTGATCATCGGCATGAGCTCATGACTCAAACTGACGTGCTTGAATCCGATTTCGTGCGCGAGTCGGCCAACGAGTGCTTCGTGATTCGGAAAAGTGTAACCATGCATGAGGCAAACTGCGATGCTCCGGAATCCTTCCTCGTACAATTCTTGCAGTTGTAATCTGATTTTGTCCCCGGAAGGTCTCCGCAGTATGCGCACTGCCTCTGATGAAAGACCCCTGACAATCTCCGCATCATTAGACACCTTACTCTCAGACTCGGTCTTCGTTGTATGCCGCTCTGGGTCCTCAGCATAGTCTTCCAGCGTCACCCTTTCATCGATCTCCAGCACTTTCTGATATAGTACCTCTGGTCTCCTGATTGCAAGATCGAAGATCCGTGGTCTAGACTGGTTGCCGATCTCCAGGCAGTCCTTGAAACCTTTCGTTACCACCAGCGCAATATTCTCGCCTTTTCTCTCCAGAAGCGCATTAGTCGCTACAGTAGTGCCCATTCGAATGCTCTCAATCTTCGAAGTATCTAGAGCTTCACCACGAGGGATTTCACGTTCTGTGAATTTAGTGAGGAGACGCCGGATGCCTTCAAGCGGAGCATCATCATAGTTCGATGGGTCTTCAGACAGCAACTTGATGATAACATCGTCCTCCATCTTTCCTGAGCCAGGATTACCAACACAATCAGTGAAGGTCCCACCGCGCTGGACGAGTATCAGCCGACTGCACTCCACGAGCTGCAAGGGTCATTAAGGCAACGCTCACATCGATCGCTATGCGGATACCGCGCTTTTGTATTGAACCCATGATGATCTTCAAGCGCAGAATTCAAGGAAAGATCGAAATAAAAAAGTTGGAAACTTCTCTCCAAGAATGTAGATCAAAACGAGAGTATAGAAATCCTAACGTGTGGTAATCTTCGGCACATCAGGATCATCTACGTCCAACTGCCCGCTCGGCCTACTTAATCTGCGGGAGATATGCCTCAGATACATCCAGACGTCATTGTAGAGAAGAATTATCTGCGACTAATAGAGGGCAAGGCAACTGATGTTTGTGTAAAGAGTATGCTGATGGGCGATATACTTCACGACGCTACGATGTGACGAAATGCGCGAGAAGAATCATACTCCCACCGCTCGCGGGGCAATGAGGTACCGAGCAAGCGTCCGACGGACTTCTGCAAGCACAACTCTACGGCGAGATGGGACCAATCTGACAATTAAATAGGCTGCGGGGATGTCATGATGTCCAAATAGCGCTGTGTGTTTCGAGCTTCAGGGCTAAGAGCATTGCAATGGCTGGCTTTAAAATCATGGACGATCTTTATAAAACGTATGGAGCAGTCATATAGTCGATAGTTGATATTCCCTACGACCCATTCCCAGATTCGACCATATTGCTGCCCCTTTGTAATCTCTACCGTTTGGGAGTAATTAGATCATTGGGAACGTTGCCTCTCCATTTACCTTGACAAAATGCCCACAGATTTTACCGTGCTCAGCACTGGTAAGTTCCAATCCTCGGCCTTGTGTCCTAGCTTGCGCGCCTACTCCGCATTGTGGAAGATGACTTCAGCTCAGTGTGCTCTATTGCGACACCATGACGGTGTCTTTGCAACGTTCCTTGCGTGAAAAACGGTGCAGTAATACTTGATGCTCTTGCGGGAAGCGTCCATTCAACTTTCCTTTGGATTTACAAAGTCTCTAGAGCCCTCTGTACACAGCAGAACCACGACGCTACCGTCGTTTATATCTAGGCCTGCCCCTCTAACCTTCTTCAACGCAGCAAGAGGAGCCGCACCGCAAGGCCCTACGTTGATACCAAGCGACTGGAGATGACGCACAGCGTGGTGTGATTCTAGATCCGTTACTGTGGTAGCGGCGTCGATGCCGTCCCTTAGCATGGGCCAAGCGGTCGACGATACGGTTCCGCAGTTCAGTCCACACATGATGGTATCTCCTGTGGAAACTGATTTTATCGCGCCCTTCTCCAGACTTGCTAGCAGGCATGCAGCTGTATCTGCCTCAACCGCGAGCAGTGCTGTCAATCGAGTAGTGTTCTTATAATGGGTGATCACAGCTTGCGCCAATGACCCTACGCCAACAGGAAAAACGACAAGATCGGCGGGCTTTGCAGCGATTTCCCAGACCTGCTTATCGATTTCCTGTAACATGGTCGAGTAGCCATCAACAATCCACTTGGAGAGCATATTAGCATTTTCCACCTTCGGTGCAAGCAGACGTCTCGAACCCTGGGGATCTCTTCATATCCAGGCCACGCAGTATCTTGAACCAGGAGCCCTCCAAGAGCAGCCGCTTTCTGGGCTGCAGTATTCACAGCCTGATCGTAGTCTCCTTCGACAACTTCGATACGAGCCCCTTCACTAGCGATTCTCTCTTGAGTCGCATTATCCATGATTTTTGGCACCACTATGTGAGCTTCCAAATCGAGATAGTTGGCCATCCTTGCCACTGCTCGCCCATGATTGCCATCAGTGGCAGCAAAAAGCTTGATATCCGCCATTCGCGCGGCAAGACCCAGCTCTTTGATTGGCATCGTCAAGGGAAGTCGAAGCCTTTCGGCTAGAGCTCTGTATGTCCCCCATGACGCCCCTAGTATCTTGAAAGCTTTTAGATCAAAGCGGTGTGATTCATCCTTCATCAAGATATGCCTGACGCCCAAATGCTCTGCGATGGACCTTAGAGAAAGGAGAGGTGTCGGAGCATATCCGGGCAGACTCCGATGGAATGCCTCGATGACTGGGTCGATTGAGTATTGGCAGGTCCAGCTACGGGCTGCAGCGTTGAAATAGACGCGTTGATCGCAGATGGGGTCCGGCGGTTGGACACTGTTCAAGTAAGCCATTAGAATGCATCTATCCTTACCTCTGCAGGAGCTGGCGAAATCCCCAGCTTTGGGCCAAGATGCTAAGGTACCTTAGCCGATAAGCTTAAATACTCTATTTCAAGGTCACGAAACTCTTCAACCTTCAGCTCCTAGGATCTTGAACCATGTCACGCAGATAGGAGTCTCAAATGCGTCGACCATACGTATGACTCTGACCGCGTCATCCTTCAGCTTCAGCGTTTGCCCCCGGTTCAGGTGTTTAAAGCTGAGGAAATCCCCTCGGAGGATGGGAGATCGCAATATTCAGATCCCCGGGAATTTGATGGAAACGCGACGCCCGCGACTAGAAGACTCTGGACATCGCAATTTCTACTAAAGTTTGAATCTCGACATATATCGCTTCCTGACAAAAATGTGAGAAGTCCTGATGTGGAAGGCTTGATTACGGCGCGGTAGACTCCTTGCGCCGCAACATCACATTCTCACGTCATCCAGTGTGCTTTCGTCCAGGCAAAAGCGACTGGAGAATCCTTCTCTTCGAGATATCTCAGGCTCTCGGCTAAATCTTATTTTCCTTGACGCAGGGCAAATTACCAAGACTCAATGAAGCTCATTCGTTCGCCTTCAAGCCGTCTTCGATACAGCTGTTCTCGGACGGCTTGGACAGGTCATTACCATTCGGCGAGTCACGACTCGTCGGTTAGTATGACGAATGTGTGGGCCACAGACTACAGCACAGGGTTACAATCGATCTCAACAGGGCGTTCTGGCATTTACGAACGTTGATCCGTGCCAGGCATTGCTGACTGCATCAGCCCTGCCAACCTCAGATTCGAGGTTGCAATTGCATGGGGAAGTCCACGATCAATAACCGCTGTCAGAACATTAGACTCCTTCTCACTGGTCGGAATGTGACCCACTACAAAATCTAGCATTATGAGATCGATAGAGGTAGGTCGGGGCTCACATTATCCTTGCTTCCATAGGCAAGGCTATATCAATCTCCGTGAACAAAACCTTACGGGACAGCTATCACTTCAGCGAGGAATGCAAATGACCACAATGTCCTTGCATATCCCTTCAGCTCACTCTGCTTTATACTTTGTCTCTAGCATATCTATTGCTCCGACCCCCAATTGTTTCTGTACCTGTACCATCCTTCCTCATAGACTTCTCTGTCCCAGTCAAGATGTTTGGCCCCGCAGTCACAGTTGTCATGCTCCTCTTCGGCGTCCTTTCCACTAGAGTCTCCGCGATAGATCAGACTGTCGACCCTGAACTTGTGGCAAAACTCAAAACCGCAGCCACCCAGCTCGACCGTCTAAACCTATTACCAGATAACTCGGACTGGCTCTTCGATTTCAACGCCCAGCCGAATTATACCTACAGTCCTGGCTCCGTCGTTAACGCCAACGTTAGTATTGCTCTGTTACACGGGGTTCAAACTCTGCTAACGGCTACACTTCAGGCAGCAACCTTTCCTGCAGCAGTAGGCAACGGGCTGACAATGGCGATGATCTCGCTCGGCCCATGTTCGATGCTCCCACCACATTACCATCCCAGAGCCTCCAACTACGTCGTAGCTGTGGCAGGAACCACCGTCACATATTTCATCGAGGAGAATGGGGCACGTTTGGTGACCAACACGTTGACACCGGGAAAAATGACGATCTTTCCGCAGGCTAGTCTGCATACCATGGTCAATACTGGTAAGTGAACCCTTGCTATGACTATCCCTTCTCTTCTCCGTCCTCCCAACTGTTCAGGCTACCCTCCTACCATGCCGCGACGACTGACTTGATTCCCCGAAGGCTGCGAGAATGCTCAACTAGTCTCCGCACTCGCAAACGAAGATCAGGGAACCCACAACGTTGCCAACGGTCTTTTCGGCCTCCCGTCCGACCTCGTGAGCGTCGCTCTAGGCTACTCCGGTCATGTCAACCAGTCTGCCGAAGCCACTCCAGGTGTTGGTACGGGAAGTATTCCAGGTACTAGGGCGTGCTTGGCAGCATGTAAGGCGAATGGAACGTATGTCCGAAGAGAATTCCAGGGTTGAGGTAAGAGTGGCACGGTAGGATATTATTCGCTGAAGGATATTTTGGTTTACAAGTGGATTATAAGCATATGGTACAAAGGCGTACATGGGTCGCCGACACCCATCGACAGATAGCATGTGGCAGGACTGGAGAATTTCGGATGTTCGGCTTTATACATCATAGCAAAGAAATAGAAAGGATTCGCCATAGCTTCGCACTCTGCTTTGTATTGCAGTACCGTGTTTCGATCTGTGAGCCTTGCTGTAAGGCGCTTTCGTACAGATGGATCTTTAATCCACAACGAGTATCAAAGCTTGCCACCAAGTAGCTCCTCGCCGAAGGTCGAAGGTGCCGGGGTTCGCATGAGATCGCACATGGTGCGGAAGGGTGACGGCAGTAAGGTTCAACGACCCTTTACCAGCACTCGTGGGTGACATGTACATGTAGATCGTGGCTGATACCAGGTCAAATCCATAAGGTAAATCTTCAGAGTCCATCATCATTGGCGTTCATAGCTCGGCTTCAGCCTTGCCAGAGCTGTCCTGGCGAATCAGAACTGCTTTTTCATGCAAGTCCAGGCTCGTGACTCATGCGTCAAAACCAAGGAAATCATCATCGTCTTCCAAATTTCTGCCGTGTTAGCAGACAGAATCTCAAGTTGAAGATTCTTCAGGGTTGTCGTTGACACCCTCCAAAATCCGTAACCTTTCTGTCGTCCTTACGCCATGGATGAGCCAGCCATCAGCGACGAAATCCAAGTGTATCCCACAGCCTTCTGGCCTTCATGCTCTGACATCCATTCTTCAAGACCCGAGTCGGGTATAGCTACTGGGACTTACAGTTGGACATGTGTGCTTCCCATAGTCTCCGAAGCAGACACATGTATGCTTATCAGACAATACAGTGTAATCCAGCGTGCGGATCCCCAAACAACACGACGGCGTTCGGCACCAACAATCCAACTTGCGGCGGCTGCAGCCATGTCAAATGCGCCAAGTGCAAGCAGGACAATACAACGTCGGTTACACGGTTATACAGACTGCAATACCTGTTGCTGGAACGGACTACTACGTATGGGCCAGCAGTATACTGGTATTGCGTAAGTTACTTCGTGTCATTGGCATCTACCGCACTCTGCTAAACCAGACCTCATGCAGTGTCGTTGCCATGATGGTCCCAAACTTGTAGCTCTCCAGCCCGATTGTGTTTTGTGCGGCCACACAAGGTGCGCGATGTGTAAAGTAGCTTGATCCAAGGCATACTGAGTAAACTCATCAATTCTGGT
>JAABUP010004137.1_pt1 | contig 24233 bp, 26 predicted proteins | sample 5559201 | NCBI WGS metagenome assembly JAABUP01 (sample SAMN10711887, study PRJNA513373) | rock metagenome | isolation source: Antarctica rocks | place: Antarctica
GGCTGGCTAAAGCATTGTACTCTCTCTCTCTCTCTCTCTCTCTGTCACGGTATGAATCCGATAACAGCTTCTCTCTCTCTCTCCGAAAGTTGCACTAGCGAGCAAGCTTGATGAAGTGAAGGGATGTGCGTGAGTAGACATCATTGAATATAAGATGCGCCTCAACTAGTAGGCATGAAGTGTACTGTCATGCATCTTGCAGCAAGTCCGCGCGTCAATTTGCAGGCATGAAGTGCACAGAGACAGTGACTGTCTCGTCGGTGGAAAATCCCCCAAAATTCTTTCGGGGTTCCGCATGCTTTTTTGGGTGCGTTGGATACGTCTGGCGGATACGGCTGCGGTGCGCGGCGGGAAGCCATGTGCAGGTGCGGCGGCCATAACCTGCCCTCTGCAGACTTGTCATGATGCTTCTGTGCCACAGGGGCTATCAAGCACAGCTGCACAGATTGCTTCAGCTACGCAGGCTTGTCATGGCTTGTCTGTGTCGCAGGCGCTGCAAAGTACAGCTGCTCAAAGTGCTTCAACTACCCGGCTTGTCACGACGCTTCTGTGTCACAGGAGCTGCAAAGCACAGCTGCACAAAGTGCTTCAGCTACGCAGCTTGTCACGACGCTTCTGTGTCACAGGAGCTGCAAAGCGCAGCTGCAGAGACTGCTTGAGCTACACAGCTTGTCACGACGCTTCTGTGTCACAGGAGCTGCAAAGCTCAGCTGCAGAGACTGCTTGAGCTACACAGCTTGTCACAATGCTTCTGTGTCACAGGAGCTGCAAAGGAGTGTAGCAGATGGCAAGCCAGGCGAGCTGGTCACCTGGACACCAGAGCCAGAGACTGGCACCATCCCTCGCTATGTAGCTGATGGCTTGGATGCTGTGGTCACTCTGGGAGGGGATGGCACAGTGCTGTGGACCTGCTCCATCCTTGGCAATGGCTCGGTGCCTCCCTTAGTGCCTTTCGCTATGGGCTCACTCGGCTTCATGACCCCCTTTGCCATGGAGAAGATGACCAAGACCCTGGAGCAGGTGTGCATTCCATGTTCGCAATCAATCAGGTTCACGTGAAATGCGACAGCTTTCTGAAACCAAAACACCAAAAGTCTTGGTAGCCCTGGCTGCCACGCTTGTCCTTTTGACATGCTGACCCATTGCAACCCACAAGATTCAATATGCTGGGGTTGGGGGAGTCTGTGTGCAGATACAACAGCAAACCTCAGCTATGGAATTGACAGACAGAAATGGATCAAAACAGTTATCAATTTTGCTTCATACTTCTGGAGATCTGTGACTGCATGCTGCATAGCCACCTGAGTGGTTCCTGGGCATTCTAAGCAATGTTGGCCTGTTGCTGGAGAGTGCAACTTCCTTGCTTTCAAGGCAGCATTGCTGAGTGTGTTGACGTGGTGAATGCAGATCATCAGAGGTGGCTTCTCGCTCATGCTGCGCCACAGATTACACTGCAAGATTGAGCGTGCTGAGACCGAGACTTACCTCACAGGTATGTTTTGCTTGCAGATGTAATCCTGATGGCAACATTGCTTCTTGCATGCTGTGCCATGTAAGATTTCCCGCTTTATGCACTGCAGCAGCAGCTCTTTCTCCAAATCACAGTATTGTACATGCTGGATATTGAATCCCTTGACTGCTCATATTTTTATCAGGCATCGTCTCACTTTGCCCTGTCTGTTCACATGTCTGTTTGTGTGCTTCACATCGCGGCAGGTTGCTTCTCTGCAACCAACATAGGCACAGCACAATGACAACTTGCACAGCAATGTGCCAACCATCCAGGACAGGGAGGCAGTGCATCCTCCATGCACTGCTCTCAGCTCACATGTCCATGTCGTTTCTATATCTTTCTTTTGTAATCACACGTGCAAATGATCCTTCTGGCTCTGCAGACAACAACGCCCATCTGGATGAGCAAGTTGTGCTGAATGAGGTGGTGATTGATAGAGGCGTGTCCCCCTTCCTGTGCAACCTGGAGTGCTTCTGTGATGGCAACTTCGTGACCCACGTACAAGGGGATGGATTAATAGTGTCCACCCCAACTGGTTCAACTGCCTACAACTTAGCTGCAGGAGGCTCTATGGTCCACCCACAGGTATGGGTTGCCTGCCTGGCTGACAGCTTCCCTTCGCTTGGGCTTGTGCGGGAGATGTCATCTTTGCTGTCATCAGATTTGATCATACTCTTTGGTCTTTTGTTGGGTGCCTGAGTTGTAGTTCTGGTCTTTTTGCCGTTGGATCTCAGTCAATTCTCTTTCCTGCTTGCTTTCTTTGTGCCTCTGCTTTTCTATCTTTTGTCTTTGGACGCCATGGCTGCAGTTGTCTTACTTTTGCAGATGCAGCGTGTGCTGAACTTGTTTGACGAGGTGCTGGTGGTGATGATCCTTCAGTGCTGCTGCACGTTTCCAGCTAAAGCTGCTTCCCTGCAGGTGCCAGGAGTGCTGTTCACGCCCATCAACCCCCACTCATTGTCATCACGCCCCCTGGTGCTGCCAGAGTCCATCCAGATCCGAGTCAAGGTGCCAGCCGACAGCCGCTCTGAGATGTGGTGCTCCTTTGACGGCAAGGATCGGCAGCGCTTAGCACCAGGAGATGCTGTGCTGATCTATATGAGCCAGCATCCCATACCCACTGTGTGCAAGCTGGATGCCTCGCATGACTGGTTCCTGAGCATGCACAATGGTTTGCACTGGAATATCAGGAAGCAGCAAGCTGGTGCTGGCAAGTAGACGCCGTGTTTATTTGTGGTGGGGGCGTCTGCTATGTGGATTGTGAAAGGCAAGCCGCTGGACTACATGACTGCAACAAACCTGGCATGAGTGGGCAATACAAGAGTACTGGAGTGAAAGGGCAGGCTGACGTATCAGAAATAATTAAATTTGTTTATCTGGCAACAGCAAGTCAAGGTCAGTAGGCTTTGTGCTTGAGCATACAGGCTCAGCATGTTTGCCTGCTGCTCATGCTGTTGATGAAGGCAGGGGCTTCAGGGGGGCAATCAGACTCCTTCAGGGCACAGATTGTCTCAACAGCTGTACGGCAAGCATGTACTATCACAATAAAAGCAACATCTAGGTGATGTCAGGGACTCTATATTAGTTTGTTGTGCATCTGAAGCAGTATTGGCAACTCAGCCAGCAGGGATCAGTGAGTACGTTTGGAAAGGTCCTCAGATTCGATGATTTCTCTGGCTGTTACCAAAGCCATGATGATTTATTTATCTGTAGTTTTAGCAGCGTGTATTGTGCAGTTGTTAGGCCCGCCAAAGGATGATGTGATTTAGTTGAACAGGTGCGTCGCCTGTCACATAGAACAGCGTAATTATGGCAAAATTACTGCTTTGCAAAAGATTGCTCTTGATCTCTGAAAGCACATCAGTCACCCATGTTAGACTGTGGTGAGTGCTGTGGTTCAGTTTCGGATACAAGTCTTTGCTTTTGGCACAAGCCTGCTACAAGGCCTATTGTGTCTCATTGCTGCATACAGTAGGTCTGTATGCTAGGTATGCCGATACTGCCTGACAGCCCCCATTAGATGCACTGCTTCATTCATGCTTGCTGCTGCTTCAGTAGATGCAGCTCCCAACTCTTATGCACCAAGATATCCAGTGATAGCGCTCTTTGATTGTGTAACAGCACAGATGCTGCCAAATTTGCACGCTGATTGAGCGCTTGCATCTGATGTTCCTTATTCACGCATCTGAGGCATAACTATGCCTTCGCATGAGCTTGCACCGTCTGGACAAAGCCTGGCAAGGCTATATCAGTTAAGTGCAACTTTCTATCTTTGGGAGTCATCAGGGGAGTGACCAGACAGCCGATAGGAGTTCTGAGGTATCTGAATGAAAGATACCTCATTTACATTACTCATTCCATGCTGTTCTGGAAGGTCCATCTTTTATAGAAATTTTTTACTCGTACCTACACATAGAAACCGTCTAGCAAAGAGTGTCTAACAAGGATAACTAGATGGTGACTTGGCTGTTGATAGTGCTCTTGGTTTGCGAGTGTCTCAACATGTGAACAGGTGATGTTTACATGTTGAGACACACGCAAACCGTGGACTGATTGCAATGGTGAGAATTGGTACCGGCAGCATTGTGGCAGCTGCGGAGGAAAAGTGTTGTCAGAACCGCTGAGACTCAGCAAAGAAGTGACATGTCAAGTGTGGGTACCTTGACCTTGCAGAGTCTTGCAAACCACAGTTGGAACATAAGTTTCTGTATTTGCAGTCAGAACAACTGCACAGCAGACCTCAACAGTAGTACGCTGTAGTATTTCTTGGTTTTTGTTTTTCTGTTTTAGTGCTGATGTCACGGAGTGCGGAGACGCACAGCGTGTCGTCCCCTCGGCGACTATGTGATTCAGCCTGGTTGTATGCTGCTGTGGTAAGCGATTCTGACTTGATCGTGCACCTTCCGACGATAGACGCAACACAGCCGACAACGAACATCAACGGCAGTTCAACTGTATTGCAGTCCGTCAATAAAGTATGAAGGCACTCATCCTCGTAGGAGGCTATGGAACCCGGCTGAGACCGCTCACGCTGACTGTGCCTAAACCAATTGTCGACTTTGCTAACAAACCCATGATTATCCACCAGATCGAGGTCGTCAACTTTTGCCGACACCACAAACCGCTATGGCCTGTTTGATACGATTGCCTAGACTGGATTGATGTTTGATGTATGTGAACAGGCTTTAAAGAGGGCCGGATGCGACGAGGTAGTCCTTGCTATCAATTATCAACCAAAGGTATTGCTTTGTACGTCAGGAAACGCCAAAACTGCAGCATATGGCACAACACGCCTACCCTTGGACTAGTCCCCCGAGTCAGATCACTTGGCATCAGCAACGCAGTTGCCGATTCTGAACCTCACCTTCTGACTCACTCTGCATCAGGTCATGATGGACTTCCTGAAGGAGTGGGAGCAGAAGCTGCAGATAAAAATCACCTGCTCTCAGGCAAGCAACAGTGCCAGAATAGCCTGACATGCAAGTGCAGCTCAAACAGTTTATTGGATAGCATTCCTCGTCTCATTTACCGCTCACTCTTTCCAGCCTGCCTTGGCTTTTCACTAGCATACTTGATGCTTTGTTCACTACCTGCAGGAAACAGAACCCATGGGTACTGCAGGACCTTTGCGGCTAGCTAGCGACATACTTGATGATGGCTCAGGAGATCCATTTTTTGTGCTCAACAGGTGCTGCTTTCACTCAGACAGACTGAATGCACGTCAAATTGGCAAAAGCCCTGTGTGATGCTTCTGATGGCATCTTGTAGTGCTGTACATGTACCAGTGCAACAACAAATTGCATGACCTCTCAAACAGAAATGTTGCTCATACATTCTTGTGTCTGGTCAGTGTCTGTATACAAGTAGCATGTTACAACACAGACATATGATGGCACGTCCAGCATAGCTTATATTCGATTATGGTGTTCATGCATCAAGCAGAAGCCTGTTTTCCTGCTGTTCAATTGCATGCAACTAAAGCGCATATTGATAGTTGCAGTCTCTTGGCGAAGCAGTGTGCAAACGATCAGTTGGTCTTAGCAGGCCCGTAAAACCATGTACATTCTTTGATTATCTGATTGCAGCGATGTCATCTGTGACTTTCCCTTGAAGGAGATGTTAGCGTTCCACAAACAGAAGGGGGCTGAAGGAACAATCTTAGTCACGCGGGTAGGCCATGCATTAATCACCATCCATGCATACTTGCTCTGCAGTCTTTCTGCTGTACTGCATGCTGCAGAAGGATATCATGTCAGGAGCAAGTGAAGCAGCATCTGTTGATGATCAACTGCCACGACTGCATTGCTTGTAGGCCTTTTTGTGTGTTTTGAGCATGCTCAATATGGCAATGCCTTGTGAATCAGGCCTTGCAACATGTTTGTTGGACCCATGTGCTCACCTCAGCTTGCTCAGACTCAGAGGCGACCTGTCTGTGTGTGTCAACACAGGTTGAGGACCCCAGCAAATATGGAGTGGTTGTTATGGATGACTCAGCGCATGTTGAGCGCTTTGTAGAGAAGCCAAAGGTCAGCAACATACTGTCAATGCTGGGACTCATCTCCTTAATCTGCATGCAATTGTTGTCCCAAATGAGACAAACACTGCATCCTGTGAGGCGGTATGTGCATCTGGTGTTCTCATGTACAACATGCTGCACCACTTTTGGCAAGACTTTGCTGCAAGCAAGAGTAATGTCTGTCAAACAGCTAGCTGCCATCAATATGCCGGACCACAATGCTGTATGCAGACCTTTGTTGGCGACAAGATCAATGCTGGCATCTATGTGCTGAACCCAGCAGTCCTTGAACGCATTGAGCTGAGGCCGACCTCCATTGAGAAGGAAACCTTTCCTTTGATTGTCCGAGATAAAGGCTTATACGCCTTTACTCTAGACGGCTATTGGATGGATGTAGGGCAACCCAAAGACTACCTCAGAGGTAAATCATCTGAATGCAATCAACTCATAAGGGCAAGTGTTGTGCATACTTGTCTACTGCTGCATGCAGAATACAGGCCACACCCAATCTTACTGTACAGGATGATCTTATTTGTCCTTATGAACATGCATTGCAATATACATTCTGATGCCCATGGCACCTGTGACTTTTTGGCATCTCCAGCAGTCATGCATGTTGCTGAGCACATGCATCCAGAACCAGCAGCCACAATTGTTCCAAAGCCTCACCTTCTGCTTGCAAGCAGATTTGGCCACGAGCTTCTGAGCAGCTGCGTAATCTGCTCTGCTGTCAAGCGCCTTTGAAAATCTGGTGCTTTGTGTGGAATGATTTCCCAGTCGCTGTCTGTTGACTCCCCTGATGAGTCCCAAAGAAGGAAAACATTCAGCAGAATAAATTGGTTGATTGTTAGAGTGATTTGATTGATGTATTTTATTGATTTTTAGATTGACTGGTTGATTGATTGGTTGCTTGTAGGCTTGGGGTTACATTTGGAGTCAGTGCAGCGGCGAGACCCACAGTCTCTAGCGCAGGGTCCCACCTTCATAGGCAACAACATTGTACATCCATCAGCCAAGATTGGGTCAGATTGCCAAATTGGCCCTGATGTGTCAATTGGATTGGAATGTGTCATTGGTAACGGCGTGCGCATCAGTAACAGCGTGTTGCTACATCGTGTGAAGGTACGCTTGTTCATCTGTGCTTTCCTAGGGGGAATTCAACAGAGGTCAACCATGCCACAATTTAGTTTGTCTGCAGCGACAACTGCAGCACAGACTCAAACAGCTTGCTTGGTTTTCAAGGTTGCGCTGGACAATGTTTTTGCCTACAATAGATGTTGCCTCAACAGCTTGGACGTCTGTGCACAAAGCTTGCAATGCTGACAGCAACTAATGTGCAGATTTAGGACGGGTGCATTGTGACATGTAAACTGAACTGGCGTAAGCGTTTACCTTGAGAGATATGGTAGAATGGTGTACGCCCTGGTGTGAGCATGGTACACATACGTTGAATATGCCAGCAGTGCTGTGCAGTCGATTTGTCAGCGTGACACAAAACAGTTGCTTATTGCTATGTGAAAACGTGTCGTTTGTTTCTTGCTCAATTGCGCTGTCAGGTCAACACCTCAGCAGAACTAGATGCATGGCTGACTATCATGCAGACTGCAACTTTTGTACCAGTGATGCATCTTCTAAGTTGACACATATACAAAGGCCTCACATCTTCGCAATACAGCAGTTTTGAGGACATGCAGCATGCTCTGCTGCCCTGTGCTGCTTTGCAAACGAGATTTTCACACTAATGCATGCTTGTTCAAACAAGAATGGGCAAGCCCAACCTCGAGGCCCTGCAGCACATCATCAGGACTAAACGCATGCCTCCGGGTGCATACGGCCATCATCTTTTGTTATTGCAACGTACACCCATGCCTGAGTGCTGTTTGTATAGGCGATTTGTATTCCCAGCGACCCAGCTCCAATGCACTGCGTTGTTCAGGACGACAGGCACGGCCTACTGCTCCTTGCTGATGAGCAGTGCAGACAGGCAGTACTTTGTGTCATTGCAATTGCATGCTTGCATGATTGCTGTTGATTCACAGGCTGTCAACGAGCATCTTTACACGGCACAAAGCTGGACAAAACCACGCCGCGGTGCGTAGCGCCCATGATTTGAAGTCGCATCAACACAATGCTGCAAAAGAAACCAAGTGCAGCAGACTGAAACTATTTAGAAGCATATCAGCGCAATTACCAGGAAGGGGTCAAGGAAAGCAATTAGGCCAGTTGCAAAGGTAAGAAAACAGCGTCAGATGACCAAATTGTGTGGAGTGACATGCATTCGTTATGTGAATTTGGTCACTTCATTTTGTTGGCAAGCTTGAGAGACAGAAAGGCGTCAAACCCCATCATAAAGACAGACAACTCGTCCATGCCTGCCTCTCAGCCCACAGTACTGCATACCCACAGTGTATGCCAACTTCTGCTCACATGATAATTGTGCCTGGGTCCATGATGGACTCCTTGATCTCTTTGTGAGGCAGAACAATTGAGCCATTCAGGAAGACTTCTGGTCTGACATGCACGTCCTCTCCAATAACCGACTTGAATTCCACTCTTGTCCACTTGCCTAAACTAGATCCCCACCCTACAATGCTGTCTGCTATTCTAGCATAGTTAGCCACCTGCAAAGCCATCATCTTGATGGCAGACTGCTACACAATGTTGCAGGCTCCATGACACAAGACATAAAGCATGTCATGTGGCAAAATAGCTGTACATGCTGACATATTATACTTGTACCACTAGGCAACAACAGATTCATGACATTCATTCTGACTGTGAGTATGCAGCAGTGTCTGTAGCTACAAAATGTGGCAAGCAAAAAGCTGCGAGGGCGAGAATGTCGAAGCCACACGATGCAAGCTCAAAGTGCATCGGAATTTAGGCATGGGGGGGGGGGCATTTGCTGGCAGTCAGCCTAGCTAAATCTGATGTGCCAAAGCAAAACCCTGAGCGAATTGAAAAATTGGCGAAAGGGTTTCGCCAGTGTTCTAAGCGCTTGGCGAAATAGGTAAACCTGTGGCGTTCTGGATTCCAAAATTTGGAATCCAAGACCCAGCTGCAACTCCTGGATGCTTCAATGTCCAAAAGTGTCAATATCGAAGGTATCATGTCACCATGATTATCGTGCACATTATTAAATATGCAAAGCCGAAGAGATCTCTAGACCAATTCTGAAGTAGAGGTCTTGGCGAACCTATGTAGCCCATGCATATACGGATGAGCTGATTGATGCCTTGATGACATCGTGCCTGGCAGAAAGAGTCGAGGGCTATGGAGCATGAATGTTAGATGACAGAACTTGAACAGGGGATGTTTACTTGCTGCGACAAACACTCTCGAAAAACATCGTTATGCCCCAAATGGTCTTGTGATCACCTTTGTTGGGCGTAGTTTGCTAGACACTTTCTTTGTATAGCTAGGTGTATGTAGATGTCAGAAACTTGGACCTTTTTGTGGTCCTAAGCCGCATTGAATGAGCTTGATGACTGAGTAGACTTGAGATTCTCAGGACTCTCTCAGATGTTGTCTGTTAGCCTCCCCATGGTCCCAAGGACACAAATGTAAGTAGCGATAGTAGTAGTAATATAAATGACAGAAATGGCCTTGCAACGGGCAAAACAGTGTAGTTTAGCACAACACGGCTGTATATAGCTATAGCCATGTAATAGAATTTCGAAGTCCTGCCAATTTGTTGCCGCTGGTAAACTCACTTGTATGGTTGGTAACTGCATAATGAGGATTTTGCCATTTGCCCAAGTTACAAGTACCTGGTGCAATTGACAAATAACAACGGCGGAAATGGTACCATACTGATATGGCGACAGCAATCAATACTGCCATTGGCACTGCGTTCAGCACAGGCAGCCATCATGAACAATGCGCTCATGTACCAAGCAACACACAGACATGCATAAATAGGTTCTATGATTGATGGTGGATAGCGGAAACTCAGATGGCCAATACATAGTTTGAACTGATACTATATGCAAAGCTTGCAAGAAGTCATGATGGACAACTGAACACCAGATTGCAACTTGATGTCTGCTTGACATCTTCACAACTTTTTGATACACACTTGCCTCAACACTTGACCAGATTCACTTCTTTAGCCTAACAGTCACTTGTGTACAAGTTGAATGAACTGTACATTTCACAACTGCCCTCACTCCTTATGTCAATAAACTTCGCTTCACCTTTTTCCTTGTCTTCTGCCTCATCCACCACTTGTATTACCAGGTGCATTTTGCTGCCTGCCTGATTTCTTCTTGTTGCTACCCACAAACTGGAAGTCGTCTTCAAGAGCTGCGATACTCAGAATATCATTTGCCTCATATTGTTCCCCATCTTCAAGCTGCAGTTGCTGTCCCAAGCGGCATCTGCTTTTGCCTCACCCCAAGGAGTGGCATCCTATTTCCCGGGGGTCACAGGCCGCAAATCAACATCAAAAGTGGTACCAGTTGCAGCACTTGTCTCCAGCCAACTCTTTGCATCCTGCAAGTTTGCAACGTTTGATTGGTGCACATTTTGATGTCTTCTTGAGCTTAAACAATGATCAAGAACTATTTGTGGCTGGCGCCAAGAAATACGTTGCATCTGAACATTGCACAAGTGTGTCGTGATTGCTGACAACAGACTTTAAGGTTGTAAGCAGCATGGCGTACCATACCAAGCCTGGCTTTCAGTGTAGGAGTGTTTGTGCAAAGTCACCTGGATTGCTGTCTGGTGCAATTCCAGGAGACTGGTGAGCTGTGCAGTGTGATCCTGCCAGGCGTGCTCTTTCTCCAGGCTATTCATGCATTCCTGCAGCTTCTTTGCAGACTCTTGCAGCTTGAAGCAGCACCCATGCAGCTTGTTGCCGACCTGCAGCATGCAATGGATGCATTTGTTCTAGATTGCCGCAAAGGGAGAGGTTACAGTTCGCAGGGCACAACGAGCTCACAAAGCCCTTGGAAAGCGTTTTCAGCAGTCTCAGCATGCCTTGTCCTCGTGCAGACCTTTCGTTTTAGCTTTTGCAGAATCCAGGTTGCAGACTTTGCTGCAATTGACTGCATACATGAAAATCGAGCTTCTACCTTAAGGCTTACACCTGTCGGTGCACTGTGTTTCCAGCTAACCAGCTGCAGCCCGTCAAAGTTGATGACTGCAGGCTTTGGTCGCAACCGAGGTGAGCTAGTCCCCCGGCTCAACCGCATTTTGGACTCTGTCTGGACTGCCATCCCCTTGCTCCGTCAACTAGCTGTGGCAGCAAGCACAGATAGCTTGCAGTTGGCTTGAGACCATAGCCATATTTTGTTGCCACATAGACTAGATACCCCTGTACTCTACTTTTATGTGGTTCTGCAAGTTGATATGTCTTTTGGTAATCAAGTACGCAAAAGATCTTTGCTAAAGCAGGCTGTACATCACTTTTTGGGCATTGCAGTGCGAGCCTGTCTGTATATGTCAATTTCTGCAAATGAATGTCACAGGTCTACAAGCTACCATGGGTCCAAACACTCTGGAGGACCTCCCATTGGAAGCCCTCGACAAGGTGCTGTGCTTACTTGACCCTCCTACGCTTGTCCATCTTCATGCAGCGACTGGTGCAGGCATGCCAGCAGTTGCCCAGCAAATCAAGACCATGAGGGCTGTCCATCATTGTGCTCATCATTGGCTCCATCTCTCTGAAAGAGAGGCAACATCCAGCAAAAAAGTCCCAGCGGTCTCGTAGACGCTGCCATGCACATCGCAGAGGCCAAGTGCAACGACAAGTCAGTCCATACACAAAGCACGAACTCGTTGAGGTGCTGCGCTCTCAGATCAGCCACATCAATGATGTTGCCGCATTCGTTTACCATTGGATCCCATGTCAAAATCTTGCTTGGAGTCATCAAATGTGCATTCCAATTGGTGCTGGGCATGACATTGAGCCTGAGCACTGGGAGCGCATGGACAGTCTGAACAAGAAGATACACGAGGCACTTTCACTTGGTTACCAGGGCTACTTGGATTTTTCCAATAAGAAGAAAGATCCAAGGAACAAGGTCAAGGAGTTCAGCGCCTTCAATCATGGCGACGCCCAGTACCTTTTAGAGTTCAATGACCAGCTGCTGTTTCTTTGCACATTGCATAGGCTGCAGCAGCTCAACCCTGAGGCTGTGTTAGCTCGCCTGCATAGTATCTTTTCAAGATGCTGTCGCTTTGACCTTCTGCTGGCTTCACGTGTGCTGTGCCTTGATGGTACCAACAGCGCCACACAGGCTGAATATCAAGCAAGCGAACAGGAAGTACCTGCAGCTGATATTTTAACAGCATTTGCTCAGAATGAGCCATGCATCAGGCAATTAGTATCACAACTGACAGCTCTGCAAAGAGAGGAAATGACATCTTGCGTACAGACAATGGTGAACAATCACCTTGTGCATGTTCAGGCAGACAGACGTCAATATGCGAGGCCTAGGTGTAGGCAGGATTCATGACCAAGATGTCATATGCACCACATTGATTCAGAAGCTGTGTTTGATTTCTGTTGACGATGTACATCAGCGTCAGTATGTTTGGGCTTTTGCAGCATTCGTTACAATGACCAAGTTTGCGATGTATGTTTTGTAACATAGTGGAACTGATGTTTCCCGGTTGTGAATATTCTCTGGCCTCGGTCAGGATGCAGCTTAACTGAATTGATTATCATTCCGTGTTCAATCGTATTCGTATCTCTGCACTGAGTGTCTGCATAACGGCTGCGTCTATCCGCACTCACCGACTTGTTGGCTGGCTAAAGCATTGTAATCTCTCTCTCTCCGCGCCACTTGTCTGTATAGGAGACACAGCACTCTGGATCTGCTTAGTGCTGCGATAAAAAGATATGCAGGTGCTGGGCACATAGCCTTGCCCAGACCTGGTACAGTCAGGCATAGCCTGAGAAAAGGAGTACATGCTGCCTGTGCACACTGCAACATCTTGAGATGATGATGATGATGATCATGACAACATGCAACGGTGCAAACTCTTGTTTTGATGTGCCCAATCTAGATTGACTGATGCCGTCTGCAGCTCACTTGCTGGTTGACAATGACCTGCATGTCTGCCACAACAGCAGGCCAGCTCTCTTGAAAGCCCAGTGCTGTAAGACAATTCAGCAAATCAACTTCCTCAGCAACAAACTGTCATTCAGCAATGAGCTTCTGCTTAAGATTAGCCTTTGTGACCTGGCTTCAGATTGTCTGGTTCGCTGTCTTGATGAAACACTGTGCAAATGGTCAGTTGGTCCAAATTAGCTCCTATGACTATGGGAAATTGTCAATTGATTGATGCATTGGTTGATGGATTGATTGATTGACTGATGCATGGATTGAATGATCGATTGGGGAACTTGCTTACCAGACCCAATCTGGCATACACACTAGGCTCCACATAGACGTGCATGGCCCGCTGTGGGTCCAGCAGCCACTCAGCCACCCTGACCAGGGACCTCAGCACATCTGGGGAGGGCTTGGCAACCACCAGGATCTTGCGCGGTGGATTCAACCAGTGCAGCTCCAGATGAGAACCTGGGAAACAGGCAGGACAGTTGTGGTGCATGGATTTGTCAGGAACCTGCAGGTGTGATTGATAATGGTAATTTTAACGCTTTCCATCTCATGATAAGCTAGGTACATGCAGGACAAGTCTTGTCTCTCCGCAGGTGTTTCTCCTGGAAGAGCAGGTCTTGCTGTTGAGGTGACGATGCATGCACACAATGATCAGAAGACTGTGGCAAGAAGTTGATGTGAGTTCTCAATGTGCTGGACAATCCAGAGAGGTCACTGTTGTCACAGGACAGTGGAGACCTCCTTGACATCCTGGTATAGGTGTGATGTGAATGATGGCTCACCAGCTGAAGAGATGTGCTTGTCATTGCTGTCTGTTCGGTTGGCCTTGTCTATGGACTGTCGCACGACGTCTGTGTTGAAAGACTCGACCTGCTTCATGACCCGGCCAGATGGCACCAACCGTCCCAGCTGATCCTTTGGGCCAGTTGGCTCATTCAGCTCACTCAGCAGGTCTGATGTCTCTCCTAAGTTCAGGAAAGCGCTTGAGCTGGCTTCTGGCAGAGTATCTGAGTCACTGCTAGTGGCCCTAGGTGGGGTTTGGCGGGAACTGAAAGCTGGTGGCAAAGCGCCCTGCCCTTTGGCGTATGCTTCCCTCCGGTGGGAGCTGTCCTTGAGTATGAGGGCCTGTGGCGGGAACGGACCCTCAAAACTGGGGGTGACCCCTAAGCTTGGGGGCAGGACCCCTGCACCCTGAGCAAAGGCTGATCTCCTGTGCATGGCACTCTGAAGAATGGGCAAGCTGCCAGCTGTCTTGAAGTCACGTCCTTGAGATGCAGGCTTGAAGACATGCCAGCCCGCAAGCACCCCTGGGGATGACGCCCTTTCAGATCTATCCCTCTGGGAGAAAGTTGGTCTGTCAGGAGCAGGCTCCTGTGGTCTAGAGTCCTGTTGGCGGGAACCTGCTGATGAGGACGGGGGAGGGGGGGCTTCCATGGGCAGCCCTGGGGTCTCAGCTGGTGAAAGGGAGGGGGCATTAACACCCAGGCTGCCAAATGCACTTGGACTCTGCATGCATGCCAACACCCCATCAGACAGATTCTCAGAGAGTCTCCACTTTTGCAGCGCTAGCCAAAGGGCAGAATGAGGCTGCAATGACAGCTTGGCAAAACAGACACACGGCTTGAACCTACTGTTCAACTGCACAGAATCGAGCCGTATGTCTGGCACGAAAAGCTCAACAAAATCCTTGGCAACATTCTCATCAGGCCTGTTCGTGATTGCAAGGTCAATGACAGCACGTATTGCTGCATGCTGACAAGCTCAGAATGCAATGCACGAGCGCAAGTGATTGCCAACAAAACGGCTGACTATGCAACGACAATGCACTTTTTTGCAGCCAGTCTGCAGCATTTTTGCCGCAACTCCTTACCTGATTCTCCATGTTCATTTGGGCCTGCTTCTGTTGTGAGGCCGGTTGGGGCAGCGGTTGCGCGTGCGCATGTGACTGAGGCGGACTCTGGCTTTGTGCCTCCACAGTGAGAGGGCCTTCTGATTGTGTGAAAGGCATCTCTGAAAGGGAGGCGAAGGGAGTGGTGCCTGACTGGGCTGGGGTCAGGGAGGATGCTTTGGGGGAGGTGAAGGAAGGCGTAGAGCCCCCTCTGTTGCTGGAGGTGGAGCTGCCCATTGGAGTGGCCTCCTGCAACATATTGTGACATCTTTTTGACATCACTTGCAGCAATACCAAAGGCAAATACAGATGTAGTAGTCACAGCAGAAATAACACAAGCAGGCAGCCTTGCTGCTGCTCATCGATTTGCAGATATGCTGCAGATCAGTACAAGCAAGCACTGCATGGCACAGCATCACTGCACAGCATGCCTTGAAAATGGCTCTAAAAAGCTCAGCATTATGGTTCGACACACCAAGGAGGCTCCTTTTACACCAACAGGTGTGTCAGAAACTCAAATCGTGTTCTAGACAAGGTATACAACACTGATTGACATGCTTGATACAAGCACATCAGCACAAGTTGGACTGATTGGTGCACTGCAACACAAAGCCAAATCAGCACCTCAGGGTCATAGGTGCTTCTCTTATTGCTGCCACCCAGCCGCACAAGGTCAGTGTTGGACACAGCAGCAACCAGGCGGAAGCCAGCTCGCCCAGGCTTCAAGCTGCCACTGGTCGTCCTCTCCACCATAGCTGCCTGCTTCTGCGATGCAGCAGCAGCCCAGCTTCTGGCAAGCGCCACAGAAACTGCTGCAGCAGCTGCTGCACCGACTCCTGAGGCACCATCGTCATCCAGCACTGAGACTGCTGAGATCTCTTGATCGTTGTCAAACTTGGAGGTGGTGCCATTGCGACCGCCGCTGGCACCAGGTTGCATCATGGTATAGGCCATCAACCAGGAAGCCAGAGAGCCGACAGTGGTGCGCATGGGCCTTGTTGACGGCGTCGCACCTGCTGAGGACGTCTGCATTACACACATGTTGTGCTCTTCTGTGCTCTGAAGGCTGGAAGCCTCCGAAATGTGACTGACAAAAGCGTGCTGATGGTTGTATGTGGCAATGCCTGTATCTGTGCAGAGTGTGCGTCAGGGGAAAACATAATTGACGCTTCTCAGAGTTCATGCTGCGCTTCCTGGCATCAAATGTTGTGTGTAAGGATCTGCTGGATTTGCATTCATCAAGAGGGCATGTGCTGCAGCAAGATGACCCTCTGCCAAAAGTTGAAGCAAGAAGATTTGAGCAAACGTGGCGCAATGCATGCACAACGCATACACAACAGGCTGATGCACTAATGCTTTTGAAGTGTGAAGCAACTCTCCCTGATCTGAGACAACAGCAGGACAGAGAACCGTGTCAGAACCATGTCAGCAGAAAATCATGCTGACATGACAGAACAGATGTGCCGCCTAGCAGCATGAATGTCAGCCGAGTGAATGCTCACCGTTGTATGGTGGGGAGAGAAGGTGGGGGAGCCTGCTGGCCATACCTGACTGTCGAGCCTGACAGGACCAGCAGAGTTCTTCCTGACAGCTGTACGCGGTTTGGGCGCTCTTCGGGACCCCAAATCTGGCAGAGAGTTCCTTCTATCACCAGCAATTGCCACCTGTACTGCATGATCTGCAGTGCGTGATGTTCTCACTTTAGGCAGGTTACGCTGGCTGTCCATGTTATCTACGGCAGAGAGCCCCTTGGATGCATCGTACTCATCCAGCATTGACCGGGCAGTGTCTGTGAAGGAAAGGCCGGCGTGGTCTGAAACAGGATGGTTGGCATCATCATGCTCTAGAATGGTTGTGATGTGTCCTCTGTCTGTCTCATTGGCATTCTGGTGATGGAAGTTCTCAATTGAGAGCTTATGTAGCATCTCAGCATGCCGTCTGGCTGCTTCATATCTGCAATAGCATGGCATGTCACATACCTCTGAGGAGTACAACACTTTCTTTACAAACATGCTGCTCAACTTGATGTCTGGAAAGGATAAGGGTATTCTGCTATGCTGTGCAATGTGCTGTGTGACTTCAGCAGCTGGTCACTGACGCACAGCTGATGCAGTGCAAGAGTCAGCAACGCTGCACAAAGGGTTGACACAGCAGACACACTGGTGGTCTACTCACTTTTGCTGCCACTCTGCTGCCTGCGTTTGCCAATGCCGGGCCTCTTGCTTGGCTGCCTGTTCCCGCTCTCCAGCACCTCGTAGTAGAGCAACAAAGCCTGCACACAATGCGCAGCTTCAGCAATTTAGACACGTACACGAAGCAGGACACCATGATATCATTACAACAGCTTGAAAGCAGCATTGGAGACGAAGGGCTATCAAACTCGACATACTGCGCAGAAGCAAAACCTGTAGTGTTATACCTTCAGGAATATGTAAAGCAGACATGTGTGTTGCATGAGCGTTCACTGAAAATGGGGTGAGAATAGCTGGTAGCCTGGGGCCACCTCAGTGCAGTCAGAAACAATGGGTACTGACAGCAGCTGCTGAACCAGGTGACTGCACAGGAAGTCCAGGACGGAACAGCAAACAGTGCAGCATCTTCTTCGACGCTCGCCGCAACGCAACCAAAATGCGTTTCGAATAAACAAGTTAAGTCACGAGTATTACTTGCGACTGCGGCGTTTGCCTTCTCGTCTAATTGCAACAAAGTGGAGGGGTCTTCCATAGCCTATTGCCAAGGGTCTATAATCCCCGCCCGTGACCGCTTACAGCGAGCACAAGGCTGCCCTGGTCCTGTTGTGAGCGTGTACCAGAACGAGAGCTTTGCCGTTAGTGTCTATTTCCTGGGCATCTGTTACTCAGCGGTCCGGTCTGCATATGCAAGTCGTGTATAGTCCGCAGCAGCTCTCGCTCCGCCAAATGTTGGGACACACCAAGTGCCAGGCGCCCTTGCAGACTGGACGTTTGCGGGACTCAACCAGCAAGACAAGTGTATCGCCACGAATGACAGACATAGCGCCCAACATGTGAGCGCCATGCATTGCCATGTGACCAGCAATATGTAAGGCCCTAATTTGTTCGATATCGTCAGGTGCAGGTGTAGTTGCTGCATCAGCGGTCGTGTATCTGTCGATACCTGTCTGCGGCGTGCAATCTGCTCGCAGCAGTGTCCAGCTTGTTGAAGCTTGAATCGTTGCGAGACCCGTCCACCGATCAAATTCGTGAAGCCTGTGTCCCAGTGTGCATACTTATGTCCGACACTATCACGTTCGAACTAAAGCTCGACTGTTAGTGAGGCCTGTTGGCTGGCGTCGCTACTGAACTATGCTTCTTGATCCTTCCTGTGAAGAAGTGCATGTATAGGTGAGATTAGGCTGGGCCATTGCTTTTGCGGCTTACACTGTTTCAAGCAACTTCAGCCGTTGCCACAAGAACGGTATGATTTTGTCTTGTCTGATCCAAGCAAGCTCTAGCACACGAGTCCTCTCCAACGTCAGACTCGACCTGGCAGCAGATTGTGTACTTGACAGGCTGTGTACTTGACAGGCTGTATACTTGACAGGCTGTGCACTTGACAGGCTGTGTACTTGACAGGCTAAGTGTCCTTAGCCTGCTGACACTCTTGCCCTGGGAGTTTCTGACAAACTGCAGTGCGAAGATCAGGTCGGAAGCACAGCCCATATATTGTTTTTGCCTACCATCTGTACACAAAGGTACAGCAAAAAGGTGTGCATGCTGTAAAGTGAAACAATATACCATATAGCATCCATCTGCAGATCATTGCCAGCATCAATGGCTGCATTGGTACTGGTATCTGCATGCTTCAAAACCTGGTTTGCTTAGTAACGTAGTAACAATTACAGGCAAGCATTCTGAGATGAAGGCACAAAGCTTGGTGTTATCCAGTAGGCATGCTCATCCAGTGCGCACTTAGCCTCACAAATTTGAAGACCATCAGCAGATGCCATTTGTTGTGCAGCAGCTTGATGACAAGCTCGTGTCCTGGACATGGGAGCTACTGATATGGACATGAGAAGCAGTACGCTGAGGTGTGTGCAGAGGCAGACTGCTGCCTCTGATGTGTATACATCTATCTAATGTACATGATGCACACAAACCCACAGACGCTACGTTGGTCATAAGCTCCAAGTCGCTCCAAGCAGCTGCAGCGTGAGCAGCCACAGGGACACCATGCTACTGTGTTGATGGCATGTTTCGCTGACCTGCAGTCGAGGGAAGTGCTCCTAGGGCACTGACTGCGTAGCTGACATCTGGCAATTATATGTCCTGCACGTCGGCAGCAATACCGCAGATCTGCAAGAATTTGGAATCTTCATTGCCGTCGGAACCTATGTAAGCAGCTTGACGATGAGACTTCGCGTTGACGAGCTCGAGAAAGCAATTTGACTTGATCTGGTGATCCGTGTTAAAATCAGCAGTAAGTTCCTACTCAGACGCCTGGCGTTATGAAGGCCGTGGTTGTCGGTGGCACCGGCAGTGTAGGTAAAGCTCTTTACGGCATAATGCGCATGTTGCACTGAACGTAAAATGCTGGAGCTGACAAAATTGTCTGGCAGGTATGGAACTTATAGGACACTTACTGCAGAGTCCCGCTTGGACTCAGATCAATGCAGTGGGTAGACGGGAGGTTGCTGTCTCTGCAGCCTATCAGGTGTCCACAGACGAAACATGGGAAGATTGCTTAGACTTAATGTCAAGGCTTCACGTGTTACTGTGGCATGCATTCCTTGTGATGAAAATGTCTCTGTCTTGATCAGTCATGGCAATACGTCAAAAATACTTTTGTACTGGCTCTGCGGTGACAGGGGTATGATCCAAGCAAACTTGTGCAACAAGTTGTCAACATGGACAACATGCCTGACGAGGCAGCCTCAGCATTTGAGAATGCCCACACCGTATTCTGCACCCTGGGAACTACACGCAAGGTGGGATACGTCAAAGCTGTGGCTAGAGAGACTTTGCAACTGTGCGCTTCTTCAAGGCATGGTACACAAGTTCTTGTGCCTACCAGATTGCTGCAAATGCTTCTCCACAACCTGATGGTCACTCCGCATTGGCAAATTCTTCTTTGAAAGCGCCTGTGGTGTCCTCAGTGAGGCAGTGCAGGACACACGCTGGGTACAGGTCTAGTTGCATGGCCATGATAGAGACAACTAGGGATGGCTAGCCAAGAGCGCACCAACATTCACCACTAAACCAGTTGCTTACACAGGATGCTGGAAGTGCTGAGCAATTCAAGAAGGTTGACTTGCATTATGTGCAACTGGCAGCCCAAGCAGCAAAACAAGCTGGTGTTCACCATTTCAGCCTTTGCACCGTCAAGGGTGCCAATGCTAATATGTGGGCTAGCAGTCTAAGTCCCTTTCACGCCCTCCTGTACATAAAAACAAAAGGAGAGGTGAAGTGCACATACTAGACTGTTACTGGATATACGCTGGACATTACGCTTTTTGCAAGCATGTCTTCCCTTTACTTGCCATCAAGGCAGGTGCAATTAGAAATTGACCTTTCCTCTGCAAGCCTTACACCATCATGCATGCATGCAGGGTGTGACTGATGCATACAGTTGTTTGTACAGTACCCTTTTTGCCTGAGCAGTTGCCTCCCTGTTGAGCCTCCCACAGGTTGAACTTGCAATTCTCTGGGCTTTACATACTTTCCTCAAAGTCAGGATGGCAGAAATGCTGTTGTGCAGGCAGAAGAAGCAGTGAAGGCACAAGGGTTCGCCTATGTTTCCATTTTCAGGCCAGGCACACTGGACAGAGGTAAAAAAGCCAGGTGGAATGAGAGGTTGGCATCGAGGTTAATGACTACAACACCTGTGAAAGATGTTGCCAGAGCAATGGTCTTGGATGCAGAGGCCAGTCGAACTGGGGTGCATGTCTATGAAGAAGCAAGTATCATAGACACAGTCAAGTCAGGAACGCTGCCTTGAATTGTGCTTGGGAAACTGCATGTCTCCATTGAAGCATTGCAACCGATTGTTTGGTAAATTCCAGTACTGCTGCGCGGCACTGCATGCAGGATCCAGTAAAACAGCAGCAGCACTTTTTGGTGTGCAACACTATAGCCAGATCAGCACTGCTTAGTGTAGAAAGAAGTGCAACAGATTGCACATTGTGCTACAATGCAGGCTGCACCAAAACAAAGCTATTGATAGCAATTCAGGTTCAAGCTTCTATTCGTTCACCCCTGTCATATTGCCGCCGCTTTTCAGGATCTCGCAGCACCTCATAGGCACTGGGTAGTTTTCTGAACCGGCTTTCAGCATTCACACGTTGTTCCTCGCTGTCCTGCATAGCAGCAAGCCAAATTTGTGCTTTACTCCTCATGGACCCCATTTGTCTGGTACACCACTGAGCTCATGGAACAATGCACATCTAATGTATGTGCTATCAGCCCATGCATGCAGATCTGTCTCGACTTATTAGACAAGAAATTGCTCATGAAACCCAATTTTGGCTTTCAAAAACAGCGGCATTTTATGGATGCATACTACAAGACCACTGCTGGGCCGAACCTTCTGTCTATCGGGATGCCACATGAGGGCTGCTTGCCGGAAGGCGTCTTTGATTGCAGGCAGGCTTGCTGCTCCAGGTTCCAGCCCTAGAGCATCGTAGTAACCCAAATGGTCCCTGCGCATCACAATAGGTTCCATTCTATACAAAAAATACAATGTAACGGCAGGGGCTCCCCTGCAAGTCACCGGGGGCAAAAAGTTGAAACGCAGCACAGTTGTGCTGCACTGTTCCTGTTGGTGCATTGCCTGCATTGGATGGACCATTGACTGTTGCATGCATAGTACTCAGGATGTTGTCAGGCCACATACTCCACAGCCTTTAGCTCAGTTTGAAGCGGTACCTTTTGACATTCTCCATGTCACCCCCAAAGTGGTGCTGTGCAAAGTGGCTGCGGCCAAAACGCTGCTGACGTGTTGCCTCTTGCTCATACTCCCACCTGAGCACCATCACAATCAGTCAGACTTGCCCACTTTGCTGCCTGATGGATGTGAGCGCAAGGCTTCATCTCACAACTAGCTTTGCAAACCAGCAAAGCATGCTGATGTGGTACATGCATTGTCAAAAGCAGCATTCAGCCACCACCATAATGCGACAAGCCCTTATCTTAATGACTAGAGTCAGAAATTCCAACACCTACTTCCCAGTCGCGCTTACGAAACTCTATGTTGCAAGCTGGCTTGCTGTCTCACAGCCTTTTTGATGCAAAGCACAAAACACGGTGAACTACAACATCCCCGAATCAACATGCGATGCACAAAACACAGTGAACTGCAACATCCCCAAATCAACAGCAAAGATGGGCTGACGCCATGAACAGGTGTAGCTGAGGTTTGATGTGGAAGCACACTGGCAAGGCACAACCCACCTTTCACGCTCCTGCTGCATGGAGAGATACTCTTTCAACCTGCCGCGCTGCAGTCGGCGCTGATGATGGCTCCTCCACAGATTGTCTGCCCACAGCTGCCGTTTGCACGCATCCCAGTGCCACTTGTCTGCTCCCTCCCATCTTTGCCACTCCACATTAGAGCGTATCAACTGAACACCACACCACTGACCGTCAAGTCTCCAAACCATAAGTCAAGAGATCCAGTGAGTGTGAGAAGGAGCCGTTTGAAGGAAGGAAGGCTGGAGGTTGTTTTTTGTTGACAGAAGAGTTGAGGAGCCCAGACAGCGGCACCTGTGAGGCCCACATGCAACAAGCTCTGACGGCGGGCAAGGCCAATCATGCTGGTGAAGGCATGGCCTGTTGGTGGGGCGTGCCAACAACTGCACACCTCTTGTTCACAACCGAGGCCTGATGTTTAACCCTGAACCAGCGGCGCCGTACCTCTTGCTCATCATCTCCTATGTGGTGAGGCCCCATCCCCATTGCCATGTACTTGTCAAAGAGCTGCTGCTCGTTCTGCAGCCTGTTCTCTTCTTCATATGAACGCAGGAGAGCAGGCGCAAGATTGGCAGCTAGACCTGCAGAGTGTCAGCATCATTTCTTGTTGCCCTGATTATTGCACCATGAGCCATGCTACATCCTTCTGTATCTGGTGATTGATGAAGGTGCATGAGTGTTGTAGTAAGGAAGCTGGCTGGGCAGCTGGCTGACTGACTAGACATGCCAATCATTTTTTATGAACTGCATGAAGATGTTTGCGCGTTTGCTATTTCAAGACAGTCACACCATCAGGATTGAACACTGCACCTGCACTGGCTGCGACGAGAAAGCTCCAGAAGGCTGACTCAGCACTCAGCAGGGCAGGTGCTTGCAAGCCCAGGAGGGGGGCCACCCCCCAGCTGACCAGGGCTGTTGCCCCGCCCACCCCTGCTGCTGCAGTCAGCTGCGCTCGCATGGAGTCATAATGCCGCTCTGCTGCAACTATGCCTTCACCTAGGGTTGCAGGGCACACGCAATGTCCAACACACTGTGGTGCACTTCTGACCACGCATGCTCAGACCTTACTGACACCGCACAGCTGACTCAAGCTCAAAAGTGTCTTGGAAACAGTGAGGATGGTGAGCATACTAGTGCATGCCACCGACACTGATCAGTCTTCACAAATGAAGGACTTGCATGCCACATGACCGCTTTGGCAACTTGGACGAGGCAGCCATCATGACAGAGCACAGCACAGCACAGCACAGCAGCTCACCCATGCCGGAAATAACAGCCTGAAACCTTTCAGGTGTTCTTTCTCCATGGGCATTGAAACGTGACCCGAAGTTGTAGTCGACCACGTATGCTGGCAGGTACACAATGCGCGCGCGCCGCCGCAGAGTGGTGATACGCAGCTTTACATCCCGTACTCCGGCAACTTGTGGGTCCTTGAGTAGCTTTTCTGTAGCATCAGCTACCTGCAGCTGAGCCTTTAGATCAAACTTTGCACCCAAATTGCAGCTTATGAGCTGCCGATTGCTGACAAATTTGAGTCGCCCGTACATCAGTGTAGTAATGAGAGAATACTTTTATTAACCTTGCTTTGCTTGGTGTTCATGCACATTGCAAACAACTGCTCTTGCAACAGACACATGCTGAATAAGCTAACACTTGGCAGCTGTGTGTGTTATAGCCAATTGTGGTTCTGACACAGTTTGAGTGCTCACCTCGCTTTGTCTGATATTCCGGAAGGCAAGCTCCCAGGCCACAGCCTGCCGCATGGAGGGGGGGTGCACACTCACCCCAGCATCCCCCTTTCCCACATCCGCCTCCTGAG
>JAABUP010004138.1_pt1 | contig 24230 bp, 21 predicted proteins | sample 5559201 | NCBI WGS metagenome assembly JAABUP01 (sample SAMN10711887, study PRJNA513373) | rock metagenome | isolation source: Antarctica rocks | place: Antarctica
AATCACCTACTGCTGATTAACATCAAAACTCGGCGACGGTGGCGTGACCTCCACAATTGCAGGCCCGAACAGAATCATCGAATCCATTAACGTCCCATTCGCCATGGCATTGGTGACGAAAGCATACGTCTGTCCCATCGCCGTGGCCGGAATGACTGCGCTAATCATGTCTCCCTCCATCGTAGCCGGCACGCTCGTTGTGTCCAAGCCGCTACAGAAGGTAACGAAGAAAGTCGACGGCAACGAGCCATTAGCCTTGAAGGTGAAGGGAATACCTTCAGCGGCGGGGATCCCTTGAGTCGCTTTTAATGTTGGGAATGCCATGACAGGAAGAGCAGGATTAGAGCTCGGGCAAGACTTGATGAAGGCTGCGGCGAGGGTGTAGACGGGGTTGAGCCCCAGCGCGGTGCCGTAGGGATTAGCTGGTGCGATCTCGCCAAGGTTGAAGCGCTGGACGGAGGTGTGAAGGGATTCGGTGACGAGAATGGAGCCAGCGACACCGAGGTATTCCTTGCTGGTGATCAGACCCGCGCCTCCCAGGTAGGCAGACGTGCCGACACCCTCGAGGACCGAGGCCAGGGTAACGAAAGACTTGGCGTCGGTGTAAGGGAAGTCGTATGTACAAGCAGCCACGGGGGTGGCTCCGGCGGCTGACAGTGAGCTGCTGAGGAGCTTGACGTGCTGTTCTTCGTCTGCAGCGATGTAAAGGAGATTGTCGTAGTAATCGGACGAGAAGCCTGCGCCGGTGAACTCTTTTTGGGGCATTTTGCTGACGGCGCCTTTGTAAAAAACGTTCTCGAGGTGCTCGAGGGTAAGGGCGTACTGGAGGATGTCGACATCAGTCACTGCTTGACGCTTCTCGACAGGGTGAGCGGAACAGGTGGAGGCGATCAGCAAGACTGCGGTGAAGCCGGTAGCGAGCTTCATGGCGTAGAGACTCAAGTGATGAAGCTGGCGAGGATTGTTCAACTAACTGATTCTTGATGTATGGATAATTGGAACTTCAAGTCTTTGGCAGAGAGACAAGAGATTTTTGAGGGCAACTCTCCCTTTAAGTATCCCTTGTTCATCGTTCTTGACCTCGTCTGGCTCTTGAGGGTCCCACCATCCTCGATCTTGCTCCAAGGCCTACCAACGAGCCGTTCTCCCACGCAAAGAACTAGGAACTAAGGCGATGCAAGGCATCATAGTGGCGATCTCAAGCATAGGGCAATTTAGCATCGTGACATGGAGGTCACTTGAGCTGTACTTAGACGTCGTTCGCCATGCCACGGTCGTCCAATCGACAGCTCCCTTGGCTGCAGCTAGCATGGCCCTCTCGGATTTCTCGACCGAATATGTACTTTAAAGTAATGTCAACGGGACAGTAGCCTGCACGTACGTCCAGACCCTGCATGCCGATCTCGCTTCAGACGAAGCCATGCCAACTGTGGACGAGAGTGCTTCGATCCACCCCGCTTTGAGCTGCGGGGTCTTCCAACGCTAGTACTATTTCATCAGCATCGACGTCAAGACGGGTATAGTGTCGACGTCAAGACAGGTATAGCGCGAACCACGATGTGATAAGGTTATCTCGCCAAGGTACATAAGGCATCATCCGAGCGAGTCGTTACCTTAGCATGGGAAGATTCCAGTGAAACGCATGCCCTTCGGCCACTGCTGGTTCCGGTGGCAAGACTGAACAGCTCACCTCTTGTACGTAAGGTAAGAGAAGAACGCGGGCGAGGGAAGGGCCACTGGTGTACTTAGTGTACTCTCTGTAGTATTACATCTTCCCGTGTCAAAGACCGCTTTAGGGAATAGAGGGATAAAGAAGCTATTAGTTGATGGTGGTAAGCAGAGTCATGTGTACATGCCAGGAGGCTGTGGACACTGGTATGAGACTATGCCCCCACTATTCGTGTGATGCAAGAACGACAAGTGCGAAACATGAACGTCACCGAGGGCAGACAAGTCACCAGAAGGACTTGCAGTGGGTATGGCCGGCGTGGAATTCTTCGTATCTCTAGTCTGGTACCCTACTTGAGGGCTTTCCTACTGGTCAAGGTCCCTCCAGATCTCGATGAAGTTGGTCACCGAAGCCGTGTCCATGCTCAGCAAGCGGTTTCTGTCCCCATGTGACATAGAACTCCTGGTATTTCTCACCTTCGCCTTCCAGCGTCCTCTTGCATTCCGCCTGAAGCTTGGCAATCGCCTTATAGCTATACCCATTGACCTCCCCTAGACTCAGCAAATTGTCGAGGAAGGCTGCCCCATGGTTTGCTGCAACATGTGTCGCAAGGCTTAAGGTTTCGATGTGTCCCTGGTTCGCCGCCCAATTTCCCCAAGGCCATTGATACTTGCGCACCTGCACATTCACGAACCCAGCGGCTTCCATCCAGCCAGCAGCATTTTTCGCACATTGAAAATCCTCCAAAGAATTTTCACCGTAGTAAAACTTCCACCAGTCCCACTCTCCGGTGATCGATTTTCCGTCAATAAACCAATCAACATCCTCTTCTTGTACCTCAAGGTATCCACCTGGCTTCAGCATATGGAAAGCCTTCTGGATGTATCCCTTCCATTCTCTCATCTCTATCATGACTAAACGGCTGTATATGAAGTCTTGCGATCCAGCAGCGAAAGTACTTTCAGTCAAGGCTAGTTGATGGATGTCACCTTGGAAGAGATTGACGTTGGCAGGTTTGGATGATATGAGTGGTAATGCGGCCAATTTCATGTCGACACCAATCACTTCCGCGGAAGGAAACATGTTTCCGAGTTGGCATGTGGCAACCCCCATACTGCAACCAACCTCCAGCATTCGACGCGGCGAATGCAGCGGAGATTGGAACATTCTGCCTAGCATAGAATTGACGATGTAAGAATGCAAGCGTTCGATCTCGATTTGGCGCATTGGATCATAATGTCGATCATCGTCTCGTTCTTTACTGGAGCCATTGAGCCTAGACATGATGGATGAACAGATATGTCGTAATGTATTTGTAGTGCTCGAACTAAAAGATAAGAGTCTCAAAGGCAAGTTGCTACATGCAATGCAGAATAGAAAGACTCTGTCTTCACAACATCCGGGATATTGAGAGAAAGCAGTGGCGAGACATCTGGGACGGAAGAGAAGAGAAGGGACAATGCCCTCGGATTTCTGCACACGATAACGAGGAATCGGAATTTGTTGAATCAAGTGAAAAGCGGCAGGAGCGAGCTACATGGTAAACATTCGTACCGTGTGAAAGGGCAAGGATGAAGAGAGTAATGCTTCACGGTTCTGGAGCCATTTGCGGAGAATTCAAAGATTTGCAGATAAACCCCGAGATATTGGTGAAGCTCGAAGCCTTCGTCCCTGCCAAAAACCATGAAACATGCTTCACGACAATCTGTCTGCCCGTAAAGCGAACCCCAGTAGCCTATATCACGAAGGCAATACCGGGGATTAGAAAAGCATCTTTGATTCCATCTGCGTCCATCGGGAATGTGCACCTCGAGATAGAATCGCTCGAGGACAAGGGTATGTTGAGGACGATAATGACACAATGCTGTTCGTGAACGAACGAAGCTTGTGATGACCCGTAGTCTACGATGCCATACTAAAAGCGCGCCTGCTGCCAATGATCGTATCATAAAAATTGGTCTTGCAATTTGCTCCCCATGAATACGAGCAAGCTGGTAATGGCCCGCAGTCTACGACGCCATGGCATCGGAGGATCAGGACTTGTGCTTACTTGTCAAGTATGTGGAAAGAAGTAGAGAAGAATTTTAAAGTGCGTGAGATTCAGCCCTACGGCGCGGCTGTTGATGCCTCTGCATCGATTGGCTGCCAATTGTTCATACTTAAGAGCTGGTTTCTCGTTCAACCACACAACACAGACCATACCTACAGAGTGAACAGCCTGAAGTCGAGGCTTTACTTGCAGACGGACTCCTCCAACCCCAATCCTCGTGTTGTTCTTGGTGCAACTCCGCAGCATTCTGAACCATGAACATCAAGTAAGCTGCTACTTCAAAACCTATGCTCCAAATTCCCTCTGCTGATCGACGATCTCAGAGTCCGGACCCTCACTGGTAAAGAGATCGAGCTTGATATCGAGCCTGACTACAAGGTAACATTAATCTCTTGACCCATACATGTCGAAACTAGCTCAATGGAGATCTCGTCCTACCCATCAGTGCACGTGCATTGCCAGGCTCTTTTGCTGATCTGATTCTTGGGGCTCTAGGTCTCTCGCATAAAGGAGCGCGTGGAGGAGAAAGAGGGTATACCACCAGTGCAACAGCGTTTGATCTTCGGTGGGAAGCAGATGTGAGTTGGTGTCCCGAGTTCGCCCGCTTCACGAACGAATGGTCGCTTGTTGAGAGATGCTGGGGTTGACCAATCGACCATAGGGCAGATGATAAGATGGCTTCAGAGTACAATTTGGAGGGAGGAGCCACATTGCATTTGGTGCTGGCGTTGCGAGGGGGATACTGATTACTGGGAAGGGAAGGGGATATAGATGTGAGGATGAATTGCGTGGCAGAGGCGGCATTTCATGTTTGAATGTTTGGGAGGACCCCAGCTCTCACGAGATCTTGACGACGACATGAGCCTGCTGCATAGGGAATTGTGAGATAAAGATTTGGGTTGAATGCATTTTCATTGAGATATCCTATGCTACTCTCCGCTATCGATGCTTCCATGCATGCCCTAATCCAATGCTGATCATATCCGCAAACGTGCCACATCTATGATTCACAAACTCGCCAGTAACGCTTAATGTCAAAACATCCCAGGGTATCTCTTAGCAGAATCCAACGACCTTCGATTGACAGCCCAACTTTCCAAATGCTGGCTTCCACACGTATCAAATGCTGACCGCTATAACGCTATGCGTAAATTAAATCCAGTATTCTTTCCGTCCGTATCAGGTTGGTCTTCGATGCCTTTTGGTGGGCCGCATAAAGATATCGGCGGGAGCCTTTCTTTTCAAGATCATTGGAGGTCGGGTCCCTCCATTACTCGGGCTTGATGTGTTCGCCCTCGATACTTGAATTGGAGGTACCGGCGAAGCGCGATTTGTTATCTTTGGAGGAGGAGGCTCCCTGGGAGCGGCCTTGGAGTGAGGAAGGGACGCCGAGAAGGATCCGACCGCAGTATTTCGGCTCCTCGTGTCGGGTGGCGGTGGAGTTGGCGACGAGCTTACTGAAGTAGGTGTCTGAGATTTGGGGGCCCTTATCTTCGGTGTAAAGCTCGGCGTTGATGAAGGATTAGTAAAAGTCTTAAGCCGTTTCTCCCTCTCCTCTGTTATCTTCTCTGCTGACCGCTGGTCGACGTCATGCTCAATCTTCCTCTTCTTGGGATTGATCACCTGCGGTTGTTGTTTGGACGGATCGAATGGTTTGGCAATAGAAGCTTGCCGATGGTCTTCGATCATTCCACGCGGGGCACGGACGATTCTCGTAGTGACTGGATTCTGTTTCATCGCCATTTCTCTAGCAGTGATGACACCCGTTGCCTTTTTCGGGTGATTCTGGAAGCGTGGTATAGCTCTGGCGTCCTTCCTGAACTGATCGAGCTTCCCTTTCGGTGCAGCTGTTCGTCTGGGCGCGTTTGGGTCGAGCTCTCCTCGGGCTATCTTAATTTCTCTCTTGCTTGGAGCTTTGTCGTGCAGTGTTCCTCGGTCAATGAATTTTACGTTGGTATTCAGGCTGATCGTCGGACCACTTCGCTTCATATCCCCAGCGAGCTTGACAGTATCTAGCTCAACTTGCTTGAGCTTATGCTTAGATCTCTCATAGCTGATCCCTTTCATTGTAGCCTCCAGTAACTTGGCGTCTTTATCGATTTGTTCATTGCTTTCGCTGAAAAGCTTCTCGTAGAGCTTGAACCAATTCTGAGGATTCTTAGGTTCGCGTAGCTTCTTCTCCCAGTCTTGAACATTTTGCTTAATCAATTCTCGCCAGATTTCAGCGTCATGGCCAACTATTTGGGGCGAGGCCACTTCTATTTCTCTCTAGAAACGGTATTAGCGCTAGGCTTATGTAGCCATATTAGGATGCTTTACATACCAATTGGGCTGGGTCTTCGATCCTAAGAAGGACTTGGCGAACAACGTCATAAGGAGTTTCCCCAATATCTTTGATTGCTATGTATGTATACTTGAGTAAGTCTGATGAAAAAGTAGAAAGCAACTGAACACCGACCTCGTAGGTTCTTTATGCATGCTCTACGAGCCATACTTGATAATGACGAGGCAGGCATACTGAGCTTGGTCGAAGAGATATGCTGAGCAAGACAGTAGTAAAAGAAGACGGCGGCAAGAAAATTGTCAGCAACGGTTGGTAGTGCTGTTGATATTGTTTTGGAGGGTTCTGTGTTGAGAGCTCAATGTCAGACCCCTTCAGAAGAGCACGTGGTCAATCGACAGCTAGTGGTGGTGCAGGTGTCGAAGAGCTACGACGATGGAAATAGTTGAGTGGTGGTAAAATGATCTTGGCAAGTGAGATGGTAGTTGGACAAGAGCCGTAAAGTAGTGAGTGATGATTGCGTCAGTCATGAATAAATGCGGTGGTTGGATGTTTCCCCGCAATGAACGGACGAGAAGTGAATGACATGACATGACAGCTGCGACTTGGAAGAAGTGTCATGCAGCCCGCTAGGCTTCTCCCGGCCGATCTCCCGTTAATTCTAAGTAAAGGCAAGCCACGCGCGCCAAGCTTGCCCCTTCAGCCCTAAGACGGATCCTTGAAATCGGAATTTGCTACACAGGGCCTCAAAGTCTATTGCGCGTTGACATTTAGCAGACCAGGATTCGTGAATAGTTAGTGCAATGGCTTCATACTCTCTCCTTGAGCAAAGTGAAGAAGGCAGGTCAATCTACTGTGTCGGCTCTGACCCCTAGGCTTACAAATTCCTCTAGATACCCTTCACAAGTCCCGCCTCCTCAATGTCGAAGAAAAACCTTTTAAGCGTATCACAAAGCGTCTGCTCGCTCCCAATTCGAGCATAGCGATCCCGCCTACTCTTCCACCGACTCCTCCACCGGATGCCTCTGTAGCAGACGAAGCAGCCGCAGCCTACCAGAAGGATAAACAGCAACAGCTCGACGACCGCCGCCAATGGCGAGAAGACACGCTGCTAGATTTTGCCGCCTTCGAAAGCAGTATCATACGAATCCAACTCTTACTGACCAGCAATGTGAAAGAACGCGAGCGATATGCGGCCGAGAAGCTGAAAATCCAAGCTACAGCGCAAGCCGTTCGAGACAACACAGCGGACCTACGAATACAACTCGAGGAAGCGCAACAGACTCTTGCGCTGAGGAAAGAATATGACGAGCTTGCGGAGAAAATTACAAGCAATCGCTTACTCCGGCCGCGGGAGGATCAGCAAGTCAACCTCGCAAAATTGGAAGCCGAGATAGCAGATCTGGAGCGAGAGAGCGAGGAGTATGCGCAAACATGGGTGGAGAGGCGACAGCAATTTGGACGCATCATCGATGAAGGGATGCAATTGAGAAAGCTGATTAGAGATGAGAAAGAGGAGGTTGAGAGGAAAGAAGGGATGGAAGAACGAGAGGATGGAGAGGATGAGCAGAAGTCCACACGTAGTGGTGGTGCTACGCCTCATCGTGAAACTCTGGGAGGTTTGACGCCCTTGCATCAAGGGACAAGTCAGGAGCAGGAGGTTGGCACACCGGGTGGACTGATGATAGAGAGAAATCGCACGGCGAGGGGAAAGTCCCCATTATCGAACTCTCTGGCTGTGGATGATGGAGAAACGACGCACAAGCAGGAGCTAGAGGACGAAGAGATGGCAGAGGACGGGGAGCTGGAAGCTGAGCCCGAGTTTGTCACCGCTGCTCCTGTCGAAGGCCTCGTAGCTGCGGATCGTAATGATGACAGGGGCAAGGCGGTTGATCAGATGGATACGTCTTGAAATGACGCGAGGGGCCCACCTAGTGTGACAATGTCTGAATCGTAATATTATACTACAAAAGCATCCGCCAGTTGCTTGTCTCATAAAGATTTGACATCCCTTGAAACCTACCCCAAAAACTCAGCTAACCCTCCCTCGCCTTCGCAACAGCATCCTTCCCGTCCTTAATCTCCTGAGCATCATATTCCCCACCGGAGTTCTACCCAATGAAGTCCAACATCAGCGCTCCACACAGTCTTGGGATGTACAAAATAGCCGTCAATATGAGCTAGGACTCACCAACATTCCCTCCACCTTTTCAACTGCGTTTGTAATTTTCTCCTTCAGCGGTCCAAAGACAGCCTTCGTCTCATCGATGGCTTGTTTCTACATGTCCCAATCAACGTCATCCTCAGTTATAATGTCAGACCTCGCTGCAGTCTTGCAAATAGTCAATGCACGAACTCGCAATAAAGTCAAAACGCATCATCGAAATTCACAATAAGACCACGTTTCATCCCATGAATTATGGGAAACACACAAATGCTAACCTCCTGCCTCAGTTGAAATTCCACATTACCCGCATCTCCCCTGTCTCCTCCACCAGCTTCTAGTCTCTCAAGTCGTTTCTGCTGGGATGCAAGTTCGGTGCGATAGGAGTCTTCGTCTTTCAAGAGACGAGTGATTGAGGAGGTGGCAATTGCGAGCTGCGAGGGTGGCATGATGCTATACTTCCGGGGACGTTTGGGGATTGAAGTTCGTCGAAGATAAAAATCGCGTCTCGCTTAGTGTATTGAAAGGGCGACGGATCTATCGTCACTGTTTAAATATCTATTTTGCATCTCCAACATTTCACATTTAAGTGGATAACAAATCGAACCCGTGCCACAATCTGCATATAATTATTGATCGCCTTTTACAATTCTTCGCTGTACGACGAATTGTTCTACAGAGGCGGCATTCAAGCTTTTCTGACACTTTCCGCGCAACTCAATCAGACCCATATCCCTTTTACACTATGCCATAAACACGTTTGGCGATAAAGAAACATGAGATGCCAAAGACCAATAACCCAGCGGTTACTAGAAGGGATCGTCAGCGAACTCCACCTCTCCCTCCTCGATAGGATACTTACTGGACCAAAACCAGTAGAGACTGTCCACGTCCTGCCCTGGGACCAGTACGTTCATTCCCCACATTCCTGTGACTATGTTCATGGGTAGAACAATAGTTCCCAGGACAGTCAACTTGCCCAAGACATCTGCGGTCTGTTCCTGCCGTTCGTTCATACGAATGCTAATCTGAGCGAGGTAGTTGGAGTGAGCGCGAGATAGTAAACTGTATTTGTCTTAGCATGGAAAGGGCGTTCAAAACCAGCGAAAACCCACGTCTCGTAGTGACTGAGACTGCTCGTCATAGTCAATATGTGGTCCTGGATATCCCCCAAATACATTCCGATATCGCTTCTCGGTGCAATTTCCCAGCGCTCATTGCATCTTTTTGCGAAGCCTTTGATCACATCTGCTTTGTTGCCCAAAAGTCGGTTCACTCTCATAACCTTCTTCCTCCCTTCACCCACTCGCCGAAGCATGTCGCTGCCAGGAGAATTTTGAACGCCGGATTCCGATCCACCTGAATTCTGGTTCTTCTCGTTCTCCACTTCTTCTTTACTTCCAGAATGTAAAGTAAGGATAATGTCGTCAATATCATCGACTTCTTCTTCGATTGATTGAATCAAGGGAGCAAAAACGTCAGTAATATCATCTATGATGGCATAAGATATCCAGTCGGCACTCAATATAAGGTACTCCTTGAGTTGCCGGATTCTTCGCCGCACATTGTTTGGGTGCGGTGTCTGCGAGAAATGGAAGCTGATTACTCCTTCGCGGAAAACCACGACATACATGTTGACCACTTCCAGGTAGTCCTCGCTACTCGTGTCTTGATCAAATGTCCGATAGTTGACAAAATAATAGTTCTGGAAAAGCTCAACCTTTTCACGGGGTTCTTGCTCGATGATGTCTTCGGCAGTAAGCGGGTGAATTCCAAATGTCTTTGAAATGACCCTCATCTCGGTCTCAGTGGGAGATAAGACGTTCAGCCACCACGTTGGCCGCTCCCCATAACGCTTTGGTTTTCCATTCTGACCACGTAAATTTGATTGTGAAGGGGTTGCCTCGCCTGAGTGCTCTGCAGATTGGCTCTTCATTTCTCCGATGATTGAAGAGTGCCGTGTCCCTAGCCTTGATTGAGCCTTAGGACTTCGCTCATTACGGCTGTTAGCCGTCCCCTGGTGGCTCATAGTGTCCTCCTCCTCGGAACTGTCATCGCTCAACTCTGTGGGGTCAGGTATGAAAAGCTCTTTGAAATCTTGGCCTGGCTGAAGGAGCTCAGATATCGTCTCACTGTGTATGGTGTTCTCAAAGTCTTCATTGAAGTAAGTGAATCGATAGGGTGCATCCTCTTGAGTTCGATGCCAACCATGTTTCTGGGGACGTAGCCGTCCATTGACGAGAATAGGTTCGCTGATTTTCTTCGTCCGAATACCTTCGCTCCGCTGCTCTTTCTCTTCTCGACTCCATTCGTCGAGAACTGACAGATCTGGAAATTGCCTGAATCTTCTCCTACGCTGTCCCTGTTGGCCATGCGCTTCTTGTTCACGGTTCATGTACTCATCTTCACCAATGGTTGACATTCCCTCGATAGGAAAACATACGTCCTCCTCCGCTGGTAGGGCAATTGTGTGGCGTCTCTGCTCATAGGGGCCTTGCCTTGCATTCGGTGGCGTTTTACCATACGCTTGGTCGCTACCCTCATGATCAACGTCGATAAGGTGGTCTCCTGTCAATCTGTTCTCTGGGGACCTTGGGGCAAAGGAACCTGTTGCCATGACTTCGTCTAGTCCTACCTCTAGACCCAGTCTTGGGCTATTGGGCACGGACGGCGGATTGTTGACGTCGTGAGATGGCTGGCCACTCGGGGGTTGTTTACGACGTCTGCTCGAGGTGGAAGTAGCTGTCGAATTTCGTCTATTTCGAGAGTCTTGTCGATTCCCTTGGCCTCTACTACCGAATACGCCATAACCCGACGTATTTGATGGTGAGGCTCCATTATGGTTCGAAGCTATGAGCGGTGTACGGTCCGTTGTTACAATGTCGTCAGCTTCGCTATCCTCCCTTGACGAGTTATGAGCGTGATTTCGTCGATGGCGATGGCTGTGGCCTTCGAACGATTCATGTTTATGGGTGTAGGAGGGACGGTATTGGGATGTCAAATCTTGGTTTGATTGGCCTGCTCGTCCAAAAGCGATGGGATTGACTCGGCTTTCTCTCCGTTGGCGCATCGGTGGATGATCCCTACGACCTCACATCAACTGGATCCCTCGTTGGGAGCGTGTAAAAGAATGCTGCGTGCTCACCTATGATCCAAAAGAGCGTTGTTGTCCAAACTAGTTTCGCTCAAATTTCGCCCACCCGACTGACCCAGTCTGTAGAACGGCGGCCGTAGTGGAGCGAAATCTTGGCTTTCCTCAATGTCGCGATTGGATCCGGCATTTTCTATGTTGCCTTCATCGGTACCAGGTAGAAATGAATGCCTTCGATTTTTCTTCTTTCGACCTCCCCTATGATTCTTCCTTCGCTTACTCACTGCCGAGTCCATTTGTGCCGCAGCGAGTACGTCTGTGGTGGATTGAGTGTTCAGTAAAGTATCGGTGGGGCGTTGAGGGGCCGACGGATCGGTGGCAGCAGAGCTTTCAGGGGCACCTTTAGAGGTGAGCGTAGGCATACGTGACATTGCGCTGATCAGAGGTAGGCGACCGCGGGCGGGGTTTGGGTGTCCAGGGTGTCGAGAGTCCAAATACGAAATACTTGAAGGCTATTTCGTCATAAGAGAAAAAGCGATTTGGATTCGGTTCCTGGCCTGGCAGGGCTGACCGCCAAGCACACCCAATCCGCGACACCAATAAGCGTAACACCTGTATGAATCAGACAGGGTCAATGTAGCTTAATTCTTAGCCTGACAAAATAGTTTACCAAAAGTCCTAAGTTGGCTCACTGCGAGTTTACAAATTCCGGAGCCCGCAGTCAATACCTTACATCCGGTCGTGTGCTACATTTCCTCTTTCGGACTAGCAAGGCACATCATCACCTCCAGTACGTCCAACGGATGTTCACATGTTGTCCAATATATTTCGGTGAGAGCAGATGGGCTTTTTCCTATGGACGAACTTCATTGACAACAATTTATCTGATGATGGCTATTGAAATACCATAGCTAAAGTCACACAAGATAGGCTAGAGGCTACGAAGACAGAGGCGCCCAAGTCAATGGATGGCTTGCAAACATGTCAGAAAAAGTTCAATTGACAGCAAGGATGAAACGAAGCATCGACAATATTCATACCGCCAAAGCAGCTCAACCTCAAAACGACTTAGACTCCAGAGTCTTGAACAGCAGGTAGTGTGTGACGAATATTCTATAAATCACTAGAAGAGTCTTGAACAGTAGGTATCGAGTAAAGTAGAAGAAGAATACGCAGGATGAAATTTGGCTTCCTAAGCCGTAGATAGCAGTCAGCACAATGATGCAACCTTTTAGACGCAAAGGTGCCGATCGGAACTTGCATGCATTTCGGGCCACGACAGTACCATGATACTAACGCTCGAATATTATCCAAAGCAGATGCTTCCGGTGCAGGTGAATGGGCATCCGACTCAAGCAGAAAGTGGAGAGAGGCGATGGCAAGCTAGCCGGAAACGGCAAGCTCTCTACGCGTCACGCGTCAGTATCGCGCAAGCAGGCTTAGTTGAGCGACCTGGAAGACATGCATCTTGAGAGGTTCAGGGCGTGCTCGGCGACCCCAGCGACCTCACCGAGAAAAGCTTTTGATACAAAAAACGCTCCATGCTTTTCAACAGTTGTCGCTTTAGCCAATCTAGAAATATAGGTCACGGTAGAGAAATAATATGTGAGGCGACCAATGAAAACATGCATTGCCTTAACAAGCACAAAGGCCTCGGCACGCAGTAGCTCATGAGCGTGGCCGACACAGAAGAAGTGTGCAAGGCTTCAGACGCAGCTCGCGACTAATCCGAGGGGTAGCTGGAAAACTAGCCACGCGTAGTCGCCAAACGTGTATTATGCCTGTAGGCGTTTCTTTAACGCTGTAAATAGAGGTCGTAGTAGTTGGCCGAATGGCTGAGAGGGTCGGAATGTGCAACAAAGACCCTCATTGGTTTCGTCGTTGAGGTTTTTCCGAATCCTCGACGCGTTTTAGATCTGCGCTAGCGCTCCACGCTAGTGAACGCGATAGTCTCGCTCGTCTCATAGTCCAAACGTCTACTCTGTGATCCTTCGCTCATACTATTCATTGGCCGCCCACCAGCCCGCGACCTCCTCAACGCTCTCCGCCGGGCCTCTGTCGTCCTGCAGTAGCCGCAGGACTAGACTTGCACCTCTTTTTTCGCCCTTGCTTTCGCCCAAAACCCCCACCCAGCTACTCCGAGACTACAACGTCTGCGACTCACTGATCCTACCAAGAACACTGAGCTCGACATCATTGCTTGTGTCGCAGGAGCTCCTTTTCCCAAATACACGAACGTGATCTCACTGCTCATCGTCCGTATCCATCCGAAACATTAGCAGAAAGGCCGCTCAGCGATAGACCTTGGGTGGTGTTTCACGCTCTGAGGCCACCGCAACCACACGGACCTCAGGGCTTAAAGCCTACACATCTGGGTTCGAGCGTTAAGCAATCTGGTATACAGCCATATCTCGTGGCTTTCACAGAACAGCTTTTCGCTCTCAGCCAATCCGAACTTGCCGGTTGTCGACTAAATGAGGAACCCTACACCAAAATAACTACCTATAAACCCTGTCGTAAGTCCCCAAGGACTATTTTCGCCCTTTCGTACATTAGCGAGACGCGAGCATCAGCTTCCAGAATTCCTAAGACGTTGCATCAGATGAGACTTCTTTAGCTAGTAAAACTAACAACATCAGGGGGGAAGATTATGATCGCGATCGCTTCTCATTGCTGCAGTTAGACTGCTTAAATTCCACTGAAAGGATCGAAGAGAGTAGCACTACCTCTTGCGGCTGTCCGGTCGCTCTAGGACAGGTCAGTCAGGTCTATTTCAAGACAATTTCTTTATCTAATTTCCCTCCAGCTTGAGACACCGACCTTTAGTCTCGCCTTCAACGACCATGCCGCGAACACGCCCCCAATTATCAATCACACTCCCTCGAAATTTCACTTTCCATTATACCGAAGGAGAGGAGCCAAAGACTCCTCCAGAACAAGAAAATCCAATACCTATACCGCAATCACCGCCTCGTGCCGGAAATGCTTACAGGGTGAAGCGAAGCTCTCGCCCAAGTGTGACAGCATTATTCCGGAATGATCATGATCCTAATATCTCTAGCGACAACCCTATACCTACTGTGGAAACCCCTTCAATAATCGAGTCGGTACGTCCAGTAATACAGCAGCGAGCCACCGAACCAGCAGAAAGATATTTTGCGTCCGCACCGGCTCGCAAATACATGAGTTTGCCTCGTACACCACTCTTGCAGCAGCCTCACTTAGCAGATAAATGGAAAGGCTCTACCAACCGGGACTTAGGTGAAAGCATAAGCCGACCAATGTCTACTTGCTCACTCCGATCAGACTCTTCAGACGATTCGAACGGAAGCCTTCTATCATTTCCCGCTGCGGATGGTAGCTGTACAAGCCCAGAAAGCGATGCTGCAGATCCTTTCAAATTCCCATCAATCAAAAAGAGCCAAGTCAAAGAATGGACAGCTTTAGCTAGGAACACAGAAGTTATTCAGAGGGGTCTTTCGACAAAGCAGAACCGCGTCAAATGGACGCCCGAGATGGACAAGCATTTATGGTCTACGTACCTGTTCTATCTACAAGATCCTACGGTGACACCATTCAAGACGCTACCCGGTACAGCTCCACCATTGGGTGTCTGCCATCGCGTAGCTAGAGAAGCACGTAGATCTTGGCGTGTAGGCATAAAGCCGTCACTCCGGAAGCCATCTGACCTACTGAGTCCGCCCGTGAGTGAAGATACGGCCGCAAGTCCGGAAAGCCACACTAGAGCCGGCTCTCCAGACACGATCAGAGCAGGCCGTAGCGGTAGTAACACCCCTACGGCTACCGTGCCACGAAGCCCAAGCACTCTGACTTGGCCGAAGTCTGGCTCTTCAACAAGACGAAGGCTCCGCTATCTTTGCAAGAGCAAGCCTGTCATCGCCCCGCACTATCAGCGCCTCATGAAGAGTCGAAGTCCTTCTCCGTTCTCGAGCCCACGCATCCAGACTCGTAGCCAGTCTCGCTTGTCCGAGGTTTCTAGTCCCCTCTCGCAGTCTGCATCCTTCAACACCCGTGATATCCAATTCTCCTTAACAACAAGTACGGCAGCCACAATGCAACCTAATGGACCCCTTGCTCGATTAGCTTCAGCTTCCCGTGGGACGACTCAGGCAAGCAATGATTGGTTCAACGAACCTCCAGTGCCATGGGCCTCTACTCCTGCCATCCCTTCGGATGTTGATAACGACATACAAGAGGAGTCAATGCACACGCCCTCCCTTGGATCTCCTTTTGGCTTCCATACTTGGGGTCCAAGTCGATCGCGACAACGCGTCCGTCCGAGCACCTCCAGGATTCAGTCAAGCGACGCTTCGACGATGGGGCCATCCTTGAGGTCACCAGTGCGATTTCATGATACATTTCCGTACCCCGGAGTCCAGAAGCGACGTGCTCGACATCAGCTAGAAGATGAGCTTAGCCCAGGAGGAAGTAACATGCAGCAGGACGTCCTTGACAATCTCTTCGGTACCGCACCTGAAGGGCGACACCGCCGTGTTCGAAGTCGCGGCTTCAGTCTAGGTGATGTTGCGGCTCCAAACCCATTAGAGAGTCTATTCACCCCACCCTCTCCGACCAACCAATTAACTCCTCGAAACACGGAAGCGAACGCTTCAGGCGGCCTCGAGCCACCTAAAACGCCGACACAGATTCGAAGACTAGGCTCGCCTTTTCATGGCATGTCCCCAAGACCACCTCGTACGCCATCCCGACATATGGCGACTACAAGTCTTGATGGCTACCAGCCCTTTCTTTCAATTGGCGAAACGTTAGGTCAAGCCAGTTCTGGTGCTTTACAAGGTCGCATGTATAGATGACGGGTGGTTTCATGCTTCTTGTTCCCCACTCTATTTTCGTCCCTCATCAATCAGGGATAGCAGGGGAGAAACGAAAGCGACGAAAGGGCGTAAGTGTAAAGGGGACACCATACAGCAGGGTGCATCAAGTCCTCGGCGTTCAAAGGAATGCGAACTTGGTGATACTCACAAATCGCAGCGGTCAGGGCTACTTTCTCTTCGATCTTCGAACTTTTTTACTCGACACAGCATAGCGCATGTGGGTCCACGCTACCATTACAATGTGTGCTCTCATGCAATGTTTCTTTTACGCAGCGGAATCAAACTGATGGAAATGATGATGTGGACAAGATGATTGGATAAGATGCCGTGACAACGATGTTGATGGCAAAATTTCATTGATGATAGAATCAAGGTTTCGAAATTTTGATAACGTTCATTTCATGACTGATGATTCATAATGCTCGGTGCTATACGATGTTGTTCGGAGATGATTGAAAGTGAGAATGTGTGGATGATGCAAGCTGTATGTACTCGTACGCAAGGCGTGAACAACGTGCTGAAATAGGATGCCCAACTTACCAGACGCCGTCCAATACCACCATGCCCAGTACACCATCCAACGCAGGCAATTGCCCCAAAATGACTTCCGACCTCAGTCAATTTCTCTCCTCACCTCCCCTTCCTCTCCCTAATCCTGTCCTCAAGCCTCATCAAGCTATTTCTCAATCCACCATTCCTCCTACCACCGTCCCCCTGCAACCATCTCTCCATGCTCTCCCTACACGCCCTCAAACCCTTCACACACGGCATCTTCCCACCCTCCTCGCCCTCCACATTGCTCGTCGGATTCAGCAGAATCTCAAATAGCGGTGCCCACAGTTCCGATTGCCAATACCGCTTAAGTCCTTCTCTCAGCTTCCACTTTTTCTTGCTCGCTATGCCAATTCCAATAGTCCGGTCACCATCGCCAAAGTCCTTCGGCATAGCAGCGTCCACGGCAACATCTTCGATATATTTGCCGAATAGTAAGCTATGGATGACGCCCGCAATGCCAAAGTAGTCTACTTGATAAGTCCAAGGGCGCAATTCGCGCATCTCGACACAATCTTGTTTCCCAGTCTTCCAATCGGCTACGAAGGCGACATCGGGGCGGAAGGCGCGCATGTCGATGCCGCGGCCAAAATCGATGAGACATAAACCTTTGGAGGACCAGCCATTGCTGCCCTCGGGGCAATATTGGGTGTCCCATACCCCAGAGGGGAAGAGCCGAACGAGGCAATTATCGGCTTTGAGATCGCCGTGCAGGATACCAATACTGTGCATTGCTTCGACTGTTTTGAGGAGTTCAATAGTGAAGAACATGGCGATGCTTTCGTCCAGCGTACCGGTCGTGTTAGCGCTTGAAGGGTCGTTTTTTGCGAGATTGACCAGGTCGAGGAGGGTGCCTTGATCGAGGTAGGATTCCAAGAGGTAGCCTTCGTCAGCGAAGAGGTGGAGGGAGTGGGGTTTGAGCAGGGAGGAGGTGGCTGGCCGGCTGTCTAGGCGGAGATGAAGGAGTGCCATTATGTGGAATTCCCAAGAGGTTGGAGGGTGTTCGCACTTGATTGCTAAGAGTTGTTCCGCTTCGTCGGAGTTGGCGTCTTCTTCGGCAGCCAGGTAGACAGGGGCAAAGGCTCCTTTTCCGAGTTCGCGTTTTATGGTGTAGGATTTTGACAATACTTGAGGAAAACGGAGAACGGGAGGGAGAGAAAGAGAGGTAGTAGTCTTGTCCGACGCCGACTTGGGTTTCGAGAGTGCTTTGATAAATTTCCGGAGCTCTGGAGTGCGGTTGAAATTACGAGGTCGGTAGTCGTGGTAGTCTGAATATAGGAATGATGGTTGTACAGCCTCTAGAATGCTTTTGCGAATAGAGTCATCCACGGGGTTACATTGGGCGTCTTTAATGATAGCTCCACTAGCTTCTCTCGCGCTAGGTTTCGATTTCGCAATATTCATCTTGGGTTTTCGCGGCGGTGAGGCCTCGTTGACAATCTCCTGAAGAGGGCTGCTGACGAGCTCTTCGTCAATCTGGGGCGTCGCGTGTCCATTGGACTTATGACGAGAAGGAGTCTTCGAGTTGAAATAGTCCTTGTCTTCTCGTATTGTTAAAGCACCCATGGAAGATTCTGTCTTTTCGACTATGGGTGTCATGAAAGGGAGCCGATTTTGGGAGACTTGGGACGGATCTTTGAATGGCCGTGTTGGTGCTTCGTAATCCTCAGGAGGTATCGGAACGTATCTTGGTCGAAAATGGTCATTCTCTTGCTGGGGTGATATCGGCGTGATGATATCGATGTCCTCATCCTTTTCGTGATCTCCAATTTGATTAAAGTCCCGAAGAATTACGAACCCAGGCTCGTCTGTTTCTTGTGAGTCATTTTCATCCTCCTCATCCACATCAAGTTTGGGAACATGCTTGCTTGCCGTAAAATCAGACCATGGACTTACGCTTGGCGCTGCTGCATTTGTGTCTTCAACATCGGCAACAGTCTGAATATCTGCATCAGTGTCGCCAAACTCGCTTGTACCTGAAATTCTACCAGTGCCTGTGCTTTCTCCCGCACTGGTGTAATCATCATCGTCGTAGTCGCTTTCGCCGGCGCTCTCTGCTGGGCCAGCCATAGGATCCACATTCCTCAAGGGTTGGTTGAAGATATCTAGGATATCCTCTGTGGCAGCTTTGGTATGCAAAGTCATGGTAGGCTCTGCGGAATTTTTTCGTTTGAGCTTTGGTCCTGTTGGAGACGCGAGATTCGTTTTGACTGTGGCGCATCAGCTTGCTGGCTTATCGTACGTCAACAAAACATACTGGTCTGGGTTTCCCCTTTTACCTCTCTGATCTTTGTCTTCCTCGGCCGTCCAATTTTGCCTTCTTGAGCCTGGTCTAAGGCAATTGTATTCTCAAGTGGAATATTAGGGCTGTCATGTATTTCCAGCCCGGTTTGACTATCCTGCGTTGACTGAGATTGTTGCGAGACCTGAGCAACGCTTCCCCTGTGATTGTTTGTATCTGATGCCTTTTGTCGTATCGCATCTGCATGAAGCTGTCTTTCTATCCTCTGCTTACTCTCAGCTGCCCAGTCTCGGCTCAGCCAACCTCTAGACTTGGCCCTCAACTCTTCAAAACTCATCTCCTCATTTACGTCATCCTCGTTTGGGTAAATCGCCTCGAGGTCTACGAAAACACGTTCAATTTTTCCGGTTCTAGCATTGGTTGTCTGTTGCTGATCCGCGTATCGTGAAACACATGATTCCTTCGGCGTCATAATCTGAGGGTTCGACTACAATACCAAACGCCAAACGCCACTCATTAGTCCTATGATCGTAAACATGAGTACAAGATTTCATAATGAGAAAGACACACCTCGTCTTTGAAAACGGCCAATTTAGGTGCCCCGCCTGATTTCCTCCCCGCCTTGAGGGTTTCTCCTGTCCAAGGCCTAGCCTCCACGACATTTTCTTTCTTTCTCTCCGATATTGTTCCAATGTTATCCCATCCTTTGGCAGACTCACCCATGGCAGTTTTTGCGGTTGACGGCGGCGCATCGGTGTCACTGAATATTGCTAATCTCTGTCTTCCTCCCCGCGATACTGAAGGGCCACCAATGCCAGAAGAAGGTCGTGGTGCTTGAGGGTCTGCCGATCGAGGTGTCGATATCGCAAAGGGATCCATCTTTGCCACCAGGGCTGGTCGTACTGTGGGTAGAGCGGGCGATGAAGGCTCATCTCCGTTCTGAGCGCGCGACTCGAACCGGTGTTGAAATTCACCAAATTTACGAAGCAGTCGCTCTGCAGGTCTAGCTTCTCGCTCTATCCCCAATTTATAGACCTCATCTGCTTGATTCCATCGCCCTGCGACCTCCAGCCACGCCGCAAACTCCTCATAGAACAGTGCAAGACCCTCTCCGATATTGTGTCTGGAAAGGTAGGCGAACGTCTCTCGAGGGGCGTCTGAGAATAAGCGGATATAATTCAGCCACAGCTTCAGATAGCGAGGATCATTCTTATAGTGGCTAGTTGATTGGAATGCTTTAGTCGCTCTTTCGAGCAGTGGTCGTAACTGCGATTCCGGTGTTGCTTGTGCAGAGGGATAGGCGCTGAAGGTCCATTTCACGTATCGATCGTATATGTCTAATGGGTCATCGGAATCTGATATTGATACGAGCTCGAGCTCGTATTCTTCTCTAATAGCATCGTTCAAATTTCGTGTGTCCCCTGGCGTTGGTCCTGACGGTCGAAGAGAAGTGGGCGCGAATGTGGAGGCGAGCGCCTTTGCCGATCGTCCTCCGGGGAGGGACTGAATATTTTCCTTATGAGTTTCAATGATGTCGAAATTGATCAGATCTTCCATCGTGACTCGCTACGTACAAAGATAGAAAATAATGAATTAACGTTGGCAAGATTATCTAGTTGCGGCTTGTTTGGAAATACGGACGCTAGTGGTTGACCTGACGACGCCTTCCAATTTCTTGGGAGTGGCTTTTCTTCAATCGGGTAATGCAAGGGAACTAGGTCTCCGCTCAAGAACCTTTTGCCGCTAGATCCCATGGAGACTGTCTACTCCACAAGTCGGGAATTCACCAAGTTCTCATATTCAAGGATAAGTGACCGGAATATCATGAACCCTGGTGAGTTGAATCAGGCTTGAAAGTCCCGCCAGTTGCCAAACTTGGGGAAGCAATGTCCTTTCAAGTATGTAGTGCGAGGGATCGAGCCCCCTTCCCAATCAACTTTTGCTGGAGAATGTACTCAATCTATCGGGTTGCGACTGAGTCACACCAAACGACCCACTCCGTGAAGAACAACTTCTTCACCTTGCAGCCAGAATCAAAAAGCCACTTGCCTTGCGTAGCTGCATAGACCTTAATCACATACTTCAAATGTTCCCTATCCCTTGACACTAGAGCCCTAACAATCAACAAGCTTGCCTGACTGCATGCACTAGCGTGAGCGTTCGATGCCTCTCTCCCTGCTTCGGCATGAACTTCTTCAAGTAGATCGAACATGGCCTCAAAATCTTCGACTTGGGGCAGACCATTCCTCTTGCAGAGCTTTGAATATTCGCGTATCAACTCGCAAGCTTTGCTTGATACCAATGGGCTGGTTGTCGTTCGTATGACTGCCAGGACAGGGACCAAAAGACTTAAAGCCAATGAATTTGAACTTTGTTGCTTTACGTAGATCCCCATAAGCTCTAGCACCCTGCATTTGAAGTTGATGACTGTCTCTTTGGCGTTCTTCTTCTCATTCTTCTTACTCATTAAATTCTGATGCTCTCGGAAGATCTTTGCGAGAGGTTCATCCAATGCTTCCATTTCTTCGTCGTTCATGTCTGAGTCTGAGGAGCTGCTGTCGTCAGCTTCCGAGTCTCCGTCTCCCGGCCGAGTTCTGAGTGCTTGGGCGAGCTTTTTGTCAAAGGCGGCTACTTCATTGTCTGATCCTTCCGATTTATCAGACGACCCAGAAACAATATCGCTGTCCGCAACATCCTCAGAGTCAGATTCAGTTTCAGTTTCGAAACTTTCGATTTCTCCCACATCTGAAGCCTCACTAGATGAAACGTCTTCATTTTCATCCTCATTGTTTTGGGCAAACATCTCTGTTTGGCCTTTTGTGTTTTCCTTCGTTTCCAGAACCTGCTAAAGTCAGTCCTCGCACCACCTTCAAGCAGTGGTCCATACCTTGATCAAAGCCTCTAAGCAAGCATCATCGATATCAGAAGTGCACGATGCGAACACTTGCTGTGTCACTCGACGAAAGAGCTGAGACGACTTTGATGCGAAGCTTAGCAGAATTTCGACTAAAGCTGCAGTCCCTGTAGCAGACTTGTTCCCCTCTGCGTCTTCTTCGAAAATATCATTGAGTTCCTCAAGTATGCTCACTGCGTCAGCGTCCTCATTGTGTACCTCAAGTATAGTAATTGAGTATAGGAGGATGATAGAGCGAAGATATCTCCCTTTCGATACCTCGGGAGACTCTTTCTCTGCTTCTAAATTGGCCTTCTCGACAACGGCCCAAGCGCTTGTGAGCACCTTTGACACTGTACCGTCGGCCTCAAGTAAGAGCTGTCCGTATGCAAAGTCCCTGTCGCCGTATCGAAAGGTCCTCACCATGTTGTAGACGTAGGAAGCTGGATCATTCGACGTAGCTAACAGGTGTCCTAAACATGTTGAGATACGGGTCCGATAAATCTGTCGTGAATTTGGGGAGAATGAGGGATTCATTGTACTTCCCTTAGCACCTGTTGGATTTGCGTGATCAAAATAAGCAAAAGTGGCAAGCAGTTGTAATATACTGCGTACGACATGGCCGTTCTTCGAACCGCAGTCATTATCAGTGCTCTCGATATGCCTTCTGCGTAAGGCAGAGACCAGTTGGTCGCCTAGCACAAGCCTTCTCGATGCTGCGACTTTCTCATCTTGAACTCCAGGATTCAAGATCAGCTCTTCGTATAGACTTATGATTGGTTCACATTCGAAGGGCCTCATTTGTGAGAGTATGGTTTCAACCAATTTGGTTCCGGTTATCTTATCAAAGTTTACGTCCCCGAAGGGTTCGGTCAGCAGGGCTTTAAGTATTGGTGCCCGGATTTCCAGATTGCGCGAAGCTCTTTCTAAGATGGAGCTTACACTTTTCTCTGCTGCGCGATGTAAAAATCGGCCAGAAGACCCAAGCTGGTTGATGAGACATCGCATGAAATTCCGAGTGAAAAGTTTGGGCACAGCGGATAAAGGTACATTGCCGATATTCTTCTGAAAGAGCAGAAACCCCCAGAATTTTCGCTCTGCTGAAGAGGCATTGGTGAACAGGGAGTCTAGATTCTGTGAGTACAAAACGAGCTATGGACGGAATGGCCTACTATCTACACACTCCTCCCAGAACTCTTCGAAGCTGATATTTTTGGTCCCTTTTGAGTTCTTCTGGATCCCTGCTGGTTGATCATAGGAAAGTTGCGCAATAATTGAGTCCCACGCAAAGTGGACTTTGGTACTCCAAATACTCTGCTGAGTCATCTTTGATCCTGGGGCATCGAGATCATTGGTGTCTACTATAGCACCTTCTCTCAGTATTCTTGCTAGCGACGACGTTTCCTTTCGATCTAAAGGGTTCTCATGCTTCCATACATGGGCCGGAAATTTGAGAGAAGGAAGTTCTCTTTTCGCTGTGATCCATATGACGATACCCTCCGGGGTTCTGAGAAGGTTGTGATCACGCAGCTTGTCAATAATCGATTGGGCATATGTCGAGTCATCCTTTGCAGTAGCTTGCAATGCTTTGAATAGAACGAAACCGCATTCTTCTCTAAGCCACCATTTTTGCACTGCTAATGCACAGACAATTCCTAAGACATCCCCCCAAACACCAGTATCGATGTGCGGTTGAAATAGAATCCTCGATTCGATGATAGATTCTGCACCGAAAAGTCGTCCAAATTGGTGGTCACGTTCTTCCTGTTGCACAGCGTATTAACATCATGCCTCGCGACCTATGCTTGGAATCATTTACTTGGCCAGACACGTCACCACTGACGCTTGTCTGATCCACAAGGGTCTTCACCAATTCTGCGGCGCTCTGAAAACCTAGTACTTTATCCTTATTGGGGCCCAGAAGCTCACTCAAAATCTCAGTAAGCGCGATTGAAAACCCCAATCGAGCAGCTTTACGTCCGCTACAGAGACCTCTAATCAATCGTCGGAGTATTCCGTTGAGCTGCTCTCCACTACCCATTTGTTCGCAGACGAATTTCTTGAGCAAAGCGTGAGCAGCTTTTAGCCGGACCTTCTCGTCTACATTGGCAAGATCCTCGTAGATCTCGACAAGCTGTAAATCGACGGCTGGCTGCTCTCGACGCCGTTTTTTCGACATCATGAAAAGAATTTACGATAGGTCAGTACACCTTAGAAGGATCGGCTCCCAGATAGGTTGTCTCACTAGTTAGACCCTCTGTTTTGCCGAACTTTTGCCGGCAAGTTCTCCCAGAGAGTCTGAGCCGAAAATTGGGATTTAGGCTTTCCGGGTTAATTATTACCGATTTGGCCCCCGAGCTAGGTGAAATCGTGATTTTAGGTTAGAAATTATAAAATACGAGCCCCGGGAGAGTCCCTTATCCCTTTCCTTG
>JAABUP010004139.1_pt1 | contig 24225 bp, 27 predicted proteins | sample 5559201 | NCBI WGS metagenome assembly JAABUP01 (sample SAMN10711887, study PRJNA513373) | rock metagenome | isolation source: Antarctica rocks | place: Antarctica
ACTGCGCCGCAGAAAGGAGGTCCCTGAGGTCAGGGCATCATCACAGGAGCTGGCGGCACGGCTAGCACATTGCGGCCATGCACCCAGGCAAGCGTGGCCTGCCAAGCCTGGCAGCGCCAGCTCCCATCATCAGCCCACGCTCCCAGGTCACCCAGTCGGCACGGCCGCGCATGCGCACCAGTGGCCTGACCACGCAGTGACCTTCATCTATCATCACCTACCTTGCTACAGAGCTCATGTGTGACTTAGCCAGCGCCTCTGCAGCTCAGTGGCAGGCAGCGGCGCGCGTCCGAGCCCGAGGGCCGCACCGGCCCGCCCGCGCGCAGCATCGTCACCAGGCGCTCCGCGGCGCCGGCCTCCGCCGCCGCGACGGCCGCCGCGCCGCCCGCCTCCGCCAGCTTGCCTGCCCGGCGCGGCGCCGCATCGGCGCGCCCGCACAGCCTGGGAGCATCTCATGCCAGAGTCTCTGGGCTCCTCCCACCACAGACGCGCTCCGTCCCTTCCGGCTGGCTCGGACCGGCCTAGCAAGGCCCTGCAAGCCGCGTCACACCACTCCCTCCAAAATCTTGATCCCCAGGGCTTGCACAGAGCAGCGTGTCTTAGCATAGGCGTTGGCGCGCCCGCATCCGCGTCGGCGCAGGCGACTGCGGCTGCAGGGGCGGCCAGTAAACTGGCGGCGCGGGTGACGCATGGCGGCAACGTATGCGCAGCTACCGCAACAGCCTCTGCATCCGGGGGCGCGGCGGCGGGTGCGCCCAGCCCGGCGCGCGCACCCAGCGCGCCGGCCGCGAAGCACTGCGTCTGCGGGTCGGCGCAGGTGAGCGCGGCAACCAGCGCGGCCAGGCCGCCCACGCCGCGCACCGCCTCGAAGCCGGCCGCGCCGCCGCCGGCCAGGCGCGCAAGCGCGCCCACGCCGTAGCGCTGCAGGATCGGGTCGCGCGAGGCCGCCCAGCGCGTCATGCCTGCGAAGCGCCTCCCACGTTTCGCCATGGATGCGCTGCGCTGCAGCGCGCCCGCCCGCTAACAGGTCTGGGCAGGAGCGGTGCGGGAGCGTGCAGGGCCGCCTGGGCGCACGCTGTGTAGCGGCTGAGCCCCAGCCCAGGCACAAACAATGGCCTATAGACCTGGGCAGATATGGAGAAAGCAGCGCTGCCGGGCAGGGTCACCGACGCGAGTCCCCGCGACAGACATGCGGGCCAGCCCTGGACGCGCGGCCCCTGCTCGCCCGCGACCGCATGCACGCAGCAGGCACCGTTCACCGCCGCCGCCGCCGCGCGCACCCTCCACCGCGGCGCCGCGCTCGCCCAGCAGCGCCGCCGCGCCGGCCGGCGAGGCCGCCAGGCCGTACAGCGCGGCCGAGGAGAAGCGCTCCTCGTCCACCGACTGGCGCTCGGCGACCGTGCCCGGCACCTGCTCCAGGCTGCCGTACGTCTTGTCCGCGGCCGCGCTCTCGGCCGCCTGCGGCCGCCATCGCTTCACGCTTGTCTTTTCTTAAGACGCATGCGCATGCCGCGGCCGTGCTCACGGCCGCCTGCGGCAGCCAGCACGTGCCCTCCTGCTCGCCTGTTGTGGACTCGCACGCACACGCCACTCCGAGCGTGAGGCGGCCTCCCAAGGTCTAGGGCAGCGCCGAGGCTGCCACGGTAGAGGGAAAACAGGCCTGCCTCCGCTGCAACATGGGCGTGCGGCCATCCCGCAGCATCCTCAGCCGTCTCGCGCGACTTTAACACGAGGCTGCACAGGCGGGAAGCAAGCTCCAGCGCGCGCACCAGGGCGGCGCCCTGCGCGGCGAGCGCGGCCGCGGCGCCCGATTGGGCCAGCAGCGCGTGCAACTCAGGCCGCCCGGCGAGCTCGGCCAGCAGGCGCGTGGCGGCCGTGCGCGCCACTGCGCCCTGCTCCTGGCCCTCGCGCCAGCGCCCGCGCGCCTGCCGCCGGGGCGCAGCGTCGGCCGGTCCGATCACATGGCGCAGTGTTGGGAAAAGGGTTCATCAAACACGTGCTGATTTGCAGTCCACGTGCTCATTCGGTCTCACATGCACGCGCCGCTATCACGCTATCTGTGCGCTGCATGTGCAGAGCTGAGGCTGCTGCGCCGATGCCCCTGCGGAGTCCGTGCGCACATGCGAGTCCAGACGCGCTCGGCTGCGGCCCGCGCGCACCTGCAGCGCGTCCAGGACGGTCGGCAGGAAGTCGGGGGACTCGGCGACGGCGCGCTGCGCCTCATCGGCCTTCATCAGATCCGCCGTGCAGCCCAGCGCCAGCGTCCGGACCTGCTCAGTGGCGGCCGCCTCGGCAGGAAATGGCGAGGGCAAGCGTGTCGCTCGCAAATGAGCAGCGACTAGCTTAGAACTGCACACGCATGTCCGGGGCCCCTCTGATGGGCCAATACTCCTCTGGTGGGCCATGCAATAAGCCATGCAGCGCTCCCATGCTGGCAGAGGCCGGCCACTCTGGTGACAGCGCACGCGCCCACCGCAGAGCAGTGCAACGACCGACAGAGCGGACCGGGAACAGCGACTCCGCTGCGGGGCACCTGCGGGATGGTGTCCGCGTCGACGACGGCGCGCACAAGCGCCGGCAGCACGCCCGCCGCCAGCAGCGCCGGGTGGTGCTCCAGGAATACGGTCAGCGAGGACAGCAGCGCGACCGCGCCCTCGCGCTCGGACGGCACGCCGCTGCCCAGGTCGCGCGCCAGGCGCTGCAGCGCGGCTGCGCGGCGCGGGGCACACAGCCTGAGAGCCGCGCCTCGTGAGTCCCTGCAAGGAGCAGAAGCCGACCTTGACCCCTACAGCAAGCGCTCTCGCGACATACTGGCTATGCTTAAGTTTAGTGGTCGCTTACACGCTGTCTCTGTCACGCACGGCCTCACCAACAGGTCACCAGACAGCACTGCGCGCCACGCCTGGCTCGAGCTGCTCGTTGCCACAGGCAGCATGTGCGGCGGCAGCAGCGAAGCCGGCTGCTAGCGCCCATGAGTATGGCACCGTCAAGCGCGGTTGGCGGCGTTGGTTTAGTGCCGCCGCCTGTGAGTGGATGCCAGGTTTAGCAGCGCTTTGCGCAAGTGCATGCGTGATGACTGTGCCCGTGCATTGGTCCAGTCTCGCACCGTCAAGCAGCCTCGAGCCTGCCAGAGCAGCGCCGGGAGCCTCGCCGCGTAACCATCTGCCTGCAAGCGACGCAGCACATGCAGTGCGTGCTGCCAAGCGGCGCGTGGCGCGCCCATCCTGTCTATCACAGATGGGAAGTCTGACTACGTGGTGAGCGATAGGGATACGTCAGACGCCTATATCGTCACCTTCCAAGCCAAAATATATAAATTATTAATCGACAACTTATTTGCTTATGTTGCAACCTTGCGCAAGGGCGTTTATCCGTGTGCATGTGATCTCCAGCGTGCACAGGCCGCGAGGGGTGTTTGTGGCGGGACGTTGCGCTTTCGGATCGAGCTGTTTGGGGTGACGCCCTTGCTAACAATATTAAGAACTGGGCCTGGTCCCTGCACCAGCGCCTGACTGATTTGGGGTACCCCTCGCTCGTCGACCACCGCCGCCTGGCCTTGCTTTCCAATGATGATGTTATGCGCCTGCACACCGCTCGCGAGCAGGAATGCTGGCAGCTCTGTGATGTTTGCCCACGCACCTGCCCCTCGCAGGGTGCCAGCTTGTGCAAGTATTTGCGGTGGCTCAGCCAGCCAGATGCCATTAGGAAGCAACGCAATTTTCAACGGAGTGGAGCGTGGAGCACCCCAGCCGGAAGCGCATAACTTTGCGCACCCGCCCCAGGCTCAGGCGGAGGCGGAAAGAGGCGTTGCCCCCTAACGGCATCTGGCTGGCTGACCACCGCAAGTATTTGCAGAGGCTGGCGCCCTGCGAGGGGCCGGTGCGCGGGCAAAAATCGCAAAGCTGCCAGCATTCCTGCTTGCCCGCGGTGTGCAGGCGCATAACATCATCATCGGAAAGCAAGGCCAGGCGGCGGTGGTCGACGAGCGAGGGGTACCCCAAATCAGTCAGGCGCTGGTGCAGGGACCAGCGCGCACGGTCCTGTTTCGAGCGGCCTGGCAGATGGCAGAATCCCACACCTCGCAGGCATGCGACCCCGCTGGCAGAATGGCGTGCATGAATGAAGCTGCCGCATAAGCTCCAACGATAGGCTGTTCCACAACTCAGCAAACTGCCACTGCAGCCTGAGTGTCATGCAGGCGCGGTCGGGAGCCCAGTGGCGAGGCCCTGCGCAGCAGAAACGACCACGCCCAGGTACCTGTACTCTGCAATGCACCCCAGGCGCGCCCCGCCGCACGTCCAGACGGGCCCGGGCGCGCCCCGCGCAGGCCCCGTCGCAATACACCATAACGCGCACTTTGGCGCTGCTGACTGCTGTGCCGACGGCTGTAAGGTACGTGTGCGCGACGTCCGGAAGGCGCTGGAGATCTGCGGCCGTTTCAGCCAGCAGGCGCAGGTTGTCTGCGTATACCAGGGTCGGTGCCCGCCGGCCGCAGGCGAGGGAGGGGCCCGTGTCGGGCGCCCGCGCCCGCAGGTGCAGTGGAGGCCGTCCAGCAGGAGGCCGACAAGGCTTGGGCTGAGCGGGCAGCCTTGTTTGACGCCGCGCGTCAATGGCACGCCAGCGCTGCGGCGCCCGCCCACGCTGGTTGCGTTCTCCGCGTGGGCGTACAGCGGTCGGATATTCGCAGCGTAGCGCCGTGCACGCCCAGGCGCGCCAGCGCCTGCCATATCAGCAGCCGTGGCACGCGCTTGTAGGCACCCTGTGAGTCCAGGGGAGTCCAGGGGAGCAGCAGGCGAGCGGCCGCCGCAGGCGGCGCGCATTCGAGCAGGTGCTGCAGAGTGAACTCTGGGTGCAGCGTGGACGTGGCCGACCGGAAGCCCGCCTGCGACGGGGCGCACAGGCCCGCCGCCTCCATGTACGCTACTTGGCCGCTCGTTCAGGAGCGCCGCATAGAGCCGCATTGTAAGCTCCCCCATCGCAGTCGGCCGGTAGTTGCCAGGCTCGCCCGCATCGCTGCGCCTGTGTGGTACCACGAGGCAGCTGGCACGGTGCCGGCGCGGAACAAGCAGTTCAGCACAGCCGTGAGCGCGGGCAGCAGCAGGCGTGCCCCGCGACTCCTCCTGCCTGAGAGCGTAGCGGAGCAGCTCCGCGGGCAGCCCGCTCGCACCCATTGACCGGCCATCCTTGAGGAGCGTGAGCGCGGCAAGCACCTTGTCCGGAGTGAGCGGCGCGTCGACCGTTACAACGGCGCCTGCCAGAGCCCTGGGCTGGCCAGGCGCGGCCGGGGGCAGGTAGGCGAGCGCGGCAGCGGGCCCGTGTGCCAGCTGCGTCACGGAAGCGCATTCTCGGCCATCAGTAGTGATGGCCCTCTCTGAGTGCGCACGCTACACAGGGCGCACTGATTCCCGCAGCTCACGGCTTGCACGGTTACATGCAGGGTTAGGATCCGTAGCCCCTACTCCTTGGGGGCCTACTTTGATTTGCAGGGACTCGTGTACCCGGGAGCTCCCAGGGCGAACCGTGCACCCACGGCAGGAGGCAGGCCCTGGTTACGCGAGCAAGTGGGACACAATGCAGTCCGCCGGCCCGCGCGGGGCTTACGGCGCCCGTGGCCCGTCAGCGCAGGCCACCCCCAGCGGCGCATATGCGCAGGACGGCGAGGAGCAGATGCCACTCGTGAGCGGGCTCCTCTGCGATGCATGCTCCTGCGCATGTCACTGCCGCCAGGTTCCGAGCCGGCCGCATGCGTGCGCAATCAGGTGTACTGGCTGGGCTGGGCGGCGTTCTCGAAGACGCGCGGCACGGCGCGCGTGGACCTGATGCGGCCCACGTGCGGGACACCTCTGTTTCTGATTTCCCACCGCAGCTCCAGTCTGGGCAGCTGTGAGGGGCAGAGAGCCCCAAGTGTGTGCATATCTGCCAATGCAGGCTGCTTGATAGTGCTGTGGTCGTGTGAGACGCTTGTGACAGTGTCCGGTGCCGTGAGGGCGTTTGCATGCATAGTGCAGCCGTGCCTGCCAAGCAGCGGTGGGCCTTGAAAGGGTCACATCCGGTGTGCAGGTTCCCGGCGCCCGGCAGCAACCTACTGCGCACATCCTCGGACGCCGCCCAATGGTGCGCGGCCCTAGGCTGGTGTCCACTGGCCTTTCCTCAAGTCAGCTTCTCGCTGTTGCTTTGCAGCGTATACGGGGTCCCTTGCTGCAGCCCATGGCCGCTGCTGTGAGCGAGCAGGTTGCACTGCTATGAGAGATCAGCTTGCACCCCTCCTTGCTGGATGTGATGACACACAGGCTGGCATGCGCTGCACTGACCCCATTGGGCAAGCCCGGCGCCTGAGCGCCCCGCCCGGTGCAGGGGCGAGCACGGCAGCCGGCCGCGGCGGCGCGCGCGCGGGGGCGGCGTGCGCGGGTACGACGTCGGCGGCAACCCCATAGCCGGCTTCCTGCCCGGCAATCAGACGGGTGTGCACCGAGTGTCCTGTTACTCACTGATCACAAGCCCAGCACCTGAGTGGCTGTGATACAGGCTTCAGGCAACTCAGCTTCATGTGCGTGCCTGTTTTGGGAGGCAAACCTGGCGACAGCCTCCCGCCCAGCCGCATGACAGGCAGTGGCTAGGGAATCAGAAGGCATCGTCGCGCACAGCGCATGCAAACTTGCCTGCTGCGGGGGACGCTGCATCGTCGGACACGCGCGCGCCAGGCGCGCGCGTCAAGGTGATGCGGCACATCCACTTTGGCGACCCGCCGCGGCGGCGGCAGCCTGCGCTGGACCTGCCGGTCGGCGACGCGCCGCCCAGCCGGCCCGGGGCGCCCGGCTTCAGCGCGCCGCCGCCGCCGCCGGCGGCGCTGAGAGCAGAGCGTGCGCTGCCCCGCATTCCACCTCATTTGGACGACCGAGCCCGCTGTAGCAGTTCCCGGCGTCCTGCATCGGGCCGCTCTGCCTAGCATGGGCCAATGCACAACCCAAGCATGCTGGACGACGCCATGATGTGCGTGGGGCCACAGTGTTGGGGCAGCCGAGGCGCGGCGCGTGGGGCAGCCGGCGCGGCCGTGCGCACAGGTGCAGGTAGGGCGCGCTGAGAGCCCCAGCCGGCGCGCGCGCAGGCGCGCAGCTGGACGGCAGCATGGACGGCGAGCAGGACGTGGGCGCGGCGCTGCGGCAGGTGCAGAGCAAGCTGGGCGCGTCACTGGCGGCGCCCGAGCGCCCGATGTTCGACCTGGGCGTCGGCCTCAACGCCGAGTTCGACACCGCCGAGCTCAGCCTGGTGGTGCGCGCGCGCGCACCCTAGCCCTACCCTAACCCTGTGCCATCCTGCATGCGCCAGCCTGCCTCGGTTGCCGGACGCGAGCTGCACGCCTCTCCCGTGTTGGCGGACGCCAGCCGGCCAGGCGGGCGCTTGAGCACCTAACTACTGGCGGCCCGCACCGCGCGCGCAGGCGCGGCTCAAGGTCAAGGACTGGTTCAGCATAAAGGTGCGCCGCCCGCCCCCTCGCTCCTATATTGCTCTCGGCTGTGCAAAGAGGCTTTTCTTTTAAAAGCGTATATGTAGAGTAGATGGAGCATGTGTGCGGAGTAGTGCGTGTCGTTGCTAACAATGCTCTTTAGCCGCGCTGCGCGGGAGCGCTGCCGCACGCACCGCGGGCGCCCTGACCGCCTGCGCGCGCGCAGCTGCTGCCGCGGCCGATGGTGAAGGTGCAGAAGCGCTGGCGCCTGGGCGACACGCCCGTGTCGCTGCGCCTGCGCTACGAGTGCCCGCTGGAGGAGGTCGGGCGCTTCTACGAGCCGCCCGCACGCCTGCTGCTGCGGTGCGCCCGCGCGGCGCCGCCGCGCGGCTGCGCGCGCGTGTGCATTCGGTGTTGCATGATGGGATGCAGCGTGTGCTGGAAGGATGTGGCCGATCTGCAGATGGACTTTGTCATGATGAGTAATGTGAAGTGGCATGTTCTCAACCGTGGGACCACATGAGCGGCCACGCTAGCCCTGAGGCTAGTCTCGGTTGCACACGTCTGTTGGAAGGGCGCTTGGCACTGCGCCTTTCATTGAAGAAGGGAGTGAAGGCAGAAAAGTGGCGCGTGAGTGCTGAAGTGCCGGCCTGTGCCGTGGCGCAGGATGGAGCACTGCGCTGGGCGCAGCGTGCACCTGACACCCTCGGGGCTCGACTTTGACGAGCAGCGCGTCCAGCTGATGCGTCCGGCGCCCAGTGTTGCCGGTCTATCTTGGGACGGACCACGTTGCAGTGCACTCTGTCATGACGCAGACAACCTTGAGTCCCACTCTTATGAAAACACTTTATAGTCAACTCATCAAGCAAGTCACTGTGAGGTGTTGTGCAGTGCAGACTGCGGCTACAGAGCGTGACAGAATATGTGCATTGCAGCTTTAAAGCCGTGAGCGCACTTGACTGGAGCGCCCCGGCCTGCCGCAGGGCTTCGGCACCAGCATCCGGGCGGCCGCCTCGGCTGAGTTCCCGCGCCAGTTCCCGGTGCCCGAGGGCGAGCAGCTGCTCGCGTTCCGCATCCACCGCCTGGGCCTCAAGGCGCGCTGGTAAGCGGGCGCGGGGCGCAAGCGCGCACGTGCGGAAGGGCCGCTCGTGCTGCACACACGTCTCGTGGGGATTGGGACCCGATCATCGTGTGCTGTGAGCGCTGAGCGGCGATGGATTTAAGGGTCGGGGACTTGACAGTGTGCCCGCTGTGCGCCACAAGCTTCGCATGCTCTCACAGGGAGTGTGCAGCTACGGCCTGTGCCGAGGACGGTGGTGGTGACGGCCTGTACTGTCCGGGTTGTCGGGCGAGCAGCAGCGAGCCGGCTTGGATGGCTGCAATGCAGTCGCTGCATGCACACTCCTCAATCAGTTGGGGCCTGCCCTTCTGAGTCGGCGGCATGGCTCGGTGATGTGAACAACCATTGTTGTGAATGTGCATGCTTCTTGGAATGACAGCACGAAATTGGGGCGCCTACATGCATTTCTGCATCGGACGTGTGTAACACCTGTGCCTGGCGCCGCTGCCTAGAGAGACCTATAGGTCAGATATGCGCTACCTGCGTGCTGTGTACCAGCTCGCAAACACACTCAAGGAGCACTTGTGCAAGCGCACCTGTTCGCTGCAGCTGCCACTGGCACGGCGCTGCACCAAACAGCACCACAGTGCTCTTTGCCAGCCTATTACACCATACATCATGGCACTCGCAGCGTTCGACTGTCTTGCCAAACACCTGCCCGCGCGTCAACCGGAGCCCCACCACACGCACCTCTGCGTGCACAGACTGTCGCCGCGCAGGCGCGACTTTGCATTATAAGTCGAGGAGGGTCCTGCCCTTGCACGTTGACAACGTTTATATGCACGTTGACAACGTTTACAACAAGCAGACTCTGCGTGCTCGGCAAGCGTAGGCCAACTGCGCTGGCGTACAAGCAAGCGACTCAGGCAGCAGTCACTTGCCTGCAAAAGCTGCGGCGAGCAAAGCGCGGAGCGCTTGCTCGCGCAGGCGGCCAGCGCTGGCGCGCGCGGCGGCCGAGCCGCGCACGTCGCTCATCCCGCAGACGCTGGAGGAGATGGCGGGCGATGCGGAGGGCGCCGCGCTGGCCGCGCGCCTGGCAGCCAAGGGCCAGGCGGCGCTCACGCGCGAGGAGCGGCGCGCGCGCCAGCGCTCGCTGGACGCGCTGGGCGTGCCGCCGTTCCTGGCCGTCGCGCGGGCGCGCCGCTGCCGCGCCTGTTTGCACCCCGAGCTCTTGCCCGCATCAGTGCAAGCCGCACGACGGAGACCGCTTGGAAGTCGCTGTCTGCGATCTGTCTCCTCCTCACGGTCCTAGCCTGCCTGAGCCTCTCCTTCACACAGCAGGCTGGCTGCAAGCAAAGTAGCTGCGCGCCTGGCAAAGGAGGCCGTGCGGCAACTTGCCGGAAGCGTGCTCGCGCAGATTTCGGACACACCTGTCAAGCACCCGCCCGCCCGTTGCGCAGGAGCGCGGCGTGACGCCGCTGCGGCGGCGCGAGGCGACCACGCTGCAGCTCAACATCGGGCTGTACTGCAACCAGGCCTGCTCGCACTGCCACGTGGAGAGCTCGCCGCGGCGCATCGAGGCCATGGACGCCGCGACGGCCGCGCGCTGCATCGCGCTGCTGGCCAGGCGCGCGCCGGCGCCCGCCCGCGCTTGCGGGGCGCCCCCGCGGCCCGCCCTTGCCGCCCTTGCTGCCTGTGCTGCCTGGTGCATATCCGTAGGGGCCCTGCGCTCGCCCAGGGCGCCGCACGGCCGGTGACAGGGTCAGGGTCTCTGGCGACCGCCGCCGGGCGGGCGCAGGGACCGCGGCGCCGTGCGCACGGTGGACCTGACGGGCGGCGCGCCCGAGCTCAACCCGCAGTTCCGGTGCGCCGCCGCTCGCCGCCTCACAGGCTCTTGCCAGCAGCTCTCTCTGTGGAGCGTCGGCGGCCTCGTGGCAGGGGTGTGAGCACATGCAGAGTCGCGGGGGGATGCGCATGCGCTGGGCGCGGGTGCGGAGGAGGAGCCCTGGCGGCAGGGATGCGCGCGCATGTGCTCCCTGTGAGCGCCTGCTCAGTCTGGTGTGGACGCACCGCGGCCGCGCCGCACATCCGGCTCGTTGCATGTCCACTACCGCGTGCGGCCCTGCCCCGCGTAAAAAGACCGGGAATTTTTGGAAACCGGGAGAATCGCCGGGCGCGCGCGCAGGTTCCTGGTGCGCGAGGCGCGCGCGCTGGGCCTGGAGGTCATCGACCGCTGCAACCTGACCGTGCTGCAGGAGCCCGGCCAGGAGGACCTGCCCGCCTTCCTGGCGGCGCACCAGGCGCGCGGCCCCGCCCGTGCGGCCCCTTGCCCGGCGCCCGGCATGCCGAGCGGGCTCCGGCGCGCCTGCAGCCCCTGAATCCTAATCTATACCTGACTTTGTGCTGGCCCTGTGACCAGAGCAAGCTCGAGCCGGCAGCCTGGGCGAGCCGCTTGCCTGGAGCTGGCAAAGAGGTTCTCGGCGTGTGCACGACCTCTGGCAACCGACGTGCACGTTTGTTGCGTCGCGCCGCCCGCGCGCAGGGGGCGCTGGCCCCGCTGTGCAGGCAGGCACTGCTGGAGTTGGGTTTAAGTAATAGGGTTTGGCTGGGGCCTGACACGCGCCGCAGCGCGCAGGTGCGCGTCGTGGCCAGCCTGCCCTGCTACACGGCCGGCAACGTAGACGCGCAGCGCGGCTCGGGCGTGTTCGGGCGCAGCATCGCCGGGCTGCGCGCACTGAACGCGGCCGGGTACGGCGCGCCGGGCGGCGACCTGGCGCTGGACCTGGTGTACAACCCCAGCGGGCCCTTCCTGGCGCCCGACCAGGCGCAGCTAGAGGTGCGCGGCCGCTGCGCGGGCCGGGCGCTGCGCGAGGGCGGCTCTAAACCCTATGCCCTACATCCGCGTGCAGCGCCATCCCAGTCGTGCTCCCAGAGCGCTGCAGGCGCGCGCACTGGCGCGCGGGGCGGGCGGCCGGCGCGGCGAACGGGCCCTGGAGCCGGTCCTGACAGGGCTGGCGCTGGGCGAAGGCGGAGCGGCCGGGGCTCGCGCCGCGCGCTGCCTGTGAGCGCGCGCGGCGCCGCCGGCGCAGGCGGCGTACCGCGTGGAGCTGCGCGAGGCGTTCGGCATCGAGTTCAGCGGCCTGCTGTGCCTGAACAACATGCCGATCAAGCGCTATGTGGACTTCCTGCAGCGCCGCGGCCAGCTGCATGAGTACATGCAGGCGCGCGCCGCCCTGCGCGCGAACGCCACACCTCCCTCGCCTTGCTTTGGAACTGCTTTGACATGGAAGCGCGATTTGGCGTGGGCCTACCCTGCTTGCCGCGGTTCCAGGCGCCCATGTGAAAGCGCCGTGAGCTGGCGCGGTGGCGCTGGGCAGAGTGCAGCGGCTGGTCGAGCCTGCCGGGTGCATGCAAGCTCAGAGCTGAAGCGGGGCCCCTCCCTGCCTGCGCTCGGGGGGCGCTCGGCCGCGCCGCGCGCACCGCTGCTGGTGGGCAGCTTCGGTCATCGCCGTTGCGCCTTGTGCCGAATCGCAAAGGGAGTTGACCGAAGAAGCGCGCGCGCAGCTGCTGGTGAGCAGCTTCAACGTGGGTGCCGCGGAGGGCGTGATGTGCCGCGACACCGTCAGCGTCGGATGGGACGGCCGCCTGTTCGACTGCGATTTCAACCAGCAGCTGGCGCTCGGGCTGCGGTGCGGCCCTTACGCTATTCCGCCCTATGCAGCCACACTCTGCTGTGGGAGCATGCACGAAGCAGCAGCTGGCGCTTGGCCTGCTGTGCGGCCTGGTGCCTGGCACAGTATCACAGCGGACTGCAGTACACATCGGCTAGGAGCGTGAAGATATGTAGGCCAGTGTGGATTGCCCGCATGCATGATGCGCCGATACTGAAAATGGGGGGAGGTTGTTCCTCGCATAACCGCAGAAACAGGGTGAAGTGAGCACCAGGACAGATCTCTGCACAGACATGACCGTGACACACTCTGCACGCTACAATGTTAACACATTTCCTGAAAACGGTATCCATGCAAGGGGGCGGCGTTCGCAGGCTGCCTGGCCGCGCGCCGGGCCCGCTCACGGTGTTCGACATCGAGGCGCTGGCCGAGCTGACCGGCGCGCCGGTCGTGTGCGACAACCACTGCTTTGGCTGCACCGCCGGCGCCGGCTCGGGGTGCCAGGGCGCGCCCGCCGCTGCTGAAGTTGCAGCGGCCGGCTGACCGCCTCGACACGGCGTTGCACTGGTCTCATGTGAAGTGGACTGAGGTTAGGCAGGCGCGCCCATGACCAGCAGCCGCGCGGCTCAGGCACCCATTGATCATGTGTTGCTCCGTGTGGGACATGTTGCAGGCTCGAATTCCTGTGTGTAGTAGGGGTGTGTCATTGATGCTGTGTTCACAGCTGCTCTTCTGTGCTTCCTTGGCAACGTGCCTTTGCTATGACTGCATCAGTGGCCGTACTCGTCCGTTGCTGGTGCTGGAGATTGAATAGCCTTGAGGTCTTGTGCCCCATGTTGCCAGTTCTGAGGTGGGTCTACACAGTAAGCGGTTGCTGGGCGGTTGCTGGGTTGGAAGAGCATAGACAAGCTCATGGGTGAAAGCACTCAAGTACTACTGACATCAACCAGAGTGTGCAGTCAGGCATTTCTGAGCCAGCGCACGTACAGCTGCATGAGCCAGGCACCAGACGTGGATGTAAGGCTGCATATGGTCATTTGTCAGATGGCGTGCACGCCGCTGCTAGATCTCGATGGAGCACTTGCTTACAGTGGGAGGTCCAAGGTGAAACGGACTACGCAAGCACCAGATATGCAGCAGCAGCCGATGCGCCCGCAGCAGCCCGGCAGCACTAGCACAGGCGCTGCCTGGCGCAAAGGTGCAGCTCGCGCACGCCGCTCATGCTGCCTTGGCCGGCTCCTCCTGCTTCTTCTTCCACAGCGTGTCGATCGCCGAGTCAGCCAGGCCCTGCGCCGCGCAGCGCCATGCCGTCAGCACGGGCATCCTCGCAGCCAGACAGAGTCACTAGTCTCGTTCAGGTGCACCCGGCAGCCTACCCGGCACCACAGCTGCCTCTTCAGCATTTGCCAACACACTGAACAAGCTGCCGAACGCTCACTGCCGGCCCGGACAAGGACCAACAAGCCGCACCGCTGCTTTCGCCGGCGGGAGCCAGGCGCACCATAGCGCGCACGCTGCCAGCCAGCGCAAAGGTGCTGAAGCTGTTGGTGTACACGCCGTTGGCGTCCAGGTGGCCCACGTTGATCTGTACGCTCGCATGGTCCTTGGCGGTGATCAGCTTGTTGGTCCACGCGCTGCGCGCAGCAGACCGAGCTTTGCATCAGCCCAGCGCGTGTGTGTTAACAGTGAAATAGTTTACACGGTGCCTTGCAAGGCCCCGCTTTGAAGGTGACACGCTCCTCCGCACTGTAAAAGCCCCTTCACCCGTTCAGCTCATACCGAACACAGCTAATGAGCAGCGCCAGCCAAGCTGTGGTGCAAGGAGCCAAGCGCAGCGCCATCTCTGTTCTCCTGGCAATCCCTGTTGTGCTCCCACCAGCACGTCGCTTGGAGCCAAGTGTACGCGCAGGCCAGAGCAAGCTGGGCTCGGTCGCTGGCAGCACGCACCACTTGCGCGGGATGTACAGGTCCACCATCTCATTCTCATCGTTGATCATTTTGCCACGCTTGCCTGAGCCCCTGCTTGCTGGAACACTTTGGGAGGTTGGTGCGGAACACCCAACGCGAAGGCGGCCGCTTTGCTTTCCGGGGCTTGGTTGCCCTACCCCAAACATCTTATATTGGTCTTGATCAGTTCATATCATAATGAACCAAGGTGAAGGCTCACAGTCTTACAGCGCCTTCGCGGTGCCTCCTTCGCAGATCAGACACTTGGCAAGTGCAGCCAAGCATGTGCAAGAAGCAGCTGTGTGATATAAGCAGCGCAAGGTGCCTATAAAACGCTTGCCCTTCGCAATCCAAACGCTAGCAGTGCGCAGTACTGGCCATGGTTACAGCCACAGGTTTCAGGGCAAATCCAGCTTCAAATACCCCCTTTTTCATTGGACTTGGCTGCAATAGCGCATGCAAGCACAGCAGCCAAGTCAGCATGCCTTTGCAAGGACCGAAGGCCAGTGCGGCAAGGCCGAGCGCGCACTGCCAAACTTCCTCCAAGTCACAGCAACGAAGCACTGGCCCAGCTTCATGGCTGGGACAGGTACCTATGAGTTTAAAAGCTGCATTACTGCCTGTGCATGCCATGTCAAAGCTTTGCCTCCATAGGGACAGCGTCAGAACTGCTGACTCAGAAGGGGTACACGGCGGCCTGCGCTGACGCTGGCCGCACGCGCCGCCGCAGGCTGGCCAGGTCGTACCTGCGCGCGCCGCAGCATCAGCGCAGCGCATGCGCTGTGCAGAGCAGGCCAGCTGTGTGGGCGCCCAGCGTTCGCCTTTTGCAGGGAGGCTAGGAGGCAGCCGAGCAACCGGCCCCGCTGCTGGTCCGAAGGGGTTGGCAGCAAGAGCAGCGCGCGGCTGGGCCAGAGCCAGGCCGGCTGGCTGCTGCAGGCTGGCTGTGGCAGGCAACCATGAGTGAACATGGCTCTGTCTGCACAGCGCCGTGCAGCGGGCCTCCAACGTGCGGAGTGTGTGCAGGGTGCCAAGGGTGCTGAGGCAGGGCAGCGGTGCGTCACCGCCGCGCAACGGCTGCGAGCGGCGCGCACATGCGGCGCTGGGCGGGGTCGGACAGGCACGCGTGCGCGCGGGAGACCGCGCGGAAGAGCAGCGCGCTGGCGGCCGCCGCGCCCGGGCCGCTCACCGCCGCCTTGTCCGGGTGGAGCCGCAGCGCCAGCGCCCTGCACGCAGACGGCAGATGCGAGGGTAGGGGAGGGTATATGTAGGTATGTAGACATACCCTAAACCTACCTAGCCTTGTCCGGGTGGAGCCGCAGCGCCAGCGCCCTGCACGCAGGCGGCAGACGATATCCCCTGGGCGCGCAGCCGGCGCCCGCCAGGCAGGCAAAGGGCGCCCCGCTGTGCCGGCGCATGCGCGCACGCAGGACGCCACGCCCCGGCGATAGCTTACGGCGCAGGCCAGGCTGGCAGCCAGACCCTGTGCAGCATCAGAGGGGCGACGGGGGGAGGGGGCCCGACTCGCGGGCCGGCCGCCGCGCCGCGTACCGGAAAGCGGCGCGCACGTCGGCCGCAGGCGCGCACGTAGGAAGGTTAGGATTGGGAGTGCTAACCCTACCCTCCCCTCGCGCCGGGCACCGGAATGCAGCACGCACATCGGCCGCGGGCGCACATGCGGGCAGATTAGGGTTGGGGGCTCCCCTACCCTACCCCTGCGCCGCGCACCGAAAGGCGGCGCGCACGTCAGCCGCGGGCGCGCACGCAGGCAGGCCCAGCGCGGCGTAGTGGTCCGGCTCGGCCGCCAGGCGCGCCGCGCACTGCGCGTCCGCGCCGCGCGCTGCCGCGCCGGCCACGCCGCGCTGCGCCAGCTCCGCCCAGTCCTGTGCGCACGCGCGGGGCCCGATCAGACCTATACTCTGCATCATCGCCATGCAGCGATGATCGCCAGAGAGAAGGGCCGGTGCGCTTTGGGGAAACATGGGCGCGTACACGTTGCAGTGCAGGCGCAGCGCTCGTGCTGCTCTGCCCAGCGTGCGCTGAGGTAACTGACATGACTCTACGCACGTCTAGCAGATGCAAAGAGGCGCATGCCAAGAGGCGCTAGCATGAGCCAATTAAGCATCCACGCTTACTTCCTGGTGCGTGAATGTGAGGCTGCAGGACGATCCAGCCGAGGCGGAGCGGCTGGAGCTGTGCCCGCCGGCCTGTGTTATGTGCGCACGCTGATTATCGCGCAGGGCTTGCGCGCGCCCGGCGCGATGATTTTGGTGCGGTCATCAGCTCCGCTGGCCGGCCGATCTGCCTCATGCTGTCCGCCGCATCCATGGCTGGTACCCGACTCGCCCCCCAGGCCTGATAGAAGAGTGTAACGCCAACCCTAACCCTACAAGCACACCTGCGCGGCGGCCGCATGCTCGCCCAGCGCGGCCAGGCCCTCGGCGCGGCGCTGCCGCGCGCGCAGGTAGCCGGGCTCCAGCGCGAGAGCGGCGCACGCGTCCGCCACCGCCTCGGCCGGCCGGCCCAGCACGGCCGCGCACGCCGCGCGGTTGCAGTGCAGCGCGGCCGCGGTGCCGGCGTCGCCGGCCGCCGCCGCGAGGCCCTCAGTGTATGCCGCGGCCGCCTCAGCAAAGCGCCCGGCCTGCGCCCAGCGAGGAGGGCTGGTTACCATGGCATGCGGATGGGGGACAGCCAGGCAATGCCTAATGTGTGCCAACCCTAACGTACCCCTATCATGTAATACCCACCGGCTGCCAGCCCGCTGCCGCTGCGCTCGCACACTGCGGCAGGCGCTGCCGGACCCGCTTTGAGAAGGAGCGGCGGGCCGGCAGCCGTGCCCATCAGGACGCTCAGCAAGGGCCGTTTGGCAGCGGCAGGGCCTGCACGCCGTCGAGCGCAGTGCCTGGTGCTCAGCATGCTGACCCAGCGCATGCGGGAGCGCGCGCACATGCGCGCTCACTCATGTTTGCGCAGCTGTGCGACAGCCGGAGCACGCGCTCCCACCCCCCGCATGCACCGCTGCATGCAGACGCGGCAGGCGCCCTGACCCTGGCCCGCGCGCGCGCCTGAAACGCTGCGTTGCCGGCCTGCTTGCGCGCCTGCGCGGCGTGCAGCGCACGCGCCGCCGCCGCCGCGTCGTCCGCGGCCTCCGCCTGCTGACGCAGCGCGCCGTTCTCCTGCGCGGGCGCCGCGCGCTCGGCGGCGCAATGCGGGTCGCTACGTTAAGCTAGGGGCTGCGGGCTGTACGCAAAGTGCATACGACAAATCACATGAGCTCAGACGCCTAGTGATCCACCGCACTCTGATACACCCGGTGATGCGCTACGCTCTGTGACTGTATGTAAGTACCACATGCGCGGCGCGCATGCCGGGCAAGACGCCCGTGCATAAGCAGGCGGGAGGCGGCGCGCATGGCGGGCACCGCCCGGCGCACGCACCTGCGTCAGCCGCTGCAGCGCGGCCTCCAGCTCGCGTACCCGCGCGGCCGCGGCCGCCGGCAGCTCGCCGCCGCTGCCGCTGTCCGTCCCGCCGCCGGACCCGCTGCCCCCGCCGCCGCCCTGCCCACCGCCGCGCACGTCGCCGTGCCCCGGCCGGCCGGCGCTGGCGCCGCAGTCCGTGCTACGCCCGCTGTCGCTGCCGGCGTCCCCCCCGCCGCCGCGCGCTGCAGCGCCGCCGGCGGGCGCCGCGAGGGCTGTGCGGCCGCGCGACGCGGCGTCCGGCGTGTGCATGGGGGACGGGCAGCCGTTATCGCCATCGCCGCCCTGCGCGACGCATGGGCGGAACGGTGAGCAGGGGCAGCGTGAGCGGAAGCCCTGTGATGCACCCCGCCGCACTTGGGACAAAGCACGCTTGTGCAGTGAAGCTTTCCAGCGGCCGCGCGCGCCGACTTAAAGCCCAGCTCCGCTCGCCTGCCGATTGCCTGCCGGTCGGGCGGGCCGGCAGGCCGCTAGCTGCAGCTGCAACCTGCCCCGGCCGCACAAGCCCGCTTCAGGCGGCGCGGTAACAGCGGGTGCGGGTGCCCCTGCGGCGCGCCTGCTGCAGGCGCGCCAGGCGCCCGGCCAGCGCGCGGCACTCGCCGCGCAGGCCCGCGCGCTCCGCGCGCAGCCGCTCGCGCTCGGCCAGCCACGCGCCCGCCTCGGCCGTGCGCGCCTCGTCCGCGAGCTCCGGGCTCGGCGCCTGCAGCACGGCATCGTAAGTGCGGTGATGGGCTTTGCACTGCTTCTGACCCGCGCCGCCCCTTCTAACGACAGCAAACTAGCAGAGCACGCGCGTAATGTGTCGCGGGCTATGCAGCGTGGTAGAACAACGTCAGCAGCGCGGGCCATGTCATAGATGACGTCATGACGCGGTCGTAACAGAATGCGTTGCAGTGTGAGGCGCCTGGCCTGAGGCGCCTGACGCATGGCGATCCATCTGTACAAGGACGCCGCCCACATGAAAAGTTGTATGCCCTGACCTGCCTATAACCCGGCAAGCAGGCGCCTGTGCCCACCTCGCGCGCGGACGCCGCCTGCAGCCGCCGCAGCTCCGCCTTTTTGGCGCAGTAGGCGCCCACCTGCGCGCGCCGCCCGGGCGCCGCCGTCGCGCCGCGCTCGTGGGTGTGGTAGGCTAGGGTACGAGCCTAGCCCTCACCTACCTAGGGCAATGCTCTCCGGGTGCTCATGCGCGGCTGCTGCCTTGCTGACTCGGCCAGCGCATGTGCACAAGCTTGTCGCGCCGCGGTCCCCAGGTTTGCTCATAATGCATCTGTGCCTGGAAACGAGGTCCATGCCGTCCTACAGGGGCCTGCAGCAGCCCGCCCAGGGGCTAACGAGGGCGGGCGCGCACCAGGCGCGCGTTCTGCGCGGCCAGCTCATCGAGCGCCTCGCGCGCGCTGCGTCGCGCCGCCAGCACCTCCCGCAGCGCCGCCTGCCGGGGGCGCACCCTGTGTGCCAGGCTTGGGACACTCGACTGTGTGCCACCTCAGCCTCCGCTCAGCTGCCCATGCAGACAGAAGCAGGCGCGTCGTTTCTTACCTTGTCTGTGATTCTCTCTGCGGCCAAGTCGGGCGGGCGTGTCAAGTTGGGGCGGGGGCACCTGTGCGCTCGCGGCGTCGGCGCGCGCGGCTGCGGCCGCCGCGGCCTCAGCGTGCCGGCGCTCGGCCGCCTCGGCCGCCTCCTGCTCCCTGCATGCGCCGCAGACCACCTTGCTCTAAATCAAGCTCAACGGGCTGCCGTGATGGTCCTGTGAATGTGCATCTACACGGCTCGTCGGGACACTTAGAAATGCCTCGCATGTGGCCCAAGCGGCCAGCACTGCGTGGCGTAGATACAGCCTACTAAAGCGCATGGCGAGTTAAAGCTCGTAGAGCCGCGGAATTCATAAAGTATGTTCCAGCCTCGTGTGTGTGGAGTGCAATCACTCTGTCCAGGTGCTTACTCCTGCGGCCCGCACCGCTGCGCCAGCGACGCCGCCTCTGCCGCCAGCTGCGCGCGATGCGCCTCGAAGGCGGCCGCCTGCCGGCGCGCGTGCGCGCGAGTCTCTCGCGCGGCCGCCTGCGCGCGCGCGGCCGCAGCCGCCAGGTCCAGCGCGCGCGCGCGCGCCTGCGCGCCCCCACGGCACTCTGCTACATATGCAATCCCCTGGCAGGGCTTGCATGCGGAGGCCAGTGGCGCCTCCATTTGCGCCGCTTTGCGCCACCGCGGACGGCCACCACGCCGCAGACACGGGCGTGTGGACTGCAGGACCATGCGACCGGGCCGCAACGCATCACGGCGCCAGGCGCCTGCTGGCGCGCAGGCTTGCGAGCACGATGCCGGCGCGCCTGCTCCAGCTGCGTGCCCAGCTCCGCATTGGCCGCCGCCGCGCGCGCCAGCCGCAGCAGCGCGCCGCCGTGCGCCGCCAGGCAGCTCCGCAGCAGCGCTGGCGCGCCGCTGCGGCCTGAGCGGCCCGCGGGCGCGGCGGCGGCCGCGCGCGCCGCGTCGCGCGCCGCTGCCCGCAGCGCCGCGCGCACCTGGGGCCACAGCGCGCTTCGGCACAGACCTAGATATTGTTGTCGTCGCCACTGCGCTTGCATGCCATGGCGCAGCGACGCTGGCCTTGGATGCTTCTCGGCAAGAACGGTCGAGGTCGCTGATATGCCTTAGCGGGAGGGCGCTGCTTGGCCGGGGGCAGCTCAGGCCTGCCCCTGAGGTTGCACGCACAGAGGCACGTCAACCTCGCTCGAGGTGCCTGCCGAGCACGCATGTCTGGCGAGCATGCTTGGCTGTGCCATTCGCAGCGCGGCTCACACTGCCTGTCACGCCCAGTCAATGCCCTGTAACAGCGACGCACCTGCAGCGCCTTGGCACTACGGTAGAATTAGGGTAGGGTAGGGCTAAACCTCAACCTATCCTGCGATGTGGCGGCGCGGCTCACGCTGCCTGTCACGCCCAGTGGGCGCCATGTTAGGGCGGCGCACCTGCAGCGCCTCGGCGCTGCGCGCGCCAGCGGCCGCGGCCGCGTCGGCGGCCGCCGCGTCGGCCAGCAGCTCCAGCGCCGGGCCGGCCTCCGGCGCCCACTCGAGCCCGGCGCCGCCGCTGGCTGGCCCCGGCCCCAAGCCGGCGCCCGCGCACGCAGAGCCGGCGGCCTCCGGCGTCCCCGCCGCCGCGGCGCCCGCCGTGCGCGGAGCATAACAGGGAGCCGGCGCGGGGCGGCTGCCGGGCGCCGCAGTGCCCGAGCTGGCATCGCTGGACGGGTCAGAGTCGCTGGGTGAGGTATAAGGCGCGGCCGCGGCCGCCGCGCCGCGCCGCGGCGGCGTCGCGTAAAAGACCGGCCGCGGCAGGGCGGCGCGCGCGGCTGGCGAACGGCGCGGCCGCTCGGGCGCCGGCCGCATCCTGCCGCTGGGGCTTAGGTCCAGGCTGTCGGGCTGCGCGGCGGTCGCGGCCCTGCTCGCCACGGCCGCCGAGCCCGCGGCAGCCGCGGCGGCCGCCGCGGCCGCATCGGCGGATGCTGCGGCGGCGCAGGCACCCGGCGGCGGCGCGGCGACCTGCCACCGCGCAGCGCAGCCGTGGAGCCTAGCGAGGGCGGCCTCGACTGCCGGGACAGCGCGCGGTGCGGACGGGTCGGGCAGCCGCCGCACCGACGCCCCCCGGACGCTGGCAGGCAGGCGCGCCGGCGACCCTGCCGCCTGCGGCATGCCACAGGTGTTCCTGAGCCGGTGTGCCGGGCAAAGTGGCGGGACCGCTGGGCCTGGTGCTGGCGCTTCAAGAAAAAATACGTCAGGAATATATGCCGGCGTCCTGACATATGAGCAGGAACTAACAAGCAAAGCGGACAGGATGCTTCGGATCAGTGCACTCAGAAGACAGAGGCAGTCGCACCCGTCGCGGCGGCGGCGGCCACACGGCGGGGCTGCGCCGGCCAGCCAGGCACGGCGCATGCGCCGGGGGTGGCGAGGCACCCGCGCCCTCTGGCGGCGTGCTCGCCGAGGCCTCCTCGCTGCCCGTCTCGCTCAGCGCGGCGCTCTGCGCCCTCTCGGGCGCGCCTCGCGCTCCATTGGCAGCCCCGCCCTCGCCAGCTTCAACGCTGCCCGCCTCTCCGCTCGGCGCGCCGCGCCGGCCCCCGTTCGACTCCGCCACCGAGCGCCAGAAGCTGCGCGCCACAAAGGACCGCCGCGGCGCCGCGCCGTTGCCGCCGACGGGGAGCCGCGGCCCCGCTTCGGTGGCCGGCGGCGCCGCCGGCGAGCGCGGGGCGCGGGGGGCCGCCTTCCCGGCGGGCGCGGAGGCGGGCGTCAGGCCGACCAGCGTGACCGAGCTGCGCAGCGGCGGCGTGGCGGCCAGCAGGGACGCGCTCTTGGCGCCGTGCGCCACGCTGCGCAGGGGCCCCGGCGGGCTCAGGCACGCGCGCGGCGCCGGCGCGCCGGCGGGGCTCCGCGCCGGCGCGGGCACGGCGCCGACGACGCAGTCGGGCGCTGCGGCGGGGCGCGGCCGCTGGCGCGCAGGCGGGGGCGGCGAGACGGCTGGCTGGTTCTCCTGGCCCGCGATGTGCTGCGCGGCGGCAGCCGCGGCTGCCGCAGCCGCGGCCGCCGCAGCCTTGCCCGGCGAGCGCGCCCCGCCCACGCTGACGTTGACGTGGCACAGGACTTGCCGCGCACCTGCAGCAGCCAGCGCTCAGGGCGCGGACCTGATGCATGCTTTACATGCACTGCAGGGCAGCACGCTGGGCACTTGCAGGCTCCCAGGTTGCGGTGCAAGGTAGGGCGTACGTGGAGAAGGCTCGTCACCCATCCTGGGCCGCGGGCGAGGGCAGGGTTGCTGCGTGCAAACACCTTCCAGCGGGGGTCTGCTGCGCCTACATGGCGCGCTCCACTGCGTTGGACGCACGCAACACTGCCCACCTCACATGTGTCCAGCACCGCTTTCCAAAAGCGCTTTCCATAAATTTGAACGGTGCTAAAACCCTAGGGTCTCTCCTCGGAATGGAAGGCGCTGGCGGTGCGCATGGAGCCTGATCCAGAGCACCAGCCGATGCAGTAGTACCGCGCATAGCACCTGTCAAGCCGGCGCAGGCCGAGGCCGCGATGGGATCGAAGAGCAAGAAGGAAAAGCAGGACAGGAAGGACAGGAAGAGCAAGAAAGAAAAGCGCACCAAGGCAGCCAGCAGCGCCAAAAAAGCGAAGCACGGAGGCCGCAGGAAGCGCAGCAGGCGCTCGCCATCATCAGACAGCGACCCGCCGGCCGCGCCGCGCGGCGCTGTGCCGCTGCCGCCGCCGCCGCCGCTGCCGCCGCCGCCGCCGCTGCCGGCGCGCGGCGCTGACAGGGACCAATGGGCTGATCGGCCGCTGCCGCCGCCGCCGCCGCTGCCCAGCGGCGGACGCGCGCGCGAGCCTGCCCCGCGCAGGGCCGCGGCCGGGGACTATTTTGGCGAGAGGGGCCGCGCGTCGCCGGCGGAGCGCCGGCCCACTGAGCGGGGCCGCAGGCGCAGCCGCTCCGGCTCGCTGTCCTCGCTCAGCCGCAGCCGCAGCCGCAGCCGCTGCCGCAGCCCGTACAGCCGCGCAGAGCGCGTCCCGGCGCAGGCCAGGCCGCGCGGGAGGCGGACGCGCAGCGACAGCGCGAGCATCCCTCGGGGAGGCAGCGCGAGCACGTCGCGGAGCCGGAGCAGCAGCCCGGAGCGGCCGGCGCAGGCGTCGCGCCCGGCGCCCGGGCCGGCGCCCGATGACCTCCGCCTGCCGGCCCTCCGCGCGGTGCTGCGCCACCTGGGTGAGCTGCGCACCAGCCTCAATCCCGCCAAGGATGCCTGACGCTGGTTTCATCTCTGGCAGAGAGCACTTGCTGCGAGCTCCTGGTCTCGCTGTGGCCGCACCCACTCTGCATGCATAAACCGCTCTGCATTGTGGCGGGCCTAGCCAGTCCTTGGCCATGCCCGCCGGTGCTCGACACCTGGGGATGGACAGCAGCACATCACCAGCGAAGCTGAAGGATGCCTGGTGCGGCTGGCAGGCTCGAAGGGCGCGCCGGCCGCGGCAGCGGGAGGAGCGCCGTCTGCCGAGCCAGAGCAGCCGGCGCCGAGCAGGCCGGCCGAGCGCTCTGGCCGGCAGGCGGAGCCGGGCGCCGCTGACGCCCAGCGGGCAGTCCGACGAGCTGCCGCCGCACCTGGCCGCCGCGCGCGCGCTGGCCGAGTCGCTGCCGCCGCACGTGCGGCTGGGGGCAGGATCAGGGTCGGAGCCAGGGTCTGGCGACGGGCGCGGCGGCGATGCGGTGGCGGCGCCGGCGGGCCGCGCGGGCCGCCCTGCGGAAGCGTTTGAGGAAGGGGTGGGGTCTCGGCTGCTTGCGCGGCTGGGGCCTGGTTTGGGGTCTGAGGGGCAGCAGGGCGCACCAGCGCCGGGCCGTCGCGCTGGAGGTGCCCACCAGGGGCAGGAGCCCGGGCTTGGCCCGGCCGAGCGGGGGCCTGAAGCAGGCCCGCCCGGCGCTGACCACGGCGCGCCGGCCGCGCCGCGCCCCGCCAAGCGCCTGCGGTCGGTCATCGTGCGGCCTGCCGCCGCGCCAGCGGGCGCGCCTGGCGTCGCCAGTGCGGGGGGTGAAGCCGCCTCGGAGCAGGCGGGGCAGGCCGCGGAGGGCCGCGCTGCGCCAGAGCGCGCGGGCGGCGGC
>JAABUP010004140.1_pt1 | contig 24223 bp, 23 predicted proteins | sample 5559201 | NCBI WGS metagenome assembly JAABUP01 (sample SAMN10711887, study PRJNA513373) | rock metagenome | isolation source: Antarctica rocks | place: Antarctica
CTCATCATGCTAAGCTGATTCCTTACTTCCAGAAACAAGGTGTGTACGGTCTTGCACGGAGTATGCCAACATCTGGCGCCGTTGATCTTGTGGCAGAGAAGCAAGGGTTGAAGAATTATGAGGTCCCCACTGGATGGAAATTCTTCTGCGCCCTTTTTGATACGAACAAGATGTCAATTTGTGGAGAGGAAAGCTTCGGCACTGGGAGCAATCATATCCGAGAGAAAGACGGTCTGTGGGCAGTGGTTGCCTGGCTCAATGTGATTGCTGGCGTGGCAAAGCAAAAGCCTAACGAGACCCCGAGCATTGCCTCCATCCAGCAAGACTTCTGGAACATCTACGGCAGAACATTCTTCACCCGTTACGATTATGAGAATGTGGACGGAGAGGGGGCCAACAAGATGCTAGCGCATCTGACGGAACTCATTACCACGAAGAAGTCCGACTTTGTAGGATCGACAGTAAGCGGCAGGAAGGTGCTGGAGGCGGACGACTTCTCATACACGGACCTTGATGGAAGCGTCAGCAAAAACCAAGGTATCTTCGTCAAATTTGACGATGGTAGCAGGATCGTTGTCAGATTATCAGGAACCGGAAGCAGCGGGACTACCATTCGACTGTACGTGGAGAGACACGAAGGCGACTCTTCGAAGTTCAATCTCGATGCACAGGACTATCTCAAGAATAATATCAAGCTCGCGGTCGAGTTACTGAAATTACAGGAGTTCATTGGCAGGACGGAGCCCGATGTGAAGACTTAGATGCGTGATTCAGGGTAAAAGCGCTAGCGGTGCTTCTTGATTGCTTTGAGATGCGGTTGGCGGTGATGTTGGATCAACGATAGTATCCTTACAACTAGACTTCACAAACTGCTGTGGTTTATAAAAATCAAAAGACCGTGTAAACATTGGCAAATATGTACATATCATCAATATATGGCAGGAGATATATCCTTTACATCTCTTGGACAGGAGCCCTTTGATGTACCAAACCCGAAGGAGATGACGTCGCCAAGCACCGCCCCACCAACACCAACCCCTCGCCGCAAACCAAACTACTGCCTTATCTACAGTATTCGAGTTCATAGACTTCTCTCCCCGCCACCACCTCAGTGTCATTATGTCTTCATCAAAAGACGAAGGAGCAGGCGTAGCGCCTCAGAACAAGGGTTCCTGGTCCACTTTCCTCAAGGTACACACACTTCACTATCAAATGCACATCAAAACGATAAGGATTCGCAAGCCATATCACCAGCCGGCGTTGCTTCGCTTCATAGAACCGATACTGAAAGTTCAATAGTCTATCGCATCGTTTTCAGGCGACCTTTCCTCCTTGACTGCGCCTCCATTCATCTTGTCAACAACGTCACTGGTCGAATACTCCGCTTACTGGACTGAACACCCATCGCTCTTTGTCGCACCTGCATCAGAGCCGGATCCAGCAAAGCGCGCTCTGCTTGTACTCAGGTGGTTTCTCAGTACCCTGAAGCAGCAATACAGTAGTAGGAGTGAGAAGCTAGGAAGCGAGAAGAAACCATTGAACCCGTTCCTAGGAGAGCTTTTCTTGGGGAGGTGGGAAGATGCTGCTGGAACCACGCAATTAGTGTCTGAGCAGGTCAGGTAAGTATCGCTGCTCTCCAACAATGGTGTACTTGGAGCTGATGATGCCATAGCCACCATCCACCAGTCACGGCGTACTGTATCTGGAATGACCAACACGGCGTGCGGGTAAGAAATCTGTCGCTCCAAAGATTGTCAGAGCTGAAAATCTCTTTCTGTAGCTACAAGGCTACAATGCCCAGAAAGCCTCGTTCTCCCGCACAATTCACGTCAAGCAGATCGGCCACGCTCTCCTTCACCTCGAAAAGTATAACGAGGATTACCTAATCACACTTCCTGCTCTACACATTGAAGGTCTCATTTATGGAAATCCTTTCGTTGAGTTGAATAAGGCTACCTACATTCAATCTTCCTCCGGCTACACTGCCAAAATAGACTACAGTGGGAAAGGATGGTTGAGCGGCAAGAAGAACAGTTTCACTGCGACCTTGTATCCGGAACGAAAGGAGAAAGACGTATTGTATGAGATTTCTGGGCAATGGACCGATAACTTCACCATCAGAGACGGTAAAAAGAGAGAGGTCGAGACATACTCCGCAAAAAACCACAAGACAACACCGTTGATCGTCGCACCGATCGATCAGCAGGATGCCCGCGAAACCCGACGCGCCTGGCGTAGCGTTGCAGCGGCAATTTCCAAAGGAGATATGGACACGACCTCCATGGAAAAGTCCAAGATCGAAAACGCTCAACGAGAGCTGAGGAAGAAGGAGCAAGCTGAGGGACGTGAATGGGAGAGGACGTTCTTCTCGAGAGTGTCCAGCGATCCTCTTTTCGAGAAGCTGGCTACTCCGATTGGAGAGAGGAGCGAGACGGATAAGACGGGAGGAATGTGGAGGTTCGATGTGAACAAGGCGCAGAGTGCACGTCCTCTCCAAGGACACCAGGGTCTTTAGATGATTAATTTGCGTTGATACGAGGCGTTTCTTTGGCTGGAGGCCACCTATGAACAGGAATAGTACTTCTCGAAAGGTCTTCACTTTAGATGTACTTTTACGGGAATGCTCATCCTCCGTTCACCATTCGCAGTGGCGTGACGTGCAGTGCTCATATCATAGGCCACCAGTAGAACCCTTGGTGTAAGTTGGCTCATCGACACCTAAGCGTTAGCCGTCTGAAGACAGCAACACGAGCTCCTGCGGTGAGATTTCATCTTGGACAAACTTTCCAACGAGATAGGGCTTCACCGGAGATATACTTCGACATTCTACGAACAGCAATCATTCCCCCCTCCCCGACTTATATTGACGCTAGGATAACCTCTACAGCAGAAGAATTAGACCACAGACGTGCCCAATGCGCTGATAATGTCGGCATAGGCCGTGTGTCCGACCACCGTTCTACTTCTACATTTGTCTATGAGCAATTACGAGAGCACCGCTGAGTATTTGATTGCCTTGATATCTATTATAGTCTTTGCAGCACCTTTATCAGATCGCTAATCACGCCCATTGCCGTCACTTCGCCGCCAGCACTATAAGGGGTCAGTAACAAAACGTCATACGTGCACTAGCAAAACCTACCCAGCTCCTTGTATGATCAATGCATTCTCACCGTACCGCTTCGTGTAGAAGTTGATGATATTATCGCTTCCCTTCAGTGCAGCAATCGGATGCGATCTGTCGAATTTCTCCAACCCGACTTTGACATCATTCTTTCTCGCGTCGATACTACCTACATATCTGACGACCTTTCCTTCCCTCTCTGCTTCTTGCTTGACCTTCTCCATCTGATTGTCATACTCTCCTAGCTTGGCTAGAAATTCGTCCCCACTCGTTGCGCTCTCCAGCTCCTTAGGGATCAACGACTGCACCGGAAAGCTCGCCGGACTTTCCACCTTTAGCCCCGCCAGCCGCGCTAGAATCGTGAGTTTCCTCGCAACATCCAATCCATTCAGGTCATCTCTCGGATCCGGCTCTGTATATCCCAAATCTTTCGCCTTCTTGACCTCCTCACTGAACTTCCCTCCTCCACCTCCCAGCGGAGCGAAGCTGTTAAATAAGAAACTCATCGTGCCGGAGAATACTCCTTCGATCTTGTGAACCTCATCTCCCGTCCCCACTAGATCATTCAGTGTAGATATGACGGGTAAACCTGCACCGACGGAACTCTCATGATACACCAAGCCCCCTCCTTTACCACCTGCGGCTTTGAAGATATCCTCCCACAACGCATAGCTGCCCGAGAAAGCTTTCTTATTCGGCGTGATCACGCTGATGCCCTCCTTCAAGAACATCGGGTATGCTTCCGCAACATCCTGGTTACTGGTGTTGTCGACTAGCACCACCGGTCCAGGGGCAGCTCTGAGGTATTCCAAGATTTCTCCAAGGCTGAGGACGTTCTGTTTCGAGGCTGCGAGGTCTTCAACCCACGATGAAAAGGACAGGGTACGGAAATCTTCACTGAAAAGGATCTTGCTGCTACGAGCTACGAGGGCGAGGGAGATTTGTGGGTAGCGGATTTTAAGAGTCGATAATTGATCAATGAAGCATTTGCCTACGCCGCCGACGCCTGAACGCAAGATTAGCCTGGTCTATCCTGTATACTTTAATAGATGTCTGAACGCGTCGCAGTAATCTGTACTACATTGGAGAGTAATGAAGTCGTTCAAGAAGAGGCACAGGATAGAATGTTGAGTGTTGAAAGCTGTGAAACTTTCGGAGTCATATTACAGGACCAAAGTGAAATGCTGACTTTCAGTGCAGAGCAATGGAGAGGGGACAAGCAATGTCAAGGCTTTGCTGAAATTGAGGTGGGAACTTTTGCTGTTCTCCCGGTGATGCAAAGAGAACCCATAAGCTTACCTATGACAGCAATATAAACCCCGGTCATAATGACACAAAAACTTTCTTTTCCACCAAGTCTATTCTAGAGGCCAATTACTCGGCGAAGAGAACCTGTTGTAGTTTTCGAAGCAATAATAATGTTAGACAGCTAGCTCAACATTCCATTTTATGGTGGGGTTTCTGCCACCGCCTTCGCTAGCTCGAACTTTACCTTGGACTACAAAACAGCGCCGCGATCAACCTGGGTTAACAATTCCTGACTGAACATTAGCCCTACCTTCGAAGAAGATGCCCGGTAACTCTTCACTCTATGGCACACCACGCCCGAAGTCCTCGAAAGCAGCGAAAGAGATATCATCATCAACGAGTTTAGCGTTCACATCCCAACTATCCTCCCTCATCACCAAAGACTCTGATGGATATCGTGCCTCAGCGGGCCGCTCTCGACCCTCCAAATCCAAATCCGATATCTTCACTGCTCACAACAAGAATACCAAGAAGCGTGCAGCGAAAGATTTGGACGATGACGGACCGTCGGCAGGGCAGACGCAGGACATCGGCGGTGTCGACTCGGCTACTCTACACCGCTCGAAACGAAAGATGGAGGAGAAAGCCCGTCTTTACGCGGCCATGAAAAGAGGAGACTACGTTCCTCCTGGTGGTGACGAAGCTCGGGACGAGAGAGGTCTTGTGGACTTTGACCGCAAATGGGCAGAAGACGAAGCTGCTGGCCGTTCCGCTAATTACGATACCTCCTCCGACTCTGACAACGCTGGGAGCGACGAAGAGCTCGTCGATTATGAGGACGAGTTTGGCCGGCAAAGGCGTGGGACACGCGCTGAAGCTGCAAGGGAGGAGCGCAGAAAGAAGGCCCAAGCACATGCAGCGGAGGAGCCCGATCGTTTCTCTGCAAGGCCAGCGCAGCCGAGTACGTTGATTTACGGAGACACAGTTCAGGTGGCGGCTTTCAATCCGGACGAGCCAATAGTAGCGCAGATGGAAACACTGGCACAGAAGAGGGATAGGAGTATGACACCACCAGAGGAGGTTCACTACGATGCAAACGGGGAGATTAGAAGTAAAGGGGTGGGATTCTACAGCTTCTCGAAAGATAAGGAGGGTAGACGGAAGGAGATGGAAGCATTGGAACAAGAACGTGCACAGACTGAGAAAGGAAGGAAGGAAAGGGAGGGGAGGAAGGAAAAGAGAAAGCAGGAGATTGAATCTCGGCGGAAGAAGATTCAGGAGAAGAGGGGACAAAACCAAGCGGACAACTTCTTAGATGGGCTTGTGGAGGAGATAGGCAACCCAGTGATGAAGCCCCAAGACGAGACAGCGAATTAATAAATTAAGGCGATTTATTTGGTTACTAGGATCGAGACGTCGATGAATAGCTCTCCTTTGCAAAACGTCATGTCCACAGAGGTCAGCGACATTACCTTATCATGGCATGAACCGAGTCATCACACAGTTGATCGACTACAGTATCAAAAACAGAAACAAAAAGCAAAACATACAACAGCGGGTATTCGCAGGTCGTCACCGACCCAACTACTAATCCGCCGATCTGTGGTTCACCTCTCGCAGATAGTCGCGTCTGCCCTCCTTGTGCTAGCGGGTGAGTGTTGCCGCCCGAATGACAGCCCTCCACCTTGACGTCGCCGCTTTGCAAGTGACCTTCACGCACCCCATCACGAGACGAGTTGATAATGAAAAATCAAACGCCGTGTCTCCGGCCGCCCAAGCCTCAACCTTGTCCTGAGTGGGGCGGTGTCTCGCCCACGCTGGCGGCATATCCCAGGATTGATTGTGAAGGGATTTCTGGGTGAGCCAGAGGGTGAGCTGAGTGGGCTTGGTGAGCGAGGTGAGCCGAGGGTAGGCTCAGTGAAAAGCAACACGCATATAAAGATGGGTCGATCTCCCACACTCTCCCTGATTCTCTTTCCCCCGTAACTGCGACTGTTACGGAATCCCCACTACAGGAGATCTTCCAAGTTGTCGCTCATCTCTGTCAAAGCGCTACTTCTCTATCGATCTCACCGCACGGTTTCCCCTGTCCGATGTCACTATTGAAAGAAGTAAACAAACAGTCACCAATCTTTTATGATTCTTAAACCTATGATGTATGAAATTCTGAAGGTTCAGCTTTCTACATGACTTCAGTAATGTGAAGTAATTAAATAGCAGAATTTCTTTGATGATTCTAGTTGATCTAGATAACGTTAACGTAGCCGATAGGTTAACTAGTGGCCACGATATGTTAGTGGCCACCCCACCAAGAAGCGTCGCGTTGTTCTTACAATACTCACTATAGCAACACCACAACAACAAGCAGCCTTAAATAAAGAAGATAAACTTGAACTAGCCCTTCAAGCCTATCAATAAAACAAATTTTCAACTCCTACCGCCGCAGCAAAAAGGTGGGGTGGCCACTAACATATCGTGGCCACTAACCTATCAGCTACGTTAGGCACTACGCTGCTTACTAAGCGTTCATCAAGTACCATTGGCCGTCAGCGCTTCGATTAATTTGAGGCTTCGCCAATCCCATCATATAAAGATAGAGACACGAGTAGTAGTCTACTTGTCCATTGAGCACGACAACCATCCAGATGCAGCCAAATTAATTCTCTTGCCTGTCTCTGAGTTTGGTTCCATATTGAATCAACGATACAAGGCAACGTACTGGACACAGCTCTAGGAATCTTGGGTAACTGTGTAATCCACTGAAGTTCTTGATGCGACAGTCCCCATCTACCGAGTACGTTATTACCCTCGGTTTTTGAGCGGTTGTCAGAGGATATACAGTCCGGAAATTTGTCCCAGCCCGGATGCTTGATGATACCACGCAGGTAGTCGTCTCTGGACCTCGTCGCATCTTTGGCCTTTCCTTGCAATGTGGCTAGGCCGAGGCCATTTTCCATGTCTTCTACGCTCTTGAAGCGGATCTTCCATAGGTCCTCTGTCTCATAGAACTGACGACGCGTGCTGCATATGACCACATCTCTCTCTACGTCTCGCCTCAGCGTCCCCAATGCGTTGAAAAGAATATCTTCCTGCTGCTGGCGCTCCAATCGCTGGATGTTACCTTGTATGACATCTCTTGCGTGACGGCCCTTTCGAAGTTCGGAGAGGTTAAGAGTTGATTGCTGGGTTTCGGACATGGGGATCGCCATAGCAAATTAAGCAGAAAGAAGGTCAGATACAACGATGTTTCAGATAGGAATCACCTTGAGAAGGCAACAGCACTCCATGTAGCCTCTTGTAACGACTCGTTCCCTCTCTCTGGCCCTGACTCTTGGCTGAACTAATTTCTTTAAAGAATTTTGCGCCTTGGCGGCAGCGCCTTTGTTAGGCATACAGCACATCCGTCAGAACAAACACGTTGTTTCTTGAACTGACCTGAGCCGCAGTCGATAGATATATATGTACTTTTCAGTACGGTGTGATGTTGAATAAGCGTTTCGGGGAACCCGTGCACCTGTTAAGAAGAATACTGCCTTTCAACCACCTTGCCGGAACGTGAAGAAAAACAACTCTGCTGCAGCACATGCGATGATAGTCCCATATAAGCACCAGACGTCAGTGGTGATGCAATCTCACAATCGATCATGAAACGTGAGTGAAGAGATAGGAGAGGTGGTTTAAGACCTCATGCATTTGGATATCATTGTGATCGGATTCACCGGAATGCTACATCCATCTTCTAGAGGAGAATTAGCCTGTGCTTCATATGAAACTTCCTCGAGGGCTTACATAGCAGGAGAGATTGTCGTCGACCTTATGGTGGTCTTGAGGGACTCCCGTAGAGTATGATGGAATAGCTGATCAACAGTGGATTAGAAAGCTATCTATCAGTCGGGAACTCTGGCCGGCGTTAACTACATAGCGTCTTGGAGGCATCTCTCATATCGATTTACCTTCCTGTATTCTCGAACGTCATAACACTGGCTCGTACTTCACGATCTGTGTACCTCATATGAAGTATGCCATTGCTATGGAGTCAGCTGCGGAGTAATCGATCGACAAGCATCCCTGCATATCAAACATCGAAATTCTGCACCTCCGGCATCCTCCCCAAGCCCCCTCCGCCCGTGCCCCTGACACTCTGCGCCAGACCTTGCCCTCCCACCTTCGCCGCTGAGTCCTCATGCACACCCCCAGCACTCCGTCCAATAACGTGCCTCCTCAACATCGACAAAATCTCACTGTTCTTCCACCGCTGCGGCACAGGCCTATACGCTGGCTTGAAAGTTCCAACCGTTTGCGCCCACTCCCCACTCCTCGGCGCACCCTGCCTCCATTCGTCCGTTTCGGCCTTGTTCATCGGCTTGCCTTGCGCCACAGGCGTGGAGAAGTCCGAACCGCCGCCTTCAGCCGTCTCGTGGGAGGTTGGGGATGGTTCCTGTGTTGTCCAGTAGTAGATATCCCAGTCGTTTTCATCGAGGAAGAGATCATATTGTTGGAGTTGTTTCGAGGTCATGTGTGGGAGATGGGCATCGGCGAAGGTGGAGAGGAGGAGGTCACTTTCGAGAGTTCCCCTCTTCCGACTCTGGTCTAATTGAATAAGTGATACTGTCAGCGATTGATATAGAATAGAAAGAATATAATTTGAATGACGGACACAACAACCTCGCCCTCATGGTATTTCCATCTTCCCCGGTCCGCCGGAGCGGCTCGACTTTGAACTCTGCACCTTCCATCTCGCCAACACCCAATTCAGAATTTGCGTCTGTATCTGGTCCACCTTTCTGGGTACCACCAGTCATCCGTTCCGTATTCTCGGGGACGGAATCTTTCGGTACAAAGTCCGGATCGACTGAAGAGATAAGCTCTGGCGGGGGCTTGTCAGCGCCAACGCTAGGCATCTCATTGGCAGTGGTAGAGTTGGTATTGGTCATGTGAGGGCCCAATGGCTTGTTCTTTTGTAGCTCTCGAAATGCTGGAGTGGTGTCATGCTCGCGCTCGCTGGCATAGTAGCGGGCTGCGGACGTGCTCAATGGGCGGGCGAAGGTACAGGCCGGTCGCACTGAGCGAAGCACAAGCCTTGCAGATGACATTGTCGATTAGACTCGATATCGTGGTGCGTTTTGGTATGTCTTCAATGTTCTTACAATGAGTCTGGTGGGGCGAGGCATCAATGGTCGAGAGTATATATATAGAGTAGATATTTGATTGACATCATTAGCGCGCTCACTTGCAACTCGGCTGTTTGCTGCATTTGCTTCCATATCATCATCCCATCGGACGAGTCGGCAAAACAATTCGAATAGAACATTAAGAACTGTCTCAAGTGGGCTCAATTCAGAAGCTTCCTGTGTAGAGCTTCTTTCTAGGAAAGCAGCGCTCAGAATACCAACAGGCAGTACAACTTGGAAATAAAGCTGAATGAACTGATCCATTCGCGTTCCTGCATCTGAAACGTTCTACTGATGAAAGATCCACCTTGTACCGTAGCCAAGGACGAGTTATGGTCTCTGACAGTTTACACGCAGCTTTTGGTAGACTTGTGCTCATGGTATGCACAGTCAAGCTCCATACTAGGAGCAGTGGTCCTCGGCCTAATGGCACTAGAACGTAACAGAGCCGAAGTGAAGTCTGCAGCAACATCTCCACCTTTCTTTAGGAGCTCTAGAAAGTTCTTGGGCAACTCTTGGTTAATTCGCGCAACGACACCGTAGGCGGCGGCACGGACCAAGAACAGGCGCAGGGAGGAGTCCGCGGGAGTATTCTCGTAGACGTATTCCATCTGCTCGGGGCCGCCGCGGATGCCGTTGAAGCGATAGTAAGTTCTAATCGCGTCCATCAACAGGTTCTTCAGTGGCTCCATGCAGAACTTCTCGGCCATAACATATAGGGCTAAGTGACGGGTAAAGCTGTCCAGATCACTTGGTGCTCGTAACGGGGCGCCATAGATCCATCTGACAAACAGCTCGAAAGCTCCCACGTCTTCGTCAGGTAGATACACGGCTCTTTCATCCTGCTCTTGGAACCCTCCACCCAGCGCTTTACGAAAGAAATCGGACCGATCGGAAAGGAGACCGTTATGGAGATGGAACTTCTTACACTTCGCTCCGACGTATACATTGATCATGTCTTCGGTAAGGAGTCTAGAGTGAAGTTTTCGTAAGTCCAAGCGGTTCACCTTCTTGGTAAGGATGATCTTACTCCTCGATTGGTTTCTCTGCATGATCTACTTCATCTCTCTTTTCTCCTTCCGTATTGACGGGAGCTCCCCAAGGCATGCTCGCTATCTCCGCTAACCTTTGCGTTCTCCTAAGTTGCTCTTCCGCGTCCCCAAGGTGGGACTCGCCTAGTTGGTCAATACTCGGTTGAGTCGCTGGTGAGCTGTTTGCCGTGGTGGAAGTCCGTCGCGCAGCAGGACCTGTGGGAATAGGAAGACCAATGGGTCTCCTTCGCCGATACCTATCTGGACACATGGGTGCTCTTCAGATACGTTGAAGCTGAGACTGAGAGCTTCCTGGAAGAAGACGACGTAATCAAGGTAGTGAAGTTGAAATGAGGCAGTGGTGATGGAAGCCGGTTTTAGCGTTGAGTAGGTGACATCGACTAGCCGAACCCTAAGCTGAGGCTGCGGACAAGTCTTTAATGACAAAATAGAGCTCTCAGAGGCAAGAGTGCAAGGCTGAAGTCAGAGCATCGTGGATGTTCAAGACATTTGCCACTGAGTTTCTCAATGTCTTAACTTGACTTACAGAAAAGGGTGTGCGTGATTCACTTCAAGAAGGGAGCTTTATCTTCACGTGATAGAAAGTCAACTTGGCTTGCTTGAAGGAAGTGAAGCTACCGAGTGAAGCGCGTGTGCCTAGCAATGAGCATGACAAACCATGAAAGAGGATAATTCTACGCGACTATATGAGATGCTTCGATCTGTTTCGTCCATGTCAATACCTGTTTCCCTTGATAACAGATTTTCCGAAACCACATACCTAAAATAAGCCCTGAGATAGACAATCTGCCAAGCGCCCAAGCCGACCAACATCCCCATTGTCCCAAAAGCGAACCACTTGACCCTTTCGTTCGTGCTCTCATTCGTATCCCGCAACTTCTGCTCCCTTGTTCTCAAATAGTCCATCTCGTTCACAACCTCTTGAACAAGTTCCTCAATGCGGCGGAGGTCAGTCTCAACAGGCTTCAATTTTTCAGCAGATTGGATGGCCGACCAGTCGCGGGCGTCGGCACCTATGTCGATGTCGAGCTCGATATGGCGGCTAGGGTTCATGACCGCATCTACATGGGAGAGAGGTTAGAATTGTACCCAAGATGTATGGTGCACGGGACCAACGTACGGCTCGCCGTGAGGACATTTTCAAAGCATACGTCGAACGCGGAATCCGCAGCCGATGTAAAAGCCATCCTTTTCTCCCCAACTACATCTTTCGGCCGGCCATATTCATTACCAACAGCATCTTTGATCTATGAAGCGCATCAGCTAAAGCACTTAGGAGCACTGCCAAACCCTAGCACCTTCGCGGAGTGCCCTCCTATTGCCCATGCTTACGCTAAAGCTGTCACCTGGTACTCACATGCATATTGACAGTTTGCCCATCTCCCTTCTGCCCAGTGACGGTCGCTGTCACCACGACCAGAGTATCCTTCGCGACAAAGTTCCGTATGCATCTCTCGTGCTTTGCGCTATGCCCAGGGTGTGCTTGAAGGTCAAATTTCAGTGCCCAAGAAAAGGGAAGGAGCACAAGAAGGAACAAAACTCGCAGAACACCCCTCAGCGGTAGACCTGACTCCGCCATGATCAGATAAGGAGGATAAGCAGCACAGCTGGCGAAGTTAGGGTCACATGTGCTGATGCTTCAATATTTTCAAGGGGCTACTGAAGTTCGGGCATTGAAGAAGGGTCCTCGGCAAATGCCGCGGCGCGTCTTCCTCCAGAAATTCGAAGATGGTCCGAGTGTTTACGGGCTCATCAACATTGTGTACTAATTAGAAATCCAAACTTGTCATACGATGACGACTAATCACACATCTCAATGCACAAGCAGAGTTCTCTACGCACCTAGATCATCTAAGCGTACATCCTCCGGAGACCAGACAACCTCTCAAACCTTGCTCTCGTGAAGCAGATCATTCGAAGGGTTCTACTGCCTCTTAGTCTTAGACAAGAGCTCAGCCGACCCCATCCACTCAAGCATGACAACGTCACGAATCACCAAAGCCTCGAACGGCGTCTCCCAAACAACCATACCCACCCCCGACATCTGGAAACAGGTACCCCTCCCCTCCCCTCCCCTCTCCTCCCCTCCCCTCTTCCCTCCACCCCCCTACCTCCCCCTAACTAACACCCCTCTCCCCTCTCACAGATGTCCTACACCGCACCCCGCGGTCCCTGCGCCCACAGGCCGTCCGTGATCTCCCCCACCTGTGCCTGTCTCCGCTTCATGATCCACCCGCTCAAAGCGACCTCTTCCTTCGAGTGCGACGGCTGCGGCCACCACGCGAGTTTCCACAAGATGGAGAACCGTGCCGAGGACGAGGTCGTTGCGCGGTGGAAGGCTGAGGAGGTGGAGCAGCAGCGCGCGAGAATGGCGAATCGGCATGGGGACGGGGAGGGGAGGGGAGCGAAGAAGAGGAGGAGGGGGGAGGGAGGTGGTGATTCTGGAGTGGGTGCGGTTGGTGCTGCTATTAATGGCGGGATTAGAGGAAGGCTTCTCGTTCCTGCCGCTGATGAGGAGTGGTGGAATGGGCCGGAGACGGATACGGCCGATGAAGATCAGGTACCAGAGTTGGGGCTTGTATCACGTCCACGAAGGACCACGAGAGGGGCTAGATGACGGCTTGTGAGGGCTAAACAGGCAAGCAAGCCACCCCTCTACGACAGGATGGATAGGTTGATTCTACGTGGTATTTGGCACCGGCATTATCGGCGTTGAAAAGTGCTTTGCGTTGCTTGAGATACCCCCCAGAAGTCTTCAGTGATTGCATCACTTGCCTGCGTAGTCAAGAATTGAAGTGCCCTTATGCAACACTAGCAAAGAGCTATAGTGCTTGAGAAGCTTGAGTATGTAGAGACAGCTAGGGTGGCCGTCGGTTCGGGTTGGATCAGGGTGAAGCACATAGGGCCCAGACCATACGGGGTTTCGGGTTGGGGCGGGTTTTTCAAATGCGGTTCAACTCACTACCGGTTTTGAACTGGGTTCTGTGGTGTAACTCAGCAGAGATCATCGTCACTGTGACGTTCTGCATAATCAGCTGCATTAGTACTTTATACAGTAGTATAAGTCTTATGCATGCATATTAAGCTGAATAATGCAATATACAGTCACATATATCTGCATAAAATTGTCTTGGCGGTTTGACTCAACCCACCGGGTTGAACCTCTGAACCCTAACCCAGTCCAAACCTCTTTGCGGTGTCTGAAATGTCCATCAACCCACCCCTAACCGGGACCCCAAACCTAACCCAGTCGGGTTGACCCACACCGCACGGCCAGCCTAGAGACAGCTAGGAGGACTCGTTGCAACAGCTAGCTAGACAGCTATGGAGGACTCCATGTGACGTGTATGGAGGACTCAATTCAACATGTATGGAGGACTCGATGCGACGGCTAGCTAGCTAGCTATGGAGGACTCCATTTGACGTGTATGAAGGACTCAATTCAACATGTATGGAGGACTCGATGTGACGGCTAGCTAGCTAGCTATGGAGGACTCCATTTGACGTGTATGAAGGACTCAATTCAACATGTATGGAGAACTCGATGTGACGGCTAGCTAGCTAGCTATGGAGGACTCTGTGAATCTGTTATTTTAGTGACAGGGATTGAATTCAAAGCTGAACAGCACTGAACACATCACAAATGACACACTTTAGAACTACATGCATGTCTACTCATTACACCTACTAGCCACTCACCTCAATGCGGAGGTGGCGATACTCTTGTTCTACTGTACTGTATGTGATTTCTAATGTTAAAATCATATTTTGCGAACGGAAAATGATAAATGTGGTAACCTCGATATAGTCCTCCGTACCAATACACACAGCATCCAAATGAGAGGAAAGTATGAAGGCGTCAAGTTTCTTCAGAAGTAAGAAAAGGGGACTCTAACGAGAGGGTCTTGGTGAATGACTAAGAGAACAATCGCTCCTAGGCTATCCAGAATGTCGTGCGTATGCAAAAGAAGACGCCGATCATAAGTGCTTCGAACGCTGGAATCGCTTCCTCTCAGGCGAGTCCAAAAGCATGATAAACAGGACAAACATGGATGTCTTCCTCGTGGGTGTCGTGAACACGTGCAAAGCTAGTGAGCGAGGCCAGCACTCTTTTTCCTCCGGCTGAACATCCTTGTAAACCCACCCTCCTCCTTCGTCACACCGGGTGCATTCGTTTGCGTCGTAAGAGGGGGTCCAGAGTTCTTGAAGAAGTCCGCCAGGTCGTTGGAGCGTCCACTGTCGGCTCGGCCGGAACGTGCTTGATGCGCCGCATGAGATTTTGGGTGTGCGCGAGCAGGTGCGTTCCTCTCGCGGTTAACGTTGGCAGCGTTGGTCGGACTGGTAGGCTTGTATTGGTCGGGGTTTCTGCTGGTCTGAGTGAGCAAGTCTGGAGATGTCGCCCTCGGACGAAAATTCGGAAGTTGTGGAGGCTCGGCTGCGATGCTGCTCGTTGGAACGGATGTTGCTGCTGAGTTGATCCGGGCTGTTGAAGACTTCCCGTATGATGGCCCATTCCGAGCAAATCGAGTCCTCATGTTTGGAGCGCTGACCTTTCTGGGGACTTTCTTGCCTTCAGACTGTCGCACATCCGCAAAGGCGGGCTGCCCGGCGGGTGCTGAATCCGGTGCTGGCATACTACGAAGAAAGTCAATAAGACTCTCTTCATCCCGTTTGGGTTTGCTTCCTGCGATAACATCACGGTCTTCGTCACTTTCAGAATCAATTGCGTAAGGATCTCTGACCCGACGTTGCTTGCGCTGTGGACGTGGAGGCTCTTCAGCACGAATATGACTGGGGATCTCGGATTTACCATTGTAGGCAATGGCATTGGCCCGATTCGTTGTATCCAGCAGACCAGTGCGGGAATTGGCAGAGGAGCGCAGCGACTTGGCCATAGAACCATCTTGTGTGCTGGCCACTGAGCTTCGAGTGATGCCATCTTTACCCCCGACATTTTCCAGCGCATGGATCTCATCAGAATCCATTGTTGTTCTAAAGGGAGCAACAGTACGAGGAATGCGATGACTACCATCATTCCGCTCATGCGGGGGTCCTTGTCTTATGAAGTCAATGAGATCAGAGCTCCGGTCGCCATACGGGACTGTAGCCTCACGTGCTTGCAGTCGTGAGCCAGATTTTGCCGAAACCGCAGACTCGGCCTTCGCCAGGGGATTAATCGGGTTAAGTCCAGTAGGTGACTTGCCCGCTTTCTTCGGGCTAATAACTGGAGTACTTACGGTAGGGTTGGGGCCGGCATTGATAGTTGTTGCTGGGCGCGATGCCGTTGTTGTGCGCGATGAGTTATTGCGTGGTACGCTTCTAACCTCAATCTCTGGTCCGGTAGATCGAAAGAAGTCCGCAAGATCTCTTACGGACTCTTCCTCGATCCTGGCATCGCGAGCCGTGGCTATAACACGCCGAACGTTCGCTGGCTGCAGTAAAGATCCTATAGGTCCAACAGGTGGTTTGGCTCTGAGGGAGGCAGCATCAGCGAGACCTTGCTGCCTTGACTCAGTCGAAGGATCTGACTGAGAATCGTTCTTGGAGACGCTTGATCGTCCAGTTGTGGGCCGTGGAGGGTCTTCCCTCGTTGGTCCAGTGTCCCGGATCAAGTCCGCCATGTCGGCGGTTGTTGAACGCTGAGGGGCCCATCTCGGCGAATCCGGAAACTGTATCGCGGTGAGCGAACGCTTACCAACGACCGCATTTGATCACATTACCTCCATGTCCCGCATAGTCTGTGGGGTAAGTGTATATTGAATTGTGTCGTCGCTACGGATAAGTTTCTCAAAACTGCGTTGCTTGTCCTCAGGTCTGGATACCGTCTGTGAATGCTTTCCTCTAGTCATGCTTCGACTTCCCTCGCTGGAAGTGCGCGAAGCTAGCGATGGCCTGTCTGTTGCACCGTGCTGACGATCATGGAGCCCGTTTGATTTGTTAGGTACCTGTGATGCACCTGTCCCAGACGTATGTATGGGCCGCTGATCTCTTCCACTGCTACCCGATCGTCGAGCTCCTTGTGTGATGGATTCTCGAGGACTCGATGTAGGCGAATAGCCTAACTGAGCCGCGACCTTGTCTGCGCTCAGTCCAGACTGTAAAGCAGGGATCTTATTGCGAAGGTCTGAAAGCCTACCGCCGCTTGACGAACGCTTTGCATACGCGTATGGAGGAGATGAGTAGAAGTCGGATCTTTGAAAATGACCGTTTATAGCGCGTTCGAATGGCATACCAGGTTGACTCCTGTAGGCGTCGTGGCCCGGCGGAAGCGACGACGCTTCGTCCACAGTCTCATGAGCATCTTCTATCATCTCTCGTAGTGGAGTGAGAGCGGGACTGCCATGGCTGAGACTGAGTCTTGGTGACTCTGTTGTCGGAGCCGTAAGTGTACCATCAGGTTGTAAGTTTTTTCCTGAGAGCGTGGATGTCCCGGAAGTTCTCTGACTTTGCGGAGGGAGTGTAGAAGGGAGGACAAAGCGTGGATCGCGCTTTTCCCATGTAGCAATCTCGTGATCGGCCAAACCTTTGTCCATGGAAGCCTCAGGCTGATCTGTATCCCCTTGCAGAACGCCCTGGTTAGCGAAATAACCGACATCTTGATCACCAGATGATTCTTTGTTAAAATTCATGCCTGGAGATGGAGTCAAAGCATCAGAAAGTATGGAAATGTCGGATGATTGGGTTAGGCCAACGCCTCCTCTTTGACCAATGGTTGGGCTCCTTGCGGAACTTGACCGCTGGATTTGATCCTTCGCTTGCGACGTATCAGAAATCTTGAAGGAACGAGCACTTGAGGCTGCTCGTGAACGTGTCTGTACAATTTCGACGGGTGACTGAGCACCTTCCATAGAAATCCTAGTTGATCTAAAGATCTGAGGCTCCTCCTCATCGTCAAATCCATGCTTTACTGTATCAGTATCGGCCGTGGATGAACGCTCTAGCTCAGCGAATTGAGACTCTGACGCGGCTCCTCTCGCAAGCACGATATTGCTTGCGATTGCAGAAACGCCGGAAGCTGTTACACCAACCAAGACGCGCGCAGCAAGGCCATGGTTGTCGCGGGACTGCCCGATATCGGGTTCTTGCGAGGACGCACGGTCTACGACGACAGCTGGCTCGCCAGGATCCGCCGTAGTGGTCGGTGCTGTTCTGCATTCAGGGTCAGACGTCTCCCCTGGAATGATAGACGTTGAGATATCCGGCTGGAAGTCGGCGGCTGAGACATAGGATGTCTGCTGTGGAGATGGCAGCGAGCGCGACTTTTTGCGCGGTTGTGAAGCTGCTGTGGCTAAGGTCGATTGTAGGGAAGGATCCGGCGAGTGTGGTCTGGTTGAAATTGGTGTAGGTGGATCTATGAAAGTGGAGGGAAAGACCAGCATGCTTCTTGGACGTTTCTTTCCTTGAGTGACTGATGTCGGTGCGTCTTCAATATCGGCATCGTTCTGTGTTGCGAATCCCGATCCCTCAATCTCTTGGATGTCGTTAGCTGCCACAGACAAGGCAATGGAGGCAGGGTCGTCCTTCTGCAACATTTCAGGAACTGAAGGTCTGCGAGCTGGATCTGAATGGCCCGTTGCGTCGTCTAGAGCGCCAACGCTACTCTTTCGGCTGGTGGAATTTGAGAACGGGCCAGAATACGTGCGTTGATAAGTTGTTTCCCGAGACAAGCCTCTAGAGCTGGCAGACGTAGCTGATCTGATCCGTTTTCTCCACGTTCTCCATAAGCGACCAAAAGTGGTATTGAAAGCTACCTTCTCCATGTCCATCTCTTCGACAACGAGTCGCTCGGCAGCGCCATTCGATGAGAGCATCGATTGTGCCTGGTCATTGCTAGACTTCCAAATTCTTGCATGTGCTGCTTCCCCTGCTACCATCAAAGCATGCTCTCCGATGAACTCAAGAATGGATGTTAAAAAGATGGCGACTGCTGGCGAGACAACGCCAACATCTCTGGAAAACCGGCGATGCACCCCACCAACATCCTCTAGGTTCTCACGTTCAACCCACATGTCTTCATCTTCCTCCTCCAGGTCACCTAACCGAGTGTACACCATACACCGCAAACGGGTTCGCTTCCAGACCAACTCGATATCGCAGTCACCCCCCGGTTCCTGCCCATTGTGAAATGCTGACAACTCCTCATCGTCTCCACCTCCGAGGAACTCGTGAAGCTCTTCGTCGGCTCCAGCAATAGCTTCTCTAGCGAGTCTCGGCTTCAGTACTTCGGAAACAGCGGGTCTCAAGGAGGCAAGCGAGGTCGACCTTGCAGTGAAGAGAAAGTTGTAGAGTAGTTGATCTAGGAAAGAATTGATGAGCACAAGAGAAGCCGGTGAAACCAAGGCCGTCTCGCCCGGAGGTTGTGTCCCGTTCTCATCGAACCAGTCGTGAGTGCGATTCTGGTGGTTGCTCGTCACGATTTGCGCGGCCGCTGATGGCGCTATGTAAGCAGGCTCTGGCTTGACTGAAGGTGGGGGTGATGCAAGAGTGGAGAGCCCTGAAAGTGAAGGTTGATCACTGGACATGCTCTGACTCCTACTCCGTTGAGCATCACCCAGATCCAGGCGCTCCGGCTGGTTCTGTCGATGCATAGTCGCGAAGGTCTGTTGGCAGGTGCGATATGGAGTTGATCAATCAGATCACAGGCTCTCTTTGTGATCAGACCGCTTTGTATTGTTCAAGCCGGCATGGAGACGGGTTGCGACTCGAAGTCAATGCTACCTATGGTGAGCGATGGTGCACTTTCCCCTGGCTTCCACACTGGTTTTGTTGAGCGTTGATGCGAAATTGCACCACGCAATTTTAGTAAGATCTCACGATGTAGAGCCCATGGATGATCAGGTTATCATGAGGACGAATACCCACGTACCGGCGAGCAGGTTGTGATGTAGTGGAATAGGAATGACTTTGTGGAAGTCAATCGTCGAGCTCGAAAAGGGTCAAAATCCGGGGTCTAGGTTTACGGATTAGCGAATTAGTCTAGATACCCGTTTGATCAGGGCAATCCTGGATGGTGCTGTGATTCCACTTACAATACCGAGCTAATGTAGGTTCTACGGAGAACTCAACTTTATGTACGTGCAGCTCTTATAGTGAAGTGTTGAGGGAACAGATGTAAAGATCTGACGCTCTGCGAAGAACGGGTGTCAGCATGTCCGGCTGTGCGCAACTGGTGTGTGGTGCTCCGATCGCTAGGATCTGAATAAGACTCAATACCTTATGTCTTGCAGCTATTGTGTCGCAATAGATCTGGCGGACTCACACTTCTAAGTAGCGTCTACTCTGACAGTTTGAAGATCAAAAGAGCGGGTTCACTTCATCGCACGGCGAGGACACAAACCACAGAGCGACCCACTGGGAAATTGAGGGTCGGCGGAGATATTGAGCAAAAGGGTCCGAGGTGCGGTCCTGCATCAGACTGGACCCTAAGCGGCAAGGCCCGGCCCTCGTGGATAGATGCGCTTATAAAGGTGCTTGCAACGGGGATCATTCCATGGCCCATAATGTAAGTTAAGCCAGGTAGGAAGAAGCAGAATCTTTGATTACCATACCTTACCTATTGTCGAAAGGACTGCGTCTAAAAGAACGGAGGACATGGAGAGCTACCTCGGATTCGTCAAACGCCGTTTTCAACGACAACGCTCAATACTCGGGCGTGTACTCTAAACGATTTGCAGAATCCGTGTTACACTTCAAAACTGTTAGTCATCACTTCACTTTGTACCACTATCCTTATACCCCTTCAAGTAATCCCGGATGAGCACGATGACTTGTCGTTCATCGTCGACATTTCACTCAAAAGCATCCGGCAATCTCATTCGCCCAGCGATTCTACCTTCTACTTGACTGCGGCTGCAAAGTCAAACGTGCGGCTATAATCTTCGGTCACGACCTGGTACGGCCGTGTCGGTCCATGTCTGGTTAGTGAGTTGATTATGTCAGCCTGAATGTGCAACCACTCGCTTTCAGCTTCTGCCCAATACGAGTGCTTTCCTTCGTTGGTTACACGCAGTACATGCATTTCAAGCCGCCAGAACACAATGCGGGACTCTTGATCTCCCGCCGGATCTTGTTGTGTTCATGCCTTTGATCTCTAGACATACTTGTTTGGGGTATAACTTCTCTCTGGGCAGACCGCAGTCTTTTCCACTAACTTCCTGACTACAACCACGGAAGGCTTGGGAATGTTTCCCAAAAGGCCTCGTCAGAGATGAACGTTCAGTGATGTGCCACATACCTCTACACTGTACCTGTCCTATGTACAAACACGGAGCCGAAAGACTCGGGCAATCTGGATCGGCTCGCTGTAGGAAGAATCCACGATTTGGCATTGATTCAACGCTCTTGAACACAGTCATCATTCTCGGTTTAATGAACGAATGCTCTGACAGCACGAGACGTGTGTCTAGATGACAATATCCGTGATCATATTTCCGGCAAGATCTGGTTAAGGAAACTACAGAAGCGGTTATTCACAAATCTTTACTTTCGTCAGTAGGCCCAGAGGGCTCCACGATTTGGAGACTGGAATGTGGGTTGTGGCAACAAATCCTCCTATGTGAGTTTATTTGATCTTTATTTCTTGGCTAAGAGTCAAGGCAATGGGGCGAAAAAGAAATTGTAGTCAAAGCTGGGTTGGGTATTTGCACAAAGTTTCAGCTAACGCCGATCGCTCCATGAAGGTCAATATCGTGGAATCCTGCAACAGTTAGCAATCAAAAAATCGTTCTGGAGACGGCCAATCAGTAGGACCTTTGCCTGTCCATGCCCATCAGGCTGAGCCGTGGGCTCCAAGGGAAGTCTGGCTGGAATGCAAGCCGCCTCTGTTGTATTCTCTCGTTGATATGTCTCAGTGCGCTGTCGCTGATGTTTGCGAATGGTCTCCAGTGTATTTGTCCACCGCCGGCCGCGCTTCTGCTCATGCAGTCATGGCATCTCGTGGAAATTGTTGCTGTGCCGTCTGTCTGGCTGTTCCAGCAGCCTCGTGTGAGTCCCTCTTGAGTCTGGGCGGCTGCGCATGGCATGTAGTTGCGCTTGGGGCCCCAATGCCCGCAAGGGGCATGGTAGGTATCTTCCAGGTAGCACATCCCGGCCGCTTCTGCGCTTTGTAAGTTCTCCTAGGGTTATTTATCAAGCTTTCCAGTTTCAAGCGATGCCAAAGAAGTGGATGCAGGTTCCTTTTGCTCTGGCTTTTGAGTATCGGTATTGATGTTATGGGTAAAGGCAGTTGCGGAAGCACTCCATCTTCAGGCAACCAGCCGGCAGATATACCAGTTCTTCAATCCCTTTTACCTTTGTTCGGACGTGGTGCAGGTCAGCGTTGGCGGCTTTGAGCGTCGCAAACAAGTCACTGTCAGTCCAACCACCTAAGGGCTCCGCTAGCAAGAGTGAACAATGCCTTTGTACTACCTTTGTGCCCACTTACAAAGGACTTCTTCTTTTCTTTTATCCATGACAATGTCGTTTGTTTGCTTTGCTTGGACAATCGCATTGCTGGCTATGGCCCAGCGCCATAGAGTAAAATTCTTTGTTCACCGCTGTGACAGTTTGCCCAATTTTGGCATGGCTAAGGGATACGGTGGGGATCGCATTCATCAACTTTCCGCAGAGCCTCTACAAGGTACTCATCATCCTCAATTCTCATACCTTGCAGAAAGTGCTATGGGCCTGCCATGGGATGCATTACTTTTATGGCAGCAATCGCCATGCACTGAAGACCAGCGCAGTCCACATCCAGTTTCAGAGGATCCGTTCCTACTGGTTCGTGCAGCAGGACGCCTATCGCTTACATTGGGGCCATCCTTATTCACGGGCCATTGCAGGATCTGCGCCTACCGCTCGTCGGCCCGGTCGAGGCATCCATGGAATGGTTGATGGAGATTATGTCCAGCGTTGGGGCAGAACGACAGCACAAAGCGACAACCAAAAGCTCTGTATCAGCAAACAGATGAGAAACCAAAGAAATTGCAGCACCTGGCTGGAATTTTTGCCATGTCTTGGTGCATCTCACGGGCGAAGCGGTTTGGCAAACATTTCGATATCATCACGTGCCGGTCTCGTGCTCAGGCCATCACGACCCTTTACACCGATATTGGGAGACAGGGTAATGTAGTAGGATAAATCAACAAGCTGTTATCTAGTCGTCCAGGGGACAGCATTTAGCAGTAGGATTAGCGATACGATCTGCTATAACATGCATTGCCTTGCCGGCAAAGATCGATTTCATCCCATTAGGCTTTGTGGATGAGCACTGCATGTTTGAAATCTCTACGAACTCCCAAGGCGCAGCGGAATCAGTACATTATTCGGAGCGTGTTCCTGACTAGACACGCGTCGTCCCGAAAGACATTGCATACAAGCAAGGGCAAGAGTGACTTCCCTGTAGGGCTCTAGGCAGCGTTCCGGGAGACGACACATGAACTCAGGAGTTATTGGAGAGGGTTTCCGGTGGAGCTTCCGGAAGAGCGAGGGAACTTCGACAAGCTCTCGGTCGGTTTACCTAACGAGGCTGATTCATACCGCCAATTACTCGCATAGGATCTGGCTCCGAAACCAATCACAGCTTTGCGATAACAAAAGACGAAGCCATCCGCGCTAAGCTAAATAGATTTCCCTTTGTTTTCCTCGACGCCGATATCGCATCACAGCGGCAGCGAGCCCAAAATGGTAGGGAATGGCGATGGCATTGCTCGTAGCACGAGGTCCTTGATCTCTTTCCTTTGTGATGAATAATCATGGAGCTGGGTACTCTGTCCCTGTATTTCAAGGTTCTGAGGTGCCGTAAACCCACAGCCACGGCCCACGGCACCTACACAGGCGGGCCCGGTTTCTTACCTCTGGACACAAAACTTCTGACTTCGATATTTTGGCGGCTGACGTCAAGCGGGCTGCAGTCCGGAGGCCCGAATCCGGGACCCTTGGTACCTGCCTTAGTAAAAGATATGTATGTACATCTATATGTACTCATACCCACCTCAAAACCGCAGGTGGTGTCCGGCCCTCACCAATTTTCTGCGGAAGCGATGACATCTACTCGTTGGTGCATTCTGGCGAGCTTCATGATCGTCAGCGGAAAAACAAAGCAGCGGAGATAGCAGATATCAATCCGTGATGATGAAGTGGCTGGCGTCCGGTTATCACGAACGGTGGGTATCTCTGATGCAGTTGTAGATCTGGGCACAAGATAGACTGCCAGATAACGTTAGGAGGGGCATCTTTGTGCTGCGTGCATGGTTATGCAGATTTCCGATGCACGAGATGATGAACTACAGGTACCTCATGGTGGCTGAGCTTCCTCGAAGAAATCACTTCACATACCGGAACGATACTCGTAGTGAAAAACGGGATCATCAAGGATAGGATTCTAATCTTTACTTACCTAATCTGCTAATTATGATTACATATTGTCTTGCTACCACCAAGATTATGTAGGAGTGTCCGGGTAAATGGTAGTACTTAGTGAAGCGTGTGCCCCCAACCAAATCCTTGTTCACACGACTCTTTTTGAGATTCGGGAGTCGGGACCCTACATCGCAGACAACCCCCAGATAGCCTATCCTTCCCTCCCCTGGTTTCACCGTCCCTTATTTACCTCTGCTCCTACCCGCTTGTCAGTCTTCTCTCTATAACCA
>JAABUP010004141.1_pt1 | contig 24217 bp, 23 predicted proteins | sample 5559201 | NCBI WGS metagenome assembly JAABUP01 (sample SAMN10711887, study PRJNA513373) | rock metagenome | isolation source: Antarctica rocks | place: Antarctica
GGGGAGACACGGCTGCTCTGTCTCGACCAAAACGGCGAGGTGCTGCCGATCCCGGGTTAGCATTTTCATCGGCACCTTCGTGAAGTGGTGTCCGCGCGGTATCGGTAACCGTCGCTGTAGTACTAGTCCCCCGATCCCTGGTTTGCTTTCTGGCATCCCACATGCGAAGGTGCGCCCGGGTATCGCGCTGTGCGCGGCGGGAGAGATGTACGCGATGACCGCGATCGGAGCACAACCGGCCGATGTGGCGAGGCCAGCCGCCGACGCCCCCACGCCTGCGCGTGAGGTAGCGATCATGGCGCGCGGCCTCAGCAAGAGTTTCGATGACCATGTGGTGCTGCGCGATCTCTCGCTGGAAGTGCAGGCGGGCGAGATCTTCGGGCTGATCGGCCCCAGCGGCTCCGGCAAGTCGACCGCCATCCACCTGCTCTGCGGCCATCTGCGTCCGAGCGGCGGCGAGATGACGGTCCTGGGGCGCGAACCGGCACAGTTCACCCCGGCGATCCGACGCCGCATCGGCTACATGCCGCAGGGCTTCGTCCTCTATCCCGACCTGACGGTCAAGCAGAATGTGGCGTTCGTCGCCGGGCTCTACGGCCTGCCTGAGTGGCGCAACCGCGCCCGTATCCGCGCGACCCTGGAGTTGGTGCAACTTTGGGAGGCGCGCAAGCGGGCGGCGCGCGAGGTTTCGGGCGGGATGCAGCGGCGTATCGCCCTCGCCGCCGCCCTCGTCCACGATCCCGAGGTGCTCTTCCTGGACGAGCCGACCGCGAACCTGGACCCGATCCTGCGCGCGCACCTCTGGGAGCACTTCCGCACCCTCCGCGAACGCGGGCGCGCGATCCTGGTGACGACCCAATATGTGGACGAGGCGGAATACTGCGATCGCGTCGGGCTGATGTATGATGGGGCGTTGATCGCCACCGGGCAGCCGCGCACCCTGCGGCGGCAGGCGTTCGGCGGCGACGTGGTCGAGATCAGTATCGAGCGCCCCACCATCGGCTACCTCGCCGCGCTCGGCCAGGTGCCGGGGGTGCGCGGCACCGAGGAGCGCGGCGAAGCGCCGCTGCGCGTCACGGTGGAGGACGCGCAGCGCGCCATCCCGGCGTTGCTCGATGCGTTGGAGGCGACCGGCGCGACGGTCCGCTCCGTCGCGCAGTATCAGCCGACCTTCGATGAGGTCTTCATCCGCCTGATCGAGCAGCACGGTGAAGCGGCACCACCGACCGGGAAATTGGTGACGAGCGGATGATGAGTAGGCCGGTAGGCCGGTAGGCGAGCAAAGGTTCGTTGTCACTTCTCTACTTCGTCTACTCGCCTACTTCACCGGAGCGCCATGAACGCGCTGACCCAAATCGTTGCGGTGACCCTGAAGGAGTTGCGGGAGCTTTTTCGGCGTCCGCTGCTGATCCTGACGCTCGTGCTCGGCCCATTGGCGATCATGATCATCTTCGGCGTCGGGACGAACAACACCGCCGCCCCGCCGCGCGCGATCGTGGTCGTCCCCCCCGGGCAGGGGTTGCCACACCTGGTGCAGGACTATCAGCGCGAGTTCACCCAATTCCTCCAGGTGCAGGAGTACACGACCGACGAAGAATATGCGCGGCAGCAACTCGCGAAAGGGTTGATCAGCGCGGTGGTGATCCTGCCCGTGACCCCGTACGAGACGATCGCGAACGGCAAGCAGGCACAGATCAAGGTGCTCTACAACGAGATCGATCCGGCCCGACGCCGGTTGGTGCCGGACTTCGTGCGCGTCATGGTCGGCGACATCAATCACGAACTCTTCCTGCAAAATGCCGGGCAGCAGCAGGATGCCTTGAGCAGCGCCTCAACCAACATCGCCATCGCCATCAAGGCGCTGAACCTGGCGAATGAGGCGGCCTCACATGGCGATCGTGCCGAGGCGAGCCGCCAGATCCAGATCGCCCAGGCGGCCTCGGCGACCCTCGACGACGCGCTCGGCCTGCTCGGTTCAGAGGCAACCCCGTTCCAGGCCCAGGTCGATACGGTGCGCCGACGGCTCCAGGAGGCCGATCGCCAGTTGCAGACCGCCGGGAACGTTCTCGCCACGCCCGACGTGCGCCCGATCGGCGAGCAGTTGGGACTGGTGCAGACGCAACGCAATCTGCAAGCGCTCAGCGACACGCTCGATCAACTCACCAGCGTCCCGCCGGAGGTGGCGATCGCCCCGCTGGCGGCGGACACGCAAGACGTGACCCGGCTGCGCTCGGACATCATCGCCTTCTATGCCCCGGCCATGCTGGCGCTGATCGTGCAGCACGCGGCGGTCAGCCTGGGGGCGTTGGCGATCGTGCGCGAGCGCCTGAGCGGCACCTTCGAGCTCTACGAGATCGCTCCGATCTCGAACCTGCAACTGCTGATCGGGAAGTATCTGGCCTACTTCGCGTTCGTCCTCGCCACCAGCGCCGTGTTGCTGGCGGTACTGCTCAGCCCGGTCTTGCGCGTCCCCCTCTTCGGTAGTCCGTGGCGGCTGGCGCTGACCCTGGTGCTGCTGACCCTCGCCTCGATCGGCCTCGGGCTGGCCCTGTCGATCGTCGCGATCTCGGAGCGGCAGGCGGTGCAACTCTCGATGCTGGCGCTGCTGGCGATCGTCTTCTTCGGTGGCTTCGCCCTGCCGCTCGACTCCCTGAAACAACCGGCGATCAGCGTCTCCTACGCCCTCCCCGCCACCTACGGCGGCGCGCTGATGCAGGATATCATGCTGCGCGGCCTCCCCGGCAGCAACACCTTCCTCATGGCGCTCGGTGGCATGAGCGCCGGCTTCTTCGTCCTCTGCCTGCTGCTGCTCCACTGGCGTACCCGCCCGGCCTGAGCGGACAGGCCACACCAGCAGCCACTACAGCGCCACGCAGGATGCTTGACCCCGCGCCGCCGCACCAGTCCCCGGCGGGGATAGTATGCCCTTCATGGGTACTTCGTGGTCGCAGCCCCTCGCCGGGAGTGGCTGTCCTCCGGGGTACAGTGTGCCCTTCATGGGTAGCGGCTGCCCTTCAGGGGTACAGTGTGCCCTCCGGGTAGCGGCTGCCCTTCAGGGGTACAGTGTGCCCTCCGGGGTAGCGGCTGCCCTTCAGGGGTACAGTGTGCCCTCCGGGGTAGCGGCTGCCCTCCGGGGCGCTTCAGTCCCGGTCCACGGCAGGCCAAGCATATTGCGCTTTGTTCTAGCCGCCTGATCCGCTCCTGTCGTCCGGCGTGCCAGCTCACCGCTCGTGACAAGTAAGGAGTACGCCTCGCCGAGCCGACGGCGCTCAGAGCTCGAGATCGCGCGCGATGTCGGTCAGCTGGCGCGAGAACCAGGTGTGGATGTCGTTCTCCTCCACCTGTGCGGCGAGGGCGAGGGCGCGTTCGTGGCGTTCAGCGCGCGTCATGTTCAGCGCCCGATGGATCGCCTCGCGCGTGCCATAAACATCGAACGGCGAGACGAGCAGGGCGTGCTCGCCCAATTCTTCCGCCGCGCCCGCCTCCTCGGAGAGGATCAGCACGCCATCGCGCCGGTTGAGGACCACCCCCTCCTTCGCCACCAGATTCATCCCATCGGCGAGCGGGTTGACCATCAGCACGTCGTACTCGCTGAGGGCGGCGAGCGCGCGCAGGTAATTGTTCCCCAGCAGGATCCGCACCGGCTCCCACTCGTTCTCGCCGAGGGTGGCGTTGATCTCGCCGGAGAGCGCCATGATGTCGCGCAGATAGTCGCGGTACTCGGTTACTTCCGTGCGGGAAGGGACGAGCAGGCAGAGGAGCGCGATCTTGCCCCGATACTCCGGATAGGCGTTGAGGAAGCTGCGATAGGCGATCAGGCCGCGCAAGATATTTTTGCTCGGCTCCACCCGATCGACGCGCAGGATCAGTCGACGATCGCCGCGCAGGCCGCGCATCCGTGCCCGCCAGGCGTGGCCCTCCTGGCTGTTGAGTTGCGCGCGCAGGGCCGCCACATCGACCGAGATCGGATACGGCGCGGCGTTCGTCGTCTGGCCGCGCTGGGTTACCTGCCGCCACGGGCGCGTCACGCGCAATTCCGGCAGATTCGCCGTACTCGTCTGCAAGAAACGGCGCGTGTCGCGCTCCGTCTGGAAGCCGACGCGATCGGCGTGGAGCAACCCCGCGATCAATTCGAGGCGCATCTTCGACGGCAAGACATGCCAGGCGTCGGCCCCCGGCCAGGGGATGTGCGAGAAGAAGTGGATGTAGGCGCGGTCGCCGAGCAATTCGCGCAGATATTGCGGGACGAGATAGAGGTGATAGTCCTGCACCATCACGATCACGCGCCCCGCGAACCCGGCCAGGCTGTCGGCCACCGCCTGAGCCAGCAGCCGATTGACCCCCGCATAGCCCTGCGACCACGCCTGCCAGGTGCCCCGGTCGATGATCGGGAAGCGCGGGGCATCGTGGAGCTGGTGTTGCACGAACCAGAGGAGCGGGTTGCTGATCACGTTGTAGTAGCCGCGATACTGCTGCGGGTCCGGCGCGACGAGGCGGATCCGCATGTCGCCGAGCTCTTGCACCGCATCGCCCACGCCCGCCAGCCACTGGAGATCGCCCTTGCCAAGCGCGCAGGAGATCCACAGCACGTCGTAGCGCTCGGCCACGCTGCTGATGGCGGTGACCAGCCCCCCGTCGCCGCGCGTGGCGACCGTCTCGCCATCCCGCATGGCGAAGGAGTAGGGGCCGCGATTCGAGACGATGACGATCTTCTGTGTGTCGGTCTCTGCCGTCATCGTCCCCTCGATTCCACCAACCGCCCGCCGCCGCTCGCCGTGTCGCCGCTGCCGCGCGCCGCGATCGTATCGGCCAGCCAGTCGAACAGCCGCGCCACGTCGGCGGTGTCGGTGGCGACGAGGTCGCAGAAGTCGTCGAGTTCGAGCGGGGTATCGTCGCCGTGCAGCACGCCGATCGACAACCCACGGAACGGGGCGGTGCCATCGTCGCGCGGGGCGCGGAGAAGACGGAGTTCCGCCATCGCCAACAGGTCGGTCGTATCGTCGCCGAGGAAGAGGACGCCATCGAGTCCCCGTGCGGCGGCGATGGCGGCGAGCGCCGTCCCCTTGTTGAGCGCCAACGGGGGCTTGATCTCCCAGATCTGGTTGCCGGAATTGAGCACGAGGCCATAGCGCTCGCAGAGGGGGCGCATCGCCGCCTCGATCGCGGCGCTGGCGGCGGCGTGGTCGGCGGTGGCGCGATAGTGGAGGGTGGCGGTGACGCCTTTGTTCTCGATGAAGATGGCCGGATCATCGAACGGGGGCAACGCCGTCAGCACCGCCTCCAGGGCGACGCGCCAGGGCCGCGCCTCCTCGACGAGTGCGGTCGCCGCGCCGTCCCAATAATCGAGGCCGTGGTTGCCGACGTACGTGAGCGCGGGGCGGGTGAAGCGCGCCCGCAGATCCCCGGCGGAGCGCCCGGAGAGGAGCGCCACCGGCACTCGCAGCGCCAGCAGCCGATCGAGCGCGGCGGAGTTCGCGGGGGCGATGATCGCCGCATCCGGTGTCTCGGTGAAAGGGCTGAGCGTCCCGTCGAAGTCGCTGATCACCCCGAATCGCGGCGCAGCGAGGAGGGCTCGTAGCTGCGCCTCCTGTGTCCGCCAATGCGGTCGTGCTGGCATAGTTCCTCCCGCGTCTGCTGCCGGACAGTGCGAACGGGCGCTCGGCACACGCGGCGCGTGCCCGGCCAGATCCGCGTGAGCGTTTGGGAGAGGGTGCCGCACGATTCGTTCCGCCAGCAACCGCTCGGGAAGACATATTGCCCGGCGGGTGGCGCAGCCTCGACTATCCTTCTACCGCAGGGTGGTGGTCCACGAGCGTGGTGCCGCCACTCGACAGATCCGTGGGCGGCGTCATCTGCGCGGACATCCATTCGGTCGCCTGCGCCAGCGAGAGGAGGAGGACGTGATTTCCGGTGGGCACATGGGTCACCTCCACCCGTTCCGCGCCCCTATCGAGCCACCAATGGCGGATCAGGAAGGTTTCGTATCGTCGCATCGTGGCCCCTCGTCCCGCTCCGCCCTGCCCGGTGACACACCGGCATTCCTCATACGCCGAGGATAGGGGGCAAGACGAAACGAAAACTGAACGAAACCTAAACGGGCGGGAACAAAACGCGATCGCCGGGGGGCTGAGGGAGAGCGGCGGGGCGTACCGGGAGGGTGGCGAGCGGGGCGCGCGACTACGCGATCGTCAGGGCGAGGGCTTCGGCCACCGCCTCTTCGAGGGAGCGCGTCGCCCCGACCATGTATGCGGCGGCGCTCGCCGTCTCGCCGAGGGCGGCGCGCGCGCGCGCGAATTGCTGCGGTGCCCGGAGCTGCGTATGCAGCGTGTGCGGCAAGCGCGCCAGCTGCAACGTGCCGGACTGCGTCTCGGCGGCTCCCAGCAGGCGCAGCGCACGGGCATGGTCATCGACGAAGGTGGCGAGCAGGGCGAAGCCGTGTAGGCAGAGATTCACTTCGAGCCAGAAACCATTGACGACCGTCCGGTCGAGCACCTCGGCCAGTTGCCCGCGCGCCAGGGCAAGCTCGCCGCGCCGGATCGCGTGGCTGGCGAGGACCAGCAGGCAGTTGCTCGCGGCGATGTGCGAGCCGATCGCGTTCCCGAGGGTCAGCCCTTCCCGCAAAGAGCGCTCGGCAGCGTCGTAATCGCCCGCCTCGGTGAGGGCACGGCCAAGCCAGGAGAGGGTCGTGGCGACCGACCACCGATCGGCGAGTTCGCGCTGAATCGCGAGCGCCTGCCGGAGCAGCGGCAACGCTGCGGCGGCATCCCCCCCGATCAGGAGTGCGCTACCCAACCCCTGGAGCGAGACCCCCTCACCCCAGCGGTCGCCGAGCGTGCGGCGGAGCGCCAATGACTCGCGGTAATACGCATGGGCCTGCGCGATAGCGGCGGAGCGGAGGGCGATGTGGCCCAATTGCATCAGCGCCCCGGCCACGTAATATTGCTCATCGTTGGCCCGCGCCAGGGTCAGCACACGGGCCATCAGCCGAGCGGCGGTCGCGATGTCCGCCTGTTGGAAGGCCAGCACGGCGGCACCGAAGGGCACGGCGAGGCGGCGGGGCAAGGGGAGCAACGGATCGTCCAGCGCAACCCCCGCGAGGGCGAGCCCGAGCCAGCGGCGGCCCTCGCTGTGCCAACTCCGCGCCATCCAGAAGCGCCACAACTCCGAAGCGAGGATGAAGCCGTTGCGGACATCGCCCTGCGCGCGGCAGCGCTCGAGCACGGCGCGGATATTCTCGATCTCCTCGCCGAGGAGGGCCACCCAGCGCTCACGCTCGGGCTTGACCATGCCATCCTCCGCCCCGGCGACCAGCGCGAGATAGTAGATGGTATGGCGCGCGCCGAAGACCAGCGCCTCGCCCGCTGCGGCCAGCCGCATGGCGGCGTACTGACGCACCGGCTCCAGGAACCGATAGCGCATCGCATCGTCGCGCACGACCAGCGTCACCAGCGATTTCTCGACCAACCCCTCCAGCGCGGCCAGCGTCGCCTCCTCCCGCGCGCCCGCGCCGCTGATCGCCTCGGCGGCGGCGAGCGACCAACTCCCCGCGAAGACGGCGAGCGCACGGAAACAACGCCGCTCCGCCTCGGTCAGGAGAATGTAGCTCCAATCGAGCGTCGCGCGCATCGTCTGCTGGCGCGGCGACACACCACGCTCGCGCGAGGTGAGGGTGCTGAGCGCATCGCCGAGACGCTCGGCCAGTTGCCCGATCGTCAGGATACCGATGCGCGAGGCGGCGAGTTCGAGCGCCAGCGGCAACCCATCGAGCTGCCGACAGATCGCGACGATGGACCCGGCGTTCTCGGCGGTGAGGGCCAACGCCGGGGCACGCTGTCGCGCGCGGTCGAGAAAGAGGGCGACCGCCGGGCAAGCGGCCAGCGCCGCCAATTGCCCCCGCGTGCGCGTCTCCTGACCGAGCGCGGGCAGCGCCAGCGGCGGCACCTGCCAGACGAATTCACCCGGTAGGCGCAATGTCTCGCGGCTGGTCGCCAGGACGTGCAGCCCCGGACAGGTCGCCAGCAGCGCCGCGGTCAACTCGGTCGCCGCCGCGATCACATGCTCGCAGTTGTCGAGCAACAGCAGCGCCAGGCGGGAGCGGAAGAAGAGTTTCAACGCGGTGAGCGGTTCGTGGCCCTGCGAGACGTGCGCCCCGAGTGCCGCCAACGCGACCTCGGCCACCGCAGCCTGCGCGGTCGCCTGCGCGGGCAGCGCGGCCAGCGTGACGAACCACACCCCGCCGGGATAGTGCGCGCACCGCCCCGGCGGCGACCGCCGCCAGCCGCGTCTTCCCGCTGCCGCCGACCCCGGTGAGGGTCAGCAGTCGGACCCCATCCTCGATGAGGAGCGCCCGCAGTTCGGCCAACTCCGCCTCGCGCCCCACGAAACTGGTGAGCGTCGCGGGCAAGGTCTCTGGCACGGGAGGCACGGCGACGCGCGCGACCGGCCTGCGCGCAGCGGCGGGAGTGTCGGCGGCGGCGTGGCCGGTCACCAACTCGGCATAAAGGCTCCGTGCGGCCAGACCCGGTTCGGCATCGAGCTCGCGGGCGAGCGTCTCGCGCAGGACGTTGTACTGCCGCAGGGCCGCCGCGCCGTTGCCGACCCGCGCGTACAGCCGCATCAACGCCAGGTGGGCCGGCTCATCGGTCGGCTCATCCGCGACGAGCCGTTCCAGGGCGTCGATCGCGGCATCGTGCTCGCCCCCATCTTCGTACAGAACCGCCACGGCGCGCAGGAGGCCGCAATAGACGCCGCGCAGCGTCTCACGCGGCGCGGCGGCCCAATCCTCGTAGCGATCGTCGGGCAGGAGCGCGCCGCCATACCAGGCGAGCGCCGCCCGATAGTCCGCCGGATCGCGCGAGCCACGCGCGCGCGTCGCCGCCAGCGTGAACGCGGATACATCGATCTGTACACCGCCGGGCGCGTGGAAGGCGACCATCCCCGCCCGCAGGCGCAGGGTGGCGACGCCCGCGAGGATCTTCCGCGCGACGGTGAGGGTGCTATAGAGGTTGCTCGCCGCCGCATCGGGCGTGAAGTCGGGCCAGAGCATGTCGAGCAATTGATCGCGCGCCAGGCGCTGTGCCGGGGCGAGGGCGAGCAACTTCAAGAGCGCCTGCACCTTCTGTCCGCGCCAGGCGTCCTCCGGGATCGGGCGCTCGCCGACAGTGATCGTGAAGCCGCCGAGGAGGCGGATCAGCAATGCCGGTGTATCGGGAGTGTCGCGGCGGCTCGCCGCCGCCAATTGTTCGTTCATCCGCACACTCACTCACAACGCGGTCGTATGGGCAGGCCCTCCCGGTGCGCCGCGATTATCGCACGACCCGAACGGAGGCACCGCATACCCATCGTGACGCGCGCGCGATCATCCCGCGCGGCAGCACGGCTTGGTATACTCAGATTATGGCGTAGATCGGACCAACGGTCGCACGACCGCGTGGGCAACATACGGTAGGGGTGGGGACGAGTGGCGACACAAGCGATCGCATTGCAGGAGCTGCGCGGCGGAGTGCAGGGTTTCAGCGGGACCGATCAGCCGCAGAACGACTTGATCGACGCCTGTGTCCGCTGCGGTTTCTGCCTCACCTCCTGCCCGACCTACGTGGAGACCCGCCGCGAAACCTCCTCCCCGCGCGGGCGCATCTACCTGATGAAAGCGGTCAGCGAGGGGCGGCTGGACATCACCAGCCCCGGCTTCGTCCATCAGATGTACGAATGCCTCGATTGTCGCGCCTGCGAGGCGGTCTGCCCGTCCGGGGTGCAATACGGCAAGCTGGTCGAACCGGCCCGCGTGCAGGTGGAGCGCGCCAACCCGCGCCCGCTCTGGCAGCGCGCGGTCCGTGCGGCCACCTTCAAGGGACTCTTCGGCGATCTGCGCGTCTTCCGCGCCGCCTCGGTCGTCTTCAAGCTCTACCAGCGCAGCGGCCTTCAGTGGGCCATCCGGCGGAACGGCGTCCTCAAGCCCTTCGGCCTGCACGAGATGGAAGAGTTCCTGCCGAAGATGTCCGGGCGCTTCTTCGTGCCGGACGGGCAGGTCTACGATCCGGCGGGGGCACGGCGCGCGCGCGTGGCCCTCTTCGGCGGCTGCATCATGGGGACCGCGTTCGCCCGCGTGGACCGCGCCACCGCCCGCGTCCTGGCGCGCAACGGCTGCGAGGTGATCGTGCCACCCGCGCAGGGATGTTGCGGCGCGCTGAATGTCCATTCCGGCGACCTCGATTCGGGGCGCGAGCTGATGCGCCGCAACATCGCCGCCTTCGAGGATCTCGATGTGGACGCGATCATCATCAACGCGGCGGGGTGCGGCTCCGCCCTGAAGGAATACGGCCACCTGCTGCACGACGACCCGGCATGGGCCGCGCGCGCCGCCGCCTTCGCCGCCAAGGTGCGCGACATCAGCGAGTTCCTGGTCGAGCTGGGCCTCGTGGGGGAACTTGGGGAGATCCGCGCGCGCGTCACCTATCAGGATGCCTGCCACCTCGCGCACGCGCAACGGATCACCAGCCAGCCACGCGCACTCCTGAATGCCATCCCCGGCCTGACGCTCGTGGAGATGCAGGAGTCGAGCCTTTGCTGCGGCAGCGCCGGCATTTACAGCCTCACCCAGCCGGAGATGTCGGGGCGACTGATGCGGCGCAAGGCGGGACACGCGCTGGCGACCGCGCCGGAGATTGTCGTCTCCGGCAATCCGGGCTGCATGATCCAGCTCGCCACCGGGCTCGCGCGGGCGGGCGCGCCGGACGTGAAGGTGCGCCACGTCGTCGAACTGCTGGACGAGTCCTATCGCCGCGCCGAAGGCCCGCACGTCCGCCGCCGCATCCGCGCCGATCGGCGACTACCACGCGCCGCACGTCGCCCGCCCGCCCCGCACGACGCCGCGATCGAGGACAAGGGACGCGGCGAACCGGCGGCGGGGGCGCGGACGGCCCAGTGACGAGTCGGCAGTTGGCAGTCGGCAGTCGGCAGTCGGCAGTAGTGGCGCAATGCTGATAGCAGGCAACGCCTCTCAACAAACCGTCTACGGACTACGGACCACCGACTACGGACTCTTCTTCTCTGCCGACCGCCGACTGCCGACTTACTCACGGAGGAACCATGCGCGCACTCGGTCGGACCCTGACGAACTTCGCCTTCCTCTTCGCCCTGACGGTGTGGGGCGGGATGGTCGTCTTCTTCACCTTCTTCACCACGCCGGTCGTCTTCGCCGAACTCGACCGCGACGCCGCCGCCGGGCTGCTCGGCGCGCTCTTCCCGCGTTTCTTCCAGCTCCAGCTCGTCTGCATCGTCGTGGCGCTGGCGGTCGTGATCGGGCGGCTCGTGTTGGGTGCGCCGCCGCGCCGCCTGGCGCTCGCGGCGGTCGCGCTGCTGAGTGTGGCGCTGCTGATCGGCCTCTACAACACCTTCGTCCTCCTGCCGGAGATGGCGGCGGCGCAGGCGCGGGTCGTCTCATTCGTCACCACCGCGAAGGATGATCCGGCGCGCGTCGCCTACGGCGCGCTGCACGGGCGGGCGATGATCCTCAACGGCCTCGCCGCGCTCCTCGGCGGCGCGACCCTGGCGCTCGCCGCGTTCGAGCCGCGCCTCCTCGTCAGCGATGGTGAGCGTGCCGCGACCACGCAGCCCGACACCGCGTCGGTAGCGCGCGGCACCCGCGACGCCGCCTCGGCGCGCTGAGCCGCCGCGCGGCCACGGCACAAGGGTATCCGACAGGCAACGAGCGGGGGCGGGGCGGTGATCACCGCCCCGCCCCCGCTTCTGCCACCCGGTGATACGCCGACAGCGTCTATCAATAAAATAAAACTATCCATTGATTTTCTAAACTTGTCCATTGACATGATGACGGATTGTGGTATGCTATTTTCAGAAGGCGACATTGATAAAGTAAAGCCATTCAGGAGCAGCGATGACCACACAGCAGTATCCCCTCCCGACCCAATGCCCCATTTGCAGCGGCGAACTGGAGATCACCCGCGCCCGCTGCAAGGACTGCGAGACGACACTCGACGGGCACTTCACCCAGGGGCGTTTCGCCAATCTCAACCCGCAGCAGTGGCACTTCATCGAGACGTTCATCCGCTGCAAGGGCAAGATCAAGGATGTCGAGGTCGCCCTGGACATCTCCTACCCCACCGTCGTCACCCGCCTCAACGAGACCGTCCGCGCGCTCGGCTTCGAGTCGGGCGATGAGCCGGGCACAGCGCAGCGCGGCGCGGCGACCGAAGAGCGACGCCGCAAGATCCTGGAACGCCTCGAACGGAACGAGATCGGCCCGAAAGAGGCTGTGCGCTTGTTAGAGGGTTCCAACGCAGGCGAGTGAGCGACCGAAGCCTGTTCCCCATCTGGCACGCGACCCACGAACGCACCCGAAAGGCCCGATAAGAAGGAGGAAGCATGAGCGTCGAGAAGTTGCACGTCCTGGAAATGCTCTCCGCCGGGAAGCTCACCATCGAGGAGGCCGATGCCCTGTTGGCCGCGCTCGACACCGCAGGCGATCCGGCACCGCCCGCCGCCCGCGCCGACGATGCGGCGGAGTGGCCCGCCCCCTTCACGGAGGCCGCAGCTAGGGGCGCGGCACCCCAGCAGGCCGGGCGCCTCACCCTCGATCAGGTCGCCGCGCTACGCAACGCCGGGGTCAACGGCGAGTACATCGGCGAGATGCGCGAGGCGGTCGGGCGGTCGCTCACCTTCGACGAACTCATCGCCCTCCGCAACGCCGGGGTGAAGCCCGATTGGGTCGAGGAGATGCGCGAGAACGGTCTGCCGGAACTCACGGTGACGCAGATAGTCGCGCTCAGGAACGCCGGGGTGCGGCCCGATTATCTGGAAGGGTTGATCGACGGCGGGTTATCCGCGCTCACCTACGATCAGGTCATCGACCTGCACAACGCCGGGGTTCGTGCGGATACGGCGGAGGGCTTCCACGCGGCGGGCCTCAACCACGAACTCACGGTCGCGCAGCTGATCGCCCTCCACAATGCCGGGGTACAGCCGGACGAGGTCGAGGCTCTCTGCGAGACGGACATCAAGCATCTCACGGTTGCCGACGTGATCACCCTGAAGAACGCCGGGATTCGTGCCGACTACATCGAAGGATTGCAGGAAGCCGGCCTGACTGGCTTCACCGTCCCCCAGTTGATCGGCCTGCGCGACGCGGGCATCGATGGCGATTTTATCGAAGGGCTGGGCGACCTCGAAGGGCTCGATCTCACCCCCGAGAGCCTGGCGCAACTGCGCCAAAGCCGCTAGACACCACCCCTTTCGCAATCTGCTGTCGCTACCGGGTGGCCGCGCGGCCCACCCCCTGGCCCCCCATTGCCCGCGCCAGACCACGAAGGAGCTGAACATGGACACCAACCAACGCATCCTCATGGCCGAGTACGAGCAGCGAATACGCCAGGACGAACTCCTCCGCACCGCCGACCGCTGGTATCTGACCGGCGATCTCCCCGCCGAGCCGACGATGCGCGCCGCGCTGGCCGAACTCCTCTTCGGCCTCGCGGCCTGGATCGCCCCCGCCGGGGAGATCAAAGAGCACGCCCGCGCCCTGGCGCGCGGCTGATGACGACGACAGCGGAAGGACGACGGTCGATGAGCATGCAGCAAACCGAGAGGCAAACACAATGGACAGGAACCGATGGCGCGATCGTGGCCGCGCACCTCCACCGCGTCTATGAAACTGGCCGCCGACCGTTCACCCCGCGACGACGGACCGTCGCCGTGGAGGATGTCAGTTTCGTGGTCCCGGGCGGGACGATCTTCGGGCTGCTCGGCCCGAACGGGGCGGGGAAGACGACGACGATCAAGCTGCTCTCCACGCTCCTGATCCCGACCGGTGGCACCGCGACGATCGGCGGTTTCGATGTGGTCCGCGATGAGGGTCAGGTTCGGCGCCAGCTCGGCGTCGTCCTCGGCGGTGATCGCGGCCTCTACGCCAAGCTCTCCGCCCGTGACAATCTGCGCTATTTCGGCGCGCTCTACGGGTTGACCCCCGCCGCCATCGCCCGGCGGACCGAGGAGGTCTTGGAACTCGTCAACCTGCGCGGGCGGGCGGACGAGCGGACGGAAGGGTACTCGCGCGGGATGAAGCAGCGGCTGCACCTGGCGAAGGCGATCCTGCACGACCCGCCGATCCTGATCCTCGACGAGCCGACGATCGGCCTCGATCCGGCCTCGGCGCTCGATCTACGCCGTGCGATCGGCGCGCTCGTCCCGGAGCACACGATCCTGCTGACGACGCACGACATGCACGAGGCCGACGACCTCTGCCGCGAGATCGCGATCGTCGATGGCGGGCGCATCGTGGCGCAGGGCTCGCCCACCGCCCTCAAGGGTCGGGTCGCGGGGGAACGGCGGATCGTCGTGTCGCTGCCACAGGCGCTCGCCGCCGCGACCATCGCCGATATCGGGCTGGCGGTCCTGCCAGGGGTGCGCGACGTGGCGCATGCCGCGACCGCCGAGGGGGGCACGGCGCTGACGATCCGCTGCGCCGACACCGCCGCCACCCTGGACGCGACCCTGGCGACGCTGCGCGGGATCGGCGCGCCGATCGACGGCGTGCGCGTCGTCGAACCGACGCTGGAGGATGCCTTCCTGGCGATCGCGGGGCGCACCTTCGCGTAAGCGGCGACCGGGGCGCACCCGACCCCCGATGGAGAAGAGCAGCGATGCATGGTCCACAGCCGCGCGCCATGATACCGGGACTCGGTCCGCTCGCCCACCTCTGGGCGACGATCCGGGCGACGGCCTGGCGCTACGTCAAGACGCGCTACGCCTACCCGATCGAACTCCTGCCCTGGGCGCTGAGCGCATTCGTCTCGTTCGCGATCTGGCGGATCACCTACGCCGCCTCCGGGCGCGACGCCGTCGATGGCACCTCCGCGTCGGCCTACCTGATGATCGGGCTGATCGGCCTCAGCACCTGGACCTCCACGATCTGGTCGAGCGGCTACACGCTCGAATACGAGCGGAGCGAAGGGACGATCGGCGCGCTCTTCCTCGCCCCGGCCAGTCGCGCGGCGGTGATCGCCGGATACGGGCTCGGCTCGCTCCTCTGGCTCGCCCCCTCGTTCATCGGGGTGCTGCTCCTCGGCCTGCTGACCGGCGCGCGCTTCGTCATCCACGACCCGCTGGCCCCGACCCTGGCGCTGGCGACGACGATCCTCGTCTCCCTGGCGACCGGCTTCGCCTTCGCCGGGATCTTCATCCTCTCGCGGCGGGCGAACGCGCTGGCGAACTTCCTCCAGCCGCCGATTTACCTGCTGGCGGGCTTCTTCGTCCCGCGCGCCGAATTGCCTGACCTGTTGTACACCGTCTCGAACGCGATCCCCGCCGGGCACGCCGTCGAAGCGCTGCGGGCCAGCGCCCTGCGCGGCGCGACCATCGGGGAGATCGCCCCGGCCCTGCTGACGGCGCTCGGCGTCGCGGCCATCTACGCCCTGATCGGCTTCCTGACATTGCGGAGGGTGGAATATGCTGCCAAGCGTACCGGCGACCTCGATCTCTATTAGGCGGCGCGACCCGGCGACGCTCCGCGCGCTGCTGGCGGTCGTGTTCGGTTCCGCGCGCGTCCTGCTCACCGAGCGCCTGCGCGGGCGCGGCCTGACCGGCTACATCGCCCTCGTCGCCCTCCGCCCGATCTTCGAGGTCGGGATCGCAGCGCTCATCTACCGCGCCCGCCCGGACTTGCTCAGCTACGTCGTCGTGGCGCTGGCCGCCAACGCTTTCGTCTTCAACGTCAACTTCTTCGTCGGGGAGATCCTGGACAACGAGCGGATTCGCGGCACCCTCGCCGGATTGTTCCTCGCGCCCGCCCCGCGTTCGGCCTGGCTCGGCGGCTTCGCGCTGGTTGGCCTCTTCGATGTGGCGCTGGCCGGGGGCGCGGTCCTCCTCTTCGGCCACTTCGGTCTGGGGGTGGCCTACGCGCCGAACTGGCTCGCGCTCGCGCTCGCGCTGCCCCTCTTCATCGCGGCGCTCTGGGGGCTCGGCTTCGCCTTCTCGGCGCTCGGCCTCTGGGTGAAGAAGGCGAACCCCCTCTCGAACATCGTCGCGCCGTTCATGACGCTGCTCGGCGGAGCCTACTATCCGGTGTCGCAACTCCCGGAGCCGCTGCACACGGTCGCGCGGGCCTTGCCGAATGGCTACGGCCTGGGGGCCATCGCGAACGCGACCCTCTACGGGGCGAGCCCGACGACGCTGCTGCCCCAACTCCTGCCGCTCGCCGCCTTCGCCATCATCCTGCCCCTCCTCGGCGGGCTCGCCTTCCGCTGGGTCGAGCGCGCGGTGCGGGTGCGGGGCGAACTCGACCTGTACTGACGAGGCGAGGGGCGGGGTCGCCTCAGAGACACAGAGACGCAGAGAAGGGAATGACGAATGACGAGTGACGGATGACGAATGGGGACGGAACAGGAGACACAGCGGCGCAGAGGACGGAGGGAGGAGAGAGGGTTGGTTTTCTCTCTTCTGGCCCACTCGCCCACTACGTCCACTAACTCTCTGGCTACTGACTACTGACTACTCACCCGGAGGCACAGATGAGCACAACGCTACTGACGGAGACACGGACGATCGAGCGCGGGGAGGCCGCGCGGTTACGGGCGACGATCGTGTTGGGTGCGGGCGAGTTGCGGATCGCGGGGGGCGGGACGGGCGCGCTGCACGGGGAGTTCGCGACGAATGTCCCGGCGTGGCGACCGGAGATCGGGTACGCGGTCGCGGGGGATACCGGGCACCTGACGATCCGGCGGCCGGAGGGCGAGCCGCGCCCCAGGGTCCAGAATGCCCGCCAGCGCTGGTCGCTCGCGTTCCCGGACGAGGTGCCGCTGGACCTCCAGATCGAGGTTGGCGCGGTGACTGGCACGCTGGTCCTCGGCGCGCTGGCTCTTGGCAGCCTCGCGATCGAGACCGGGGCCGGGACGCTGACCCTCGACCTCACGGCGGCGCGAGCGGCGCTCGACGCGACCGTGCATGGTGGGGTGATCAACGCCGAGATCCGCCTCCCCGCCGACTACGGCGCGCGCGTCGCCGTCGCGGCGCCGATCGCCACGGTGCGCGCCGGAGGGCTGACGCAATCGCGGAACGGCTACACCAACGCGCGCTACGCCGCCACCGCACCGGCGGTGCGCGTGCAACTCGCGGGCGGCGTGGTCACGCTCGCGCTGCACGCCGGTGCGGACGCGCGTTAAAGCCGAGGCCGAAGGAGGGAACGACGATGAGCGCAGCGATCGCGGCGACAGCGCCGCCACAACGCCGACCGGTGCTGGCCCTGCTCGGAGCCTACGCGATATCGCAGGGTGGGACGCAACTCACGGCGGTGGCGATCCCCTGGTTCGTGCTGCTCACCACCGGCAGCGCCGCCCGCACCGGGATCGTCGCCTTCTGCGAACTGGTCCCGGCGATCCTCGCCTCCTTTTTCGGCGGCGCGATCGTCGATCGGCTCGGCCACCGGCGCTCCAGCATCATCGCCGACCTGATCAGAGCGCTCACCGTGGGGGCGATCCCGCTCCTCCACGCGACGGTCGGGCTCGCCTTCTGGCAACTCCTCGTCCTCGTCTTCTGCGGCTCGCTCTGCAACGTGGCCGGCGGCACGGCACGCGGCGCTCCTCCCCGATCTCGTCGCCCTGGCCGGGGTGCCGATCGAGCGCGCCACCTCGGCGACGCAGGCGATCCAGCGCGGCTCGCGGCTCCTCGGCGCACCGCTGGCCGGGGTGCTGATCGCGGCGCTCGGCCCGACGATCCCCCTCTGGTTCGACGCCGCCACCTTCCTCATCTCCGCCGCCCTGGTGAGCCTGCTGGTCCCGTTCGCCCGGCGTGCGACATCGACGGCCAGCGCCACAGCGGTGCGGGGAGGCCACCGTTACCTCACGGAGTTGCGCGAAGGGCTCGCGTTCATCCGGGACGACCGCCTGATCCGCAGCATCGTGCTGACGATCATGGTCACGAACCTGATCGAGTCGGTCGCTTGGGTCGGCGCACCGGTCTATGCGGAGCGGCTCTACGGCAGCGCGGTCGCCCTCGGCCTGATGACGGCGGCGACCGGCGGCGGCGCGATGGTCAGCGCGATCCTCTACGGTGCGTTCGGGCACCGCCTGCCGCGCCGCCCCACCTTCCTCGGCAGCTTCCTGCTGCTCGCCCTCCTGCCGCCGCTGCCGATGACGGTCGCCTCCCTGGCCCTGCTCGGCTTCTTCGCCGGGCCGATCAACCCCCTCCTCGGCGCGGTGCAGTACGAGCGGATCCCGGCGGCGTTGCGCGGACGGGTGATCGGGGCGATCAGCGTCGGGGCGAACTGCGCCATGCCACTCGGCGTGCTGCTCGGCGGGGTGCTGCTCGACGCGCTCGGCCTCCGCCCGGTCTACACCCTCGTGGCGAGCCTGTTTCTCGTCTGCACGCTGGCGATGTTCCTCAACCCGGCCTTCCGTGCCCTGGATGCCCCCGCACCCGCTGTCGCGACCGCCGCACAACCGACCTGACGCCCACCGCGCGACAACGATCGGCCTATCCGTTACGTTGTAACCACACAGGAGGACCACAACAATGGAAACCGAGAATTTCTACAAGACACAAAACGCGGCAGCAGAAGGGGCGTGGCGGATCCCGGTCACGGGAGAGGAGACGCCGCACCTCACGATCGAGGGGGTCGACGAGGCGCTGCGCGTGTTGGGCGAGGAAGGCGCGACCGCGCTGAGTCTCCGCGCCACGACGCGGCGCGGGGACACCCTGCCGCTCGATCTGGTCGCCGAGGTGCAGCGGCGGAAGGACGGGACGCTCCGCGTCAAGCTGCGCTCGACCAACGAGATCCGGCGCGAGATCAACCGCCGCATCCGCGAGGCCGACCCGCGACAGGACGGCTCGTTGGGCAACATCGGCGAGCGCCTCGAAGCGCTGACCCTGCTCAAGGGGATCGCCGGGAAGGTGGACCGGATCCAGCTGGTCGCCATCGTCCCGCCCCGCTGCGACGTGACCCTCAGCACCACCAACGGCCCGATCCAGGTCGGGCGTCTCAACGGGCAGGTGCAGGTACAGACAACGAATGGCCCGCTCGACTGCGCCCGGATCGAGGGGACGTTGTCGGCGCGCACGATCAGCGGCGCGCTGCGACTCGGTGACATCACCGGCAACGTCTCGGTGCAGACGACGAGCGGGAGCATCACCACGCGGAGTATCGCGGGGAATCTGGTCATCCAGACGACGAGCGGCACCGCGAAGGGCGAAAACCTCAGCGGCCAACTCGGTTTCAAGAGCCTGAGCGGCGGGTTGGTCGTGCGCGCGAGCCACTTCAGCGGCTTCTACTTCAACAACACGAGCGGCAGTTGCTCGATCGAGGCGATCTTCGCTGCGGGCGAATACGAGATGCGGACAGTCAGCGGCGCGATCACCCTGCGCCCGCAAGCGAATCTCAACGCGATCCTCAGCGGTCGCACGGTCAGCGGAACCTTCCGCTGCCAGCTCCCCCATCGCTACGCCGACGAGGATTGGCAGAGCGGCGAGGGTGATCCGCGAGACGATCGCGATCTGGACGATGACGGCCCGGACATCGCCCTGCCGGGGCTGACGATCGGCAAGCGCGGGATCGATATCGGCGGACTGCTGCACATCGACGATGAGTCGGTCGAGCTGCCGGGGATGCGGATCAAGATCAAGGGCAAGCGCGAGCGGCGGCGCGGGCGCAATCGCTGGGAGTATCTGCTCGGTGATCCGGCCATCGCGACGAGCGGGCAGACCCGCCTCCGCATCCGCACGGTCAGCGGCGCGCTCCACATTCAGTCGGGGGCCGCCGCCGAGGCGCAGCCGCTCGCCACCCCGACCCGCGCCGCGCCCGCACCCGCCCCCGTTCGGCGCGAGTGGCCCGACGCCGAATTGTGGCCGGACGAAGCGGAGGAGCTCGCCGTGTCCCCGCCGACTCCGCCGACTCCGCCCGCGCCCCCGGCCCGGCCGCACAGCCCAGAGACCGCGCCCGCGCCTCGCGCAGACGCGGAGCCGACCATAGCCACCCCGCCCAGCGCGGCCACCGACGAGAACGGGGAATCCGACGCGCCGATGGTGGACGAGACAACGACCGCGAGCGCGGCGCAGGCACCAGCCGCAACCATGACGGACACCGCGCCACACGCGGACACCGGCGCAATTACCACCCCGCCAACAGCCGGTGGCGACAACCTCCGCCTGAACATCCTGGAGGCATTGCGGCGCGGCGAGATCACCACCGACGAGGCGCTGCTGTTGCTGGCGCAACTGGACAACTGAACAGCACGCCGCAACCCGTATCGATGAGGGTCGCCCGCTTGTATGGGCAAGCGGGCGACCCTCATCCGTTGACTGTGGGCGCCCGAGTTCGCCGCCCCGATGCACCAGAATATGCCAGGCTCGCCCCGCAGATATTGTGGGGCAACGCAAGCAACCGGATCGCCGTCCTCTACCGCAAGCTCGCGGCGCGGCCCGAGGAGGCGGCCAGCGACGATCGGCGTTACTTCCGCGAAACGGAGCCCGCCTCCCTCACCACGCACGGCACCCGCGCTCCGACGACGGCACCTACCCGGCGCTCGACGAATCGGGGCTCCCCACCACGATCCACATTCGCCGCACATGCTGCCTGCGCCGCCGCCTGGAGACGTCGTGCTACTGCTACACCTGCCCGCTCGTCTCCCCCGAACAACGCCTCGCCCTCTTCCGCGAGAAACTGGAGGAGCGAGGGCGCGGCGATGCTACAATATGCGCGCAGGGACGAAGAATGGTGTTGCACGGGAAGGGGGCCAGCGGATGCTGCCGGAGACATTGCGGATCGGGCTGGCGTCGCCGCGGGTGGCCGCGACGCGCGCGGATGGGCTCGCCACGGTGGGGCGCTTCCTCGCCGTGGCCGCAGCGCGGGGCGCGGCGATCGTCTGCTTTCCGGAGACGTACCTCCCTGGCTATCGCGGACCCGAATTCCCGGCAACGCCGCCCATCGACCAGGACGCGCAAGAGCGTCTGCTCCAAGGCGTCTGCGCTCTTGCGCGGCAGCATGGCGTGGCGGTGATCATGCCGATGGAATGGGCGAGCCCCGCCGGGCTGCTCAACGTCGCCTTCGTCATCGACGCGGACGGCACGATCCAGGGTCGCCAGGCTAAGACGCAGCTACCGGTCGAGGAGGAGCCCTATTACGTCCCCGGCGACACGCGGCACCTCTTCGTCGTCAACGAGGTGCCCTTCGGCATCGCCATCTGCCACGAAGGCTGGCGCTACCCGGAGACGGTCCGCTGGGCGGCGCGGCGCGGCGCGTGTGTCGTCTTCCACCCCCACGTCACCGGCAGCGATGACGCCGGCGACGTGCCCCGCTACTGGGGCGACCCGGACGCCCCGTATTACGAGAAGGCGATGATCGCGCGAGCGGTCGAGAACGTCATCTACTTCGCCAGCGCCAACTACGCCTTGCGCTACCCGGAAACCGCCACCAGCCTAATCGCGCCGGATGGCCGGTGCGTCGCGCACACGCCCTACGGCGAGGAAGCGCTACTCGTCGCCGATCTCGACCTGCGGACCGCGACGGGCCTGGTCGCCCGGCGCTACGCCCCGGAGCGCTACGGCGACTGAGCCAGGCACCGACGCGGCACTCACACGCCCCGATCGGCGCTCGTACTCGCACCGCCTGGCTCGGGGAGTAGTGTGGTGCTGCGGTTTCACTCCCCTAGCGGTTAGCAAAGACCATCCCCGCTCACCTCCCCTAAGAGGATATGTCTCCTCGGATGGGTGGCCGGTCGCGCCGAGTTCGCGCGGTATGGGACAATGCTCGCGGCACGCCTGCGTTCAGGCCGACACTATGCTCCCGCGGAGTTGCGCGATGAGCACGACCGACAATACACCCCGCCCCGCCACCCGCAACGACCTGGAGGCGCTCGACACGCAAGAATTCGCCATCCTGACAACCTACCGCCGCTCTGGCGTGGCCGTGCCGACCACCGTCTGGTTCGCCCACGACGATGGCATCCTCTACGTACAGACCGGCCCGGAGGCGGGCAAACTCAAGCGCATCCGCGCGAACGGAGACGTCGCGCTCACGCCGAGCACCCGCGTGGGCGCGCCGCTCGGCACGACGATGACCGCGCGCGCCCGGACCGTCGGTGGCGATGAGGCCGCGCGCGCCGAAGCGGCGCTGGATCGCAAGTATGCGGCGGGTCGTAAGCAACTGATGGCGCGGCTGGTCGGGGAGGGCATCCCGACGGCGCGCACCTATCTCGCGATCGAGGCCGCCTCGTAGCGACGGCTGCGCGACACCGAAGAGGGCGGGGAGGATTAGGATGGCCGAACTTTGGATGAACCCAGATCCGGCGGCGTGGGCGGACGCCCTGGCGCGCTACCCGGCGACCATCGCGGCGCAGGGAGTTTCTCGCCTCGTCGAGCTGGACACCTGGTATCGCGAGGAATTCCCCGCCGCCCTCGCCGCGCGCACGCCGACAAGCCTCGAACACGATGAACTGATCGCGGTGACCGAGTGGAAGATGAAGCGCGGCGTCTGGCGCGCGCGCAATCTCGGGCTGGTGCGCGGCAACGATCCGGCGGAGGTGGCGGCGCGCGGCGCGGAGGCGTTCGCCGCCCTCCCCGACCCACGCCGCCCGATCACCCGCCTGACGCAGCTGGCCGGGGTCGGCCCCGCCACCGCCTCGGCGGTCCTGGCCGCCGTCCGCCCCGCGATCTTCCCCTTCTTCGACGAACTCATCGCCGAGCAGATCCCCGACCTCGGCCTGGTGGTGTTCACCGCAGGCTATTACGCCCGCTACGCCGAGCAACTCCGCGCCCGTGCCGAGGCGCTGAACGCACCGGGACAGGCGTGGACGGCGCACACCGTCGGGCAGGCGCTTTGGGCAGAGTCGGGCGGGAAGGTGGTCGCGCGGGCTTAAGTGGCCCGCCGACGACCGGGGAGTTGGGGCGGCAGGAAGGTGGCGAGCCCGCGACGCAGCCAGGGGCCGATCAGCCCGCCACCGCTCAGCGAAGGGACCAGCACGTTCAACGCACCCGGCAGCACCTCCGCGATGAACGGCGTCTCGCCAAATGGATCGCCATCGAACTCTACCGGCAGGGGCGGATCGGCGTGGATCTCGATCTGTCGCCCTCGGAAATACCGCAGATAGGGCGAGCGATAGTGCCGCGTGAGGATCGAGAGGAAAGACGCCGCCGCGTCGCGCGGGCGCGGGGCGGTGAAGAGCACGAGATCGAGCAGGCCATCGGTGGAGCTGATGTTCGGCCCGATCCGCACGCCGCGCACGATCACGTCGCCCCCGTTGGCGACCAGCGCCATCCAGCCGCGCTCGCGGATCGTCTGCCCATCGACGATGATGGTGAAATCGACGCGCGGCTGATCGAGCAGCCCGCGCGCCCCGAAGAGGATGTACGCCCCCAGGCCGAAGCCGCGCTTCGAGGCGCGGCTGGTCATCGCCATCAGGTGCGCGTCGTACCCCGCGCCGCCCATATGCAAGAGATACTGTTCGCCCACCCGCGCCACGTCGATCGCGACGGTGAGGGCATCGCCGCGCAACATCTGACAGAGCAGCAGCGGATCGGCGGTGATGCCGAGCCCCTGCGCGATGATGTTCGTCGTGCCACCCGGCAGGATCGCCAGCGGGGTCGCGCGCCCGACCAGCGCGGCGGCCACAGCGTTCACGGTGCCATCGCCGCCACACGCGACGACCGCCGCCGCCTCATCGGCGACGGCGGCGACGGCGACGGCGATCGCCTCGGTCGGGCTGGTTTCCAAAAACTGGATCGTGTACTGCTCGCCCAACTCACGAGCGAAGAGTCTTGCGAGATCGCCGACAGCGTAACGGCGCGTACTCGGATTGACGACGACGACGAGTAGCGGCAGCGGTTCGCCGGGGAGCTGGTCAAGCATGATCGCGGATCACTTCCTCAATCATTGGCCCACACTCCGCGCGGTCAGTCGCCCCTAAATCTAAGTGCTGTGTTTCACGGATACGTGTCGGGTTATTCTCCCCGCTCCTCGGCCGGGCGGGTCCCCCGAAGGCATTGCGCCCTTCATGGGTGCATTGCGCCCTTCATGGGTGGGAGCTACTGCTCTTTGGGCGGACGAGCCGGGGGTGCGGGCCGTATCCCGACAAGTAATTCTGCAATGCGGCACTAACAGCCTATCCGAAAGGTGCTGTGGCGTGGTAGCCTTGGCGGATGGAAGCAAGCTTAGCCGTAGTGACCGCCCCCTCCTCGACCACCGATGACGCGACGATCTGGCGCGTGGACGACGCGC
>JAABUP010004142.1_pt1 | contig 24214 bp, 24 predicted proteins | sample 5559201 | NCBI WGS metagenome assembly JAABUP01 (sample SAMN10711887, study PRJNA513373) | rock metagenome | isolation source: Antarctica rocks | place: Antarctica
ACCTGTTCACCGCCAAACTCGGACCCGGAGGCCCATGCCCACACTGCGACGAGCCCGTCCTCATGATCGAACTACAAGCAGATGATCTTGATCGCCGCGGCTCTTACACAGAAAACTTGACAGGCTCTCCAACGGCAGGACCTGACGCAGCACGGCGATCGCGTCGGCCTGCTCCACCGTGACCGTGCCGGCCAGCAACGCGGCCCTGGTCGCGGCGAGCACGTCCAGGCGGCGGCCGCGGCGCAGCACCGCCCGCACGGCACCCCGGTCGGCCGCCAGGGTCCGGCCCAGCCAGGCGGCGGCTCGACCTCCACCTGCGTGCCGGCCGCACGGTCCACCACCACGGCGGCCCCGCGCAGGCCCAGGTCGTGGGCCAGCGCCGCGGTCAACCCCGCGGCCAGCCCGGTGACCGCCCGGAGCTCGACCAGGGCCGCCTGCAGGTCCTGCCGTCCCAGCCCCGCAGCGGGCTGGGCGGCCAGCAGCACCAACTGCTCCCTGACCCGCACCAGCTCCCCGAACACATGTTCGACATACCCCTCGGCAACCGACCCCGTCAACCCCGGAGCCGCTGCAGGACAACGCCTCTCGCCGTACCACGAAGATCCGACATCATTGCCACCGCGTCCACAGCCCGCGCCCGAGGCGCCGGTAGGCAGGGGACGGGGACGCCGTCGACACCGGGAGCGGCAGCCTCGGGGGCGGTGCATCGGTGTCGATCGCGGTGACCACGAACGGCGTACCGACGAGCTGGCCCTGCGGCGTCACGGCGCCGGTGCCGTACTCGACCAGCCACCCGTCACCTCGTCAAAGGCGGCGGCATCCTGGCTGCCGACCGGCAGACCCGCCATCCACACCCACAGCGCCGGGCGCCCCAGCGCGTCACCCCGCGCACCAACGCCTTCCCCGGCGCCGTCAGCAGCAGGTGCAGCAGCTGCCGTCCACCTGCACTCCCGTTCCGAGCACCGTCACTCCTGTCTTCGGGCGCGGCGGCTCGCAGCGTTCGCGGGGGGCCGCTCAGGCCACCGCGAAGCCGCCGCAGGTGCCGGCCCAGACCGCAAAGGACTGCAGCAGCGGGCCCAGCGGCGTCTGCAGCACTGGGGTGCGCTCGGCCAGCGGCGGCAGCCCGGCGAAGGGGTCGGGTGCCACCGGCCCCCGGCGCGGGTGCCGGCCGGAGACCGCGGCGACCGGCGACACCCGGCGTACGCCGAGGGGCTGCAGCTGGGCCCGCCGGACATTCCACTCCTCCACCAGCACGAGTTCCGGCGCCGCCTCGAACAGCGCCGCCGACCAGGACTGCGCCACCGCACTCGGGACGTAGCCGCCGGGCACGAGGAGGTCGAGGTCGCCGGCCCCCGCGGCCGCCAGGCCCGCCACCAGCAGCCGGGCCTGCACGCCGTTGAGGAGGAACGGCTGGGGCAGCAGCCGCCCCTGCAGTCGCAGCACCACCCGACTCTGCACGACACTCACCGGATGACGCTCCAGCACTCCGTCGTCGGCACCGCCATGCAGATGGTCGTCTGCACCCTGACCCCCGGGCAGGTCGTCTACTGCGAGGCGGGCAAGTTCCTCTTCTCCTCCGCCGACGTGCGGATGGAGACCAAGCTGTCCCAGCCCACCGACCCCACCCAGCAGCCGGGCCAGCAGCCGGGCCAGCAGCAGGGATTGGGCGGGCGGCTGCTCCGCGGGGCAATGGAGGCCGGCAAGCGGATGGCGGCCGGCGAGTCCTTCGCCTTCCAGCACTTCCAGTCCGCCGGCGGCGACGGCCTGATCGCCTTTGCCGGCGTGCTGCCGGGCGAGCTGCGCGCGATCGAGGTCGAGCCCGGGCGCACCTGGTTCGCCGAGAAGGACGCCTTCGTCGCTGCGGAGGGTGGGGTGCGCTTCGACATCGCCTTCAGCGGCCTGCGCCAGGGGCTCAGCGGCGGCGAGGGGTTCGTGCTGGAGAAGTTCACCGGCGCGGGGACGCTGTTCATCGCCGGTGCCGGCAACTTCGTCGACATCAACCCTGCGGAGTACGGCGGGAAGCTGCTGGTGGACACCGGCTGCGTTGTCGCCTTCGACGACCGGATCCGCTACGGCGTGCAGCGGGTGGGCCGCTTCGACCGGGCCGGGATGATGAACGCCGTGCTCGGCGGCGAGGGGTTCACCCTCGCCACGTTGGAGGGCGACGGCCAGGTGATCCTGCAGTCGATGACCATCGACGCGCTGGCCAAGGCATTGCAGAAGAACGCCGGGGCCGGGGACCGCAAGACCGGCGCCGGGCTCGGTGGGATCTTCAGCGGGTCGACGGAGTGAGCGCCCGGTCGGTCAGCCAGGCCACGATCTCGGCCCCGGCCGCCGGCCCGGAGGCGGTGGTGACGTGCAGCCCCCGGCAGCTCCAGCCCTGCTCGTGCAGCTCCCCGTGGGCGGGCCGGATGGCGGCGTCCGCTGCCGCTAGCAGCTCGGCGTCGAGCAGCGCGTCGCCGGCGGCCAGCAGCACCGGTTGGCCGAGCGCCGCCAGCACCCGCGCCACCGCCGCGGCCTTGGTCAGCCCGGCCGGAACGGCGTAGACCTTGCGCCCCTGCACCGACAGGCTCCAGCCCCGCCCGGCCAGCCACCGTCCGAGCTCGGCCAGCCAGCCCGCCGGGATGTCCTCGCGGCGGTGGGCGACGACGTAGACAAACGCTTCGGCGGCCACCCGGTTGGCGTGCACCCACGGCGGCGGCTCGGCGTCGATGCCGATGTGGGCGGCGACCTCGGCCAGCGGCGCTGCGGCAGCGCAGGTCTGCCGGGCCCAGTCGGCCCAGTCCGGGTCCGGCTCTCCGTCGCGGAGCAGCACCGCGCCGTTGGCGCAGACCGCCAGCTCGCTATGGAGCCCGACCCGGGCGAACTGCTCGACGGTGCGCGTCGTCACCGGCAGCAGCACGGCCACCTCCGCCAGCCCGTCGAGGCCCGGCGCGAGCTCCTCGACCAGCGTGCCGTCGGACGCATGCCGGGTGAACAGCACCGTCTGGTCCAGATCGACGGCCGCCAGCGGTCTCACGGCTGCACCCGGATCAGCCCAACGCAGCTGAAGCCGAGGCAAGGAACGTTCACGACGGGTACGCCGCGAGCGGCGGCAAGCAGCCGGACGTGCTCCACGTCGGCTGCCGGCGCCCCCTCCCGGATCAGCACACGGTCGGGCACCCGGCGCAGCAGCACCCGGGTGGTCTCGCCGACCCCGGGCTTGATCAGGTTGAGGTCGGTGAGGCCGTGCTCGGTGGCGAGCGCCTCCACCGCCGCCCACCCCGACCAGGAGGGCGTGCGGTCCGCGGCCACGTGAGCCGGCAGGCGGGCGCGCACCTCGGCGTCGACGGCGCCGAAGCGGCTGCTCACCGCGTCGAGGAAGGTGGCGCTGTGGTCGGCTGCGGCGAGCCGGCGGTAGTGCACGGCGCCGTGGAAGGCACCCGGGCCGGTGAGGTCGGGGCGCACGACGGTGCGGGAGACGAGCCCGGACACGGTGGCGTTGAGGCAGGCGGAGGGGACGAGGAAGTCCTCGCGGGTGCCGAACACCGATGTCGCGCTGCCCGGGTCGGCGAGCACGGTGAGCTCCGGATCGAGCCCGCCGACGCCGGTCGCGCGCACCGCGGCGGCGTACTCCCTGGCAATCGCGCCCTTGCCCGTCCAGCCGTCCACCGCGTGCAGGGCGCCGGCGGGATAGTGGGCGAGCAGCCAGCGCAATGCGACAGGGTCCAGGCCGCGGCCGCGCACGATCGACGCGCTGTGGTGCGGTGCGTCGAGCCCGTGGGCGTGGGCGAGCCAGCGCCGCAGCAGGATGCCGACCGGGGTCCCGGCCCGGGCCAGGCTGATCAGCACCGGCGGGCCGGGGTGCCCGCGGGCGGTGTGCCGGTCGAGCAGCAGCTCTCCCGCCAGCCCGACCGCCAGCGCCAGCCGGTCGGCGCCGGTGGCGAGCGCCCGGTGGAACAGGGCGACGTAGTCCTCGCCCGGCTCCCATTCCACCGGCAGCATCTCGCTGTAGTGCCGCCCGCCCTGGATGGCCTCCTCGCGGTCCCCGGTCGCGACCTCGAGGTCGGCCACCGCTTCGGTCAGGTCGGTGAGCAGCCAGGAGACCTCCGCGGCGTCGTAGGAGGAGAACGACGATGGCAGTGGACCGGGCAGCCTTCCGTCCACGGGTCAGCGCGGACGGCCAGGCAGCGTCAGTGCCGCCGCCCCGGCCACACAGAGCGCGTCCTCCACCACCGCGCCGGGAAGGTCCGACCCGGCCTTCGCGGCCGCCGCGGCGCGCGCCGCCACCCCGGCGTAGCTCCATGCCAGGGCACCCGCCGCCCCGAGCACCGCCGGGAGCAGCGGCGCCTCCCCCGCGCGCTGCGCGAGCGCGGCAGCCGACGCGGCGCCCGCCCCGAGGCGCCCGACCAGTGCCGGCGGCTGGGTGCGGGGAGGGGTCTTGGGCAGCTTGTCGCCGACCAGCTCGCCGGCCGCGAGCAGGCTGACCGCTCGCGTCGCACGGGCACCGGTGAGCAGCGACAGCGGCTTCCTGCCGCCCTGCGGTGGCGTGGTGATCGCGACCGCGGCTAGCCCCGTGAACGTGCGGCCTCCGGTGACCATGCCGAGCAGCACCGAGCGCACGAGAGTCGAGGTCGCGGTTGCGGTGGTCACCCCGTCGATCTGTCCGGCCGGCCCCGGCACAAACGGTCGGCGGCACGGGCAGGCCGCCGTGCCATAGCATCACGTGCATGCGCACCACGTTGCGACTCGACGACGACGTCCTGCTGGCTGTGCAGGAGCGGGCCCGAAGGGAGCAGCGCAGCACCGGAGACGTCCTGTCCGAGTTGGCCCGCGCCGCGCTCACGCGGCAGGGGCAGCCCGATGACCAGCCGGAGCCGCGGCACGGCTTCCGCCCCCTGCCGCATCGTGGTGCCGCTGTCTCCAATGCCCTCATCGATCGGCTGCGGTCGGACGAGAGCGTGTGACGCCAGCCCTTCTCGACGTCAACGTGCTCCTGTCGCTGCTCGACAGTGACCATGTTGACCACGGCCGGGCCACCAGGTGGCTCGACAGGGAGATCTCGTCGGGCTGGGCCTCCTGCGCGATCACCGAGAACGGCTTCGTGCGCATCATCAGCCAACCCAGCTACCCCAGCCCCGTGTCACCCGCCGTGGCGATCGGGCTGCTGAGCCAGGCAGCCGGCGGGGGTCAGCACGCGTTCTGGCCGTGCGACGTCAGCGTGCTCGACGACCGGACCGTGGACCCGGCCCGGCTGCACGGCCACCGCCAGGTGACCGACGCCTACCTGCTCGCCCTGGCGGTCGCGCACGCGGGGCGACTCGTGACGTTCGACCGGTCAGTCTCGCTGGCATCCGTGCGCGGCGCGACCGAGGACCACGTGGCGATCATTTAACCCGTTCATGATCTGACGAGATGAGGGGCGCAGCTACGGCGTCACCACCCGGACGGCCCCCCGCGCCTCGCCGCGCAGCACCTCGGCCAGCGGCAGCGCCGCGGCCACCGGGGTGTCGACGAGCAGGACCACGTCGTCGTACGCCGGGGAGCCTCCGGGGCACAGCGGGTCGCCGAGGTTGTGCACCCGGGTCGCCCTGGTGAGGTCGTCCGGTGCCGGCGCGGTCAGGACGCGCCGCACGGCGTACCCGTCGAGGTCGAGGGCCAGCACCGGAGAGCGGGTAGTGGACTGCACCACCGCGCCCGGGCCGAGCGCGACGGCCAGCAGCACCGCCGGGGCCATCAGCTCCTCGGTGCCGAGCACCAGGGTGGCGGGGCCGGAGAGCGGCAGTGCGCGCGCGAGGTCGCCGGCGCCGGCCGCCATCGCCGCCCTGGCCGCCGGGTCGAGGCCGAGTCGCGCGCTCGCCGGGCCGGCAAGCCCGCCCGGGTGTCCAACGACGGCGGCCAGCGGGGCCGGCGGGGCGACCGCGGGAGCGGCGAGCGCCTGGCGGGCCAGGACGGCGCGGGCCAGGACGGCGCGGGCGAGCACGTCGTCCGGCAGGCGCAGCACCCCGTCGAGCAGCGCCACCACCTCGACCCGCACCCCCAGCCGCCCGGCCCGCTCCGCGAAGGCCGCCCGCGCACCCTCCGGCCGGAGGTCCAGCAGCGTCGCGATGACGTAGCTGTCTCGCGGCGCGATCCCGTGCAGCGCCGCGACGACGTTCAGTGCGGTCGCGCCCGTCGTCAGCTCGTCGTCGACGAGGACCAGCGGCGCCGGGTCGTCGAAGGCTGCCCGCGGCAGCTGCAGCGTCTGGTCCGCCGCGTGGCTGTGCTCCTCGCGGAAGTCCAGCAGCGCGGGCCCGGGGCGCCGCGTCGAATGCCCGGCAACTGCGGCGCCCAGCGCGTCCGCGACCGCGAGCCCGAGCCCGGTGGCCGTCTCCGCGAAGCCCAGCACGAGCGGCGGCGGGCCGGCCCGGAGCGCAGCCGCGACCAGCGCCGCCAGGTCGCGCGCGGCGCCCACGACCGTCGCCGCCGGCGCCGCAATGTGCTTGGCCAGCACCCGGCTGACCACCAGGTGCGCGCGCAGCGGGTTCTCGCGCAGGGCGAGCCCCGCCAGCCCGCCGAACCCGCGGCCGGTCGGGTCGGAGAGCACCTCGACCCGCAGGCCGAGGGCCCGCGCGACCACGCTCCCGAGAGGGTCGGCCACTCAGACGAACGCGCGGGCGGGGTACGCCGCGGCGGCGGCGGCCCGCCCGGCCGCGAGCAGCTCCACCAGCGCCGCCGGGGTGCGCAGCACGCCGAAGACCTCGGCCCTCGCGCACGTGCGCCGCGCCCACAGCTCGTGTGGACCGAACTCCAGCATGGTCGCCCCGCCGGTCGATCGGGCCACTCCCCCGGCCCGGGCGCCGGCTACGACGGTCAGGGCGTCGTCGTGCTCCTCGCGGGTGACCGTGTGCAGCGCGTTGACCACCGCCACGTGCGAGGGGTGGATCACCGTCTTGCCGGTGAGGCCGTTGGCACCGTCCAGGACGACCTCGCGGATCAGCCCGTCGACGTCCTCGCGCAGCATTGCGGCCCGCAGCCGGCCGCCGCCGAGCGCCGCCTCGAAGGGGCTCGCCCGCAGCTGCGGGCGGAACAGCCGCTCGCCGTCGACGTGCTCCCAAACCGGGCCGGTGACGACGTGCTCGCCCCGCCTGGCGAAGACGTTGACGGCGTCGGCGAGCACCTCGCGCACGACGGCGACGTCCCAGATCGTGGTGTCGGGGTCGCGACGCAGACCGAACAGCCCGCACAGGTCGGTCGCCCCGAGCCGGATCGCGAGCACCGTGTCGGCGTGGGCATCCACCACCGCCCGCAGGTCCGTGAGCGCGGTCGCGCGGGTCTCGCGCCAGGCCAGCTGGGGGGTCTCCAGCACCGGCATGGCGAACAGGCGCGTGCCGGTGGCCGCCGCCGCCGCCTCGATCGCGGTGAGGTAGGCCGCTGCCAGCCCCGCGTCGCACTTGGGCAGCACGAAACCGGACAGTCCAGCCACCCCGGGTCCCGCCAGCCGGACGAGCCGGGTGAGCTGCTCGGGGGAGCGGACCCGCACGAAGACCAGCGGCAGGCTGCGCGGCTCGGGGTCGGCGGCGACGGCCCGGAGCCCGGCCGCCACGGTCTGCTCGCCGAGCGCGACAGCATCGTGGGGGATGGCGTCCTCCAGGCACCACACCACCGATGCCGCGCCGACGTGCCCGGCCCGGTGGGCATCGGCGGCCAACGTGGCCCGGGTGCCCGGCATGTAGAGGGTGGCCCCGAGGGCCAGCGCCAACCGCTCGCGCGGGTCGGCGCGGCTGATCTCCGCTGGCGGTACCGCGAAGATCGCCCCCCGCTCGGTCTCGCTGAGGAAGGAGAAGTGCCGCACGCGGCCTCCTAGCGCCGGCTCACTTGCGGCCCGGGGTCCAGTCCATCCCCCAGCCGTACGCCCGGTCGAGCGCGCTCTGCGAGCCGTCGACGTAGCGCACCTCACGCTTGATGGCGAGCCCGTGCCCGTCGTTCTCCAGCATCGCGAGGGCGCAGGTGCGGGCGGGGCTGGACTCGTCGAGCCGGATCTCGATCGGGGCAGCCCCCTGCGGGAAGATCGTCACCACGCCGTCGGCCCGGTCCCACGCCGGGACGCCCTCGTAGATGAAGGCGAAGACCAGCACCCGCCGGATCTGGTCCAGGTGGGAGAGGTTGAACAGCAGGTTTTCCCCGCCGTCGTAGGAACCGCTGCGGTCGTCGCCGTCGAGCAGGATCCAGGGGGGCCGGTCCAGCGAGCCGAAGGCGTTACCCAGCGCCTGGACCACGCCCTTGCGTCCGTCGGCGAGCTCGTAGAGGCAGGCGAGGTCGAGATCGACCTGGCCTCCGCCGCGCTTGAACAGCCCCCTGGCCGGAGCCCCCGGCGACCAGGACAGGTTCACCCGCAGCTGCCCGCTCGCGCCGGCCCCCTTGGTCAGCGAGACGCTGGGGCTGGCCTTGGTGAGGGTGACCTTGGACAGGCTGACCGCGGCGGTCGCCGGGGCGGTGGCCGCCGGGGCGGGACGCTTGGTGTAGTCGACCACGTCGTCAGCCGGCCACTAGCCGACGTTGACGCCGAAGTCGCGGGCTATGCCCGAGAGCCCGTCGGCGTACCCCTGGCCCACTGCGCGGAACTTCCAGTCGCTGCCGCTGCGGTAGAGCTCGCCGAAGACCATCGCCGTCTCGGTGGAGGCGTCCTCGGACAGGTCGTAGCGCGTGATCTCGGTACCCCCGGCCTGGTTGACCACACGGATGAAGGCATTGCGCACCTGGCCGAAGCTCTGCCCGCGGGTGCCGCCGTCGTAGATCGAGACCGGGAAGACGATCTTGTCTACCTCGGCGGGGACGCTCGCGAGGTTGACCTTGATCGCCTCGTCATCGCCCTCGCCTTCACCGGTGAGGTTGTCGCCGGTGTGCTCCACCGATCCGTCCGGGCTCTTCAGGTTGTTGAAGAAGACGAAGTGGCCGTCGGAGACGACCTTGCCTGTCGCGGCGACCATGATCGCGGAGGCGTCGAGGTCGAAGTCGGTGCCAGTCGTGCTGCGGACGTCCCAGCCCAGACCCACGGTGACGGCGGTCAGACCCGGCGCCTCCTTGGTCAGCGAAACGTTGCCACCCTTGCTCAGCGAGACGCCCATCAGTGCCTTCCTCGTTGTCGACAGTGCTGGTGCGCGGCTTGTGCGTGATCGGTACCGACCCTTGCGGGGGCGGGGCGGCCCGTCAACTGCAGCCGCCGGACTGGGGACGAACGACGGGACCACGGCGTGCCCGGCTACTTCTGCCGGGCGGACCACTCCCGCATCCGGGGCGGATAACCGGTGGCGTTGATGTCGTAGACGGGGATGCCCAGCCGTCGGCCGAGGTCACCGGCGTCGCGGCCGCTGGCGATCCGGCGCCGGGTCCATTCCCCGTCGACGGCCACCAGCACCACCGTCATCTGCGACACGGTGGTCGGCGGCTCGACATAGGCCTCCACCCCCCGGCGGGACTCCACGAACTGCTCGAGGTGCGCAAGCGCCGCGGGCTCCATCCCGCGGACCCGGGTGCCGTCACCCGTGGCCGGCGCTGACCCGCCGGCGGCACCACCGCTGCGCCGACGGCGTAACAGAGCCACCGCGCCGTACCTCCCGGGAAGGACCGGCCCCGCCGAGCCGCTGCATCCGTGCGTGGGAGGATGGTCCCACCGGTGACCCACCCACCGGTCACCCACCCACCGGTCACCCACCCACCGGTCACCCCCGAGGAGTGCGACACCCCATGTCTTCCCCCGCTGCGCCCGTCGACCTCGTCGTCCTGGGCGGTGGCAGCGGGGGGTACGCAGCGGCGCTGCGGGCGGCCGAGCTCGACATGAGCGTCGTGCTGGTCGAGAAGGACAAGGTCGGTGGCACCTGCCTGCACCGCGGCTGCATCCCGACCAAGGCGCTGCTGCACGCCGCCGAGGTCGCCGACGCGTCGCGCGACGGCGTCAAGATCGGCGTGCGGTCGACCTTCGACGGGATCGACGTCCCCGCGGTCAACGCCTACAAGGACGGTGTGATCGCGAAGAACTTCAAGGGCCTGGCGGGGCTCATCAGCAGTCGCGGCATCGAGACCGTGCAGGGCGAGGGCCGCCTGGTCTCCCCCACTGCGGTGGCCGTCGGGGACCGGCGGATCGAGGCCGCGCACGTGCTGCTGGCCACCGGCTCGGTGCCCAAGTCGCTGCCCGGGCTCGAGATCGACGGCGAGCGGGTCATCACCAGCGACCACGCGCTGAAGCTCGAGCACGTCCCGGCGTCCGTGGTGATCCTGGGCGCCGGCGCGATCGGCGTGGAGTTCGCCTCGGTATGGCGCTCTTTCGGCGCGGAGGTGACGATCGTCGAGGCGCTGCCGCACCTGCTGCCCGCCGAGGAGGAGTCGAGCAGCAAGCTGATCGAGCGGGCCTACCGGCGGCGCGGGATCGCCATGAAGCTGGGGGCCCGCTTCGCCGGCGTGAAGACCACCGACCACGGGGTCACGGTCTCGCTGGAGGACGGCGGCACCGTGGACGCCGAGCTGCTGCTGGTCGCCATCGGGCGCGGGCCGGTCAGCGTCGGCATCGGCTACGAGGAGGTCGGGGTCGCGATGGACCGCGGCTTCGTCACCGTCGACGCTCGGCTGCGCACCACCATCCCCACCATCAGCGCGCTCGGGGACCTCATCCCGACGCTGCAGCTCGCCCACGTCGGTTTCGCCGAGGGCATCTTCGTCGCCGAGGAGCTGGCCGGGCTGCACCCCGTGCCGGTGGACTACGACGGGGTGCCGCGGGTGACCTACAGCGACCCGGAGGTCGCCAGCGTCGGCATCACCTCGGTCGAGGCCGTGAGGCGGGGGCATGACGTCGTGACCCAGACCTACGACCTGGCCGGCAACGGCCGCGCATCGATCCTGCAGACCGCTGGCGCGGTGACGCTGGTGGCGCAGCGCGACGGCCCCGTGCTCGGCGTGCACATGGTCGGCGCGCACATGGGCGACCTCGTCTCCGAGGCGCAGCTGATCGTGAACTGGGAGGCCTACCCGGCCGAGGTCGCCCAGCTGATCCACCCACACCCCACCTTGTCCGAGGCGCTTGGTGAGGCCCACCTCGCGCTCGCCGGGAAGCCACTGCACGCCCACGGCTGACCGACCACCAGCCTCCCCGCACGAAGGACGAAGGAGTACGGCGAACCCATGGCGGTCTCCGTCACCATGCCCCAGCTCGGCGAGAGCGTCACCGAAGGCACCGTCACCCGCTGGCTGAAGCAGGAGGGTGAGCAGGTCACGGTCGACGAGCCGCTGCTCGAGGTCTCGACCGACAAGGTCGACACCGAGATCCCCTCCCCCGCCAGCGGAGTGCTGGAGCGCATCGCCGTGCAGGAGGACGAGACCGTCGAGGTCGGGGTCGAGCTGGCCGTGATCGGGGACGGCTCGGCAGGGGGTACGCCGGCGGCTGACCCGGAGCCGGCCGCCGCGGCCCCCCAACCGCAGCCGGTGGCACAGCCCGTCGCGGAGCCGGTGCCGGCTGCCGCACCTGAGCCGACCCCGCCGCCCACCCCCGCTCCCGGGCCGACACCAGCTCCGGAGCCCACCCCCGCGCCCGCCGCGGACGCGGAGGGTGAGGGCGCCGGCTACATCACCCCGCTGGTGCGCAAGCTCGCCGGGGAGCACGGCGTGGACCTGGCCGCCCTCACCGGCACAGGGGTGGGGGGCCGGATCCGCAAACAGGACGTGCTCGACGCCGCCTCCAACGGCAGCGGGCCCCCGGCCGGATCCCCGCCCGCGCCCCCGGTCCAGTCGCCGCCCCCGGTCCCCGAGCCCACCATCGTGCAGCCGGCCCCGGCGGCCAGCACCGCGCCGCAAGCCGCCGTACCCGTCTCCGCCCCGGTCGCCGCCGCCGCCGCGACCACGGTCCGCGGGCGCACCGAGCCGCTGACGCGGCTGCGCCAGGTCATCGCCACCCGGATGGTGGAGTCGCTGCAGGTCTCGGCGCAGCTGACGACGGTGGTCGAGGTCGACGTCACCAAGGTCGCGCGGTTGCGCGAGCGGGCCAAGGCGGCGTTCGAGCAGCGCGAGGGTGTGCGGCTGACGTTCCTGCCGTTCTTCGCTGTCGCCGCCGTCGAGGCGCTCAAGGCGCACCCGGTGGTCAACGCGAGCATCGACCAGGCCGCCGGCACCGTGACCTACCACGAGGCCGAGCACCTCGGGATCGCGGTGGACACGCCGCGCGGCCTGCTCGTCCCGGTCGTCAAGCACGCCGGTGACCTCAACCTCGGTGGGATCGCCCGCAAGATCGCAGACCTGGCCGAGCGCACCCGCACCAACAAGGTCACGCCCGACGAGCTCGGCGGCGGCACCTTCACCCTGACCAATACCGGCTCGCGCGGCGCGTTGTTCGACACGCCGATCATCAACCAGCCGCAGGTCGGCATCCTCGGCACCGGCACTGTCGTCAAGCGCCCGGTCGTGGTCGACGACCCGGATGTCGGCGAGGTGATCGCGGTGCGCGCGGTGGTGTATCTGGCGCTGACATACGACCACCGCATCGTGGACGGTGCGGACGCGGCGCGGTTCCTCGTCACCATGAAGGACCGCCTCGAGGAAGGCGCCTTCGAGGGCGAACTCGGCCTCTAACGGAACCCACCCAGCACCCCGCCACAGGGTGGGGCAGGATCGACTGATGAAGATCGCTGTCACCGGTGCGTCCGGCCTCATCGGCTCCGCCCTCGTCCCGGCTTTGCGCGCCGACGGGCACCAGATCCTGACTGTGGTCCGGCGGGAGCCGCGCTCGGGCGACGAGGTGCAGTGGGATCCCGCCGCGGGGCAGCTCGAGTCCTCCGCGCTCGCGGGGGTCGAGGCAGCCGTGCATCTCGCCGGGGCTGGCATCGCCGACAAGCGCTGGACCCCGGCGTACAAGGACCTGGTCCTGCGCTCCCGCGTGGACGGCACCCGGCTGCTGTCCGAGCGGCTCGCCGCCCTGGACCCGAAGCCGCGGGTGCTGCTGTCCGGCAGTGCGGTGGGCTGGTACGGCGACACCGGCGACCGCGAGGTCGACGAGACCGAGCCCCGGGGCGGGGGTTTCCTCGCCGATGTCGTGCAGGCGTGGGAGCAGGCCACGTCGGCCGCCGACGCTGCCGGGATCCGCACGGTGCACCTGCGGACCGGCATCGTGCTCTCGGCGCGTGGCGGCGCGTTCGCCAAGCAGCTGCTGCCCGCCAAGCTTGGGCTGGGAGGGCCGTTGGGCTCCGGAAGGCAGTACCAGTCGTGGATCGTCCTCGAGGACGAGGTCGCTGCCATCCGCTTCCTGCTGACCGCCGACGATGTGGCCGGGGCCGTCAACCTCACCGCGCCGCACCCCGCCCTGCAGCGCGACGTGGCCACGGCGCTCGGGCGCGCCCTGCACCGGCCGGCGGTGATCCCCACCCCTGGCTTCGCCATCAAGCTGCTCTTCCCAGGCTTCGCCGAGGAGGGCATCCTCGCCGGCCAGCGCGCCGTCCCGCGGGCGCTCGAGCGCGCGGGCTTCACGTGGCAGCACCCCGATCTCGAGGAGGCGATCGTCGCGGCCCTCGCCGACTGACGGCGCTTGCAGGTGACTCGTTCATGGCTACAGTAGAACACATGTTCGAAGGGCGCGCACCGATGGGTACGCCGTCCGAGTGCCCGGACCTCGAGCACTGCACGGACCACGCACTGCACGTCCCGGTGGACGGGGCGGGTCATTGGCTGCCTGGTCCGCACGGGCTGTCATGGGCGGAGCTGCCGTGCCTGGCGCGCGAGCTGCACGAGCTGCGCGAGGCGCCGGTGGGGATGCGGTCGCTGCTGGCGGTGGTACGCACGGACAGCTCGCGGATCACGGGGCCGGAGCAGGCTGACCTGCTGCGGCTGGCGGCCCGGGCTGCCGTGTGGGCGGGGCAGCGGCGCGACGACGTTGCGGCCGCCGTTGCCGACGCGGTGTCGGCGGTGCGCATGTTCGACGACGCTGGACCCGTCCTCGTCGACGAGCCCGGCGCGGAGGAGGTCGCGGTCGCATTGCGCTGCTCTCCCGGCAGCGCCCGGTGGCAGCTGCGCGACACCGGGGCCCGCCGCGTGCGGGCCTGCGACAGTGGTCTGCCGCAGGCCCGGGAGCTGGACCGGGCCTGCGCGGAGCTGACCGACGAGGGCGCCACCGAGGTCGCGGATCGCTGCCACCGCACGCTGCTCACCGGCACCCGGCAGCAGGTCGCCAGGGTCGCCCGCCGGCATGTGGCGGGCTGGCACGCCAGCCACCCGCAGCCGGCGCCGGAGGCCGGCGCGGACGAGGAGCAGGGCGCGCCGGCCGCGGCGCCACCGGACCCGCGGGCGGGGCGCAACGTGGAGGCGTTCCCGTCCACCGTGCCCGGGATGGTCGCAATCTTCGCGCTGCTGCCGGCCGAGGACGCCGCCGCGCTGATGGCCCGACTCGAGACGGCGATCGCGCTCGCCAAGGCCGCCGGTGACCCGCGCACCGCCGACCAAGTCGCGGCCGACACGCTGGCCGCGTTCGGCTGGCACGGCCTGCCCCACGACGACCTGCTCGACCTCCTGCGCCACCACGCCGCAGCGGAGGCAGCGGAGGCAGCAGCCGCTGGGGCCGCTGCAGCCGCTGGGGCCGCTACAGGCGCTGGGGCCGCTACAGGCGCGAACCCGCGGAGGTCCGACCACCGCGACAACGACCACCGCGACGTGCAGGACACGAGAGGCGCGGCAAGCACCCCGCCGGCCGGACCTGCGGAGCGATGGCCGACGGACGACCCCGGCGCTGCGGCGAGCGCGCCGGATAGGCCACCGCCGACCGCGCCACCACGAGTGCCTCCGGGGCTTGACCCCGCGCTGCTCGCTGCCCTACACGCCCTGCGCCGGTCACCGCTGACGGGGACGGTGACCGCCCAGGTTCACGTCACTATGGGCCTGGCGACGCTGCTCGGCCTGCGTGCAGCGCCTGCCGACCTCGCCACCGCCGCCCCGGGGCACCGAGGCAGCGACCTCGGGCCGGTGCCGGCGGACGCCGCACGCCGGCTGGCAGCCCGACCCGACACCCTCTGGGACCGCTTCCTGCACGACCAGAATGGCGTGCTGCAGGGAATCAGCCCCAGCTATCACATCCCCGACACATTGCGCCGGACGGTGCTCGCGGAGTACCAGACCTGCACTGCCTTCGGCTGCGTCCGACCGGCTGCCGACGTCGACCACGTCGACCACGTCGACCCCTGGCACCCCGACGGGTCCGGCGGCCGCACCACGCATGCGAATCTCCACCCCGCCGACCGCCGCCACCACAATGTCAAGACGCACGGCGGCTGGCGCGTCACACGCGGGGTCAACGGCACCATCACCTGGACCAGCCCCCTTGGTCAGAGCGTCGCTGTCCGTCCCCACGACTACCGGGGCCTCGAACAGCACTGCTGAGTCGGAGCGGCGTCAGCCTCGCGACGCGACGAACGCCGTGCGCCAGCCGCCGGTGGTGCGCCGGAGGGTGACTCGCCAGTGCTTCTCGGCCGAGGCGACGCGGTGCTCGAGGAGATGGCCGTCGGCGCCGACCACGTCGTAGGCGGGCAGGCGCTCGCGGGTGTCGAGCACGGCGGCGTTGGCAGCCGCCGACACCACCCGGACGGCGAGCACCTGAGCGGCCCCGCCGCGTGTGTGGGCACCCGCGGCCGACCAGCGGGCCAGCCGCTCGGCATCGACGACGGACGCCGGGCTGCCCGGGGCATCGGCGGCGGCGAGACCCGCAGCGTCGGTGGCCGCGAAGGCCGCCGCCCGCGCCAGGGCGAGTCCGGAAAGCACGCTCGGCCAATCCGGGGCCTCAACCACCGTGGGGCTCGCAGCCTGAGGGGCGATCGCTGGCTGCGCCGGACCGGGAGGTGACACGGCGACGGGTGGGACGGTGGCGGGCAGGGCGTCGAGGGTGCCCGCGCGCGGCGCGTTGGCTGGGTGCAGGGCGGGGGCGACCAGCAGCACCAGCAGGAGCAGGGCGGCGCCGATGGCTGCCCCCGCCGCCCCACGTCGTGGCGGCCACCATGTGGGCGCGAGGCTGGCGCCGCGCGGGGCCGTCCAGCGGGCGGGCAGGCGCGCCCGGTCGAGCAGGCCGGCCCAGGCAGGGCCACCCGGGCGGGCCGGCCGGGTGGCGTCCGCCTCCTCGTCCTCCTCGCCCGCGTCCGGCGGCGGCGGCTGCGCCAGGCGCAGGGGCGCCGCAAGGCAGGCCCGGCCGAGGGCGCGCGCCAGGGCAGCTGCCGTCGGGCGGCCGACGGGGTGCCCCACCAGCGCCGGGGCGAGCGCGGCCCGGACGGCGTCCGCGTTCGGGCCGGGGGTGTCGCCCAGCAAGCCGGTCAACAGCCGGGCGAGCGTCGCCACGTCGTCGGCCGGTGCGGTCGCCTGGCCGCCGATGCTGGAGATCCCGAGGCCCAGCAGCAGCGGGCGCCCGTGCTCGTCCATCGCGATGTCGGAGGCTTCCAGGTCACCGTGCGCCAGCCCGGCGTCGTGGGCGGCCGCCAACGCCTCGGCCACCGGGACGCCAACGGTGACGACCTCTCCGGCGGTGAGCGCGCCGCGCTCCACCAGCAGCGCGGCGAGGGTGAGCGACGGAGGCACCGGGGTGCGGACCGCGACCCGCCCCGGCGTCGCTGGCAGCACCGCATCAACCGGCAAGGCGTGCGGGTGGCGGAAGCGGACCAGCTCCCGCGCGCCCAGGCCAGCAATCTCGCCGGCGGCCACGATGACCTGACACGGCGTACCCGTCGTGGCGTCGATCGCCGTCCAGGTCTCGCCGCGCGCGGCATACCCCACCAGCTCGACAAGCTCCAGCCCCTCGACGTCCATGCCGCCGCACGTTAGGCAGCGCAGAGCATTCGCGCTCCGGCTGTCCACAGGCAGCAGGCAGGACGGCCGCCACGGGGTGCGCGTGCTCGCGATAGCGCAGCAGCTCGGCCGACCCGACCTCGGACCCACCGGTCGTAGACGCACCGACCCTTGGACGCGGCACGAGGGTCTCCCGGCCAGCCTCCCCCGAGCCAGCATCCGAGCCGGCATCCCCGGCCGAGAACATCTCCCCCACCGGCCCACCGGCCGTCGCCCAGCAGCTCCCCCAACTCCGGGCCCCCACAGCACCCACAGCACCCACAGCACCCACAGCACCCACAGCACCCACAGCACCCACAGCACCACAGCACCCACAGCACCCATGCGGCGGCACTCCAGGCAACCGCGGGCTGACCCGGTCGCGTCGTCCACAGGCCGCAGGTCGGCCACCGCAGTGGGCTCAGCCGTACAGCGCCCGGCGCTCGTCCAGCCAGGTGCGCAGCTCCGCGAGGTGCGCCCGGTCCCTGTCCTGGCGCGCGCGGAAGATCTCCTGCAACCGCACCTCGCCGTCGACGCAGGCTCCCGCGGCGTCGAGCAGCCGCTCGGCCAGCACCACGGCCTCGTCCGGGTTGAGCGCCACGGTGTCCCAGCCGCCGGTCAACGGGACGGGATGCACGTCCTCGCGGGGGCCGAGCGACAGGACCACGTGCGTGCGCCGCTGCCCGCTGAACGAGCCCACCGTGAGCCGCTCCCCCAGACCGTCACTCCGCTCGTCGGGACGTCCCCGGCCGACACCTTCGAGACCCGCCTGGTACTTCGGGGTCTCGGTGTCCGTGCTCTCCCCCACGTCCACCGAGTAGTCCTCGAAGCCCGAGACCGGACCTGTGCCCGACGGCAGCGTCACCTCGAGCAGCCGGTCGCCGAGGAACCGAAAGACCTTCCAGCCACGGTGGCCTTCCTGGGCCCACAGCACCATCACCGTCCGGCGGGAGGTCCACGCGAGCCGCTCCAGCTCCGGCGCCAGCTCCTCCCACGACCAGCCCCGGGCGTTCGCGGCCCACACCTCGTCCAGCCTGCCGACGCGGGTGAACTGCCGCGCCCACCCCTGCTCCGTGTCCGACCCGACCTCGTCATAGAGCAGCGGCGTCATGGCGGTGGTGCCGTGCTCGTCGGCGTACTCCTCGGGTGCCAGCACGAGGAACCGGGACCAGGAGGACATGCGCCTGAGCGCACCACGGGCAGACCTCGGGGGCAAGTGACCACCTGGTCACCCGCCGTGCGAGGATCGGCGGCATGGAGCGCACCCTCTTCGACGAGACGCACCTCGCCTTCCGCGACGCCTACCGCACGTTCCTGGCCAAGGAGGTGGTGCCCTTCCACTCCCAGTGGGAGGAGGCCGGCATCGTCGACCGGGCCGCCTGGCTGGAGGCCGGCAAGCAGGGCTTCCTCGGGATGGCCGTGCCGGAGGAGTACGGCGGGGGCGGCGTCAAGGACTTCCGCTACAACGCCATCGTCAGCGAGGAGACGACCGCCGTCGGGGCGAGCGGGCTGGGCTTCACCTTGCAGAACGACGTGCTGGCGCCGTACCTCATGGACCTGACCACCGACGAGCAGAAGGCGCGCTGGCTGCCCGGCTTCTGCTCCGGCGAGCTCATCACCGCCATCGCCATGACCGAGCCGGGCACCGGCAGCGACCTGCAGGGCATCCGCACCAGCGCTCGGCGCGAGGGCACCGACTGGGTCCTCAACGGCAGCAAGACCTTCATCACCAATGGGATCAACGCCGACCTCGTCCTCGTGGTGGCCCGCACCGACGCCGAAGCCGGAGCGGCTCGCCGTGGCGGCGGCTTCAGCCTGCTCGCGGTCGAGCGCGGCATGCCGGGCTTCGAGCGCGGCCGCAACCTGGACAAGGTTGGGATGAAGGCCCAGGACACGGCCGAGCTGTCGTTCACCGACGTGCGGGTGCCGGCGGCCAACCTGGTGGGGACGGAGGGCGGCGGGTTCGTCCACCTGATGGAGAACCTCCCCCAGGAGCGGCTCTCCATCGCCGTGGTCGCCGCCGCCGCGATGGAGGCGGTGCTGGCGATGACCCTGCAGTACTGCAAGGACCGCACCGCGTTCGGCAAGCCGATCGGCAGCTTCCAGCACAACCGCTTCACCCTCGCTGAGCTCGCCACCGAGACCCAGGCGGTGCGCGTGTTCGTCGACCGCTGCATCGAGTTGCTCAACGACGGCCTGCTCACCATCAGCGACGCCGCGATGGCCAAGTGGTGGACCACCGAGCTGCAGGTCAAGCTCGTGGACCGGTGCGTGCAGCTGCACGGCGGCTACGGCTACATGAAGGAGTACCCCGTCGCGCGGGCGTGGATGGACTCGCGGGTGCAGACGATCTACGGCGGGACCACGGAGGTCATGAAGGAGATCATCGGGCGCTCGCTGGGCGTCTGATCCCGAGCTGGGCCAGACTCCGTCCGGTGACCGAGCCCGATGCCGATGTCGTCGTGGTGGGGGCGGGGATCGCCGGGCTCGCCTGCGCCCTGCACCTGCACCGCGCCGGGCGGCGAGTGATCGTGCTGGAGGCGGCCGACGAGGTCGGGGGTCGAATGCGCACCGACATCGTGGACGGCTGGCGGCTCGACCGCGGCTTCCAGGTCCACGACACGGCATACCCCGAGGTCGCCCGGCTGCTCGAGGGCACCGGTGGCCAGGCGGGGCTCGACCTGCGCCCGTTCACCACCGGTGCGCTCGTGCAGGTCGGGGACCGCTTCGCCCGGGTCGCGGACCCCCGGCGGCACCCCGGCTCGCTGCCGGCGACCCTGGGCGCCCCGATCGGTGGCGTCCGCGACAAGGCGGCCACCGGCCTGCTCGGGCTCCGGCTGCTCGCCACCCCGGCGCGGCGGCTGCTCGACGAGCCGGAGACCAGCGCGCGGGAGTGGCTGCGCCGCAAGGGGATCAGCCAGCGGATGGTCGATGTGTTCTGGCGGCCCTACCTGTCCGGCGTGCTCGGAGAGGATGAGCTGCGCACCAGCTCGCGCTTCCTGACCCAGGTGCTCCGCTCGCAGGCCCGCGGCCACCAGGTCCTCCCGGCGCAGGGCATCGGCGCGATCCCCCGCCAGCTCGCGGCCGGGCTGGCACCCGGGACGGTGCGGCTCGATGTCGAGGCGGCGGAGGTACGCCGGGGACAGGTGCGGTGCGCCACCGGCGCCGTCGTCCGCTCCCGCTGTGTGGTGCTCGCCGCCGACCCGGCGACCGCGCACCGCCTGCTGCCCGCTCTGGGTCCGGCCCCCCGGCTCAACCCGCTCACCACCCACTGGCTGACCGCCCCCGACCTCGACCCCGAGCCGGTCATCCGGCTGGAGGGCGGCGGCCGAGCGGCCGGGCCGCTGGCCAACACCGCCGTGCTGCCGTCCACCCAACCCGGCCGGCTGCTGGGGGCGACGGTGCTGGGCGCCGACTGCCGCGTGGAGGAGGTCCGCGCGCAACTGCGCCGGTGGCACGGCCCGCTCGCCGACGGCTGGCCGCACCTCGCATCGCACACCGGGTGGACGGTCGACGCCTCGCCGCCGCAGGGTCGGCTCCGACGCCCGGTCCAGATCGCAGCAGACGTGTTCGTCGCCGGCGACTCCCGTGACTCCCCCTCCACCCAGGGCGCGGCCGTGAGCGGGCGCCGGGCCGCCACCGCCGTGTTGGCGGAGCTGCGATGACGGGCGAGCCGACCATCGTCGCGACCAGCGCGCAGTTCCGCTTCGACCGGCGGGAGCAGCCGCACGTGGGGCCGGTGATGCGGCACGCCCTGGAGCTGTCCGGGGCGACCGCCCCGCGCGTCTGCTGGGTCGGCACGGCCGGTGGCGAGGACCCGGTCGGCCGGGGGCGCGTGCTCGGAGCCCTCGCCGAGGCCGGTGCGCGCCCGTCGTACCTGACCTTGTTCCCCTGGCCGAACGTCGACGACGTCACCGCGCACCTGCTGGCGCAGGACGTGGTCTGGGTCGGCGGCGGGTCGGTGATCAACCTGCTCGCCCTGTGGCGGGCGCACGGGGTGGAGGCTGCGATGCGGACCGCGTGGGAGGCCGGTGTCGTGCTCGGTGGGGTGAGCGCAGGATCGCTGTGCTGGCACACGGGCGGCACGACCGACTCCTACGGGCCGGACCTGCGGCCGGTGACCAACGGGCTGGGTCTGCTGCCGTACAGCAACTGTCCGCACTACGACAGCGAGGAGCAGCGGCGCCCGCTCTACCAGCGGTTGGTCGCCGACGGCACGCTGGCCGCCGGTTGGGCGACCGACGACGGCGTGGGCCTGGTCTTCCGCGGCACCGAGCTGGTGGAGGCGGTGGGCGAGCGCCAGGACGCCGCGGCCTGGCGGGTGGAGCCCGATGGGGCGGGAGGTGCCCGCGAGACCCGGCTGGCGCCGCGCCAGCTCGGCTGAGCGGACGACGGGCGGCGACCACAGTGGTGTCGCCCGCCCGGGTCCAGCACGGGTGGGGAACACCACTCGCGCTGTCCACAGCACCTCGGGCAGCCGCCCTCGGCGCGCGGCTCCGCGCCATCCTCGCCACGTGCGCCCCGACAAGCTCCCCGATGCGCGGCAGGCCGGCGTCGTCACCCGCGCGCAGTGCCTGGCGGCCGGGCTGACCGACGAGCACCTCGAGGCGCGGCTCGGCCAGGGGCGCTGGCGCCGGCTCGAGTCCGGGCTCTACGTCACCCATGCCGGGCCGCTCCTGCACGAGGCCCGGCTGCACGCGGCGGTCCTGGGGGTCGGCCCGCCGGTGGCCCTGGCCAGGGAGTCCGCGCTGTGGTGGGCCGACCGCGACCGGCCGCCGGCCCGCGACGTCCACCTGAGCGTGCCGCGCGGGCGCCACGTCGCGGCGCGCCCGCGCGTGGTGGTGCGCCACGACATGCGGCCCTGGACCGCCTGGCGCAGCCTCGACCCGCCGGTCACCTCGGTGGAGGACGCGGTCCTGGACATCGCCGCGGTGGCACGCAGCGCACGTGAGGTCGAGGCGGTGGTCTGCGAGACGGTGCGGCGCCGTCGCACGCACCCGGTCCGGCTCGCCGCTGCCCTCGCGCTGCGGCCCCGCCACCCCCCGCCGGGCGCTGCTGACAGCGATGCTGACCGAGGTGACCGAGGGCGCCCAGTCGCCGCTGGAGCTGCTCGACCTGCGCAACGACCGGCGGCACGGGCTCCCGACAGCCCACCGGCAGGTGCGCCAGCGGGTGGGCGGCCTGGGTCGCTGGCTCGACGCGACGCTGGCGCCGCCGGGGGTGCTGCGGCCGGTGCAGAAGGAGCTCGACGGCCGGCTCGGGCACGAGGACGCAGAGGGCCGCTTCCGCGACATGGCCCGGGACAACGACGCCGCGCTGCTGGGCCGCGACAGCCTGCGCTACGGCTGGCACGACCTCGACGAGCGGGGGTGCGAGGTGGCCGGCCAGACCCTGTTCCTGCTGCAGGTCAACGGCTACGACGGCAGCGGACGCCCCTGCGGCCCGTCGTGCGCCCTCGGGCGGGTCCTCGCAGGCCTGCGGGCCCGACGCCGCGCGGCCTGAGGCGGGAAGTGGTGTTCCAAGCCCGTGTCCAGCACGGGCCCAGCACACCACTCGGCGCGTGCGGGCCCGGCGCCCCCGACGTAGCGTCCATGGGGTGGACGTGCGACGGCTCGGGACCGTGGAGTACCTCCAGGCATGGGAGCTGCAGCGGACGACGCACGCCGACGTCGTCGCCGGCCACGCTCCCGACACGCTGCTGCTGCTCGAGCACCCGGCGGTTTATACCGCCGGCAGGCGCACGGAGCCGCGCGACCGGCCGGTCGGTGGCAGCACACCCGTCGTCGACGTCGACCGCGGCGGCCAGATCACCTGGCACGGGCCGGGGCAGCTCGTCGGCTATCCGATCATGCGGCTGGCGGACCCCGTCGACGTGGTGGCCTTCGTGCGCCGCGTGGAGGACCTGCTGCTCGAGGTGTGCGCCGAGCTGGGCGTGCCCGGCGAGCGGGTCGAGGGCCGCAGCGGCGTCTGGGTCCGCCGCAGGGGGCTTCTCGATGCCAAGGTCGCGGCGATCGGCCTGCGCGTGTCCAGGGGCACCACCATGCACGGCTTCGCGATCAACGCCGACAACGACCTCACGGCGTACGACGCGATCGTGCCCTGCGGGATCCGCGACGCCACGGTGACATCGCTCAGCCAGATCCTCGGCCGCCGGGTCACGGTGGCGGAGCTGCTGCCGACGGTGGAGAAGTCGGCCAGCCTGCTGCTCGCCGGTGAGCGGATCACGGTCGACGTCGGCGGCCAGGTCGGTGCCGGGTCGCGAGCTGCCCGCTGACCGAGATCACCACCGACCCGCGATGACACGCGCTCGCCCGCGCGGTTGGACAGCACCCGCCTCTCGCGGGCCGGGCGTTCGCGGCCGAGGGACACTGGTCGGGTGAGCATCGAGGCTGGCCCGCGCAAGCTGCTGCGCCTGGAGGTCCGCAACACCGAGACCCCGATCGAGCGCAAGCCGGCCTGGATCCGCACCACGGCGCACACCGGCCCCGAGTTCCGTGAGCTCAAGGCGCTTGTCAAGCGGGAGGGCCTGCACACCGTCTGCGAGGCGGCCGGCTGCCCCAACATCTACGAGTGCTGGGAGGACCGGGAGGCGACGTTCCTCATCGGCGGCGACCAGTGCACCCGGCGCTGCGACTTCTGCCAGATCGACACCGGCAAGCCCGCCGAGCTGGATCGGGACGAGCCCCGCCGGGTCGCGGAGAGCGTCGCGACCATGGGCCTGCGCTATGCCACCGTCACCGGGGTCGCCCGCGACGACCTGCCAGACGGCGGGGCCTGGCTCTACGCCGAGACGGTGCGTGCCATCCACGCTGCCCTGCCGGGCGTGGGCGTCGAGCTGCTGATCCCGGACTTCACCGGCGACGCGGACCAGCTCGCCGAGGTCTTCGCCAGCCGCCCCGAGGTGCTCGCGCACAACCTGGAGACGGTGCCGCGGATCTTCCGCCGGATCCGCCCGGGCTTCCGCTACGAGCGCTCGCTCGAGGTCATCACCCGGGCCCGCACGGCCGGCCTGGTCACCAAGAGCAATCTCATCCTGGGCATGGGCGAAACCCGGGAGGAGGTCAGCGAGGCGATGGCCGACCTGGTCGCGGCGGGGTGCGAGCTGCTGACGCTGACGCAGTATCTGCGGCCGACGCCGCGCCACCACCCGGTCGAGCGCTGGGTGCTGCCGCAGGAATTCGAGCAGCTGCGCGAGGAGGCCGAGGAGCTCGGTTTCGCCGGCGTGCTCTCCGGACCCCTGGTGCGCAGCTCCTACCGCGCCGGTCGGCTCTACGCGCAGGCGGTCGCGGCCCGGGGCTAGGGCGTGTCGCTCAAGTGGTGGCGCTGACCTGCGGGATGGTGCGGGTATGTCACGTGATGAGGTGTTCACCGAGGATCAGTGGGCTCGGGTAGAGCCGTTGTTGCCGTCGTCGAAGGGCAAGCG
>JAABUP010004144.1_pt1 | contig 24208 bp, 31 predicted proteins | sample 5559201 | NCBI WGS metagenome assembly JAABUP01 (sample SAMN10711887, study PRJNA513373) | rock metagenome | isolation source: Antarctica rocks | place: Antarctica
GAGTGATGGGGAACAAATGTTGATGCTTGAGAAAGGGTGGAAGTCAATGTATTTATACATTTTGGAGTCCGAGTCGCTGACCCTCACGAGTGCGGTCAGGCGGCAAGAGGTCTGGCAAAAGAACCTCCAAAAAGGGCGTCAAAATCTCCATTTCTGAATGCCTTTTTGCCATCATCTATGGTTTAAGAGTAATTTCACCGCGAAGTATACTTGGCCCGTTCTGGAGGTCAGTTATTGCAAACTCTAGGTCTTCCAAATTCTAGGTCTTCCAAAGCATTCATAGGCAGCTTGGCTGTTAAGCCCAATCAAAAGAGCTCGTACACCAGGAATGTGTGCTTAATAATAATGAGAGTTGAAGATGCCCTTATCATGTTACAATCCCAAGGAGAGCACGCAATGGATTAACATTGCGCCGAAGACCATATTCTTCATTAGTAATCCCATCATGTCGTTAAGGAGAAGCTCGGACCCTCATTTATTTTTGACATCATTTGCTCACACAAAGCCACACGCGAATTAGCGCCTCACGACAGAGGTGTCATCCTTCAACCTCAGCGCAAGGCACAACATCACTGACTTCACACCATACGCAGACAAGAACAGTGCGCGCCGTCCTTGTGCTGAGGAATAGCTGGAAGAATCGTTTTCGCTGATCGGCGTGTCTGATGTCAAAAGCCTAGGCCCCTGAGCCGCAATCGCAATCGCGCAAAACACGACCACGATCATTTCCTTCCATAACCTTAGATCGTACCCTCGCAGCCACTCTAGGCAAACTCCCGACACCGGCGCATCATCATCTGTCCTAACAGCCTCCTTTCCATTGGTAAAATAGCGTGCCACAACCTTAGATTTTCGGCGTGCACCTCCACCGAGGTATCAAACATCCTTCCATCTCCATCCTCAATTGAAGACATCGATAGTGTCAAGCTTGGTACTCGCGCACGCATTACTCCGGCGCGGTCTGCGAAGACCTAGGCGGTGTGCCCAAAGGACGGGTGGCCAATATGACCCTCGCGGTGCCACCGCCCAGCGATAGGAAGAGAGTGAAAGTTTACGAACTGAGGAATAACGACTGGTTTGACCGGGGAACGGGATTTTGTATAGCGCTGAGTGTTAGTGTAAGAGCATATCATATCAGGCACAGTGCCCTATATCTTGGCTTGTTGGCAGATTCATCGGATTACCTTTTGCTTTAGGAAACAGGGAATTGATACTTGGTGCTGAATAGGATGAGCCTCGAATATTTGTGGAGTCAGAAGACCAACCGGATAGGATGCTGCTGGAAACGAAGATCTCGAAAGATGATGGATACCAAAAGCAGCAAGGTGATAATCGCTGGGAAGCTACAGGCGTTTCACGCGCTTATGGATAACAGACACCCTAATAGTATGGACCGAGTCGAACGGTACGGACATGGCACTAAGCTTTCAAGAGGCAGATGGATGCGCTGCAATATGGTTAGTGTTTAGTCGACACTGTTCTGCACGGCCTTTATGCAACTATCGGCCGTGCTGTTTTTGTGCTAAGAGATGTCAAACATTTTAGGGACTTTGTCAGCCATGTGCGAGAGCAATTGGTGGCGCTGGCTGGACCAGGTACGAATCTCGACCCGCAGCTTCGATGACCTTGCTTTTGCGGCTCCCTTGCATACTGCGCATTCGCTAACATTTTGCTTGAAACCACAGACGATGCACTATCAGACGATGCAATCGATGGATTTTCGAATCCTATACTGCTACCGGCGCCAGAACTTGGAAATCTTCCCGACATCGAACATATGATGCGTGGTGCGAGTAGCACGCCAGCCGGTCGAGACGCATTGACGAAATTCATATTAAATGAAGATTACATCCCAAAGCTTCTCCCCCTAGTTTCGATAGCAGAGGACTTGGAAAGCCTGCCAGATCTGCACCGGCTTTGCAATATCGTGAAAACAATCATCTTGCTCAATGACTCGACCATCATTGAGCACGTAGTTTCCGATAAATGTGTTCTCGGAGTTGTTGGGGCACTAGAGTGTGAGTAGAATTAGCGGCCAATTCATTGTTCGCCGGCTTACTTGGGGATTTGCTTTAGACGATCCGGACTTTCCTAGCCACAAGGCGAATCATCGACAATATCTCTCAGATGTGTCCAGATACAAAGAAGTCGTTCCTATCGAGGATCCTATCATCAAAAAGAAAATTCACTACACCTGGCGGTTACAGTACCTCAAAGACGTCGTCCTCGCACGAATACTTGACGATCCTACATTCTCTGTCCTAAACTCCCAGATCTTCTTTAATCAAGTCGAGATAGTCCAGCATCTACAAGGGAATACCCCATTCCTCAAGGAACTATTTGGCATTTTTGATAGCCGTGAAGAGGACCAAAAGCGAAAACATGACGCTGTACTGTTCATCCAGCAATGCTGCGCCATAGCCAAAAATCTACAAGCCCCTGCTCGTGCAGCACTCTACAACAACTTCATCCAAGCTGGACTTTTCGGTGTCATTACCTTTGCCTTAATGCATGAGGACGCTGCGGTACGGATAGCGGGTACTGATGTCCTTGTCGCAATGATCGATCATGATCCCTCCATGATGCGGTCGTATATCTTCAAAGCCATCAATGAGAAGAGGATACCGCTTACTGACACATTGATCGAACTGCTCCTAGTCGAGGTCGACCTAGGAGTGAAAGCGCAGATTGCAGACGCCATCAAGGTTCTCCTCGACCCACAATCAACCCAACCGCCAATCGACGGTATGGGCAGGGCAAGCAGCGACTTTCTATCCAAACTTCGTGGTAATGTGCAAGCAAACCCTCAGACAGAGTCGTTCATTCAGAACTTCTACGACGAGTCAGCGAAGAAACTCTTCCGGCCGCTCAAGGATTTGGAGCACAGGAAATCAAGTCAGTAGTCCAAAAAAACAGTGATGGCTACAGAATGCTTCGTGCAGCAGGCATGGCTGACTTAAGGGTCTCACAGTGAACGATCTCACCTTTCAAGAAATCGCGTTATACTCACATTTAGTGGAAATCATATGTTTCTTCATCCGCCAACATCTTTTTCGGAGTAAATACTTTATCCTCACAGAAGGCCTCGCATCGCGTATTGCACAGCTACTTACCTGTTCCCAAAAGCACTTGAAGCTTAGTAAGTATCCAATGCCATACTTATTCGGTAAGAGCGTTTGCTGATAACATCTGCAGCGGCACTAAAGTTCTTTCGCACTTGTGTAGGATTGCAAGACGAGTTCTACAACCGTCAGATCATGCAATACCATATATTCGAACCCATCCTCAACATCGTGTACGAGACCATGCCTCGTGATAATCTCCTCAACTCCGCTTGCTTGGAGCTCTTCGAGTTCATCAAGCGAGAGAACATCAAACCCATCATCTTGCATGTCGTAGAGTGTTATCGAGAGAAGCTCAAGGATATTACCTATGTCGATACGTTTCAGAACCTCATACTCAGATACGACCAGATGCAAGGCTACAACCCAGACATGGACACCACCCTCTTCAGCCAGGATGACGAGACGCCGACAAGAACTCAAGTCAACGGTGGACAGAGATGGCAAGGAGTCAAGGAGATGGACGCAGCGGAGGAAGAATACTTTAACACCTCCGACGACGAAGACGATCTTGCAGCAAAGAAGCAGGGCATACTACCTGCCGCGAACGGTGCTTCGCCAGTCTCAAAGCCGCTAGTCGACTACCCCGACGACGACGACGACGACGACGCCATGGACATCAAAGCAGAGCAACCCAGCGCTCAGAAGGAGGACACATCAGACGAAACATCCATCAAAGCAGATATCCCACCAGACTCACCAAAGCCTACCACACCACTATCCACAACACCCCCGGAGCGCCTATCAGAGAAGAGAAGAAGAGAAGAAGACGAAGAAGACGAACTCGGCAAGCTCTCGCACAGCAAGCGGCGGAGCTCCTCCGTCTCCTCAGTCAGCAGCACGACGAGCACAAGCACAAACACAAACACAAGCGGCAATGTCCTACGGCGGAAAAAGAGCTTCACCACAACCAAGGACTCGCCCACGGGGAACAAGAAAATCGCCATCTCGCTCGCCGTCAAGACCCGGGCCACTACCAATACCGACGGACAGCGGGACGAGGGTGGTTGATGACCTATTCAATTTCAAATTCAGGGGAGAGAGAAAGTGCAGACGGACTGGCTGACTCTTGGCGTTATTCTTGATGTGGGCCATGGGCTTGCCATCGAGCTGTGAGCGCTCCTGCACATTCTGGAACTTGGCGTCGCATTTTTTGCTGTCGGGATGATGGGGGTGCGTTGTATCATAGAGGACTTTCACCATAGCTGCATTTACGTCATAGCGGGCCTCAAGGATTGTTAAAATGCGATTTCTTGCATGTGCTGGGTCGCGCCTGAGATCTAAAAACTCTTTCTAGATTGTGCCAAAGGGGTTGCGGAATTGCGCGTGATGGGTTTCTCTTGACGAGAAATATGATACACTCACTCCCAGCACTCCGCAATGCGCTAATCAATCGGATGTGAATACGCAGGATTGCAGTCTACCGACGGCGACAAGCCCCACCACAATACCCACAGCAGTATCTACAGGAGCCCATCGCCTGGTCACCACCACGACGGCCTTCAGCATGATTGCCTGCCGCGTCGTCGCGAGCGGTGCCGGTAATACCTGGCTGGAAAGATGATGGGTCAGCGCCGAACAGCACGATGAACCGATGCATACTCACCGACCCAGCGTCTCGCAGCCTGGAATCCTGATGGCGAGTGTCATAGTAGTCAGGCCCAGTACCCGTTGACTCGGGCATTTCGCGATCCCGAGCTGGGTAATGGGGATCGGTGGGTCCTCCGCCGAAGCCATGACGCCCACCGCCATAGCCCTCATTCGCCTGCCCCTGATGATGATGATGACGACCACTACCCACACCGGCTCCTGCTCCAGCTCCAGAATTCCGCCCTCCATATCCGTTGTCAAGCAAGATCTGGCCTACGGACCGTCCATAGCCTCCCTCTCTACCACCATACGTCGTCGCCGTTGCACCCTTACGCCCACGACCATAATCCCGATCCAGGATCCCAGCGTCAAGGATCTGCGAAGAGCGACGGCGATCTTGATGATGAACCGAACCTCCGCTGCGGTCGGAGGCTGCTAGACGACGGCCCCAATCGGTCAAGTTGTCGACGACGCTGTTGCTGAATGGGTCGTAGTTAGGGTTATCTGGATGGAGACGACGACCGTGGCGGTCTCGAGGTGCTGAGGGGCGGGGGTTGGTGTTGGTGTATTGGTAGCCTGATGTTGTGTTAAGTATCTGTCAGGACTCTCGGAGATGTACGGCTTCTTGGTTGCTTGTGTGAGTAAGGTAGCGAAGGAGCAATGAACTGTTTGAGTAGATGAGGAGGAGGAACTTAATGTTGAATGTATCCACGGTATTGCGCGCACAGTTCTGCAAGTGCGGAGGTTTGGCATTCACTATACATAAGGAAGCTTCGAATTGGTGTTGAGAATAATGGCTTACCTGGCATAGTGACTTCCTGCTGTGTTGACAAGGCGAAAGGGGTATTTCAGTGTCCCCGAATAACGAACAGTACTGCTAAGTTGAAAAATGGATATTTCTCGCGAGACGAGTATCCGCTTTGACCACTGTCGCCAGCAATATGGCTTTCGAGATTCTGGATCAGCGGTAGTGTGACTGGATCGAAGGCGAGCGTCCAAAGGGTGGATGTGTACACGCAGAGGTTGATCAGCAAAGGTACTTGTAGATGTGAATGACACATCCAAAGCTCGCATGGTGTTGTCTCGGCGAATGCTATTCACTTAGATATTCTAGTGTTGCCGCCGTCTACTGCCGTCCTTTGTATTTGGTGTTGTTGTCGTGCAGGGCTGCGATCCAATAACAGATCTATGACATCGCCGGCTCTTCACCTCACAACCTCTCAACCTCCACGACATCAAAGCTGTCTTCCTCAGATTTCTTAGTCCTTTCATCAAGCACGTTGGACAAGTATCCATGCCGCGCTCAATTCAAGGAGCGCTCCGCCAGGAGTTTGTTAACGCGAATCGGTTGTACAACGGCACCATCAGCGCGACGCAATGTTACCGCTTCAACATCACCGTCGAACGGGTCTCGAAAGAATGTTTTGAGCCGTCGTGGTTTGTCTGCAACGCATTCGATGATTTCGGCGGTGTGCCAGAGGAAGTCACACGATTGGAAGCGGAACAATGGAGCCACTTCTTCTCATTCATGATGACAGGGGAACACCTTGTATCGACGTGAGTAGTCAGAGCACCGGCCAGGTCAGAGAACTGTTGGCTTATGAAGAGACCTAACAGATCGGAAGCGTTCACTGGGAGTAGCTGGACATTTAGGCCAGCTCTTGTCGTCCATAGCCAATATGGTGATGTCAAGATGCCAATGATCTCGTTCAACTACATCAGGAAACCAGCGGCCGACGGTTATATTGACACATCGACTGCAGGCCACCTTCTGGCGCTGGCACTGGAGCAATATCAGCTAAATCCTGGAAAGAACGTTTATACGGTCAGTGGTCCAGCTATCGCCATCTTCTGAGTACGCACCTGTCAAACGTTGCTGACAGCTATTCAGCCTCGAGTCATCTCAAGGTTTGAACCGGAGAACGTCGTGCTCATTACCGATGCCGCCATAACACATGATTACCTCGAGCATATCGCGGAACGTCGAGCATGTATCTCGGACTTCGAACCCCATTTGCCTGGGAGTTTTCACGTTCGCTCAAGTGGATGGTTCCATTGCTCGAAATACCACTCTCGTCTATATGTTCTGAGCGCTTTGGTCTTTCCATTTGACCTAAGGCCGTGACCGTTGGTGATTGCAGGCCTGTTAGACGTGGAGCTTCGGCATCTCATAGTTGCCAAGGTGTTTTTCGATCGAGGCACGGCGGATTGAGCTGAATGGATGCCTCAACGGCTTGGATGAAGAGAGATCCCATTGCTTTTCTCAGCACTGGCTGGTGTATATACACAGGAAAAGCCTTCGCTCTTGGCTTCGAAAGCAAGAACTGTACAGAATCTAGGCGATCTACTATCGTACTGAAACCATATACACATCTGGCAAACGCCAGTACCATCATGAAACCCCAGTGCGGGACCCTGAACGCCAAGTTCGTAAAAGTGATTAACGCCAGTGAGGGCAAGGGGCCTGCCTCGTGTATGCAATGAGAAATCCTTCCAGAAAAGACCCGAAAGTCCAAGGAGCTTTTCGCTATTTGAAAATGTTTCTGCCTTACGCGCCATATGAAAGGGCAAAGATGGCAAACCCCGCTATCGACTAAGGTGGTCTGCATACGATGACGCAGAGCTTAGAGCCGCCAAGGGATTACAGAAAGAAAAGGTACGTATACCCAAGAAAAGCGTAGAAGGCAGAGTAAAATCTCTCTGCAAGCAAGTAACGCAATACTTCCGGCGTTGCCTACAAATTCGAGAAATGCCCACAGTAGTGACAACACTTTGTACCGACGAACGGTGGTCCTGGTTCAGATGCTCCTCATAGTACATACCGTCCTGGCTTACAATCAAGCTAAGCCAGACCTTGTCTTTGAGCTGAGGGTCACAAGTTGGAATGTTCAACCGCCTTTCCTCTGTGACTCGTCGGCTGGAAGCGGCTCGCCTTGAGCTTTAGCAGAACCGGCAGGCCTGTCTGCGGTGTTGGACTTTGCTCCTTTACGATTGTTCTTCTTCGCAGGCTGCTGCCAACCATTAATCTGAACACCGCTGTTGGGACTTCCCTTAACTTGTGCAGGACTTTGTTGACCGTTGATGCGTCTTGATAAAGGTTCGGCCTCGTCTTCTTTGCCATTGATAGGTAATGGGGCCAGCGGAGACTGCGGATCCTGCAGAACCTTTGACTTCCCTTTATCGCTGAAGCCGTTGACCTTGACTTGCTTAGGATGATCAATCTTCCGGCTTGTGGTCGGTGATGGTGCGCGTAACTCTGACACTGGGGACATGAGAGGGAGGGCGGTTGAGGCTCCATTATGTCTAGGCTCTATTGAGCTGTTTTCAAAGATGGCATTTGAACTACCGTTAACCTGTTGAGACGCTGCATGCAAAGAAGCGCAGGGATGTACAGTTTGGGCTGGCGTTGATGAAGATGCCCCGTCGCTGTAGATAAAAGAATCCGCATGGGAAGAGGCCTGTTTTCCATGAGTTAAAGATTCGTGCTGTACCATGGCTGCTGCAGGAGAAATAGACGTCGCTGTCCTCAACGACGAAATCCCGTTCATCATGCGTTCATTGTTCAGCCTTGCAATCTGCGCTTGGCTGTGCAAATCCAAGAGCTGCTGCTGGTAACGCTGCTGCTGTATAAGATCGAGCGGGAGAGAATCTAATAGCTCCTGGGACTGCGTATCTGATGAGGTAGCCGGTGTATCATAGCTATGATCATCTGATGCTGAGGTACTTTCGCTCATCGATACCAGGTGGCTGATTGTTTCAGGTGTTGTCGAATAATTCAACCCATTGTGACCATTAGAACCGTCGACAATCAATGGTTCATGGCTGACACACGGCGATGCTTGTGTGGGGGCATTGCCAACATGTAATGGAAACGGTGCTGAATGCGGCGTATATTGGACAGCTTCCGACTCATGCCGATAATGGTTAGGATGCGGTGGTGACCGAGAGGTATCTCTCAGGCGGCCAAGTGCGGGTGACATTCCCCGTTTCTCATAAACTAGATTAGTGTACGCTCGATTTGGTGAAGGGGCCGACTTGAAACGGCGGAAATCCATTGGAGGAGAACCTCCCACATAGTAGCCGACGTACTCCTTTGGCACGCTGTCATCGGGAGGTGAGTCGACCATCGGTCGAGGGCGACCACGGTCATAAACTCTCTGGGAGCTCGCATTGGCATGGCCCGCTACACTATTGAGATGACCATGGGAGACGTAGAAGTAGCTGCCTGATCCGGTCGGGCTGAGAGCTGAGCTTGGAAAGCCATGCATTGCCAGTGGAGAAGGTATTGACCGAGCAGGCTGAGATTGGGATCTCAAGGAGCCACCTGGGGGACCGTCAGTGGCGGACGTCCGATGGAGACTGCGTCGTGTATCCAGCTGAATTGGAGTCAAAGATGGCGAGCCTGGGTTCGTACTCGTGCCTTGCTGTGTTGAAGATAGTGGAGTATATTGAAGAGGATAGAGGAACATCCCAGGTCGTAGTGTCGGGGTAAAAGCAAGATTGTCGGGATAGTTTCGACGGGTACTCAAATGTTCATCTGTACCTGCTTGTTGGCTTGCTCGTCTTTGCCCATGGTCTTGAGCCTGAGCCATCACCTGAGCTTGTGCTTGCTGGATTAGATGCAAGCGTAACTTCTGCTCCTGAGCTTGCAGCATTTGATAGTGCTGGAACAATTGATCGTGAAGCTGGTATTGAGCCTGTTGTGCTTGCAGGAAGTATTCCCGACTTGGAATGCCTATGTGCCCACCCTGTGGTGGGTTATACTTACCAAACGATGCCCCGCTGGAAGCTCGGCGGCTTGAAGATGGACCGCGGAACTGATGGTTTAAATGTCTTCCTCCACGCATACTGCCAGCACCACCTCTTCCCCCTCTTCCAGACTGCGATGCACTCCGAGATAAGACAGGTCGTGGCTGAGGTGGAGGCTTTTCCCATATGCGCTCCTCTTCCGCAGGAAAAACAAATTGCTCACAGCAGTCTTTCAGCTTAGCCTCTGCAATGAGGCTGAAGGCTCGTCTAAGTTCCAAGTGTAGTCCACGAAACGAAGTGTCGTCCGCCGTGTTGCCCAGATTTCTGGTAAGATTGAAGGGCTCCTCTACGCAAAGTCGGTTGTTCTGCAAAAGATGCCAACCCTTCTCCTCCTTTGAGATGAGCTTCCCTTGCCTGATCGATATCACATTGCGCTCATAGTCTACCTCATGTGCATAGCGGCGAAAAAAATGGAACAGTAATTCGCCGAGGGTCTCCTTGTTCTCATGACCGAATCCACGAAGAGATTGGATGTCATCCGCAAAAGAAGATACAATACCATTCGTTGTTGCTCGCCGCTGATGTGGACGTTGATGAAGGACTGGTATGACAGGGGGGTTCCGCGTTTGAAGGAAACTGATAATGAGACAGATCCAAGTATAGGAACTGAGTGTACCACCGAGGGCTACAATGGTCAATATGTAAAGCAGTATTTGGATCCTTCTGGAGCCAAACATACCAGCATCGTTTAATATTCTCTTATTTGTCCAGTACTTGACAATCATAGCTAGCGGTCGTACACGCTCGTCAATTTCGACGTAAGTCTTTATCATTCGAGTGTTTTCAAGGGCTAAGGTATTGTTGACATTCATGTCGCAGGCAAGCCGAAGCTCAGGATCCCAGATTTTCACAATTGGGACCTTGGCGTGGGAAACGCAAACGACTCGTTCCATTCCATCTACAGGAGATCAGCATATTGCGTGGGTTGGAGTCAGGGCATCATACGCTCGGCAAGTGCCTTGGCCAGCACGCACATATTGTCAAGCTTCTTCGTAGGTGTGGTAATGCAGATGTCAACTAACATGTGTCAGCACTTCAAACGATGTCTGTTAACACGTTCGGCACCCACCGTCTGAATCACTGGTACATAGCATGTTACCTGAAGATCCAAACACGTGAACCTTTATGTCACTCCCATGCCATCGAGTATTGAGTAGATCTTCGAGTTTCCGCACAAATCTTGCTCTCCTTTCCTCGCTCTCCTTAGATGGTAATAATCGATCATAAAGCTCTCTCATGTCACCACTGAGCTTTTGCTCTTCCTTGGGGTTGAGATACTTCTTCGGTGTGACTTTCGCCTTCTCCAATTTATCTCCTCCAATCGAGTACGGCATGCGCCTTCTAGAGTAAGCCATACCAGTCTCGAATTGGCAGCCAGCTGTGGGTAGTATCCTGAGCGGCGGTAACGTGCTGTTCGATTCAGAGTGTGCCGATCTTGGTGAATGATTTGGGGCTCTACGACTCGGCGAGGGCGACCTTGAAGAGAATGATAGGGTACGAGTATGCTGATAGGGTGTCGAAGGGACAGAATTCGATTGGTGGGAGGTTAAGGCTGGTCGGGTGGGCAAGTCAAGGGGAAGCCCCTCAAACGGTCCGCCAGACATTGCTGCGATGTTACTGTGCGTCATGGGTGATCATCCACCTTTGCCACTCGTTGACGATGTAGTATTCCCATGAAGTGCGCGTTCTTAATTCGGCGACCCCAATTCTTGGCCACCTTTTGCGCTAGCCCGTCAATATCTTGTAGCTGGTCAGGAACTGCTTCGGCTTAGCTTTATGCTTGCGTATGAGTTGTGCAGCTGAGCGAGGTACCGGAACAGAAAAGTGGCGTAGAGATGGGTCTCTGCGGATATAGACTAGGGTAGTCGGTGGCCAAGGACAACTTGCTGTAGGATGTAGTGTGCTCCGTTCCACACTGAATCGTCTTTTCGTCGCAAAGAGTGCGTAGGGCTGGCTTGAGCTGAAAGGCAAAGTAGCCTCGATGACTGCCAATCAACTCCTTAAAGTGAGAGGAAGACTTGGAGGGCTGCGCCGATCAGGAACAGTTGGATTAAACGCCTGCCGAAGTAGCGAATGCCAGCACGGGCCAGGGCCAGCAAGGCTCTGGGATTGTACGCAGGAACTAGAGTTTTCGGTCGTTTGCGTGAGTGTCTGTCCTCAGTCCTCGAGAAAGTCGGAGGTACTTGGTTTCCCCTACTTCACGTACCGGCGGCGATGACCGAACAGCGCAGACCCCACCAGCAAAGAACAAAGACAGGACTGAGGGCGACAACAAGGCTCGAGTGACAACTTTGCCAGCGTGATTCGGAAACACTGATCTATAAGTTGCAGCGGGTTCGGCGGTAGTGCGAAGGCGACGTGAATTATGTATGGGGCAAGTACTGGTGTCGCACGAATTAAACCACTTAAGGATGCGCGCTATTTCTGTATGTTAACAATATCTTTACAACAGCAGTGTGAATGCTGACTCTGAGTCTCTGCAATTTGCTGGCCCCAAATTTAGCCACTCTGCGAAAGAGGAGCTCATAGCACTGCCCATCGAGGTTTAAGGGTCTACGCACCGTCAATCTACGCCAGCATGTACGGGTTCAATCAACGTCAGTCAGGCAACCCGGATAGAGCTGTGTCAGACGCAGTTAGCAGCGTCCCTCTGTGAAGAGCACCGCATAGAGCATCAAAGGAGTGAAAGGACCAGCGATTCGATTTCCTTTCAAGCAGTAGCGGAGGCAGCGGTTGGCGCAGTGCTCTCGAGCCACAGCAGAGCTGACTGGACAATGTTACTGATGGAACTTGCCTACGGGTCACTACTCGCATGAGCTGGCGAAAGGAATAGACCATTCATGTACGAGAGTCTGAGACATCCCACTGAGCGTTCGTCCCGTGAGTTCCGTAACTACTTCTTTTCCTTTGAACTGACACGATCGCTCCAAGGCTTCAACTCCATCATCGGGATCTGATATTTTGTTTTTCATATCGCAATCCCTGCCTTACTTCACATCGCACGTCAACCTACCTGCTTCATGGTCGCTGTATATCATGACAGCGCACACAAATTTCATTGTGGCACATAGTTTGACTGTGGAAGACCCATGCCTTTTCGAAGCTTCTGTCAGCCTCGGACATCCCCATTTAGCAATCCACATTTTGCCTTTAGGTTTCCGTGGACGTGGTTTACAGACACTGTCTCATGAGCGACAATTTTGGAGAGAGGTATTAACATCGCTACAGGTCTTGCACTTGATCTTGGTCACTTCAGGAAGAGCAATCGATCGATTGCCCTACTGCTACTACTCTACTCACCCAGGCGCTTCTACCAGAGTCTCCGAGAGGCAGGTCGGTCGACAGGACATCGACCGCCATTTCATTTCTTCTGAAGGTTTGGCCAATGTGATTACAATGCGTGATTTATCAGGTAGAGCTGCCCGCAAGAGTCATCGTTCCTCATGTACAATACACGCATTAGCGAATCGTGTGGCTTGCATCACCCGCTATGGGGAAGACGTCGAACCTTGCTATGCTCCGGTACTCGTTCTTATTTCTCGTCCGATAGAGCAACTTATCATCTCTTTGTGGGGCGCTGGACCTCGACCCAGATGGGTAAGATTAAGCGTTCTAATGACGAGAAGAGAGTCATCTGAAATCGTAGCTTCGGATTCTATCAAAGCAGACGCCCTCTATTTCCTAGAACTCGGAAGAGCTATGCTCCAGCGTCGGATTTCCCAGATCTTTGTATTCTCTTCAATAACAGAAATCCCATACTGAGCCTTGACGTTGGGCTTGGGGCAAGGGTTCTTAGTCTCTATGGGGCATAGCTTCAGTACTAGGTCGTAGTGCCATGACCCACTTCCACGGGACTTACCTTATCACCTACAAGAGGGTAGCATGAGCGGGTCGGCCACCCCCTGGTCAAATACCGGGGTGCAATTGCTGGTTTCCCATACAAAAAGTGACGACCCGCTCATGCTACCCTCTTGTGTAGTAGGAGAGTCTACGCTGGCTCATCTTCCTAGTTGTACAAGCTCGAAACCCTCCAGAAGCGCTCTCTGTACCTCTACGCATCCAATCCTCAAGCGTCCTCTCAAAAGACCCAGACCATCCCCCAATGCCTGAAGCACCGCACAGCTCCCCAAGCCCTTCATCGCCTTCTTCCGTCCATCTCGTGGATACTTGTACGTGACCTAACCTTTGTCCTCGCCCCGCCCCCGCCCTTCAAGCCTCCTTACTAAGGTACCTGACAAAGACAGCGTGCGGGAGCAGCCGAGGCTAGCAATCGAGTGACGTATCCGCTGCCAATAATAATCCAGTACCCGCAGAGCCGCAAGCGCATTAGTAAGGTAGGTCCCTGTAACGAATTCGGAAGAACCGGATCACGGACTCTGTCGGTCGGTCTGCAATTCTTTCTCGAAGACGATCACGGAAGGCCGTCGGGATGTTTGGAGACTCAAGGAAGGCTCTTTCCGAGTGAAGTGAACATTGAAGTTTCATCTGCATTGCAGCGGAGCTTTACTTCGTACAGCAATCGGAATTCCGGAGATCATCCTTATCGGTGCAATCCTGCTGCATGTGAGACTGCACGCGGATTATGCAGTTCATCAGGATTTCCCATCCACGAGACACGACATACTCTCCTTTTACGACAATGTCTATGATCACTCCTCAGTACGCCTGAAACCCTCCGATCTACCCATCACCATACTAATCTCTCACGCAGGAGCGTAACCATCCTCCTCAGCATCCTCGCGATAACAACCAACGCCCTAGCCGCCTTGTTCTTCCACCAACTGCCCACAGACCCGTGCCACATCTCGCTCGCCTTCTGTGTCTATTCACAGTTTGCCTGTGGATTGAGCATCGTAGGCTTTAACGGTGCTATAAGAGTATGTCCCGGCCCACTCCGGTATCTTGATTCTGCTCTGGATTCTTGCTAATAATGCTCTGACTCATCAAGGAGCACGCCACCTCCGTCGCCATCTTTGCAAACTACCTCGTCGTCGACACCGTGCTGTGCTCGATACCACGCTTCGTGTTCATGACGCTGATAGCAGGCTTCCGGGATTTCCTATGCCATCCCAAGTCAACCTCGAGCAACGGTGTGCGGAGCATAGAAATGTACTCCGAAGACGGGCAACGAGTCGAAGAGCATCGTCTGACTGGGAGGTTGATATGGTCAGGGGATAAGTGTCAGGGAGTGGTGTCGATACTTTCGATGATGGCGTTTGTGACTGTGATTGGGGTCACGATGGTGCAGCTTGTTCTGGCACTGCAGGTTAGGGGTTATTCGAGTAGGCTTTGGCGAGAGAAGAGGACGGTGAAGGAAGCGTTACGGGGCGAGATGCAAGTCATGAGCGTTATTTGATGTAGAGAATGTGCTTCTTACTTAGCATTGGCACCGTTGTACAAGGTGCGCTCCACTCCTGGTCGTCTTTTGGCGGAGTAACAGTAAAACTTAAATCGAACTCACTGGCAGGTTCGACGAAAAGGGATAGGCAGAGTCCCTGCGGTGGTAATGCAGGCGCCATCCGCGGAGCTATAGAAGGACCCACAATTATCCCTTGAGCCTCGCGTTTCCGATGATGCGCAATTCCTATGGGGATTGGAGTCGAGCTTGTCGATGGACGGACCAGATCACACAACTTGGCACATCTCAAAAGGAGGCCAATGCCGCTTCCAGATACTGCGAGAATCACCTTCACGGCATCACTAAATATCCCGGTCAGCACACTGCTCTCCGTCGCGTCCCTTACAACGGCGGCTTCGGGATGGGAGGTGACACCATAGTGACGGATGGGGGACAGTGGTTTCACTGTTGCCTGTACAAAAAGCCGTTCTCGCTGCTTGAGTTGTTAGGAGCGGAGGGGAGTGGAAGGGACCGGTGACATGAAAGCACGGTTGTCATGCTCGGGTCGATGAGTTGAAGAGGTCGGTAGTGCAAGGCCTGGCGGATCCAGGATACGCGGCGGAAGCTTGCGTTTGTGGCCTGGAGGTGTCAATACTCCATCGGTACGCGCAAGGGGCAGTATGTTGCAACATTGTGACGGGGAGCGAACCCAGGGCAGCAGTTCGAACGAGTTCAGGTCAGAAGAGGTGATGAATGAGGAAGCTTGAGGATGTGGATCCGGACGCGGACTTCCTGCCGTTGGAGAAATTCCATTTCAATTCTTTGCTGTGCTCGAGTCTTGCCAAAGCATAACAATGTTAAAGATGGATTAAGACCGATTCATATGATGATCAGACCGATAAAGATGAAGTGAACTCCCACTAGATGTAGAATCTTATGATCCTTTGTTCAGACCAAACGATGACAGCTTTGATGGCGGACACAGAGATCATTGAAGAGATACAACGGTACCCGTTGATGAAAGGTGTACTGGTCTCTTATTCTTCGCTAGACCTTAAGAGATATCAGCTGCTTGCAGGGATACCTACCTAATACCGGACTTACTGATTCCGCAGGGTCTTCTTCCAAGGTGCTGTCTTTGTCGTGTCCGATCAATGTCTGACCCCAGTTTCTCTCGTGCAAAACCTGGTGATAATGTAGACAAATGATTGATAGGCTCCGGGAAGGGCCAGTCCACCGCTAAGGTGAATGTTCCCAGAAGAGGAGTCCAGCAAGAAAGATTCACCCCTGTTTCGATATGGGTACGGTAGGATGTGACGAAGTAGACTTGGTAAAATAGAAACGTTGTATTCTTCTTACTCTGCATCCTTTTCGCCAAATGGAAATAGTTTGGCGCTGAAGTTAGCTGCTCGGTTTTGACCTCGTAAGAGCACATCCGCACAATTCATTCTCAAAGAGCTAGGTTGGAGTGTAATCTACCAAAAACAGCTTAAGATAGCAGGGCTTGGACACATCTTTCCAACGCGGGTTGATCGACGTTATCAACCTGGGAGAAACAATGATAGGCCCACTTCAGGTGGACTGCGGTGGCAAGATGCAGCTGGTTGACGAAACAATTGACAAAGTTTGCAGTACGAGTCGAACGGAGATCAAGAAACTGTATCATGAGTAAGAATGAAATTGACGTATATGGGTGCGCTAGGGAGCTATTGAACTCCACCGGAGTAGCATGCCAAAGCGGAAAGCTCCCTTGGTCATGGTTGTGGCACAGATGAAAGCTGGAGTAAGTTCTTAGCAAAGGAAAAGATGCTGTGCTCTCTCGTAATCGTCAGCCACAATACAAGAAGCTTCGGAAATGTATGAGAAATCAAGGTGTTTTATTCGTTGTGACAATTTGAAAATACCAGCTGGACCTTGTTGAGCTTCGTGACACTCAAATCCTCTTTCAGAATGAATGAACAACAGAAGCAGCTGGAAGATCGTCAAAGATTCGAAACTATCGATGACATGGGATGAGGTGTTTCCATGCATGTAACGGTGCATGCCGCAGTGCAATTGGCCCTATGATCTGCATGTGCTCGCTGCGATATGATGATGAGTACAATACTCGTACAACATGGCAAGCATGGTCGTCAAAGATAGGCAGTCCGAGCATGGTCGGCATATCGACTTTGAAAAATCTTCATCAGCAACGTCTTCGAGGTTAATGAAAAGGGTATCACTACCTTGTTTCTCAAATGACACGAGGTACAAGCTGCAATTGGCAGGTACTCGTACTCTACGCTACCGGACCTTGTCACTCGCTGAGTCGCTGTGTGCGCGAACGGCGGGGTTTGGACGTTTATTTTCTCGAACGACATTAGCTTTCATTTTAGTGTCCTCCTCTAAAGCATCTTTTTACCTCGATCTGGACTCGCACGTGGGGTTTTTTCCAATCTTCTACATCGCGGATGACGGAAAGCCTCTAGAATCTACGCTCATAGAGCGCCACATAGTCACTTGCACTTCATGAACTTCTGTTGTAAGGGGTTGATGCAGCCATGGAACGACGAGGGCTAGCCCGGCATGAAGTTCGCGTGTACTGGAAGCCTGGACCATGTGCTGCCATGCGAAAACCAAAGTCCCCAGTATGATGCAAACTTCAGTGGGAACAAGTCATGGCAATCGCATAAGATTCTTGACATTCTTTCTTCTGCCAGTGGCGAAGAGGAGATGAAGATAAAGTTATGACGGCGGTTGAATGAAATTACGGCGTCGTAAGTGGAGCCGAAGCCTTCAGCGCTAGCTCTTCTCTCCGTGACAATCTCCTTTGCGGCCCACAACCAAACCGAATCTTCTGCCCACGGGCTTCGAACTTCATCCTCTGTCACTAACCCTCTGTTCGACAAACTCCGTAAGTCTCAACCTCTTGCCTCGTGGTGCGCTCTTTCCTAGTAAGTACTCAACTTTCGTCGACATGAGACCGACTCCGCTCTCGCCCGAAAAAAGAAACGTTCAAAGTCCCTCGGCTACGCTGCCTTTCGTGTCTGCAGCCGGGCTTATTCTGATGTCGAAGTTATCAGTCCAAATTCACTTCTCTCTGTGGCATAACTCTTGCTGATATACATTCTCAATTGCTTAGCTCCGCCGGTCCCAATCATCTCGCTTGAGCCTTCACTTGTTGCAGGTCGACACTTTACCGTGTCCTCAGAAGTAACCTACACCACGAGTTTACTCGATTACAAGACGATAGACTATCATGTCCTACTACGACAATCAGGCATGGCAGGCTCCTACCCGTCAGCAGTCATGGGAGCAACCTCCACCACCTTCTCGATCTGGTAGGACATATGAGAAATACTTGCTTGTCAAACTTTCAAGGTCTGATGAGGACATTAGGAACGAGCTCTGCCATACAGCATGAAGATTCTTCTGCTTTTGGAACTCAACTAGAAGGTAAGACAGGATTTGTTATCCCCTTCGCCACTATGCGCAGTATTCAGATCATTCCATCTGGGCTTTGCCAGCTGTTCCATGATAAGTGCTGAAGGAAGCCTTTTGTATCGGTCATATGTCACTAAGACACTTCCTGTGTCTGGGAATGCTAACATCGTCAAAGAGGTTGATCGTGCCGTTGACAACCTTGTCAAGAGCGGAAAGCTATTCGGTATGCCATCTCGGCGCGACTCTATGCCCCTTGTTGGAGCTCCTCGTCCATACTCCGATTACGGTAAGCGTCACCACTAGAGTAGATGCAAGGGCGATTTGAGTGACATTTGCCAGACCAGCGTATGGGAGGAGGTCTCCCTCAGCGACATCACTCCGTGACCGAGTACGACCCTTTACGGTCTCACTCTGCGTCAAACCTTCAAAACTTCTATGCCACTCAGCGCTATCAGACACGTCCGAGTGAAGCTGAGCAGATGATGCAAGCAAAGCGGAGAATGGCGGCTCAGCGTGAGCGCGAGCTGCGCAATTACCATCAAGAGCAGCAATACAATCGGAGTAAGCAAATCTGTCGAAGTGCTCTAATTTCACCACTAAGCTTAGCAAGGCCTTTTAGCAGAGATCTCCACTCAAGGCAAGACTGATCGTGCAATGAGTCCGAGCGCAATGAACGAGGAGGATCGTCGAGAGCTCATTGCTCGTCAGCATCGCGCTCTGTATGGCAACGATGGGACGCCGTATTATGAGCACAATGGCTTTGGTGACGACGGTCATACTCCCCGTCCGGTTGCGCAAGGCTCTAATGCTCCGACGTCTGCTGCTACCGGTGCTCGTGGACCGTCCCCTTTAGCCTTTGATCCTTTCGGCATGGGTCAGAACCAGGGCCAGGTTGGTTCTGGCGACAACGCAGGCCAGTATGCCTCCAAAGAGCAGAGCCAAACGCAACAAGCTGCTGGTTCTGGGCCCTCTCCAAACCCGCAACCGCAGCGATCCCGCACCAACAGCAATGCTTCGCCGTCTTCAAATAACAACAGCTTCAGTTTGTTCGATACCGCTGCTCAGCAGTCGAGTCGTACTTCCACGTCTTCTCCTGGTGGATCTCCTCCCCGTCAAGCCACAAAGTCCTCAACTGCTCCCATTGGCTCCGGAGTCGCTCCAATTGGTACACGCCCAAGTCAAGCGGCACAGGCTCAGGCTGCCAATCCAGCCCTAAATAAGCGCTCAACAACTCCGCTGCCATCTCCTCTGAGCTACGGCTTCGCCTCGAACGAGGGTAACAATACCAATGAGCGATCCACCTCGGCTGCGTCAAACCCTTCTGTTGCAAATAAGGACGCCAGTGTCACTCTTGGTTGGGGTAGTAACAGCGGCGTTTGGGGTAACAAGAACTCTCTCGGTGTCCAGGCTTCTGTTTGGGGCTGACTGGGTCTCATGTCCGGCGATGGGTGATTGGTGTTCTGCATTCGGGGTGTCTTGGTCTTTGTGTGCTGTAGCAGGCGTCGTGCGAAATGGCGCTGGATATCCCTGTTCTGGTGCACCTTCGTCTTTGTCTGCCTGAAAACACTTGTCTGCTACCAGCGATGTTTTCGTTGTCGGCTATTTCTCGGATTTGCATGGACAGTACTCTTTTCTTTTCCGTCTTAGGACGGGCTCGGTTCTGGTGCTAGGACCTGGCGACTGTGCAGGGCAAGGGTGTATCTTGTAATGGGCTGGTGGGAGAAGTGGAAAGTCTCGATAATGGTGCTGTGTGGACTGTGTCTCTAGGTTGTGGTGTTGGTTGGAATACGTTTGTGCGAGTGCCCTGGCCTTAGTTTCGGATCGTGTCTGTCTCTGTGTGCCATACTGGTCGAATAACAGTTGTACGCGGGCCTTGGCATTACGTTGGAATCTTGTCTGTATTCGCACTCCAGTGGCTGAGTATTTGGTGATCCATCGACTCTTCCGCGATCAATCGGACGGTGCATGTGGGAATGGCGAGATTCATGATTCTATTCTGCCAACAGATAGCACGCTGTTCATGGAGGCGCAGAGCGGCAAGCCAAAGAAGACCGAACTGATGCAGCATAGCAACTGCTGGAGCCTAGATCTAATACTGAGACGGCAAAGGGTGTTGGCAGAAGAGCGGTTTTCAAATGGGTTTTCCTATGTTTCGGCATTGCGGGTAATGGTTGGGTGTTCATTCGTCGTGCAGTCGGTCTAGCAATCTGCGTGGAGCCTTGTCTTTACTGTACTTGGGATCGTGGCTTTGCGGTTATTGTACAGGAATGTTTGTCGATACCTTTGCTGTTACGGGGACAATCTATAAAAGTTCCCGGTAGCCCTTGAGGCCTCTTCGTCTCAAGCAAAGGTCACTCGAGTGCTCCTTCATTGCGGATCCGATAATGCCCTACAACGTGGCTCGACTGCTGCGTGCTATTCCGCTATCATCACTGTGCCTCGACCTCTCCCAACAATGAGATATTCAATGCTAGAATGTCATGACCATGACTTGGTGCAGACGATCGGAGAACTAAGTAGGAGCAATTCACCATCACCATTTGAGTCACCATTGCCACTGGAAGAATGTTCAGGAAGTCGGTGGAAAACTCAACTCTGATCATAAGTGGAGACCTCTGACTTCCTCCTGTTGCATAGTGTATGATGTCCCGTTCGTCGAAGTGTTGGACCGTTCACGGCCAAGGATTACGCGCTTTGCGTTTAGTGGTAGGGTAAGAGTGTTATCGCTCATTCAGTTGCTTATAAAACACTCAGCTCACTTCGCGACTTTCACTTCTTCCACCACTTCCACAAACTGCTCCAGCACCACATCCACATCGACAACAAATACGATAGCGCTTTCTTCAGTTGCTGCAATTCAACTTCATTTGGATTTACGTATGACGATACCTCATGGCACCCTCTTTGCTCTCGCTGCCTCTTGAGGTGAAGAACGAGATATACGAGTATCTGCTCGTCTCCAGCAGAAGCTATGTGTACCCGTACGCATGGATGAGCCCATACGAGCAACCTACGGGGATGGCTGGCATAGGCCTTCTACGTGTTTGCAAGCAAATCCATGCCGAAGCTTCGGCCATGCTCTACCAGAAGAACACCTTTATGTTCGAGAATCCAGCTCAACTTGAATGGTTCATGTCTCAGGTATCTGACAAGGATATCAACACCGTCCAATCCATATGCCTAGACTTCGATGGCACCCAGTATCCTCGCGAGGCGACTCCGACCGCGTCAAGCGCTAGACCAATTGTCTGCGAACAAGATATCTTGGCGGCCACGATGACGAATTTTCGAATGTTCATCTATTTGATGCATCTATGGATAGCGCCTCTCTGCGTCCTCCCGGAAAGCATCAAGCATATCTCACTTGACCTCGACAACTCGAAGTTCAAGGGCACGTGCAGCCACACCTTAGCAAATCCTCAGTTCACCGATCTTGTTGAGCTTGTTAAGCTCCTTGGCAAAGAGAGGTCCCGTGGTGTCGGAATCTACACTCTTGAAAAGAACGCGCAGGCCATCGATGCTATCGAGGTGAAACCCATGAGTATCAATGAGCTCGCCGACTGGCATGTTCAGATGGAGTTTCTTATAGCGGAGCTTGACGTAGACGTGCAGCGTCTGAAGCGCATATCGAGGACATTTCACGAGGTAAGCACCTAATTGGACGTGCGTAATAAAAGCAACAAGTTGATGGTCCCATACAGTTCGCCGATCCACTTCTCGATGAGGTCGTGGCGAACCATACGACAGATGCAGCGGCGGACCAGCACGAAGACCAGGGGAGTGATCAGGAAGAAGAGAAAGAAGAGAAGGGGGAAGAAGAAGTGACAGGAGAGATGGAGGAGGAGGAAGGGACAGAAGAGATGGAGGACGAAGAGGAAGAGAATCAGGAAGGAGAAGAGACGGAAGAAAAAACGGGGGAGGAAGCAGCGGAATAATGTCACAATGACCGGGATCGACTTGGATAAAATCCACAACCTTTGTTGCAAGGCGGGCAAACGAAAGACCAGACAACCATCAAAGTCGTAGACGAGTAGGAGTATTCACAGCTGATCTCCCAATGAGTCAATGTTCGCACAGAGATCCTAAACACAGACTTTTGTGTCTTTAATGAATTCTCAAGTCCACCTAATGAAACAGTGAGGTTGCTACTACTGTAATCAGAGAACCACGAAAGCCCGTCATTACCTAGCTCAACGCTCTATCTCTTAGGTGATATCAAGTGAGCGTGCAGCTCATCCAAATTCCGAGAGGAGCAGATCAGCCCCCTTTCATTCGCAGGTTCACACAACCTAGCATGATTTCACAGCAGGGTGAACAAATGTATCAGCTTGTCTAAGATCACGAGGGCATGAAGGATACGTATTGAATGACCGATACTCTATAGTAATCTTCGTTGTCTGAGTATACATTCGAACCCCTCCCCGAGATTTAACAATACTTATGTACTTGGGGCCAGTGCCAACCTAACCTCAACCCATCTCAGGGCCAAACCTCCCTCCCAGCATCAGGCTGCCGGTGATGATTCAACACCGCCCCGGCCACGCACACCCAGATCCTCACGATCCATCAAGCTCACTACTTGCCGATAACCTGCAACCCTGTTCGAGCTCGATTACTGTAAGCCCTAACACTTTGAGCAATCGGGATATGATCGGAGTCAATGGAAATCGCTCAATGGTACTGCTGGCGATATGAGGGAAGGCTGATACGAATTAGAGAGACCTAGTCGGTCGACCTCTCCGAATTGAGCTGGATCAGAAGTCTTTGCGGAAGTCCGTGTTGTCAACCTGAGCGGTCCTTCGCCTGTATATACACAGCACAACCAAGGCCACTCCCGTTTCGACAACTCCCTTGCTTCGTTTTGCAACCCAAACCGCACTTTTCCAGTCCCGTCAAGACTTCTCCTGTCCGCTCGGACCACCACATCTTCAAGTCTATTCCATATAAAGTCTTCCAGCTCTCGTCCTAACGCTTTACTAATGGTGTAAATTGAACGAAAAACTCCCACAAGGAGATGGATGAAGAGAAGCAATATAACCAACCACTCAATCCTCGCAACCCACCCACTCCATGACGAACCACAGCGACCAAAGATCATCTTTCGAGAAAGCTATGACACTGAACGACGACAGAAAAGACACCCAATCACAACTTCAAAGCACCATATTCTTCAAACTCTCTCAGACAACAACAGTGTCGTCTACAGTTGAACATATGCAAATGTCCCAGTCACAGGAGCTTGCACCTGTGACTTCATCAACAATCCGTGCTGGATCCTGAAAAATGTCAATCCGGCGAGAAACACCGCGGCACAGGGAAGTGTTTGATGCCCACCCTGCCTACCTAACACTGCGCATGAAGCACGTACATCGCGCCCAGAAAAGCCATGTCCACAGCTGTTGATCGGGGAGCTGCTGGAGGACTTTCGACAAAGCATTGCCTCCAACCCGGACTCTCCGCGAGTAAGTTTCCATCCCTGATCAGATCAGATCGGGGAAAAGCACAAGCACGACCCAGGAACCTAGACCCAGGAAAGAATTGTCGTCGTCGGGACAGATATAGCCATCAAACTCCCCCTCCTGTTCCTCCTTCAGGACATGTTCTTGGGCTCTATCTATCTCTGTCCATCCCATCACGTCGCGACCTGGTCATATGCGAGTGAGAAAAGCTCGCTCGTAGACGCCCACATCGCCTCCAATCTATCCTCCCCACCACTCTTCCAAACCAGACCAGACCATTTCCACCATCGCCATCGCCATTGCCATTGCCATATTCCATCTCCACCACTCCTCCGCCGTACGGGTTCCCGACTCACTCCGCCGCTCGACCCCATTATTCTCTTACCGCCTCCTGCTTCCCCCAAATCCTCATCCCCTCTCGTCTCACTCACCCCCCCTCTCTCTCTCGTTTCACTGGAAAACCCGTA
>JAABUP010004145.1_pt1 | contig 24205 bp, 19 predicted proteins | sample 5559201 | NCBI WGS metagenome assembly JAABUP01 (sample SAMN10711887, study PRJNA513373) | rock metagenome | isolation source: Antarctica rocks | place: Antarctica
AGTACTGGGCGCTGGAGGAGGCGAAGTTGGCGCGGATGGCGAAGCCCAAGTCGCACGCGACCCGGATCGCCCTCGTCACCGGGGCGGCGAGCGGTATCGGAAAGGCCATCGCCACCCGGCTGGTCGCCGAAGGCGCGTGTGTGGTCATCGTCGACCTCGACTCCGCGAAGGCCGCCGCCGCTGCCGGGGAGCTCGGCGGGACGGACGTGGCGATCGGGGTGGGGGGTGACGTCACCGACGAGGCCCAGGTACACGCGGCCGTCGATGCGGCGGTGCTGGCCTTCGGGGGACTGGACCTAGTGGTGAACAACGCCGGGCTGTCGTTGTCTCGGCCGCTGCTGGAGACGACCGCTGCGGACTGGGACACCCAGCACGACGTGATGGCCAAAGGGTCGTTCCTCGTGTCGCGGGCCACGGCCCGGGTCCTGATCGACCAGAAGCTCGGCGGTGACGTCGTCTACATCGCGAGCAAGAACTCGGTGTTCGCCGGTCCCAACAACCTGGCGTACTCCGCTGCCAAGGCCGACCAGGCCCACCAGGTGCGACTTCTCGCGGTCGAGCTCGGCGGCCACGGGGTCAAGGTCAACGGGATAAACCCCGACGGTGTTGTTCGCGGGTCGGGCATCTTTGCCTCCGGGTGGGGTGCGAACCGGGCGCAGACCTACGGCATCGAGGAGAAGGATCTCGGCGCCTTCTACGCCAAGCGGACCCTGCTCCAGCGCGAGATCCTCCCCGAACACGTCGCCAACGCGGTCGCGGCACTCACCGGCCCGGACTTCCGCCACACCACCGGGCTGCACATCCCGGTCGACGCCGGCGTCGCCGCCGCGTTCCTGCGGTGACCACCCCAGCCGGGACCGACTGATGGGCGTGGTCGCAGCGATCGATCTTGGGGCGACCAGCGGTCGGGTCATCCTCGGCCGGGTCGAACACGGCGAGCTCCGTCTGCAGCCCGTGGCCCGCTTCCCCAACACCCCGGTTCAGGTCAGCGACGGCCGGCACTGGGACATCCTGTTCCTCTACTCCGCTGCGATGGCGGCGCTCGGCCGGGCCTCACGGGAGGAACCGGCTCTCGTGGGGACCGCGGTCGACGCGTGGGCCGTCGACTACGGACTTCTCATCGGCGGGCGCCTGCTCGGCAACCCATACCACTACCGCGACCCGCGGACCGCCGCGGGCGTGGCGGCGGTCCACGCCGCCGTCAGCCCGGAGGACCTGTGGACCCGTAACGGCCTCCAGCACCTGCCCTTCAACACCGTCTTCCAGCTCGCCGCCGACGCCGCGCACGGGCTGCTCGCCGTCGCCGATCGTCTCCTCCTCGTTCCCGACCTGGTTGGTTTCTGGGCCACGGACACCATGGCCGCCGAACGCACCAACGCGTCGACCACCGGCCTGCTCCCCGTCCGCGGCGATGACTGGGACCACGACCTGATCGCCCGACTCGACCTCCCGCCCGGACTGCTGCCCTCGATCGTCGACCCCGGCCAGGAGCTCGGCGCCGTCACCGCCTCGGTCCGCGCCGAGTTCGGCATCGCCCACGAGCTGACCGTGACCACCGTCGGCTCACACGACACCGCCTCCTCCGTCGTGGGCGTGCCGTCGGCCGGGGAGGGCACCGCCTACATCTCCTGCGGCACCTGGTCCCTCGTCGGCACAGAGCTCCCCTCCCCGGTCACCACCGACGCGGCGAGGGCGGCCGGCTTCACCAACGAGCGCGGTGTCGACGGCCGGATCCGCTTCCTGACCAACGTCATGGGCCTCTGGCTGCTGTCCGAGTCGATCCGCACGTGGGCCACGCAAGGGCGGGACCACAACCTCGAGCGACTTCTCGCCCAGGCCGCCGACACGCTCGCGGACGTGCCCACCTTCGACCCGGACGACCCCCGACTGCTCGCACCCGGTGACATGCCGACCCGGATCGCGGACCTTCTCCGGGAGAAGGGCGTCGCTGTCCCGGGAACGGCCGCAGAGTTCGTCCGCTGCATCACCCAGAGCCTCGCCGACGCCTACGCCCGAGCGGTCCGCGACATCGAACGCCTCACCGGACAGGTGATCGCCACCGTCCATCTCGTCGGCGGGGGCGCCCAGAACACTCTGCTGTGCCAGCTGACCGCCGACGCAGTCGGCGGTCAGCTGGTGGCAGGCCCGGTCGAGGCGACAGCGATCGGCAACCTCCTGGTGCAGGCCCGGACCCACGGTCTGCTCCACGGCGACGTCGACGCGCTCCGCAGTGTCGTCGCCCATTCCTTCCCCCCGCGCACCTACACCGCGCGGACCCGCAGTTCGACCGGAGGCTGACGTTGATGGTGCAGCGACGATTGCCGAAGGTGCACGACCTGGCTCCCCTCATGCAGTTCAGAAGGCCGACCCTCGACCGGCGGAAGCGGCGGCTGGACAGCGCCCTGACCATCGACGACCTCCGCCGGATCGCGAAGCGGCGCACGCCCACCGCGCCGTTCGACTACACCGACGGCTCCGCCGAAGCCGAGATCTCCCTCGGCCGGGCCCGCCAGGCCTGGCGCGACGTCGAATTTCACCCGTCCATCCTGCGCGACGTCGCGACGGTCTGCACGGGCTGGGACGTCCTCGGCAAACCGGTGGCCCTGCCGTTCGGAATCGCCCCAACGGGATTCACCCGGATGATGCAGACCGAGGGCGAGATCGCCGGTGCCACCGCGGCCGCGGCCGCCGGGATCCCGTTCAGCCTGTCCACGATGGGAACGACATCGGTCGAGGACGTGGCGGCCGCCGGTCGGAGCGAATCGCCGGCGGCGCGGAATTGGTTCCAGCTGTACATGTGGAAGGACCGCGACCGGTCCATGGCCCTGGTGAACCGGGCAGCCGCCGCCGGATTCGACACCCTCCTGGCCACAGTGGACGTTCCGGTCGCCGGCGCCCGGCTGCGCGACCGCCGCAATGGAATGACGATCCCACCCGCCCTAAGCCTCGGGACAGTGATCGACGCCCTCCCTCGGCCGCGGTGGTGGATCGACTTCCTGACGACCGAGCCACTCGCGTTCGCCTCGCTGGACCGCTGGTCCGGGACCGTGGCCGAGCTGCTCGACACGATGTTCGACCCAACAGTCACCTTCGAGGACCTCGAGTGGATCCGTGACCAGTGGCCGGGCAGGTTCGTGGTCAAAGGAGTCCAGAACATCAAGGACGCGGTCCACCTAGCCGAGCTCGGCGTCGACGCGATCATCCTGTCCAATCACGGGGGTCGACAGCTCGACCGGGCCCCCATCCCCTTCCACCTGCTACCGAACGTCGTTGCTGAGCTGGGTGCCCACAGGCCGGAGATCTGGATCGACACCGGCATCATGTCCGGCGCCGACATCGTCGCCGCGATCGCACTCGGTGCCCGGTTCACCCTGGTCGGCCGCGCCTACCTCTACGGCCTGATGGCCGGCGGCAGACCGGGTGTCGATCGGGCAATCGACATTCTGCGGAGTGAGATTGAACGCACGATGCGGCTGCTCGGCGTCAACGCCCTCGAAGAACTGAGCCCAGACCATGTCACCCAGCTCGAGCGGCTCGTCCCACGAACGCGCCCCTGACCCGTCGAGGACCCGCGGCCGTGACAGGGCGAGTCTGGCCACCCCGCTGCCACCCACCGCTGACCCCTCGGGGTCGGCGGCACATCGGTCACAGCGACGGATCCGGCGGCTGAGAATGGGCCAGGGGAGCGCTGTGAGCATGGTGGATAATACGAATTATGCATTGGAACCACTTCTGGAGCGCAGGGGCACGGAGTGCGGTGGCCTGATCAGCAGTACCGGATTCCGGTGGATCGGGTCTCGTTCAGGCGTGGTCGGTGAGGTCCCTCCAGCGCCGCAGTGTCGCAGCGATCTCAGCAGGACGGTCCTCGGGCAGGAAGTGGGTGCCGGGGCCAACGCTGGTGACGGTCAGCCCGTCGTCGGCGTCATCACGGATCCGGGCCGCGCCAGCGACGGTGACGACAGAGCCCGGTTCCCCGTACATGAGCAACCGCGGGACGTCGCCGTGGGCGAGGGTGTCCCTGTTCCGACGGACAGCTCGGGCAACGGCGGGTGGTTCGCCCGCGACCGGGATCTGCTCGATCCAGCGCAAGATCGGCAGCCGCGTCGCCGGGGTGGGAAATGGCTCGCGGTAGATGTCCCACTCGGCGTCGCTGAGCTGGTGATCCATCCCGGCGGGCAGGACCTGCTCGACCATGAGGTTGTTCGCGAGCACCTGCCGCCGACCTTCGTCGGTGGTGCGGATCGGCTCGAACAGTGATCTACCCGGCATCGCCGCCCAGCTCGGGTAGTCGTCCAGGTGGCACTCCAGGACGGCGAGAGCGCCCACCAGGTCAGGTCGGCGTCTGAGCAGCTCCAAGCCGAGGACCCCACCCCAGTCGTGCCCGACGTAGGTGACCGCCTGAAGGCCGAGCGCGTCGAGAAACCCTTCGACGCTGCGGAGGTGGAACGCCCAGTCGTAGGCCGCGTCCGGCTTCGCCGACCGACCCATCCCGGCGAGGTCGACCGCGACGCAGTGCGCGACGCCGGTCATCCGGGCCAGCACCTCACGCCACAGGAACGAGGAGGTCGGGTTGCCGTGGACGAAGACGAACGTCGGGCCGGCGCCGCCCTCGACGTAGGCGAGCCGGGACCCGTGCACCTCGACCGCACGGTCCACCAGGCATGGGCCCGGCCAGAGCTGTCCTGTCCCGGTCATGGACACACCCTCCAGCACTCAGCGACGCTTACCGCGGCCTGACGAGACAGCCACCTTGGGCGCTCGTGCGGTGACATCGCGGCCGGGAGTCACTCTCGGGGCGGCCGATAGCTTTCACGGATGGTGTGGTGCAGGTGGGAGCTGCCCGCGGTGATGGCCGATCGGCCGGCGGTCCGGGTTGACCAGCTCGGGTGCCTGCCGGGTCGCCCGGTGGGGGCGACCCTCATCCATCCCGCGCCGCAGCCGTTGACGGCCTCTCTCCTGGACCGGACGGGGAGGACCGTCGGTGCGGCCTGGTCGCGGCCGTGGCCTGAGCGACCGGATCCGACGTCTGGGCTGGTCGTGCACGTCGTCGACCTGCCGGGGCCAACGGTGACCGGCGGCGAGTTCCGGGTCCGTGTCGGTGACAGCACCAGCCATCCGTTCACCATCGGCGAGGGCCTGCACCAGCCGCTGGCCCGCGACGCGCTGCACGTGTTGACGTTGCTGCGCTCGGGTTGTGCGGTCAGCGAGGGCGCCCACCCCGGCTACGGCCGGCCCGCGGGGCATCTCGGCGTCGCGCCGAACACCGGCGATACCGCCGTCCCCGCCTGGTCCGGTCCTGATGCCGATCGCCTCTACCCGGGCTGGCGTTGCGAGGGACGCTTCGATGTCTCCGGTGGCTGGTATGACGCCGGCGACTACGGTAAGTACGCGACCAGCGCCGGTATCGCGCTGTGGCAGCTGCTCGGGGTCCTCGACCTGCCCCCGGCCCCCGGGACCAGCCACGCCGCCGTGCGGGCGGAGTGCCGCTGGGCGCTGGACTGGCTGGTACGCATGCAGGTGCCCGGCCCCGACCCGCTCAAGGGGACCGTGTTCCACAGGGTCCATGGGACGACCTGGTCCCCCATCCCGGGATGGGCCCACCAGGACCCCACCGAGCGGGTCCTGCACCGGCCGTCCACGGCGGCGACCCTGCACCTGGCGGCCGCCGCCGCCAAGGGTGCACGGCTGTTCGCTGCGGAGGACCCGCCCTACGCCGCCCATCTGCTCCGGGTCGCCCGCCGCGCCTGGGACGCCGCGAAACGCCACCCCAATCTGCTCGCACCCGATGACCACGCCCGCCACGGCGGCGGCCCGTACGCCGACGCGGATCCCAGCGACGACGAGTACCTGGCCGCCGCGGAGCTCTGGCTGACCACCCGCGAACCGGCCTACCAGGCCGCGGTGACCGCCTCGCCGTGGCACCGCGACGACGTCCTCGGCCCCACTCTGACCGACCTCGATGGCTTCGACGCCGACCGGGTGGCAGTGCCGGCGCGACTCGATCTCGCCCTGCTGGGCGCAGCGCTGCCCGATCACCACCGCGTCGTCGAGGGTGTCCTGGCCCTGGCTGACCGGCTGCTTCACCTGCAGGCGCTGCAACCGTGGGGCCAGCCCTACGCACCTGCGGCGGGCTGGGCCTGGGGCTCCAACGGGCGAGTGCTGAACAACCTGGTGGTGCTCGTCGTGGCCCATCGGCTCAGCGGAGACGACCGGTTCTTCCAGGCGGTTCTGGACGGGCTCGGCCATCTGCTCGGACGCAACGCCCTCGGTCAGAGCTACGTGGTCGGCTACGGCACCGACACCTCGCGCCAACTCCGGTCCCGCCAGTTCGGGTACCCCATGGACCCCGAGATGCCCCCCGCTCCCCCGGGCGCTGTCGCCGGCGGACCGAACTCGCAGCCCTCACCGGACTTCCCCTACGACTCCCGGCTGGCCGGGCTACCCCCGCAGCTGCGGTACCTCGACGAACCAACGTCCGAGGTCACCAACGACCTCTGCATCCGGTGGAACGCGCCGCTGGTCTTCATCGCACACCACCTCAGCGCAGGGCCCTCGCGACCCGGCCAGGTCACGCAGTCACCCGGAGCTCATCTGCACTCGGTACTTCCCCATCCGCCGCCGGTGGAATCCTGATTGGGCCCGCTGCGGTACCTACCGGTCGTCCCGCAAGGTGGTGATCCGCCAGCCGCCGCCGTTTCGGGCCAGGGTAAGGAAGCCGGTGTAGGTGAGGGCTGCCCCTGTCCAGCCGTCTCGCCCACGGGGTCGGGTGGTGACGGTGAACTCTCGATACACCGTGTTCCTGGTGTCGGTGGGCGCACCGTCGTCGTAGGCGCGGGCGACGGTGACGGCGGCGTAGCCGTGGTGGGTGGCGAGGGCGGTCCAGGCGGCGCCGGGCCCGGTGACGGGTCGGTCGCCGCGGATGCCGGCGGTGAGCTGCCCGGTGGTCCAGGGCAGGGCTCGCCGGTGGGTGTCGGCCGGCCCGAGGTCCAGGGCGGTGTCCGCGCGGTAGTACGCGACGAGGCCGGCGGTTGCGACGACATCCGGGTCCGAACTGGTCAGCGTCGTGGCTGGTGGGAGCCCACCAGCGGGGATGCCGGCCCGGCCGGTCCGGACCGCAGTCGGGGTGAAGGCCTTGGCCGTAGCCGTGGGTCCGACCGTGGCCGAGCTGGTCGGTGCCGCAGGCAGGGTCGCGGGGACCGTGGCGGCAGGTGCTGGGCTCGGGGTGGGGGCGCAGCCGCTGCTCAAGGCGCCGAGGACCACGCCGATCAGGACCGCGCCGGACGTCGACGGGTGGCGGGTCATCCGTACCTGCGGACCGACCAGGTGGTGCTGGTCCAGTAGGGGATGGTGACGGGCTGGATCTTCACGACGTCGCCGGTGTGGGGGGCGGCGATGATCTGGCCGCCGCCGAGGTAGACCGCGATGTGGCTGTAGGTCCCGGGTCGGGCGGGGTCGTTCTGGAAGGCGATCACGTCCCCCGGCGCCAGGCCGGCGAGGTTGATGCTCGATCCGCGGCCCTGCGCGACCAGGCCCCCAACACGGGCCTGGGTGTCCGCGGTCCGCGGGAGGGTGAGCCGGCCGCTGCTGGCCTGGTGGACGGCGTACCGGACCAGCCCGGAGCAGTCGAACCCCGGCCGGCGGTCCCCCGCTGGGCCCGTCCAGGGCGCCGCCTCCCCACACGTAGGGCAGCCCGAGCTGGGCGGTGGCGGCGGCGATCTCCGCGGCGGCGAAGGACCCGGCCGGTGCCCCGGGCAGCCCGGGCGCGCTCGGCGGCCCCGCCGGGGCCGCGTAGGTCAGTGCCAGCTGGCGGATCCGGGTGACGTAGGCCCGGGTCTCCGGGAACGGGGGCACCCCGCCATAGCGCAGGACCGCCCCAGCGCCGGCGTTGTACCCGGCCAGGGCCAGGTCGGTGAGGTCCCCGTGGACCCGGCCGGCGGCCAGGGCCGGGCGGAGCTGGGCGACGATCGAGCAGTCGAACCCGCCCTGGGACGGGATCGCGTCGGCCGGGTCCCACACGTCGGTGACCCCGTTCCCGGACCAGTCCCGCCCCGCGGCGGCCCAGGTGGCGGGCATGAACTGGGCGATCCCCTGGGCCCCGACCGGGGACACCGCCCGCGGGTCCCACGCGCTCTCGGTCTGGACCTGCGCGGCGATCACCGGGGCCGGCATCTCCGGGCACATCGACCCGGCCCGGGCCACCAGCCCGACGTACGCGGCCGGGACCGTCCCCGCCTTGAGCTGCCCGCCGCCGGGTCCGGTCGGGTCCCCGCCGGTCGGGTCGGGTCGATCCCTCGGCCCTGGTGGGTGCCCGCGGTGAGGAACCAGTCGAGGTAGGCGCCCACTCGGAGGAGCACAGACACACCCTCGCAGTTGGTCTGGGGGCGGTGGAGTGGATGAACCGATGCCGGGCCGTAGGGCAGGGCCGCGTCGAACAGCTGCGAGCGGTAGCAGCTGCCGTTGTCGGTGAGGACCTTTTCTAGGTTGCTGCCGTGGGCGGCGAAGAAGGTCGCGGCCCGGCGGAGGAACCCGGCCGCGGTGACGGCGCGTTCGTCGGGCAGGGACTCGGTGAACGCGAGCCGGGTGTGGGCGTCGACGGCGGAGTGCCAGTAGCGGTAGCCGACCCGTTCCCGGCGGGGGGCGCGGTCCTGGGTGCTGCCGCGGCCGTGGACCCGCCACCCGCCGCCGGTCGGGATGGCGCCGATCTTCTTGACGTCCAGGTGGACCAGCTGACCTGGGCGTTCGGTGATGGTCCGGCGGATCTGGCGGTGGCTGTTGCCGGTGACGTCGAGGTCCCGGAGCCGGCTGATCCCGAGCCGGCGCAGCCACCGGTGCACGGTCGCCGGGGACACCTCGATCCCGTCGGCGGCGAGTTCCTCCACGATCAGGCGGGGCGGGAGTTTCCGGTCCCGGCGCAGCGCCTCGACCCGCGCCACCACCACCGGGTCGGTCCGGGTGGGCCTGCGGGCGGCCCTCGCCCAGGACCCGGGCAACCAGACGACGACGGCCTCACTTCGGACCTGACACCGCCGGGGAGAACGCGCACCTCTAGTGGACAGCGCGCCCCGGCCGCCCCACCGTGACCCAGAGCGCGATCGCACGCCGCGACGAACTTCATCGGCGATTGGCGTCCGTGAGCCACCCTGACCACGGGCAGCCCGACCTCCAGCCCCGGGGTCTGCTGCTGCGGGCGGAGTCGCTCGACGTCGTGGCGACGGCCGGCGACGCGGCGGGGTCCCGGAGGTCGCAATCGTGGACGTCCGGATGTAGTACCCACACCGACGAGGGGATCGTCGCTGCTGTCGAGGCGCGACGCCGCCACCCCGACCTGGCCGTGCTGGTGCTCTCGGCATCGGTGGAGGAGTCCTTTGCCACCGGACCTGTTGGGGGCGTGTACCACCGGGCTCGGGCTATCTGCTGAACGAGTGTGTCGGCAGGGTGGAGCAGTTCCTCGACGCCCCGCACCGGGTCGCGGCCGGCGGGACAGCTATCGACCCCGACGTTGTGGCGCAGCTGATGACCCGCTTCCGCCAGGATACTCGCCTGGACCGGCTGACCGAGCGGGAGCGGGACGTGCTGGCGCTGATGTCGCAGGGCTTAGGCAACGCGGCGGTCTCCGATCGTCCGGTGGTCACCGCGGGCGCGGTCCACAAGCACATCCGCAGCATTTGCACCAAGCTCGACCTGGACCCCAGCGACCAGTCGGACCGGCGGATCCGACGCGGTCCGCCACTTCCTCGAGGGCGACCGTCGCCGCTCGTCGCCGGCCGGGTCCGGGGCCCGTCACGACTGCTCGCGGACCACGTCCACCGCCGGGTCGTCACCGAGGGTCCGGTACTGCTTGACGACCACGGGGATGCGGCGCCGGCGCGCCGGCTGCCGGGTTGAGTCGGCGGACCGGAGTCGGTCCAGGACGAGGGCCGCCGCGGTTTCCCCGACGAGCGCCGGGTCGTAGGCGGCGACCGTGAGCCGTTGCCCCAGCAGGTCCGCGAAGTCCAGGTCGTCGAACCCTGCGAGAGCGGTGCTCTGTGCGTATCGGCGGATCGCTCGGTACGCGCCCACCGTGATGCGGTTGTTGGCCGCGACAAGCGCTGTCGGTGGCCGGGGGAGTGCCAGCAGGCGGCGGGCGACGTCCTCGGCGGTCCCCGCGAGACGGTCGGTTGAGCCCAGCAGGTCCGCGTCGGCCCCGATGCCGGCAGCCGCGAGGGCGGACAGGTGACCGTCAAGCCGCTGCTCACCGGCCCAGCTCGTGGTCGGCAGTCCGATGAAGCCGATCCGCTTGTGTCCCACCGCGACGAGGGACGCGGTGAGGTCCCGGGCGCCGCCGGTGTCGTCGACCAGCACGCAGTCCAGGTCGACACCGCGCGGGGGCCGGGCGGCGAGCGCGACCGGGACGCCGTCCAGGACGTCGGGGGCCAGGTGTCGCTGGTCGGGTCCGCTCGGGACGACGACGAGCCCGCTGACCCGCTGGGACCGGAAGTCGTCGAGCAGCTCGCGTTCCCGCCCGGGGTCGTCGGCGCTGTTCCCGATGACCACCCGCTGCCCGTGTGCAGCGGCGAAGCGCTCCACACCAACGGCGAGCTGGGCGTAAAAGGGATTCGCCAGGTTGGTGATGACCAGGCCGAGCAGGTCGTGCGGGCGTCCGGTGCGCAGTACCCGCGCGGCCTCGTTGCGCCGGTACCCCAGCCGGTCCACGGCGGCGAGGACGGCACTGACCGACGACGGTGCGACGTTCGGGTCGTTGTGCAACGCCCGCGAGACCGTCATCGGGCTGACACCGGCCAGGTCGGCGACGTCACGCATCGTGGGGTGAGGGTTCTGCGCGCTCACGACTGCGGCTCCGCTCCCGTCCGGTTGCCCGGTCAGGCTCGGCGACCGGGGTCTGCGGCACGGTGCGGCGGTGTCGGGGGACGACGTGCCGCGCCGGCCCGCGACCCGGTCAGGGTTCCACACGGCACCGGCCGGCTGTCGTGTCCCGCGTGCCACGCCGCGCCCAGCAGCCCGGCGATGTCTGGGAGGGCGGCGGGGACGACAAGCCGGCGGCGACCCGCGTCAGCACCAAGCCCGCGGTACAGCGGGTCGATGAGCAGGTCCCACGACCGGGCGATCGCACCGCCGACGACCACGACGTCGGGCCGGAACGAGGCCAGCACCGGCTTCAGCGCGCGCCCCAGACCCTCGAACGCCTCGTCCAGAGCCGTCCGGCACACCGGGTCCCCGGCCCGCGCCGCGGCGGCGATCTCGCGAACGTCGGGAGCCGGGCGCCCGGGTGTGCCGGGTGGGCCAGCGGTGACCCGGCGGCGGATCGCCCGTCGGGACACCGTCTCCTCCAGCGGCCGCCCGTCGAGCTCCAGCAGGTCCATCCGGCCCAGCGGAGGGAGATCGGCGCCCGTCGTCACAACGCGGCCGTCGATGAGGAACCCGGAGCCCACGCCGCTGCCCAGCGTCAGACCGAGCACCCGTCCGGCGCCGACCGCGGCACCGACCCACCACTCGCCGAGGGCGAACGCCGCGGCGTCGTTGATGAAACTGATCGACGCCGGCGGCCGGGACATCCGGGCACCGATCCCGGCGGCGACGTCCACCCCGTCGAGCGCATCGAACTTTCCGACCGCGTGAAACCGCGCGATGCCCGTCTCGTGGTCGAACGGACCCGGGACCGCCGCCCCCCACGCCCTGCCGGCCGGTGCGCCGAGGGTGTCAGCACACCCCCCGACCGCGTCGAGGACCTGTGCGGCGCTGCCGCCGGGGTCGACGTCGGCGCACACCGGGCCCCCGACGATCCCGCCACCGGCCGGCCCGGCGGCGGCGGCGACCACGTGGGAGCCACCGAGCTCCAGTGCCGGGACGGCGGGTGGGCTCACCGCACGACCGCTGTCACGACCATCGCGGACCCACCCCGGGCCTCCACCGAGAACCGACCGACCGCGGCGGGCACGACGAGGGTCTCCGCGTAGGACAGCTCGCGCGGTCCGTCGGGTCCGGTGAGCACGACGCCGGCGCCGTCGACGACGGTCATGACCCGGAACCGTCCGTTGGTGTCGCAGGGGGCGACGCCACCGTGCAGCCGGAGGCGGTGGACCTCGTAGAACATCTCGGGCAGGGCCCCGAGCAGCTCCTCGGACCACCCGGGACCCGCGCGCAACACCTGCGGAGCCCCGACGAGGTCGCGCCCGACGGCCTCCCCCCGGCGCGCCGAGTCCAGGTTGGCGAACGCGTGCTCCACGTGGACGGGTCGCCGGGACCCGGTGGAACCCCGGCGAAGCCAGTCGTAGAACCGGAGCGAGTACAGGTAGGGGGTCGCGCTCACCTCGAGCACCACGTTGCCCTCCCCGCTCCCGTGCGGTGTGCCAGCGGGGATCAGGAACAGCTGGTGCAGCCGTGCCGGGAAGGTCTGGACGAACTGCTCGATGTCAACCGGCGTCCCGGCGGTGTCGGCATCGTGGGCCCGCGCGCGGAACTCCTCGATGTCGGTGTTCGCGCGCAGGCCGAGGTAGACCTTGCGTTCCGGGGCGGTGTACACGACGTAGTACGTCTCGTGCTGCGTGTACGGCCAGCCGAAGACCTTGCGCATGTAATCGGATTGGGGGTGGCAGTGCACCGAAAGGTTGCCGCCGCCGGAGGTGTCGAGGTAGTCGAAGCGGATGGGGAAGGAGGTCCCGAAGGTCTCGTGGACCCGCGGTCCGAGCAGCTGCACCGGGAACAGCACCACGACCGCGGCGAACGGGATCTCGACCGTCGGGCCGGCGGGGCTCCCGAGCAGGACACCGCTCTCGGGAGCGATGAGCTCGTACCCGAGAGCAGTGTTCTCTGCGTCAGGGCTCATGCCGAGCTCCCGCTGTGCCCAGTGCCCCCCCCAGGGGGTGGTGTTGAAGACCGGCCGGGTCCGAAAGGGTCTGTGCGCCAGCCGCGCCGCGCTGTCCCGCAGCACCGTTCCGCTCACGGAGGTGACCCGATCCACGGCGTCCGCCGGGTCGCCGCGCTCCCCCTGAACGTCGAACCACCGGTCGACGTGGGGCAGCAGCCCGTCGCGGTGCCGGTCCAGGACCGGCCAGTCCACGTAGAACAGTCGCCGGGACGTCGCGGGCGGGTCCTGCGTCCGGGCGCCGAGATCGCGTGCCGCCAGCGACCCCAGCCCGGACTCGGCGAACCGTTTCGGCAGGTCCACATACCAGAGCACGTCGTGTTCGACCAGCGCTGATCCGGGACCGTGCACGACGGTGACCCCGCCCGGCTCGGGGACCGGCGCTGCCGGGCGTCCATCGAACAGCGCGTCCACACCCGCGGTCGAGAGCCGGGCGAAGTCCGGGTCATCGTTGAGGTCGCCGCCGGGGGTCCGGTCGAGGAAGACCGCCCATGGGACGTACTGGTCCCTGACGTCGCAGACCCGTACCGGACGCCCGGCGGCGTGCAGCCGGCCCGCGACCGCGTCGGCGACCTCGTTCCACGCCAGCGCCGCCGGCCCGTCGATCGCGAGCGTGCACCTGCCGCCCGGCAGCCCGTCCACGCCGACGTCCCAGCCGACGGCGACCGTGCCCCCGACCGGCGGGTGGCACGGATTCGCGTCGTAGCTGTGTCCCGGCACCGCTGCCTCCGCGTCTCGTCATCTTCCGTGTCCCGCCGGAGCCCGGGCCGCAGGCCGACCGTTGCACTCTCGGCGTGGTAACGATACCTTCCTAGCGAGGAGGTTGCTGTGATCGATGGAGATACAGCTCGGATCCCGACCCGGCGGACGGTCCTTGGACTGTCGGCAGTCGCTGTCGCGGGACTCATCGGCGGATGCGCCCGCGGCACCCAGACGGGTGCCGCGCCCGCGGGTGAGGTGACACTGAACAACGACAACCCCACCTGGGACCCCGGATACGCGAGCGCCTCGGGACCGCTGGGCTCCCGGACCGGGTACCGCCTGGCCGTGCGTGCGGTCCCCGACGTGAGCACCTACCAGCAGGTCGTGCGGATGTCCGCGCAGACGGACAGCAGCACCGACCTGGTCAAGTGGTGGAACGGCTATCGCCTGCAGGACCTCGCCCGCGGTGGACTGCTTTCAGACCTATCGGACGCATGGGACAAGGCCGAGGCCAACCACTGGGTGCAGCCGTCGATGCGCGCCTCGTTCAGCCAGGACGGGAAGCCCTACGCCGTCCCGCTCTACAAGAGCTACTACGCCGTCTTCTACAGCAAGCGGGCGTTCGCGCGGGTCGGGGCCACCGTTCCGCGCACCTGGGCGGCGTTCCTCGCGACGGCCGGCAGGTTGAAGGCGGCGGGAGTGACGCCGATCGCGGCGTCGGGCGCGAGCTCGTGGGAGTCGCTGATCTGGTTCTCCCAGCTGCTGATCGGAGCGGATCCCGACTACTACACGGCAGTCACCAACAACCGCGCCTCCTACACCGACGCGCCGGCGCAGCGCGCGATGAAGCAGTGGTCGCAGATGTACGCGGCCGGCCTGTTCTCGACCCCTGACTTCGACGGGGCATCCATCCCCGCCGACTTCCGGTCCGGGAAGGTCGGGATGACCCTGTCCGGAACGTGGAACACCAACACGTACACGACTGCGGGACTCACCCCCGCCGACTACGGGATCTTCCTGCTGCCGCCGGTCACACCCGGTGTCCCGCCGGCGGTGACCATCGAGAGCGGCGCTCTCGCTGTTCCGGTCAACGCCCACAAGCCCGACGCTGCGCGGCGCGTCGTGGCGGCCTGGCTCGCCGACGACGTGCAGCGCAAGTGGGTCGGCTTCCTGCAGGACACCAGCGCCAACCCCGGCGTCGTGCCGAACGTCCCCGCCATCAGGGAACTGGCCCAACAGGTGGCGCGGGTCCGGCCGCGGGAGATGGTCCGGTACTGGGAGGCCTCCCCGCCGACCCTCATCGAGGACAACGTCAACGACCTCAGCTCGTTCATGGTCTCCCCGACGCCCGCGAAGGGGCGTCAGGCGCTCTCCAGCATGCAGGCGAGGTCTCAGCGGGTCTGGAAGGAGTGGGAGACGTGAGCGTGACTGGAGCGACCACCGGGGTCCCCGCCGGTGCGCGGCGGCGTGAGACGTCCAGCGCCGGCCGGGTCCGGCCACCCCGCCGGGCGCGGACGGCGGCATGGGTCGGCGCCTTCCTGTTCCCTGCGGTGGCGCTGGTCGTCCTATTGCTGGTGGTGCCGTTCCTGCAGACCGTCTACCGCAGTTTCTTCCGGGACAACGGGTTCACGAGCAGCTGGGTGGGCCTGTCCAACTACCGGACGCTGGTCACCGACCCCGGCTTCGGCCAGTCCGTGCTCAACACCCTGATGTGGGTGGTGGGGACCCTGGTGCTCCCGGTCGGCGTCGGCCTGGCGATCGCTGCCGCGACCCACCGGCTCCGGTGGGGCGGCCTGGCACGTTTCGCCCTCGTCCTGCCCTACGCGCTGTCCGGGTCGGCCACCGCGATCCTGTGGACCTTCGTCCTGCGCAGCGACGGCGCGCTGGACGACGTCCTGCGGACGATTGCGCCGGGGGTCACGCCGCCCGGGTGGCTGCTCGAGTGGCCGCTCAACACCGTGGCGATGATCGTGGCGAGCACCTGGCAGGGGACCGGTGCCGCGGTCATCCTGTTCCTCGTGGGGCTGCAGGCGATCCCGCCGGACACGCTCGAGGCGGCGACGCTGGACGGGGCACGCGGGTGGCGGCTGTTCCGCTGGGTCACCCTGCCCCAGCTGCGGCCGGTGACGGTCGTGGTCGTCGGGATCTCGATCGTCAACAGTCTCAAGACCTTCGACATCATCTGGCTGTTGACCCGCGGCGGTCCGGGGACCGCATCAGAGACCCTGGCGCTGACGATGTACCGGGAGACGTTCACCCTGTCCCGGTACGGCGCGGGGGCGGCGGTCGCGGTCTTCCTGACGGTGGTCGTGCTGGCGGCGTCGTGGATCTATCTGCGTCGTCAGGTGAGGACCTCGTGAACGGGGTCGTCGGCCAGCGCGAGGGTGCGCGCCGCTGGGTCCGGGTGGCCGTCCTGGTGGTGGTGTCGCTGCTGTGGCTAGTGCCGAGCTACCTGATCGTGGTCAATGCCTTCACGCCGGTCGCGTCCTACACCGGCTCGCCGAACTGGTGGTTCGCCGGGACCGGCCTGTTCGGGAACCTCCGTGCCGCTTTCGCGGCCGCGAACGTCGGCGACGGGATGGCGAACAGTGCTCTCTACGCGGTCGTCGGCGCGGCGCTCGCCGTCGTCGTCGCCGCCCTCGCCTCGTTCGCTGTGGCGGTGATGCCGTGCCGCCGTCCCGCCGTGTGGTTCTGGATGATCTACGTTGGTACAATCCTGCCGCTGCAGGTCTTCCTTTCCCCGCTGTTCACCGGCTACGCCCGGCTGTCCCTGTACGACACTCAGGCGGGGATGATCCTGGTGTACGTGGTGCTGTCGGTCCCGTTCGCCTTCTTCATCATCCGCAACTACATGTCGGCGATCCCGCGGACGATGCTGGAGGCCGCCCAGCTCGACGGCGCGGGGTGGCTCCGGACCTTCCTGCGGGTCCACCTGCCGCTGGCGCGCAGTGCTCTCGCGGCTGCGTTCATCTTCCAGTTCACGTGGATCTGGAACGACCTGCTGTTCGGGATCACGTTGTCGACCAGCCCGAACATCAGGCCCGTCATGGCGACGCTGGCAGACCTGACCGGGAACTACTCGACGGTGGGACCGCCGGTCGTGCTCGCCGGCGCGCTTGTGGCCTCGCTGCCGACGGTCATCGTCTTCTTCGCGTTCCAGCGGTTCTTCGTCGGCAGCCTGCGCCTCAGTTCCTGACCCGCCCCGACAGCGATCGTCCGACACAGACCCACCCTGACAGAGATGAGGTACATCCCGTGACGACGCGCGCCCTGGTGGCAAACCAACCGTGGTCGACCGATCGGGCCCGGGCCGGGATGGTGGGACGCAGCGTGGCCGGGATCGGCGAGATCGGTAGGCGCCGGGTCCGGGTGATCCCCGAGCCACTGGTCCGCGCGGCGGCGGGCGGTGGCCGCGTGCGGGCCGTCCGCGTCGAGATCGCCGGGCTCGGCGACGACCTCACGCTGTCGCCGGGCGACGTGGTGGTCCGCACGGCCGGGTCCGCGGTGACGGCCGAGTCCGCGGCCGCGCCCGCCGGGTCGGTCCGCCTGCTGGTGCCCGCCGCCGACACCGCCATCCCCGTGGAGGTCGCCGTCCCGTCCCTCGGCGACGGCACGGTCGCCGCCGTCCTCACGCCGGTCCGGGACTGGACGATCCACCTCGTGCACCACTCCCACCTCGACATCGGGTACACGGACCCGCAGGGGACGGTGCTCAACGAGCACATGGCCTTCCTCGACTCCTGTCTGGACCTCGTGCGGGCCACCCGTGACTGGCCGGACGACGCGCGGTTCCGCTGGGCCGTGGAGTCTTTGTGGTCCTTCGAGCAGTGGGAACGGGCCCGGCCCGCGCACCGGGTCGCTGAGTTCCTCGACCACGTCAGGGCCGGCCAGATCGAGCTGACCGCGATGCCCTTCAACCTGCACACGGACATGTGCTCGACCGACGAGCTCCACGAGCTGCTCCGGCTGGCCCGGCGGGTCAGGGACCGCCACGGAATCCGATTCACCACAGCGATGCAGACCGACGTGCCCGGATCCGTGGCCGGCCTGCCCGACGTCCTGTCCTCGTTCGGGGTCCGTTACCTGTCCGTGGCCCACAACTGGGCCGGGCGTTCGGTTCCGCACCTGGTCGGCGGTCAGCACCTACCGCGACTGTTCCGCTGGCAGGCACCGTCGGGTGCCTCGGTGCTGGTATGGATGACGGACAGCCCGCACGGGCTCGCCTACATGGAGGGACCGGTGCTGGGCTTCGACACCTCCTACGACGTCGTCGATGACCTGCTGCCGCCATACCTGACGTCGCTGAGCACCCACGGCTACCCATTCGATCCGGGCATGTTCGGCTGGCACGGGCCCGATGTCGTGGACCGCGAGCCCTACCCGTGGGACCTTCTCCACCTGCGGGTACAGGGCCACTTCGGCGACAACGCACCGCCCCGGCTGGTGATGTCGGAGACCGTTCGGCGCTGGAACGATCAGTGGCTGTTCCCGCACCTGCGGATGTCGCGCAACGAGGACTTCTTCCGCGACGCCGAGGACCGCGTCGGCGACCGGATCCGGACCTTCGAGGGGGACTGGGGCGACTGGTGGGTCGAGGGCGTCGGCTCCGGCGCCCGCCCGGTGGCCATGACACGGCACGCCCAGGCGACACTGCCGCGGGCCCAGACACTCAGCGCCATCGCCGGGATCACCGCCCGCGCCGCTGTCCCGGACGAGGCGGAGCTGTCCGACACGGTGTACCGGTCGGCCGCGCTGTTCGACGAACACACGTGGGGTGCCTCCGACCCGTGGACCGACGGGGACAGTGGGACCGGCTCCGGGGAGCAGCAGTGGCACTGGAAGTACGCCCACGGGCTGCGGGCGGCCGAGGACGCCGACGCGTTCCTGGCCCACGCCTCGGCACAGCTGGGCTCGGTGTTGCCGTCCACGGGAAGCGCACTGCTCACCGGGTGGGCCGTCAACACCGTCGCGTACCCGCGGTCCGCCGTCGTGTCCCTGTTCGTCGCTGAAAGCAGGGTTCCGCTGGACATCCCGCTGGAGGTCCGCGACGCCAGGACCGGGCAGCCGCTCCCGGTGCACCAGCGGTCCCAGCAGAACCCTTCGCACCGTGACGCCGGCCGCTTCCTCGACGTGGCCGTCAGGGACGTCCCAGCAGTGGGGATGTGTCGGCTGGACGTGATCCGGGCCGCAGGGTCGCCACCGTCGCCAGCGGGGGACCCGGCCCCGCCGCCCGGGGTGGCCGGGGTGACGATGGACAACGGCCGGGTCCGGGTGGAGGTCGATCTGACACGCGCGTGCATCGCCTCGATCACCGACCTGGGCACCGGTCGGCAGGTCGTCGCCGCTGAGCCGACCGTCGGCTTCAACGGCTATGTCTACGACCGGTACGGCACGGCCGGTGGCTTCAACCACCTGGCGAACAAGACCTCGACCGATGACGAGCTGGGACTGCTCGGCAGCCGGGCCACCGGCCGCCCGGCAGCACTGGTGTCCCGGGAGGTCACCCCGGTCTCTGAGTCGCTGACGTATGAGTTCGGTGCGGACGGGGTGCGCTGGGTCCGGGTGACGCTGACCCTGGCCCGCGACAGTCGGGTTCTGACCATCGAGAACCGGCTGTCCAAGCCGGCGACGATGGCCAAGGAGAGCGCCTACTTCGCGTTCCCGTTCGCCGTCGAGCACCCGACCGTGCGGTGGGAGATCACCGGGGCTGTCACCGGCGACGGGATCGACCACGTCCCGGGTGCGCCCCAGCACATGCGCGCGGTCCGGAACTGGGTCACTTTCACGGGCCGGGACGGTGCGGTCGCATGGGTGACGGCGGAGGCGCCGCTGGTCCAGCCGGAGACGATCGCGTTGCCCTACGCACCGTTCCCGGCGAGCACTCGGCCACGTGAGCATGGGACGCTCTACTCGTGGGTCCACAACAACCTCTGGGACACCAACTTCCCGTCCCAGCAGGGATTTGAGGCGTCGTTCCGCTACGCGGTTGCGGTCGGACAGCCCGGTGAGGACGCGGCGTGTCTCGGCCCGGCGACCGCCGCGGACCTCGTCACGCCGGTGGCGGGTGTGGTGTCGACCTCGCACACGGTCGACGGGCCAGTCGAGCGGTCACTGCTCTCCATCGGCGACGGGAGGATCCGCGTCGTGTCGGTGACGAGCGACCGGGAGGACCCGGACGCCGTCCTTGTCCGGCTCCAGTCGAGCGCGGATGAGACCGTCGCCACCACCATCGACGCGAGATTCCCAGTCGCGGGGGCGCAGGAAACCACCTACCTGGGCGACACGCTGCGAGAACTCGCCCCGACCGGAGGTGCGGTCCCGGTGACCGTCCCCCGATTCGGCGTCACCGCGGTCCGGATCCGGCTGGGCGCCGCGACCCCGACGGGCTGACCCGCCCGCGGGGTGAACCACCGCCGACCGGGTCAACCGGTGGGACACCGCTGTCCACACGGCGCTGGCGGGACAGCCGGACGTGGTCCCGACGGGCACAACCGGTGCGTACGCCGGTGCAACACGGTGATCATCGATCGCATAAATTGCAGGTCATGACGGCGATGATCGTGGCCACTTACCCCTGGTACGGCGAGACGCTCCCCCTGCTGGAGATCGCCCGCGGGATGGTCGAGCGCGGTCACGAGGTAACCCTCGTGGCCGGCCAGCCGCTTCCGCGCGCTGGCCGAGGCCACCGGCGCGCGATTCGTCCCGCTGACCGGGGCCGCCGACTACGACGACCGCCGGCTGGACGAGACCTTCCCCGGGCGCGCGCAGGTCGAGCCCGGCCTGGCGCAGAACGTCTTCGACACCTCCTACGTCCTCGGTGACGCGATCCCCGACCAGTACCGCCTCCTGAATGGGCTCGTCGCGGAAGACCCGGACCGCGTGCTCATCACCAACGCCGGGATGTTCGGCGCCTGGCCGTTCGTGCTGGGCGCGCCCGGCCCGCGGCCGCGGCGGTGGGTGGCGGTGGGAGCCAACCCGCTGTACCTGTCCAGCGCGGACACCACGCCCTTCGGGCCCGCGCCCGTCCCCGTGGGTTCCAGCACTGAGGACGCCCGCGAGGCGAACCGGGCCGCCAACGCGCAGATCGCCGGCGCGCTCGGTCCGGCCACCGAGCACGTCGGGGCGGTGCTGGCCTCAGTCGGCTGCACCGAGCCGGTTACAGACCTCACCGATGCCATGGTCACCCTGCCCGACGCCTTCGCCGAGCTGAGCGTGCCCGAGCTGGACTTCCCGCGCAGCGACGCCCCGGTCTCATTGAACTTCGTCGGACTGCTGCCCTCTCCGCGGACGGCGTCCTGGTCGGAGCCGCCGTGGTGGCCGGACCTCGACGACGGGCGACCGGTGGTGGTGGTCACACAGGGGACGATCGCCAACCGTGACCTGTCGCAGCTGATCGAGCCGACCATCACCGCCCTTGCCGATACCGGCGTACTGGTGGTCGCCGCGCTGGGTCGCCCGGTCGACGCGCTCAGCGACCTGCCCGACAACCTCAGAGTGGCTGAGTACGTCCCCTTCGACCTCCTCCTGCCGCGCGCGGACGTCCTGGTCACCAACGGGGGGTTCGGGTCCACCCAGCAAGCCCTGGCCGCAGGCACACCTGTCGTGGTGGCGGGCTCCAGCGAGGACAAGGCCCCGACCGCGGCGCGCGTGGCTTTCCACGGAGTGGGCGTCAGCCTGGCGACCTCGACGCCCACCCCGTCCCAGGTGCGTCAGGCAGTGGAGGACGTGCTGGGCGACGACGCCATCCGCGAGCGGGCGCGGGCCATGGCGGAGGCGTACGCGCGCCATGATGCCCTGGACCTCATCGAAAACCTGGCCACCCTATGAGCAAGCCGCGCAGCATCTTCCTCACCGGCGGGCAGCGGCCTCGGCCTGGGAGCCGCTCTCGGCTGACGGCAGCGGTCGCCACCACGCCACTCGCATCAGACGATCCATTATCGCGGCGGTGCACTTATCCTATTACTTGAACAAGAGAGCTTAAAGGGTCAACGCACCCCCCCCCCGGCGAGCCCCTGGCAGCGGGCAGCAACGAGAAGGCGAACCGGCCGCTGCACCATTGCCTCGGTTACAGCTGTGACCTGCGGGTTTACGACTAGGCCGCCCTCGACGTCATCACCGATCGACTCAACAACCCGCCCCGGCAGGTCCTCGAATGGGGTCAAGATTACAACCGTCGACTGGGGTCAGTTGCCACCCGTCGCTGACAGAGGGGCAGGGTAATGAGCCACCGGTTGAAGCGCCTACTGTCGGGATCATGGCGTCATCCGATGTCCTCCTCGTACACAGTGGTTGGCACAGCAGCAGCGCGTGGACACCTCTGCTGCCCCACCTGCTCGTTGCCGGTCACCGCCCCCTGGCCATCGACCTACCCGCGCACGGACTCAACGCCCTCTTCCCCGCCGGCTACCTTGAAGCGGGCCAACCCGGCCTCGCACAAGCGCCGTCGCCGGTAGCTGGCACAACCCTGGAGGCGGCCGCCGACGCGACGGTTCGGGCGCTGCAGGTACTGAGGTCCTCCGGCGACAGACCCATCGTGCTCGTCTCGCACAGCAGCAGCGGAGCCGTCGCGACGATGGCGGCGGAGAAGGAACCCGACCTCGTCGATCACTTGGTCTACGTCGCCGCGGTGGTGCCAACGTTGATGCCGACGATTGCCGAGTACGGCGCCCTGCCCGAGTACGGGAGCCCTACGATGGATGGCCTGGTGGTCAGCGACCCGTCGTCCACCGGCGCGCTCCGCCTGAACCCGCGCTCAACCGACCCCGGCTACCGCGACCTGCTGCGAACCAAAATGTTCGCCGATGTTGACCACGACACCTTCGAGGCCGCCGCTAACGCGCTGGTCCCCGATCAACCCATCCGTTTCATATCCGACTCGGTGGAGGCCAGCGCGCAACGGTGGGGCTCCATCCCCCGAACTTTCGTGTTGACCCTCGCCGACCGGAGCCTCGCCCCGGAAATTCAACGGCGCATCATCTCCGATGCGGATACCTTCGCCTCGGATCACCCCTTTGACGTCCGCGAGCTTGACAGCAGTCACTCGCCCTACCTGTCGCAGCCCGGGGCCCTGGCGGCCATCATTCACAATGTCACCTGAGGCACTTGCCAACACGACGAGGCGAGCTGCACGGTCCGAGACAGCCTGACAGGTCACCTGTGGCAGCGATGACGGATTCTCGCCAAGAATGGAGGCTTATTCACAGGGCCGGCCACCTATGTCCAGAGCCGTAACGGTCAGCGTGTCGCAACGCTCATGACGGCCCGCTTCTTGACACGATTGGGTTACCATACTCAATCGCGAGAAACGGGCCGCCGACATGTATCATACGACAGGGCTCGATCGGGCGGACATCGTGGACCTCGCGATCCGGGTACAGCGTCACTGCTCCTCGATCCCCGGTCATTCGTGGCCGCCGCGTCTGGGCCTGTACAAGTCACTCGTCGTCGCCCTGACCTACCTGCGTCGGAACCGGGTCCAAGCGGAGATCGCCGAGACCTACGGGGTGTCCCAGTCGACCGTGTCGCGCGCGATCACCCGGCTGACACCGATCCTGGCGACAGTCCTGGCCGACCGGGTTCCGGTGGCCGAAGACCTCGACCGCCGTCAGCAGTACATCGTGGACGGGTCCCTGCTCCCGTGCTGGTCATGGGCCGACCACCCCGAGCTCTACTCCGGCAAGCACAAGACCACCGGACTGAACGTCCAGGTCGCCTGCGACCTGTCCGGGACACTCGTCTGGGTGTCGGACCCCGCTCACGGGTCAACTCACGACATCACCGCCCTGCGCAAGTCGGCAATCCTGGACGCCGACTTCACCGACCGATGGATCGCCGACAAAGGCTACCTCGGCTCGGACACGATCCACCCGATCCGTAAACCGATCTCCCGAGCCCTGCTGGACTGGGAAAGACGCTTCAACACCGACATCAACAGAATCCGGTACAAGATCGAGCAGGCCATCGCCCACCTCAAGACCTGGCGCATCCTTCACACCGACTACCGCCGCCCACTGAACAGCCTCGCAACGACCATCACCGCGGTCCTCGGACTCGAATTCATGTCGAGGGTCGTTGAATAAGCCTCGTGGATTACTGTGCGAGGAACAGATAATTTTGCCGAGCAGAACTGGTGACCTCGGAGGTGGGGATGAGCGAGCCGCTCAGGACCGCGCCCGCCTACGCCGTGGCCAGCGTCGACCACGCCCTGCGCATCGCGACCATGCTTCCAGCTCGAAGGCGGCCTGCCCGTGTCGGAGATCGCCACCAGGCTCGGGGTGGCCCGGTCGACGTCGACCCAGTCCCGACTGTCGACGCCCGCAGCCCCGTCGGCCGAGCCCGCTCTCTCGACCGCGTCGGCCCCGTCAGCTCTGTCGCTTCCGCGGCCGGAAGCCCGCCCCGTCGAACGCCGTCCTGACACGGACCGATTCTCCTCCACGAGCCAACCGGCATCTGAGCACCCAACCCTAGCGGTCGTTCGGACTTGCACCCGAGCTTCATCCGATTCCCCGGACACCTGGAGGCTTATTCAGGCACCTCGGTAGAAGTGTAGGGCGATGACCGTCGAGATCGTTGTGCGGAAGGTGTGCAGTGGCCTCCGGTAGTCGGTGTGCAGTATCCGCCAGGTCTTCAAGTGCGCGATGG